>ENA-OURS01001030-OURS01001030.1-human-gut-metagenome-genome-assembly--contig:-NODE-1030-length-27287-cov-4.584349_pt1 | contig 27287 bp, 19 predicted proteins | sample MGYA00242109_ERZ509010 | MGnify/ENA primary metagenome ERZ509010 (study PRJEB26280, sample SAMEA2338774) | human gut metagenome | biome: human gut; feature: human-associated habitat; material: faeces... | reverse complement strand
AATCACGAAGGGTTTCGTGGTGAAATAGTCAAAAAAAGGAGGAATTTTCAGCGAAATAGGGAAATTTCTCCTTTTTTGTAGTACCAGGTTAAACCAATCAAAATGTATGTTTATCCGACAAAGCAATGAGGGAGGCAGAAATGAAAAGTACAGAAGAAAGATTAAAAAAAGCGGCACTGGGAGCAGGATGCCTGTTTCTGGCACTGGGAGCATTTGAAATGCAGAGCCATGCAGCAGATGCCGCATCCCAGGTGCAGTCAAGAGCGTTGCTGGTCACACGCGGTGACTACGAAGGAACGGAGTATGATCTGACACCGGGACCACAGAATGACGGAGTGAATGTAAGCCGTATGTTACAGAATGCATATGGCGGACAGAATATTTCCATTACCACGGAAGAGAAAACGAAAACAAAAAGTGAATTAAAGAAGGCGATTCAGACTGCATTTGCAGATTCGGATGCGGACGATGTCAATTATTTTTATTATTCCGGGCACGGACAGCAGGATGACTCTGTCTGGAAATGGGAAGAAGCCGTGAGAATGTTGTGACGCCGCAGGATCTCTATGACTGTTTTGCAGGTATCGAAGGGAAAAATGTGCTGATCATGGACTGCTGTTACAGCGGCACGATGGGTTCGCAGACCAGGAGCATTGGGCTGCAGAGTCTTCTTAAAAACACAGTCAGCCGGGATGAGGCAGCAGAAACTTTTGTCGATCAGTTTACGGAAGGTTTTGCACAGGCAGAAAAAGAAAATCAGGGATTTCAGAGTCGGACGGTGTTAAACAGCAGCCGTTTCCGTCTTCTGATGGCAGCGGCAGATGACGAACTTTCCAATCAGGTGATCCGAGGTGATAACAGCGATATCGGAGACGGCGGAAGCGAAAATAAGGAAGCATCTGCAGAACGTACAGAACCGAAACAGGCCTCCGCCTACGGTGTGTTTACCGGATCGCTGGTCTATGGAAACGGCATCCATGCAGAACTTGCAGAGACGGAAGTTGATTTTGAGGATGCCACGATCGGCACGGCACCGGCGGATTATGACGGGGACGGAGAGATCACCTTTAACGAGATCAAACGTTTCACGCAGAACCACTGTGTTGCAAACCATATGCGGATGTATCCGTCAGACAATCAGGAGGTGTTCCTGCCGGCGGCACAGAAAGCAGAGAAGGCATCTTTTGAGAAAGCAGTTCTGCATTATGCAGAAGATGGAACGCCGAAACTTCAGATATCTTATCAGGCAAGAGAAACGCTGAATGCAGAGGTTGCCTGGTATTATGCAGGATCTGCATGGGGCCTGCAGCAGCTTTTGTTTACCGTTTACGATCCGGAAGGACTTCCTGATTTTGAGAAAGATGCCGGTGTGGAGAAAGTGGATGGAAAATCCGGAATTTCACTGAAACAGGGAAAAGGCAGTTTTGAAATAACAGTCGGAGATGAGCAGACCAGATATTATTCCGGCTATTTTGCCTGCATGATCCGCACAGAAGGCTCGGATTTTTCTTATATCATACCATTTGCGGCTTCCGCGGAGGATCCTTCTCTTATCAATGATATGACGCTGTCGGCAGCGGAAGAACATGCACTTTCTTCTGAAGAGGAATGGGAACTTCTGGCAGATTTTGGATTTTATGTTTCCGAAGAAGGCAGCGATGCGGTACCGGAATTTCCGATACCGCTTATGAGCTGCAGGATCCTGGATGCAGACGGAAACACCGTGCGTGTGCTTGCGGATCAGGAAATGGCAGAAATCGTGCAGCCGGACGGCACGGGAGAGTATCAGTGCCGTGCTTATTTCTGGTGGGACTGCCGTGATGAAAAGGGCAATAAAGTGAAAGCAGGTACTTACACTGCAGTGGTAACGGCAGAAGATGCATCAGGCAGCAAAACACTGGAAAAGGAAGTAAAACTTGCAGAGGACGGAAGTTCGGAAACCGAAACGGAGAGCGAATCCGAAACAGAAAGAGAAACCGAAACGCAGCAGCCGTCTACGGAAGCACCGAATCCGAATACCGGAAAAGAAACCGAAAAGAAAGATCCGGCCGGAAATCATACAGAAAGCACGGAGAAAAAGGAAGTGCAGAGTATTTCTCTTGTCAGCCGTTCTGCTTTTTCCGGTCAGGAAAAGAACGGTGCCAAAATCGTGATCGGAGTCAGAGAAAGTGTTCGTTTAAATCCGGTGATCACACCTGCTGATGCCGCAGATCAACGTGTGACTTACAAAAGCAGCAACAACAAAGTGGCAAGTGTCACACAGGGCGGTGTGATCCGGGCAAAGAAAAAAGGAAATGCCGTGATCACGGTCACAACTGCAAACCAGAAGACCTGCCGCATCAAAGTGACGGTCAGACAGGCACCAAAGAAGGTTACGATCGGTGCAAAAAACAGGACACTGAAAAAAGGAAAAACCCTCCGGCTCAGGGTGAAACTTCCGTCCGGAAGTGCCGCATTCGGCATCCGATACAACAGCAGCAGGAAAAAAATTGCCACGGTGGATGCAAAGGGAAACGTGAAAGCCATCCGGAAAGGAAGTACAGTGATCACTGTGAAACTTTACAATGGAAAGAAAGCAAGACTGAAACTTACAGTCAAGTAAACGTATTGATGAAATTGGACTGAAAATTGTAAAAAGAGTATAATAAAACTGAAAAAAGAGCTGGCATGTACAGCAAAAAATACAAGAAAAGAGTCTGTTTCCGTCGTTTCGGAAATGGACATTTTCTTTTTGTTGTCCTATAGTAAAAATATATGGGTAACAACAGATTAGTAATTTTTTTCAATAAGGATACTAATTGAATTCCGCAAAAGGAATCTTTTTATCCAGCATCATTTTAAGGAGGTATAATAAAATGGCTAGAAAAATGAAGACCATGGATGGTAACCATGCAGCAGCTCATGCTTCTTATGCATATACAGATGTTGCAGCTATCTATCCTATCACACCTTCATCTGTTATGGCGGAGGCAACAGACGAATGGGCAACTCAGGGAAGAAAAAATATTTTCGGACAGGAAGTTCAGGTAACAGAGATGCAGTCTGAGGCAGGTGCAGCAGGTACGGTACACGGATCTCTGGCAGCAGGTGCTCTGACAACTACTTACACAGCTTCTCAGGGTCTTCTTCTGATGATCCCGAACCTGTACAAGATCGCAGGCGAGCAGCTGCCGGGCGTATTCAACGTTTCTGCACGTGCACTGGCAAGCCACGCACTGTCAATCTTCGGTGATCATTCCGATATCTATGCCTGTCGTCAGACTGGATGTGCAATGCTCTGCGAATCCAGTGTACAGGAAGTTATGGATCTGACTCCGGTTGCTCATCTGGCAGCAATCAAAGGACGTATCCCGTTCATCAACTTCTTCGATGGTTTCCGTACATCTCACGAGATCCAGAAGATTGAAACATGGGATTACGAAGATCTGAAAGATATGGCAGATATGGATGCAATCGATGCATTCCGTAAACATGCACTGAACCCGAACCATCCTTGCCAGAGAGGTTCTGCACAGAACCCGGACATCTTTTTCCAGGCAAGAGAGGCTTGCAACCCTTACTACGATGCAATGCCGGCTATCGTTCAGGAATACATGGACAAAGTAAACGCAAAGATCGGTACAAACTACAAACTGTTCAACTACTACGGTGCTGCTGATGCAGAAAAAGTAATCGTAGCTATGGGATCTGTAAATGATACCATCGAAGAGACCATCGATTACCTGATGGCTGCCGGCGAAAAAGTCGGTGTCGTAAAAGTTCGTCTGTACAGACCGTTCTGTGCAGAAGCACTGATCGATGCAATTCCGGAATCTGTAAAACAGATCACGGTTCTTGACAGAACAAAAGAGCCGGGTGCTATGGGCGAACCGCTGTACCTGGATGTAGTAGCAGCTCTGAAAGGTTCCAAATTCGATGCAGTTCCTGTATATTCAGGACGTTACGGACTTGGTTCCAAAGATACAACACCTACTCAGATCGTTGCTGTATACAACAACACAGAAAAGAAAGTATTCACGATCGGTATCGAAGATGACGTTACCAATCTGTCTCTGCCGGTTGGCGCTCCTCTGGTAACAACTCCGGAAGGAACTATCAACTGCAAATTCTGGGGACTTGGCGCAGACGGTACCGTAGGTGCAAACAAGAACTCCATCAAGATCATCGGTGACAACACAGACATGTATGCTCAGGCTTACTTCGATTATGACTCCAAGAAGTCCGGCGGTGTAACGATGTCTCACCTGCGTTTCGGAAAGAAACCGATCAAATCCACCTACCTGATCCACAAAGCAAACTTTGTTGCATGTCATAATCCTTCCTATGTGAACAAATATCACATGGTAGAGGAGCTGGTAGACGGAGGAACCTTCCTTCTGAACTGTCCATGGGATGAAGCAGGACTGGAAGAGCATCTGCCAGGTCAGGTAAAAGCATTCATCGCAAACCATAACATCAAATTCTATGTGATCGACGGCGTTAAGATCGGTATCGAGACCGGCATGGGACCGACCCGTATCAACACCATTCTTCAGTCTGCATTCTTCAAGCTTGCGAAGATCATTCCGGAAGAAAAAGCCATCGAACTCATGAAAGCAGCAGCAAAAGCTACCTATGGCCGTAAAGGTGATGATGTCGTAGCAAAGAACTGGGCAGCTATCGATGAGGGTGCAAAACAGATCAAAGAAGTTGCAGTTCCGGAAAGCTGGAGAAATGCAGCAGACGAAGGTCTGACCACAACTCATGCAGAGAGCGGCCGCGCTGATGCTGTTAAATTCGTAAATACCATCCAGGCAAAAGTAACTTCCCAGGAAGGAAACAACCTGCCTGTATCCGCATTTGCAGACTACGTAGACGGAACAACTCCGTCCGGCACATCCGCATACGAGAAACGTGGTATCGCCGTAAACGTACCTGTATGGAATCCGGAAAACTGTATCCAGTGTAACAGATGTTCCTTCGTCTGCCCGCACGCTGTTATCCGTCCGGTTGCCATGACCGCAGAAGAAGCAGCAGCAGCTCCGGAAGGCATCCAGACCATGCCGATGACCGGTATGCCGGACTACACCTTCACAATGGCTATTTCCCAGCTTGACTGTACCGGATGTGGTTCCTGTGCAAACGTATGCCCGGGCAAGAAGGGTGTGAAAGCACTGGCTATGGAAAGCCTTGCAGCACACGAAGCAGAGCAGAAATACTTCGATTATGCAGCAGCTCTTCCAGAGAAGACAGACGTTGTAGCAAAATTCAAAGAGAATACCGTAAAGGGCAGCCAGTTCAAGAAACCGCTGCTTGAGTTCTCCGGCGCATGCGCAGGCTGCGGCGAGACTCCTTACGCAAAACTGATCACCCAGCTGTTCGGTGACAGAATGTACATCGCAAACGCAACAGGATGCTCCTCTATCTGGGGTAACTCCTCACCGTCCACTCCTTACACTGTAAACGAGAAAGGACAGGGCCCGGCATGGTCCAACTCCCTGTTCGAGGACAACGCAGAGTTCGGTTATGGTATGCTTCTCGCTCAGAAAGCAATCCGCGGCGGCCTGAAAGCCAAAGTTGAGGATGTTATGAACTCCGAGAAAGCTCCGGAAGAAGTAAAAGCAGCATGCAAAGAGTATCTGGATACCTTTGACTGCGGCGCTACCAACGGAACTGCAACCGAGAAACTTGTAGAAGCAATCAAAGACGCTGACTGCGACGTTTGCAGAGACATCGTTAAGAACAAAGACTTCCTCGCTAAGAAATCCCAGTGGATCTTCGGTGGTGACGGATGGGCTTACGATATCGGATTCGGCGGCGTAGACCACGTACTTGCCAGCGGAAAAGATATCAACGTAATGGTATTCGATACCGAGGTTTACTCCAACACAGGCGGACAGTCCTCCAAAGCTACTCCGACCGGTGCAGTTGCACAGTTCGCAGCAGGCGGTAAAGAAACCAAGAAGAAAGATATGGCAAGCATCGCAATGAGCTATGGCTATGTATACGTAGCACAGATCGCTATGGGCGCTGATTACAATCAGGCAGTCAAAGCAATCGCAGAGGCTGAGGCATATCCGGGACCATCCCTCATTATCGCTTACGCTCCATGTATCAACCATGGTATCAAGAAAGGTATGAGCAAAGCACAGACCGAGGAGCAGCTCGCTGTTCAGACCGGATACTGGCATTGCTTCCGCTTCAACCCGGCACTCGCTGCAGAAGGCAAGAGCGCATTCACACTGGATTCCAAGGCTCCGTCAGGAGATTATCAGGAATTCCTGAACGGCGAGGTACGTTACAACTCTCTGAAACGTGCAAACCCGGCGAAAGCAGAAAGACTGTTCGGCAAGAACGAGCAGGAAGCAAAAGACCGTTACACTTACCTGAACAAACTCGTAAAACTGTACGGCTCAGAAGAGTAATTCTTTCGTTCAAATTACTCCGAACCTGTAACATAAACGCTCAGGCGGTACGTATTGCCGCCGCCTGAGAAAAGAAAGAGGCCATGCCCCAAAAGGGTGTGGCTTCTTTTTGCGAACTTTTCCTTTTTCCATTGAAAAGGTTCTGCTTTTGCATGTTCTATGCTATAATGTCATAAAAACGGGGTTACAAGCCCGATATGAACAAAGAAAAGGAGATTTTGATGAACTACACAATCTACGACTACCTCGGGCTGTTCTTCCTTTATGCCTTTCTTGGATGGCTTCTGGAAACGACAGTGGCGGCTGTTCGGAAAAAACACATGGTAAACAGAGGCTTTCTGAATGGCCCGCTGTGTGCCATCTACGGAATCACGGCTGTTTTCATGACCCGCTACCTGTACGAACTGCAGTCCAGCCCGGTCTTTTTGTTTCTCGGCTGTATGATCATCGCCACCGCCGCCGAATGGATCGCAGGCCACGTCCTGGAACGGATCGGCCACGGCAAATGGTGGGATTATTCCAACAAAAAATGGAACATGGACGGCTACATCTGCCTCCAGTATTCCGTTCTCTGGGGAATTCTTGGTGTCCTTGCCCTGAAATTCGGCAACATCCTTGGCCTTACCCTCCTCCATCTTGCCCCAAACGGCGTAATGCACATCACCCTGTGGATCCTGTTCGGAGTCCTCGTCGTCGATGCCATCGGTTCTTACGCCGTCCTGCGCCACATCACCAAAAAGATGCCGCGCATCGCCGCCATGAACGACCAGATCGACGCCTTCACCAAACGGCTTTCCGTCCGCCTGTACCGCTACCTGGAAGCACGTGTCGAGCGCGCCTACCCGTCGGTACAGCCTATACCGAAACAGAAAGAAAAATCCGAAGTCTTCGCCGAGGGCTGCAGTTTCTACAAAATCATCCTGCTGTTCATCATCGGCGCCTTCTTAGGTGATATCGTAGAAACCATCTTCTGCCGCATCACCGCCGGTGTCTGGATGAGCCGCAGCAGCCTTGTCTGGGGTCCGTTCAGCATCGTCTGGGGCCTCGCCATCGCCCTCGCCACCTGGTTCCTCTATAATTACAGAAACCGCTCCGATGGCTTTTTATTCGCCTTCGGAACCTTCCTCGGCGGCGCCTACGAATACCTCTGCAGCGTTTTCACCGAAATCGTCTTCGGAAAAGTTTTCTGGGACTACAGCGACATTCCCTTCAACCTCGGCGGCCGCATCAACCTCCTGTACTGCTTCTTCTGGGGAATCGCCGCCGTCGTATGGCTGAAAAAACTCTACCCCCTGTTCTCCAAATGGATCGAAAAAATCCCCCTGAAACAGGGCCCCATCATTACCTGGATACTGATCATCTTCATGCTCGCCAACATCCTCGTCTCCACCCTGGCCCTCACCCGCTACGACCAGCGTGCCCACAACGAGCCAGCAGCAAACGCCATAGAGCAGCTCATTGATGAACGTTTTCCGGACAGCCGGATGGAAAAAATCTATCCGAACGCAAAAATGGCGAGCTGAAGCAATAAACCTTTGGCAACCCATCAAAAGTATGATATAATGTCACATAGATATTTTGAGGATAAACCGTCCTCTAAGAGCGAAGAAAGGACTCAACCACAAATGACAGTAGACAACAGCTTCACCATGAAGAAATTCCAGAGCATGGAAATCATCTATGTGACCTTTTCCCAGATCACAAAACTCCCATACGTAGAGTGCGATCCGGAAACCTTTGATGATCAGGTATACATGTTTACCGAAGAAGAAGCAGCCAAGGAGTTTGCAAAATCCTATGTAGAAAAGAACACCCCGCTGCTCACCGTAAAAGTCCTGCGTAAGCAGATGCCGAACTTCTATATGGGCCTCTACGCCGAAGGCGTCAATATGGTCATCTTCCACGAAGGCGACCAGACCCGCCGCATCGAGCTCGAGCAGATCTTCCCGAAACCAGACATGGAGAAAATGAACAAACAGCACCTCCCGGTTCTGAACCCGGGCGTACAGCTCACCGTCGTATACTTTCTGCAGGAACTCAGAAAACCAAACCAGAGAAGAGACGATGCCGAGCGCATGCAGCACCTGCGTGAACTCGAAGAAGAAATGCTTGTCAACCTGATGCGAAGCAAATTCATCCTTGCCATCGACATCTCCCAGGTACAGGGCGAATTCGATCCGGCCAACCCGGGGCCAGACGTGCGCATCCCGTACATCAAAAACCAGAACGAAGACATCTTCCAGCCGCTGTTTTCCGATATCGGTGAATTCCAGAAATTCCGTCCGGATCCGCAGGCAAAACTCCGTCTGGCAGCCATCCCGTTCCAGCACCTTCTGCCGTACCTGATGAAACAGGCCAAAGGCTTCGTCATCAACCCGTCCGGCTTCAACCTTCTGTTGACCAGAGAACAGCTCCAGAGAATCATGGGAGCCCAGGCACAGAGCGTCCGCCCGAACCTTGAGGCAATGATGGCACAGGCCGCTGCAGCACAGGCACAGAAAAATGCACAGGACAACGCTGTAAACGACGAAGTAAAAGAACACGTCGACGAGACAGAGAACACCGCAGCAGAAACCGACAACGAAGAATAAAACCGACAGGGCCGCAGAAAATCCCAGCAAACGGGCACTGCGGTCCGTTTTTGACTGCATAAAACCGGAAATAATAAAGAAAAACAAGAAAGGATATACAAAAATGAACGCAGAACATTGCAAAGCCTATACCCTGCTGCAGGAACAGCAGATTGACGATATCCATGCACACGGCTACCTCCTCCGCCACAACAAGAGCGGTGCCCGCGTGCTCCTTCTCGAAAACGAAGATGACAACAAAGTCTTCAACATCGCGTTCCGTACCCCGCCGGCCGACAGCACCGGCGTAGCCCACATCCTCGAGCACAGCGTCCTCTGCGGCTCCCGCGAATTCCCGTTAAAGGATCCCTTCGTAGAACTCGTCAAAGGATCCCTGAACACCTTCTTAAATGCTATGACCTACCCGGATAAAACCATGTACCCGGTAGCCAGCACCAACGATGCCGACTTCCAGAACCTGATGCATGTCTACATGGACGCCGTATTCTACCCGAACATTTACAAACACGACGAAATCTTCCGTCAGGAAGGCTGGAGCTATCATCTGGAAAGCGAAGACGGCCCGCTGACCTACAACGGTGTTGTATACAACGAGATGAAAGGAGCCTTCTCCTCCGCAGACGATGTCCTGGAGCGTGAAACCTTCAACACCCTGTTCCCGGACACTCCGTACGGCGTAGAATCCGGCGGAGATCCGTCCTGCATCCCGAACCTGACCTACGAAAACTTCCTGAATTTCCATCAGACCTATTACCATCCGTCCAACAGCTATATCTACCTGTACGGAAACATGGATATGGAAGAAAAACTGGCATGGATGGATGAAAAATACCTGTCCCATTTTAATGCAAAAGAAGTAAAATCCGAAATTCCGTATCAGAAACCATTTGCAGAGACCCTCGACATTGTACATGAGTACCCGGTACTCGACGGCGATCCGCTTGAAAACAATGCGTACCTGTCCTACAACATGGTCATCGGCAGCGGTCTGGATGTAAAATTAAACGTGGCATTTTCTGTTCTGGAGTATGCACTCCTTGACGCACCGGGAGCCCCGGTCAAACAGGCGCTCCTTGACGCACACATCGGAAAAGATGTTTACGGCTCCTACGAGGACGGCATCCTGCAGCCATTCTTCTCCATCGTAGCCAAGAACGCCGATGAAAATGAGAAAGAAAAATTCCTGTCCATCATCCGCGGCACCCTCGAGGATATCGTGAAAAACGGCATGGATCAGAAAGCCATCGAGGCAGGCATCAACTATTTCGAATTCCGTTTCCGTGAGGCGGACTTCTCCAGCTTCCCGAAGGGCCTGATGTACGGCATTGACGTCTTCGACAGCTGGCTGTACGACGAGAACAAACCGTTCGCCTACCTGCAGCAGCTTGCGATCTACGATGAGCTGAAAAAACTGGCAAAAGAAGGCTATTTCGAAAACCTGATCCAGACGTATCTGCTGGACAACACCCATGCCTCCATCGTGACCCTCATTCCAAAGACCGGTCTTGCCGCAGAAAATGATGCAAAGACCGCAGAAAAACTGCAGAAATACAAAGAGAGCCTGTCAAAAGAAGAGATCGAGAAAATCATTGCTGACACCAAAGAGCTGGCAGTATATCAGGAAGAAGAGGAGAGCGAGGAAGCACTCGAGACGATTCCGCTCCTGAAACGAAGCGATATCAAACGTGAGTCTATCAAACTTTACAATGACGAGCATGAAGTCGATGGAACAGCGGTTCTTCATCACAACGTATTCACGAACGGCATCGGTTACTTAAGCTTGCTGTTTGATACGAAAAATGTGCCGAACGATCTGATCCCGTACATGGGCGTATTAAAATCCGTTCTCGGCTATGTGGACACCGAACACTACACCTACGGCGAACTGTTCAACGAGATCAATGCACAGACCGGCGGCATCAACTGCGGACTGCAGGTATTCCGCATTCCGGAAAATGATGACGACTGCCGCAGAATGTTCGGCATCCGCGCGAAATTCCTGTACGACAAACTGGATTTCGTCATGAAAATGATCGAGGAAATCCTGAACACCTCCCGCCTGGATGACGAGAAACGTCTTCACGAGATCATCTCCAGCATGAAATCCGGCCTGCAGAACCGCCTGTCTTCCGCCGGAAATGCAACGGCTGTGATGCGTGCAGCTTCCTATTACTCCCCGATGAGCAATTTCCAGGACCGCATCGCAGGCATCGGCTTCTACCAGCTCTTAAAAGATCTGGACGAGAACTTCGATGAGAAAAAAGCAGAACTGATTAAAAATCTGCAGATCCTGATGAAATACATCTTCCGCAAAGAGAATCTGACCGTCTCCTATACCGCAGACGAGACAGGCTACGCACCGCTGGAAGAAAAAATCGCAGCATTCAAAGAGAATCTGTACACCGACGAAGTGGAGCCGGGCAGCATTGTGTATGACTTTGAACAGAAAAACGAAGCCTTCCAGACCTCCGGCCAGGTACAGTACGTGGCACTCTGTGGAAACTTCGAGCGCGAAGGCTACGACTACACAGGAGCCCTGCGCATCCTGCGTGTCATGCTGAGCTATGACTATCTGTGGATCAACATCCGCGTCAAAGGCGGCGCTTACGGCTGCGGCGGAGCTTTCGGAAGAGGCGGAAACGCGTGCATTTCTTCCTACCGTGACCCGAACGTCGGAAGAACCCTTGAAGTATACCGCGGTATCGGCGATTACGTGCGCAATTTCGAAGCAGACGAGCGCCAGATGACCAAATATATCATCGGAACGATCAGCGAACTCGACGTCCCGCTGAACCCGTCCGCAAAAGGCCAGACCTCCGAGAGCGCATGGTTCAACGGCATCACCGAAGCAGACTTCCAGCAGGAGAGAGATCAGATCCTCGATGCAACCCTGGATGACATTCATGCACTGGCAGACCTTGTAGATGCAGCCTTAAAACAGAACAACATCTGCGTTGTCGGAAGCGAAGCAGCCATTCAGAAAGAGAAAGAACTGTTTAAGAACGTAGAGAACTTATAAATGAGGAGAAGAGACAGCAATGGAAAACAATGCAAATTATAAATCCGGCTTTGTAGCCCTGATCGGCCGTCCGAACGTGGGAAAATCCACGCTGATGAACCACCTGATCGGACAGAAGATTGCGATTACATCCAAGAAACCGCAGACCACCCGCAACCGCATCCAGACCGTTTATACGTGTGACGAGGGACAGATCGTGTTCCTCGACACACCGGGTATCCACAAGGCAAAAAATAAGCTCGGCGAGTACATGGTCGATGTAGCCGAGAAAACGTTAAAAGAAGTCGATGTGATTCTCTGGCTGGTAGAGCCGAGCAACTTCATCGGAGCAGGAGAGCGCCATATCGCAGAGATCCTGGAGAAAGTCAATGCGCCGGTCATCCTCATTATCAACAAGACCGATACCGTGGAGAAAGATAAAATCCTGGAATTCATCGATACGTACCGCAAGCTGTTCCAGTTTGCCGAGATCATTCCGTGCTCGGCACTCCGCCATCAGAACACCGATGACATCATTCCGAGCATCTTCAAATATCTGCCGTACGGCCCGCAGTTCTACGATGAGGACACCATCACCGATCAGCCGATGCGCCAGATCGTGGCTGAGATCATCCGCGAGAAAGCACTGTACGCCTTAAACGAAGAGATCCCGCACGGCATCGCCGTTGTGATCGACCAGATGAAAGACCGCCCGAACGGAAAAATCGTTGATATCGACGCAACGATCATCTGCGAGCGCGATTCTCACAAGGGCATCATCATCGGAAAACAGGGCGCGATGCTCAAGAAGATCGGAAGCAACGCGCGGTATGAGCTGGAGCAGATGCTGGAGCAGAAAGTCAATCTGAAGCTATGGGTCAAAGTCAAAAAAGACTGGCGCGACAGCGATTTTCTGGTAAAGAACTTTGGATACGATAAGAAGAAGCTTGATCTGTAAGCAGCTGGGAAAATGTTTCATTGCTGCCGGAATGGTGACAGCTTAAGCGGCAAAATGCAGTAAAAAAACAGGAAAACGAGACAAAAACAACGGGAGAAAGAAAGGGGGAGAGGAAAATGCGGGAGGCAATTACAGTCAGCGGAATGGTATTAGCTGCCTCGCCGGTCGGAGAGTACGACAAGCGCGTCGTGATTCTGACCCGCGAGCTCGGTAAAATCACCGCCTTCGCGCGCGGCGCCCGCCGCATGAAAAGCCCGCTGATGGCCGTTTCCAACCCATTCGTATTCGGTGAGTTCCAGGTCTACGAGGGCCGTGACAGCTACACCCTCTCCGGAGCAAACATCAAAGAATATTTTCTTGACCTGGCGCAGATGCAGCCCGGCGTCTATTACGGCTTCTACTTCCTGGAGATGGCAGAGTATTTCGGCCAGGAAGGAAACGACGAAACTCAGATGCTGAATCTTCTGTACGTGACTATGAACGCTATCCGCCGTGGAAAACAGGATCTCCGCCTGATCCGGTGCATCTTCGAACTGCGCACGATCACGATCAGCGGAGAAGCGCCGCAGATGTTCTCCTGCATGGAGTGCGGCACGAAAGAGAATCTGACCATTTTCTCCCTGCGCGACAGCGCCATCTACTGCCCGGACTGCGGACGGACTATCAAAGATCCATGGCCGCTTCAGCCGGCTACCGTGCTGGCATGCCGCTACATTATCGCGGCACCGCTCGCGAAGCTGTATGGGTTTACCGTAAATGAAGAGATTCTGGACGAACTGGAACGATTGCTGCGTGCATATCTCCATCACTATGTCGAAAAGAAGATGAAAACATTACAGATTTTGGATATGATGAAATAATACAAAATGTAATAATTTGCAAAAATGTGAAAAAAGTATGTCCAAAAGTGTGTCCACACCTTTACAAATAAGTAGAAATGGGATAGAATACTCAGGATAAAGAAAAAAATGGTTCTGTATTCGTCACAGAAGATATTAAAAATGCATAGTACCAGAAAAAATGAGAAGTTTTTAGTGAAAATGATACTATAAAGCCAGAAAAACTATGCGAAACAAGAGAGTGTTACGAATACGGCGAAAAAAATACGACAGGGGAGAAAGGTATGTACAAAAAATCATCCACAGGATGGCTGAAGCATCTGGATTTTATGGTTCTTGATATTATCTGCCTTCAGCTCGCTTTCGTCATGGGTTATTTCTTAAGACATCACAGTTTTAATCCATATGGAAGCCCAATTTACCGAAATGAGGCTATCGTATTCGCTCTGATCCAGCTGATGATCATGTTTTTTGACGATTCTTTCAAAAACGTCATGAAGCGCGGATACCTCGTGGAAATCGTAATGACCGTAAAAAATATGGTATACATCATCGTTCTTGGTGTATTCTACCTGTTCCTGATTCAGGAGGGAGACCAGTTCTCCAGAGCAACCATTATGCTGACCGGTGTTCTGTACGGAATGTTTTCCTATCTGATGCGCACCGGCTGGAAAGTCATTTTGAAGAAACGCAGCAGCGGAGAACACAGCGGCCGTTCGCTTCTGATCATCACGACCGAAAAACAGTCACAGTCCGTTGTAAAGAGCATGCTGGACTTCGATTACATCGGCGTTCGTCCGACCGGCGTTGTTCTCGTAGACCAGGACAGAACCGGACACAAAATCCACGGCGTACCGGTGGTATCGAACCTTGCAGATGCAGCGGAGTATGTCTGCCGTGAGTGGTTCGACGAAGTGCTGATCGTTCTGCCGGAAGGCAGAGAAATCCCGCAGAAAGTATTCGATGCATTTGCTGAGATGGGAATTACGATCCATGTGAAAATTGCGGACGTGAACGAAATGCAGGGAAAAAATCAGACTGTAGAGCGCATGGGCAACTATACCGTGGTCACCACCTGCATCAATATGGCAAGCGCAGGACAGCTTGTGCTGAAACGAATCATGGACATCTGCGGCGGTCTTGCCGGATGTATTCTGACCGGAATCATCTTCCTGTTCGTTGCTCCGGCGATTTATATCAAGTCCCCGGGTCCGATCTTCTTTTCACAGTACCGTGTCGGAAAGAACGGAAGAAAATTCAAGATTTACAAATTCCGCAGCATGTACATGGATGCGGAAGAGCGAAAAAAAGAACTGATGAAACAAAACCGCGTCAGCGATGGTCTGATGTTCAAAATGGAGAATGACCCGCGTGTCATCGGAAGCGAAAAAGGACCTGGCAAAGGAATCGGAAACTTTATCCGCAAAACCTCGCTGGATGAATTCCCGCAGTTCTTCAATGTGTTAAAAGGCGACATGAGCCTTGTAGGAACCCGTCCGCCGACAGTGGATGAGTGGGAGAAATATGAGCTGCATCACAGAGCAAGACTGGCAATCAAGCCGGGACTGACTGGTATGTGGCAGGTAAGCGGACGAAGCGAGATTACGGACTTCGAAGAAGTTGTAAAACTGGATACGAAGTATATCTCGGAATGGTCGTTTATGCTGGATATCAGGATTCTGTTCAAGACTGTACTGATTGTATTAGGACAGAAGGGGTCTATGTAAAAAGATACGGAATCGGACTTTGAAAATCATTCGGAATTGGCTACTGTGCTGAAAAATTGCGGAAATGTTGCGATTAGGGGAGTGGCGTGGTAGAATACAAATGATATAAAAATGTTAAAAAGCTCTATAAAGAGAAAACTAAAGAATATTTTGAAGAGGGGAATTTTTGAAAAAGGTTCCAAGATAATGGTAATTATTTGAAACCTTTTTTGTGAATGGCATTATTAATATTTAATGCAAAAAATAGAAAATGATTGTAAAAAGAAAGTACAACATAGTTAAACATAGTTATTTGATGAATACCATAATTACAATAGGTGTAACATTCGAGGAGGAAGAGTTGTGATTCGTATACTTCAAGTTGTAAATATAATGGATCGAGCTGGATTAGAAACTATGCTTATGAACTACTATAGAAATATTGATAGAACGCAGGTACAATTTGATTTTTTAACGCACAGAGATACACCGGGAGTTTATGAAGATGAGATAAAAAAAATGGGCGGTAGGATATACAGGGCACCGAGGCTATATCCACAAAATTACCCAAAATACTTTTTATTTATGAAAAATTTTTTTCGTGAGCATCCAGAATATCAAATTGTGCATGCGCATATTGATACAATGTCGGCTTTTCCACTTTATGTTGCAAAAAAAGCCGGAATACCCTTCAGAATTGGACATAGTCATTCTTCAAAATTGGATCATGACGCAAAGTTACCGATAAAATATATTGCAAAACTTCTAATGCCGCGTGAAGCAAACATTTATTGTGCATGTGGGGAAAAAGCAGCGCAATTTATGTATCCAGGCAAGAATGTAAAAATTATACATAATGCAATTGATTTACAAGCATTTGAATATAGTGAGAAAAAAAGAGAGTTGATGAGAAATAAATTAGGATTGAAAAACAAATTTGTCATTGGTCACGTTGGAAGATTTTATTATGTGAAAAATCAAACATTTTTATTAGATATAGTAAGGGAAATAAAGCAGGTAAATTCGGATGTTAGATTGTTATTGATAGGAAAAGGTGAAGACGAATTAAGGCTTAGAAAAAAGGTAGACACATTAGGACTTCAAGAAAATGTGATTTTTTTAATTGATCGTTCCGATGTAAATGATCTATACCAAGCTATGGATGTGTTTGTTATGCCGTCCGTATTTGAAGGGTTGCCAGTTGTAGGGGTAGAGGCACAAGCGAATGGACTTCCGTGTTTATTCTCAAACACAATTTCAAATGAGGTTATTCTTACCAGTATGGCCAAACAAATGGATTTAGAAAAATCTGCAGTAGTTTGGGCAGAAACTATTATGAAGATGAAAAGAAATGAAAGTACAGAAACTCAAAGACAGCTAAGAGAACAGGGATATGATATATCATTTGAAGCAAAAAGATTGATGAATTGGTATATGGAACTAAAAAATAATTAAAAGGAAATATTTTGATATGCGGATTGCAATGATAGGTCATAAAAGAATACCAGGCAGAGAAGGCGGAATAGAAGTTGTAGTAGAAGAACTGTCTACCAGGATGGCAAAGCTTGGAAATGAAGTAATTGTTTATAACAGGAAGAGCAAGAAAATAAAGACACAAAAAAAATATAGAGATGTAAAGTTGGTTACAATTCCTACTATAGAGAAAAAAGCTACGGATGCGGTAGTATATTCTTTTTTGTCTTCGATTCATGCATTATTTGGACATTATGATGTAATACACTATCACGCAATTGGGCCAAGTCTGTTTTTGATAATTCCTCATATGTTTGGAATTCGGACCGTAGTAACTGTACATGGTTTAAACTATAAGACACCAAAATGGAAAGGAATTGGCTCAAAAGTTATGCAATGGGGAGAACGTATTACGGCAAGGTATGCTGATGAAGTAATCGTTCTTTCATATGAGCAGCAAGAATATTTTAAAAGGAAATATAATAGAGAAACTAGCTATATTCCTAATGGAGTGACGCTTCAAGAGCTACTAGAACCTAATATTATTTATGAAAAGTACGGATTAAAAAAGAATGGATATATACTATTCCTTTCAAGACTAGTTCCAGGGAAAGGGGTAGAATATTTAATTCGTGCATATAAGGAGATAAAAACAGAATTGCCGCTGATAATAGCAGGAGATGCACCGTTTGTGACGGACTTTGCTGAGAATATAAAAAAAGAAGCAGCGGGAGATAAAAGAATTCATTTTATAGGATTTGTTAAAGGAATGGAATTACAGGAATTGTATTCGAATGCGCGATTGTTTGTTTTCCCAAGCGAAGCGGAAGGAATGCCTATGTGTTTACTTGAAGCATTAAGCTATAATACGCCATGTCTAGTTAGCGATATTCCTGAAAATACAGAGGTTGGTAAAGAATATGTTACAACATTTAAAAGTAAAGATGTTGATGATTTGGTACAAAAAATGAAAGAATTTTTATCAGAATCTTATTCTCAAAAAGTTGATTCTCGCTCATATATAAAAAAATATTATGATTGGGATAGCGTTGTACAAAAAACATTAGAAGTATATAAAAACAAGTAGAAATAATGCAGTATTTATAGTGATAGGATAAGAATTCTGGTACCTAAAATGTTTTTTATAAGATAGAATGTATTGCTATAAGAAAATGGTAAAGTTGAAGGCCAAAAGATATAAAAACTAAAATGCCACGTCAGCAGGAAGAATTTTGGATAAAGATGTGGGGTAGTGAAAATTAGTCATAAATGACAAATAAGGAATATGGATGAATGAGGATGAAGACTGTTACGATTATAACACCAACATATAATAGAGCGGGACTATTAAAAAAGTTATATGATTCTTTAGAAAAACAAACCAAAAAAGATTTTGTTTGGTTGATTGTTGATGATGGAAGTATAGATAACACGAAAGAAATAGTAAGAGAGATATCAGATTGTGCTACTTTCAATATTCAGTATATTTATAAAGAAAATGGTGGGAAACATACTGCTTTAAATCTTGGAATTAAGACAATACAAACAGAGCTCGCAATGATAGTTGATAGCGATGATCAGCTGTTATCAAATGCAGTAGAGGATATTTGCAGAATATATAATAAGTATAAATTGAATAAAAAAATAGGAGTATATTGTTTCTTAAAAGGCTTTTCTGATGGAGGTCCAATAGTGTCATTAGAAAAAGAGGAGTTTGTTTCCTCTTATATTCAATACCGCATTAAAGAAGATCGTCCCGGGGACATGGAGGAAGTATTTAGAACAGAGGTTTTAAAAGAGTATCCGTTTCCAGAGTTTAAAAACGAAAAATTTTTAAGTGAGGATGTAGTATGGATTGAAATAGGTATGAGATATCAATATGCATTTATTAATAAGGCAATTTATCAATGCGAATATTTAGAAGGCGGATTGACTGCAAATGATAAAATAATGAAATTTGCTTCACCGCTTGGCTCAATGATGCGTGGAAAGGCACTGATGTATAAGGAGTGCGGATTAAAGCAGAACTTAAAAGGTGCAATTATATATGATTGTTATAAAAGAAGTATTAATCAAAGACAATTAGATAATAGATTAGAATTAAATAGATATGAAAAAATTTTATGTGTCCTTGTTAAACCTGCATCTATATATTTTTATAAAAAATGGAAAAAGAGTGATGCAAAAAAATGATAACAGGAAAATTAAGAATAAAAAGAATTAAAAGAAGTGATTTGCTTTTATATTTTGGAACAGTTGTATTTGTAGCGAAAACAGTATTTTCTGTATCAAAAATAATTCCGTATAATAATTTTACAGATATACTTTTATCAATAATAGGAAGTGTTGTTCTTATTATTAGCATACTTTTGCAAAATTACCAAATAAAAACGTTATTGTTATATGCTGCTTTTATTGGGTTGACATTATATAATTCTTGGGTAACAGGCAATAATGTATTAGTAATTACGGTGATTTCATGTTTGGCCGTAAGAAATAGTAATCTAACCAATTATATTAAGATGATTTTTAGAATTGAAAGTATATTATTGATAATTCATTCGGTTATAGCCATAGTGGGTTCTACATTTGGCGTTTTTAATATTGTGCAGGATATAGGTGGAGTGATGCGATATGATTTTGGAATGAAACATCCGAATTCATTTGCAGCATTAGCGTTTAACCTTTTAATTATGTTCATTTGGCTGAAATGGGACCGTATTAAAATAAGACATATTATTGCAATGGCTATTTGTGCAGGTATAGTATTTGTATTTTGCAAAACAAGAACTAATTTTATGACTATGCTGATTGTCATTGGATTATTATTCATTCGTAAGTTTAATCATAGATTAGACCGTACTATTGAGAAATTAGCTTTTATAATTGTTCCATTATTTTCAGTCTTTATGGGGTTTGCTATTATTTTTTACACAACGGGTAACAGCGTAATAGTACTGCTAAATAAAATTTTGAATGCTAGAATATCATTAGGCGCATATGCTTTAGCTCATTATAGATTCACATTATTTGGTCAAAATATGGAGGCACTATACACAGGAACAATATGGGATTCTGTTTGGATGCTAAATGCGTTCACTTTTGATTGCATTTATACATATATGTTAATAAATCAGGGGATAATTTGGCTGGTGCTTTTAACTATTTTATTTGCAAGGCTTGCTAAAAGAAAAAATGTAAGAGATAATGTTGCAATTATATCATGGGCATTATATGGTTTAACAGAAGTACAGGGATTAAATTGTTTTTCTTGTATGCCTATTTTGCTTCTTACAAAACTTTTTAGAAAGGAACAAAAACAATATGGATAAGATTCCGCATATAATACATTATTGTTGGTTTGGAAGAAACAAAAAACCGGAATTGGTTGAATACTGTATTTCTACATGGAAAAGATATTTTCCAGAATGGGAAATCAAAGAATGGAACGAAGATAATTATGACGTGTATTCTATTCCATATATTAAAGAGGCATACGAAGCTAAAAAATGGGCATTTGTAGCAGATTATGCCAGATTTGATATTTTGTATCAATATGGAGGTGTTTATTTGGATACAGATGTGGAGTTCATTAAACCATTACCTGAAAAATATTTGGAGCTAAGAGGATTTACTGGTTTTGAGTGTACAGGAATAGTGGCACCAGGACTTATTTTTGCGGTTGAAAAACATTTTCCAATTATAAAGGATATAGTGGATCAATATAAAACTGAACATTTTGAAATTAGAAAAGATGGTATATATAAAACTGTAAATCTTCATGTTACGGAAATATTGGAAGAAAAGGGACTAAAAAAGGATAATACATTGCAGGAGATAGCAGGTTTAACAGTGTTTCCTTCGGAATACTTTTGCGGATATGACACAGATATTCATGAGCCAGATATTACAAATAAGACGATTTGCTGGCATCATTATTTTGCGTCATGGTCGAAAGAACCTTTAAAATCTAAGGTGCAGCGAGCTATAAAAAAAATTATTGGAAAAAGAAAATATAAAAAGTTAATTATGTTAAGGCGGAGACTTAATAGATGAATGAATATATTATGAGTGATTTATATCGATGTTATGGAAAAAAAATTTTTATGACATTGTGTCGAGGATTAATTGAGGATCCCGGATTTAACTATATGTTTTGGCTTCGCATGTGTCAACGTGGGGGGATACTTAAACTGATTGCCTTGCCAATTCATAAATGGAAAAGAACTTTTGGTAAGATTAACATTGGATACAAATGTCAAATTGGATATGGATTTTATATTGGACATGGCGGACCTTGTGTTGTAAGTGATAGTGCAGTGATTGGAAATAATTGTAATATTTCACAATTTGTTACTATTGGATCTAATGAAGGAAAATCGGCTACAATAGGAAATAATGTATATATAGGCCCGAGTGTATGTATTATAGAAAATGTATTAATTGGAGACAATGTAACTATAGGAGCTGGTGCGATAGTGGTTAAAGATATAGAAGATAATGCTACTATTGTTGGAAATCCAGCACGTATTGTTAATATGAATCAACCTGGAAGATTTATTAAAAATAGATGGATAAATTAAGGTAGATGTGTAAATGGAGAGTAAAGTAAAAAAAAATTATATATATAATCTTCTCAGTCAGTTACTTACAATTATTATACCTGTTATAACCACCCCGTATATATCAAGAGTTCTTGGCGCACAGGCGATTGGAGATTTCAGCTATACTACAGGAATAGTGTCATATTTTTGCATGGTAGCGATGCTGGGAACGGCAAATTATGCACAAAGAGAAATTGCGAAGAAACATGAGTCAAAAAATGAAGTAAGCTCTATTTTTTTTGAAATTTTGTCAATTCGAATTATAATGATCGCATTAGTACTTGTCGGTTATTTATTCTTTTTAAATTTGCCATCGTGGAGAGAATATCGAATTCTTTTTTCTGTGCAAGTAATTTCTTTTGTAGCATGGGGGTTCGATATTGCATGGTTATTTCAGGGCTTAGAAAAGTTCAAAATTACAGCAGTAAGAAACTCTATTATTAAAATAATTTCTACTATTTTAATATTGTTAATTGTAAAAAAAGAAAATGATCTGATACTTTATACCATAATATATTGTGCCAGTGACTTGATTGGCAATTTAACTATGTGGCCGTATCTTAAGGGAAATGTTAAGACAGTTGAAATTAAAAAATTAAATTTCGCTAGACATATAAAAGGAATATGGGAATTGTTTATTCCTAATATTGCGTTACAATTATACACCGTGTTTGATAAAACGATGCTAGGCGCATTGGTAAACACATTGCAAGTTGGATATTATAGTCAGGCTGAAAAAATAATTAAGATAATTCTGGTCGTAATTAGCTCACTTTTTACCGTTTTGCTTCCTCGCTTTGCATATTTGAATGATAAAGGAAAAAATGTAGAAGCAAATCAGTACTTTATTACAGCAGTAAGATATACATATTTTTTGGCTATTCCTATGACATTGGGGTGTATTTGTGTGTCTGACTATTTTGTCCCGATATTTTTTGGACAAGGATATGGAACTGTTTCACCGTTAATGAAAATATTATCCATGTTGTTTATTGTAATGAGCATTGAAAAATTATTAGGAACAGTTTTGATAGCATATAATAAACAAAATGCTTACACTATGTCGGTAATAGTTGCGTCTATTATAAATATATCTTTAAATGCTTTTTTTATCTGTGTCTTAAATCTAGGTGCTATCGGGGTAGCAATAGCATCTGTAATAGCAGAAGCTATTGCTATGTTGGTTCAGCTGTGGTATTTACCTAATAACTTTCAAAAAAAGATGGTTTTTTTTCCATGTAAAAATTATTTCATTGCTGGGATTGTGATGTTGCTTGCTTTGTTGGGTCTAAACAGTTTGGTGATGGGAAATTTTGGACATTTGATTTTGAATATAGTATGTGGGTGTTTAATTTACTGCGCTATTTTGATTTTGCTAAAAGACACTATGGTGATAAACACAATAACTAAAATTAAGAGTAAAAAATATCATGGATAGTAAGGAATTTGTAGTCAAAAAAATGGAAATATGAGAAAAACATTAAAAGGTAAAGCGTGTTGCTATTAACTAAAGGAATAGGCTTCGTTAGATTTAAAAAAGTGTTTTCGAATTCTATTATATATTAAATAAAGTGAAAGGAATAGATAAAAATGAGTAAATACTTCGGAACCGACGGCTTCCGCGGTGAAGCCAATCGTACATTAACTGCAGACCATGCCTATACAATCGGTCGCTTTCTCGGCTGGTACTATGGCATGTTAAAACGTCGCCAGGGAGACTCCTCCCCTGCACGTATCGTAATTGGAAAAGACACCCGCCGATCCAGCTACATGTTTGAATACACGTTAGTTGGAGGTCTGGTTGCGTCTGGAGCGGATGCCTATCTTTTACACGTTACGACAACGCCATCTGTTGCCTACGTAACCCGCACAGAGGGTTTTGACTGTGGAATTATGATTTCTGCCAGCCACAATCCGTATTATGACAATGGAATCAAACTGATTAACAGCAATGGCGAGAAGATGGAAGAATCTACAATTTCTCTTATTGAAGATTACATTGATGGAAAATTAGAGCTTTTCGGTCAGCATTATGATGAGGTTCCATTTGCACATCAGGAAAAAATTGGATGTACGATTGACTATGTTGCCGGACGTAACCGCTATATGGGGTACCTGATTTCCCTTGGATTGTATTCTTTTAAGGGAATGCGTGTAGGTCTTGACTGTGCCAACGGCAGTTCCTGGAATATTGCCAAGTCAGTTTTTGATGCACTTGGTGCAAAAACATACGTCATCAATGCAGAGCCAAATGGTACAAACATAAACAATAATGCAGGTTCCACGCATATCGAAGGTCTGCAGGCTCTTGTGAAGGAGAAAGGTCTGGATGTAGGGTTTGCCTATGATGGAGATGCAGATCGCTGCCTTTGTGTTGATGAACATGGAAATGTTGTAGATGGAGATGCTATCCTTTATATTTATGGAGCCTATCTGAAGGAACATGGTGAACTGGCCGGGAATATGGTAACAACGACGATTATGTCCAATTTTGGCTTATATAAAGCTTTTGATAAACTGGGAATTGATTACGCAAAAACACCGGTCGGAGATAAATATGTTTATGAACATATGGCACAGACAGGATGCCGGATTGGCGGAGAACAGTCCGGACATATCATCTTTTCCAAGTATGCGACAACAGGAGATGGTATCCTGACAAGTTTAAAAATGATGGAAGTGATGCTTGCCAAGAAAAAAACGCTGAGTGAGCTGGCGGCACCATTTAAGATTTATCCGCAGGTATTGAAAAATGTCCGTGTGACAGATAAAAAGGCGGCGCAGAATGATGCGGCTGTCCAGGAGGCTGTTGCAAAGGTTGCGGACGCATTAGATGATACAGGACGTATTCTTGTCAGAGAATCTGGTACAGAGCCGGTGGTGCGTGTTATGGTGGAGGCACCGGATCACGATACCTGCCAGAAATATGTGGATGAGGTTGTTAACGTAATCTGCAGCAGAGGATATCAAGTTTAAAGAAATCGATAACGACTCTGGCACAACCGGGGTCGTTTCTGCTATTAGAAGTTTGAAAGGAACGGCAGGTGCAGGTCTCTTTCTGTTTAAAAAATTGGAGGAATAGAAGTTATGTGTGGAATTGTTGGATTTACCGGAAATCGTCAGGCGGCGCCTATCCTGCTGGATGGATTGGCTAAACTGGAATACAGAGGATATGATTCGGCAGGACTTGCTGTCCGTGATGGAGAAAAGCTTGCTGAAGTTGTAAAATCCAAGGGACGGCTGAGCAATTTGATTGAAAAAACGGATTCAGGAAAAGCTTTAAAGGGAACCTGCGGTATTGGACATACCCGCTGGGCAACGCATGGTGAACCAAGCCAGACAAATGCACATCCGCATGTCTCCGGAAACTGCAGCAGATCCGGATCTGGTGCTGTAGAGTCCGAAGTGGTTGGTGTACATAATGGTATCATTGAAAACTATACAGAGCTGAAAGAAAAGCTTTTAAAACATGGATATACGTTTTACAGTCAGACAGATACTGAGGTTGTCATTAAGCTGGTAGATTATTATTACAAAAAATATAAACTTGGACCGATCGATGCGATTGCAAAAACAATGGTGCGTGTCCGTGGATCGTATGCTCTGGAACTGATGTTCCGTGATTATCCGGGTGAAATCTGGGTGGCACGAAAAGACAGTCCAATGATTATTGGTATTGCAGATGGTGAAACTTATGTAGCATCTGATGTACCGGCAATTCTGAAGTATACAAGAAATGTATATTATATTGGAAATCTGGAATTTGCCAAATTAACACCGGGGGAAGCACATTTTTACAATCTTGATGGTGATGAAATTGAAAAACAGACTACTGAGATTAAATGGGATGCAGAGGCTGCAGAAAAAGCAGGGTTTGAGCATTTCATGATGAAAGAAATCCATGAGCAGCCAAAAGCAGTTCAGGATACTCTGAATTCTGTGATTAAGGACGGAGTGATTGATCTTTCAGCAGTAGAAATCACAGAGGAAGAAATTCAGAAGTTTGAGCAGATTTATATTGTGGCCTGTGGCTCTGCCTGGCATGTAGGGATGGCTGCACAGTATGTGCTGGAAGAACTGGCAGATATTCCGGTGCGGGTAGAACTGGCATCGGAATTCCGTTATCGAAAAATGCCATTAAATCAGAAAGCGCTTGTCATCGTAGTAAGCCAGTCAGGTGAAACAGCAGATACTTTAGCAGCCCTGCGTCTTGCGAAAGAAAAGAATATTACGACGATGGCGATTGTAAACGTTGTGGGAAGCAGTATTGCCCGCGAAGCGGATAAAGTATTCTACACACTTGCTGGACCGGAAATTTCTGTTGCTACGACAAAAGCATACAGCGCACAGCTTGCTGCTATGTACTGCATTGCAGTTCAGTTTGCAAAGGTGAGAGAAAAAATTACAGAGGAACAATACCATTACTATATTTCTGAAATGCTGACACTTCCGGAAAAAATTCAGAAAATCCTGGAGGATAAAGAACGGATTCAGTGGTTTGCCGCAAAATATGCGAATGCACATGATGTGTTCTTTGTAGGTCGTGGCATTGACTATGCTGTCTGTCTGGAAGGAAGTCTGAAGCTGAAAGAAATTTCTTATATTCATTCCGAGGCATATGCAGCGGGAGAACTGAAACACGGCACCATCAGCCTGATTGAGCAGGGAACGCTTGTGATTGGATCTCTTACGCAGAATGAGCTTTACGAAAAAACAGTCAGCAATATGCTAGAATGCAGGAGCCGGGGAGCGTATTTAATGGGACTGACAACGTATGGAAATTATGGTATTGAAGATCAAGCGAACTTTACAGTATATGTACCGAAAGTGGACGAACATTTCGTTGGAAGTCTGGCTGTGATTCCACTGCAGCTGATGGGATATTATGTTTCTGTTGCGAAAGGACTGGATGTGGATAAGCCAAGAAATCTGGCGAAGAGTGTGACAGTAGAATAAGGAATATTGCATCAAAAGAAGAGGAGGGTGCTTTCCTTTGACAATTTATTATTTTGGGGAAACTTCTGAAACCGTGTGAGAAGAGGAAAAGATACGAACTATTGAGGGTATCACTTAGAATGGACTGACCTTACATTACATCCACCTACATAAACTCAACAAAATAGCAAAAACAAAGGAGAGCGGATAAAACTATGAACACAACATTACTCATCATGGCCGCCGGAATCGGCAGCCGCTTTGGAACAGGAATTAAATAGTTAGAATCGGTCGATGACGCTTCCTGTGATAACTACATACTACCACAAAAGTAATTATCTTTCACTGACAACTATCCTAACACACAGGGACCATCTGAAACCATACGCATATCTGACTTATATATTGGATGAACTCAGAAAAATGGGAGCTTTTCCTAAAGAGGAAGAGTTAAAGAAACTGCTTCCATGGTCAGAAGATCTTCCGGAATACTGCCGTACTAAACTAAAAAAATAATACTAAGCCATCTGATATAGAATTTGGCAGACAGCCAGAAACAGTATCAGATGGCTTTTATAAAATGTCAATACACGGTAAGCGCCAAGTATTCCTGCGGATTTTCAGTAAACGGTAGAATACGAGTACCTTGACAAATGTAAACGGTAGAATACGAGTACCTTGACAAATAGCAGACGTAAACGGTAGAATACGAGTACCTTGACAAATGAGACTGTGAGAAAAAGTCTGTAAATAAGATTCTTCTATGATATGCAAGGGTG
>ENA-OURS01001022-OURS01001022.1-human-gut-metagenome-genome-assembly--contig:-NODE-1022-length-27419-cov-3.994189_pt1 | contig 27419 bp, 11 predicted proteins | sample MGYA00242109_ERZ509010 | MGnify/ENA primary metagenome ERZ509010 (study PRJEB26280, sample SAMEA2338774) | human gut metagenome | biome: human gut; feature: human-associated habitat; material: faeces... | reverse complement strand
CCAACATGAAGGTCTGGCCGTGTTCGCCCATCACAAGTTCCGCACCGTTGATGGTACCCTTGGTGCTCGGGTCGTCTTCAGCCTCTCCATTGAACTCCCAAGCCTCGAACAGACCGGTCTTCTCATCATCCGAAGGAACATAGCTCGACAAGGCATCCTCAATCTGGAACAAATAAGGCTGCATGCCTTCGTAATCCGTATCCGGGAATTCATCCACCGTCTTCAACTCATAACCGGACTTATAATAATAGTACGAACCGCATTGCATATCGAACAGTCCGAAACCGTCGCGGTCGGCAAAGGTAAAGGAAGCCGCATCGCTTGCACCATTCACCAAAAGCAAAGTCCCGTCCGTGCATTGTACCACTACGCCATCCTTGCCTTTCAGGTTATATGTGACCAAACCGTTGTCTTCGCCCACGGGCACAAAAGTTAAAGGCATGGCACTTTCGTTAGCACCCAATGCCAAAGGACGGCCCGTGTAACTGTCTTTCGTCACTTCATCAGACAAGGCATACAAAGAAACGGAACCGTCAGAAGTTCGGATATAATTATATACCAAGTCCTCTGCCGGATTGACGTATGAATAGAACTCGGCCACGGCGGCATTCACCTCTTCGATAGCGGACAAATACTCTTCCGTCGTGGCATCGGCCTTGTTGTACACACCGTCCGCCTTCGCATGTACTTCCTTCAAAGCCGCATACGCCTCGTCAGCATCCCCCATGTAGTTTTGGAAACCCTTGATGATTTTCTCAGCCTCGTACAAGGCTGTGTTCAGCACATCCTTTTGCGGGTCGGCCTTTTCACCGTCACCCCAGTTGTTCTCTGCTGTCAGGCTCTTTACCACCGCATCCATGGACGGGAAGGTCTTCAGCCATTTCACTTCCATGTACGGCAACTCGTCACGCGTCTTGGCACGGGAGAAGATCGTATCACCGTTCTCATCCGTCTCCACGTACATGGTATCGGAACGCGATATGCAGTTCACCGTAAACTCCGAAAGGCGGATTGGCACGCGGTCTATCAGGCGGCGCGACGGCAAAGCCACGCTCGATGAATCCAAGATGGACGCAAAGTTAATGGCCACCAGAATTTCACAACGCTCCTGGTCTTCCGTCACAGGCAAACGTTTCATATACCATACCGTATCGCCCTTTTGGGGTGTGGGAGACGTTCCCTTGTCATTGATACGGATGGACAATGTGGAGTCTTCTCGCGCCGCATTATATAAATAGATGGAATCGCGCCCCAAGGCATCTTTGCTCCATGGGCAATGGGATTTCACCACATCCAACTTCTCCTTAAATCCCCAGAATCCACCGCCTCCGTCATTCGGCATCGGGTCGTTCACCTTACCTGTATAAGGATTATTCCACCGGAAACTTATCCAAGTATTGCTGTTACCCGGCTGTGCGGCCTCCGAGTGTCGAGGAATGGACATCTTGCACACAAACACCGGATATTCCGGACGCATTGTCATAAATCCCGCACCGCTTACTTGCTCATTAAACTTAATTCCGGAACGGAATTGGAAGCCCCCCTTGGCCGGTTCCAACGCCGTGTTATTCACCCCGAGAATCCACCGGAGATAATCTCCTTCGAATCCAAAACTCGGATTCCACTGTGCCCATTTCTTTCCGTTGTTGTCCAAAGAAATGTTGACACCAGACTGCATCTGGGCTGTTGTCCAGTTGTAATACCCGTTCACCCCGTGAACGTCACGTGCCCCGGACATGCCGGCATAGCACAGCAAAGACGCGCCAAGTAAATGTCTTAGTCTCATAAAAACAAAAATTTAAAGTTAAACCATAATTTTATAACTTCTCCTATTTCCTACTACGATTGGGAACGAGAAAATACCTACGGCCTCATCACATTTATCCACAAACCAATGTGGAAAGGGAGAGGGGTGGCAACTCGAATTCCAACCGTTGGCCGCCTATTTGCAGGTTACGCTTTTCTGGTTGCGGTCCTGAATTGTATGTCACAACCACCGTCTTGCCCTCATGGTTACGGAAAGCCAACATGTTCCCAGGGGCAGACACTTTCAACCGCCGACTCCCGGGCTGCACAAAATGCGACAGGTGTTTCATCAAATAAAACTCATCGGTATAGACCACCTCACGTGTCTGGCGGTTCACCCTCACCAAGGAGTTTTGAGCCCAATCCCAACCACTTTTGCCCGTCTCATCCAACACCATGTTCCAATACATATAGGAACTCACGCCATGGTTGAAACAATGCACCACGGCTTTCCAACTTCGTTCAAGCGAAGTCCAGTCGTTTTCCCCGTCGCCGCATTCGTTTTCCGTCTGCATGTAACGGTAACGGGGGTATTCGCGCTGAATAACCGGTAACGCTTGCTTTCCCGTCCATTGTACTCCGATACCATCGATGGCCGCAGCTGCATCCTTGTCTTTCAAGAACGCACGCACATAATCGGGATTCGGATAGTTCACCGTACCCAACCAAATCTCAGTATCGATACCGTCTTTCTTAAATTGCGGGGCCAGGAACTTACCGACGAAAATGGCCAGATCCTCGGGGCGCCATGTACAAGACGGCCAAGCCGGTTGCCAAGCGATTTCGTTCTGCGGCATCACCATGCTGATGTTCACCCCATTTTTCCGGTATTCCTGAATGTATTTGGAAAAATAAAGTGCGTATGCCTCCAAGTAGCCGACCTGCATGTTGAAGCCGGTCGTATGGATGAATGTGGCCCGACGGGGATCAAGACGGTTGTGTCCCGTCCCTAACTTATCCACCCCATGGCTTTTCAGAGAATAATGCTCATTGATTTTCATCCAGATGGGGGGGGTCCACGGACTGGCCCACAATTTCAAGTCTGGCCTCAACTTCAAGGCTTCCTTAATGTAGGGTATCAAAGTATAACGGTCACGCCCGACATTGAAATTACGCATCTCATAATCGTCTTTCACGTCATCATAAGAGTAATAGGCAAAAGCATAATCGCTACAAGCTATCGGTGTACGCCCGTAAGCGAAGTTTATGCCTTCTTTAGCAAACAAGGCTTCCATGACTTTTCCACGTTCTTCTGCATCCAAACACTGCAAAGCATCCCAACCCAGTTCGTTGAAAGTCCCGCCAAACCCGTCTACCTCTTGCATCAGGCTGTCCGTATAAACATACACATCAGCCTTTCGCCCGTCATTTTTCAACACTTTGACCTTCTGCCCCTTCCAACGTTCCGTAGCTGTAGTCGTAACCATCTCAATCTGTTGAGCTGCCACCGAAAGATATGTGCATCCCAACCCAATCCATAATAATACGTTTCTTTTCATATTTATTGGTTTACAAATAATTTAAAAAATCAACATTTCATTTCACCGTCATCGTGCGTACCACATCTGTTTCCGGACGGAACGGACGGCCGTTCACCGTCACATTCTCCAACGTGTACCCTCCTACGCTCCTCTGTTTGTCGTAGTCTATGATCAGGCTAGGATTGATATTCCCCTCCGGGGCCGTCACCGAAATATTGCGGAAACGGACATTTTCGACACGGTTGCCCGGCGCACGGTTATACTTTTCACTGTAATCCACGCGCATCTCGAACAAGCGGGCTTTCGGCACGTCTTCTATGCGAATGGAATCATACGTCACATCGCGGATGGTATTCTTGTCACCGCAACCGATGGTAAGCATGCCGTCGCCTGCATGGAAAAGGATGTCGCAATCATGTATGCGCACGTTTTCCAATGTCTCGCCGGTCTCGCTACGGTCGTCGCCATGCGTCCCGATATTGACCGGATGCGCCCAGTCGCACCACAGAGTGGCCCTCGAAATGTCAAAGTCACTACTTCCTCCCCAATACCACCAACGGTGGTTGTAAAGGGCAATGCAGTCGTCCGAATTACGCAGGAACACGTTGTGGATTTTCACATGCCGGCAACACATCAGGTCTATGCCGTCGCTCCAAGGACGGGCAGAAAAAGACTTGAGGTTACGGATGGTGATGTTTTCCGACTGTCCGCCATATACCGTATAATGCTGTGGGTTCAATACGGTCACACCGTCCACCAATACGTCCTTGGAATAGGTGATTTCGATGCCGCGCAACGGATGGGCAATGATGCCCCGCCCGATGATGCGCACATCCTCGGCACGGTCTACAATAAGCCGTGCGCGGACCACCGCGCCCGGTGCCAGATAAACGGTCGTATGGCTCGGTATCTTGATTTCCCCGCTAGGCAAATCCTTGGGCTTATGCACGCCCGGTCCGAAATAAATCAGCCGTGCGTCCTGCATGAATATGTCCTGCGCGTTTGGAGCCGTCCAGTTGATAGTGCCCGGTTCATCGCCTGTATAGGTTTCCGTAAGCATGGCATTGGCAAAAACATGCAGATTCTGTTTCCGCTCGCCGTTGAATTCCACACTCAGGAATTCCGGACGCTGCAAGGCGAACTCCACCGTACGCTCGTCCACCTGCCGGGCCACAATGCCCCGTGAAGCCGGTTTCACCTTCACTGCCATCCGGCCGTCTGCGCCCAAAGCATCGGCACGGCAGTTCCTGACCTTCACCGCCACTGGCCCACCCATCTCGAATTCGGCAAAAGAAGCGTGACGGACTTTCCGCACATCCACTTCGCAATCCAGATTCGGAACTTGCCTCCACTCACTGTCACTGCCTGCAAGAGGCTTTACGTACACCTCGTAATCCGGATTCCGTTTCAGCCCTTCTTTTCCTTCGGGCCATTCACTCACCCGTATTTGTGCCTGCACCGTCCAAGCCATCAGGCACAACAAGATGGCCATTTTACATTTTCCCATTCCTTTCATGTTTTTAGCGTTTTACATCATGTTTCAGGTAAAGTTTCTTTTTCAGCCTTAATGCGCAATATCGTATAAGAGAACGGACGGAACTCATAGGTAAACTTCCGGCCGAAGTCCCCATACGCGGAAACCACAGGCGTAATCTTACGTGGCTCTTCGAAAGAGTTTTCTGCCAAAGCACTGTCTGCCGCCAAGGTAATGACTTGCCCGTCGGGTACTACGTCGCCGGCACCTTTGAGACGGAACGTGACGGGATAAGGGGTTTCTGTAGCATTGACCACCTTCAAGACCAATTCCCCACGCGGTTCGTCATAACCGGAAGCCACGAACTGCAACGGCACGGGGGCGGGTTCGTGCGATAACATACGCACCCCATTCACATAGAGTTCGCTCTTATGGGGACTGACAATCAATTTTAAATCGTACCAAAGGCCCGTTTCCAATCCTTCGTAAGGACGTTCAGCCAATACTTTTCCCCGGTTGCTGTTCGCAATCTGTTGCAACATCACCTTGCTGTTGCCCCATCCCCCGATATTGTACATATATCCGTCCTGCCCGTTGCCCGTCATGCCGAAATATAGCAGGAAACCTTCCGAACCTCCCATCTTCCGTGCCTTACACTCCAACACGAAATCCTGACTGTCCACACCATTCAGGATGTACTGCGTACCGGCCTCGTTGGAAACCTGAGACAAGACCTTGCCTTCATACTTCCATGCGCCGTTCCGGCGTGAGAAGTCTTCCAAGGACAACGGCACGGGCTTACCGCCCGATATCAGCTTGATATCCTTGAACTCTACTTGGGTCATCCACGAACCGAAGCCCACATGCCCTGAAGGATACGCCGCCGTACCGGCCCCTTTCAGTACCTTGTCGTTCGGCACGGTGTACGTAGGCTTGTTTTCCGCAGCCATCTGTTGCACGTAATATGAAGCCCGGCCTACGACTTGTTCGGAATCGAACCAAATCAGATTGGTCGGCCATTTCCGATTGTTCCGGTTTTCCAACAATGGGGCATACGAAGCCATCCGGACCAAATCGCCGTTCTTCTCCATGCCGCCAATAAAGGCTGCTTCGGACAAAGCCGCCAACATGTTGCCTCCGCCCACTCCCCGGTTGCAGGCATATTCACCCACATATACCGTATGCTTGCCTCGCTCGTAATCATCGAACATATCCGTATTGCGGAAAAAGAATTCGGGAGCCACGTAATAATGCGGATCGACCATGTCGGTCTTCGTAATCTGCATCGGGCCGTTGCGTTCGGGCATCTCATTATATATTAATGTAAGCAGCGGATACTTCTTTTTGACAGCCTGATAAAACAAGTCGAAACGTCGGTCATACTCCGGCCCCCAATTTTCGTTCCCGATTTCCACATACTGCAAGGGGAAAGGCGCGGGATGGCCATCGGCAGCCCGGCGTGCCCCCCACTGGGTAGACGTATCGCCCAAAGCGTATTCTATCGCGTCCAGACAATCTTGTATATAATAAGGTATGTCGCCCTCGGAAGAAGCATCTCCCATACGGAACTGGCAACCTAACCCTACATTGCATACGAACATGGCCTTGGCTCCGACATCCTCGCAGAACTGCAACATTTCATAATAACCGAAACCGTACGAACAACGGTAGCCCCACGTGCTGTATTCTCCGGGACGTGCCGCCGGATCACCCAATGTTTTTTTCCATTCAAAACGGTTGTCCAAGGTGATGCCTTCCACCACGCAACCACCGGGCCAACGGAAAAAAGCGGGACGGAGTCCGGCCAACATTTCCGCCACATCCTTACGTAAGCCGTTCGGACGTTGCTTGAACGTCTGTTCCGGAAACAAAGACACATAGTCCAACCAAGCCTTACCAGGTGCATTGAATTCCAAAGCCAACGAAGCCTTGCCGTCCGTTGCGGAAGGCGTGAGTACCAGTTTCACATCATGCCACTCGCCGTCAGCCGGACAAGCCACGGGTGCCAAGGCCAAAACGTCCCCCGATGCAGAAAGCATTTTGGCGACGACCGTGCCCCGGTAACCGGGGGCCAGACGAAGAATCGTGCGCAAATGATAACGTTCGCCCTTTTTAAGTCCCATTCCCCAATACCCCTCGTTGATGACTTGTACCGGACTTTGCGAGCCACGCACCGTGACTTCCAGGTTATTCGGTGCCGTGGCAAACTTTGGGCGGTCTTGGGTCAGCCGCATGGATGCTGCCGACGGGTCTCCGGCTTTCAGGCTCCAAGCCCTGACCTTCCCGCCATGCCATTCAAAAGAACGGTCGCGTACTTCACCCGTCAAATGATATTTCCGCGCCACCGGCCGCAACTTCAGACCGTCCACCCGGTAACCTTTGGGTATCACGTCCTCCTCAAAACTACGGTTCTGCACCAACTCGGCATACAAACCTCCATCCCCGGCATGGTTGATTTCCTCAAAAAACAGGCCGTACATCGCAGGGGATATTTCCACCCCACGTCGGCTTAAGTCCACCACTACTTCTTCTGTCGCGACGGATGTGTCTTGGCATCCTGCCGCCACCACACTCATCAATGCTCCGCAAAGCCATTGTCTCACACGCATAAAGTTCTTTTTGAATTTATTTTATTATAATATGATTTTACGCACACCCGTATGTTCTCCGTCGGATACCTTCAACAGATATACACCGGAAGACATGTGACCGACCGGCATACCACATTCCAAACCTCCGGAAACCCCGACCGTGCCGACCAATGTACCGGACAGCGAATACAGGCCGACAACCGTATTACGGGCTGGAACTGACGAGAAGCGGACCGTAAGCCTGCCGCCGGAAACCTCCGCACACCATTCAGCTCCGGCCTGCGCCGTACTTTCCACACTGCTTCCCTCAGACACGACCTGCGTCCGGACTACGGGAAGCGCGGAGGCATAAAGCAGATTGCCCGTTTGCAACGCCGTGATTTCGGAACGGCCCGCCGACAAAGGCAAAAGGCCGTGGCCGTCCACCACTTCAACCACGGAAGGAGCGGAACTCTTCAAAGCCACGGAAAGACCGGAAGTGGAGGATACCGGAGGCGTGAAAGCCTCATCGCCCACCTTGCATTCTGCCAACTCCCCAAAAGTGATGGCCTGCGTGGCGGCTCCATATAAAGCCGAAACCTGACCGGCATCCAAGGCACAATCGTACACGCGAACGTCGTCCACCCAACCGAAAAGAGAAGGGTCGGAAGCGTAAGCCGAACGCCCGATGAAGTTTTGCGTGGTCGCTCCCAAGGAAGACGGCGACAAGGTCAGGTTCTCATTCCGGCCCACCTCCACCCCATTGGCATAGAGGATTCCCGTGTTCCCCTTTTGCGTCAGCACGATGTGCGTCCACGCTCCGGCTTTCATTTTAAAATTCGTGTTGATTTGCTGTTCATCCGAATTACCGCCCTGGGTGATGGCATAACGCAAGAAGCCGGTCTGCGCGGCTTGGACCGTCAAAAAGAAATTATTGTCCGTGCCCCGGTTGCAGTCCACAATACGTGCCCAATTTTCCACACGCTCGGGACGCACCCAAAGCGACAGGCTGAAGTCCTTCCAACCCGATGCCCAACCGGAAGGAAAGGACAGGTAGCCGCCATTCAGGCGTACACCGGAATGGAACTTGCCGCCTTCGTACCCAACATTACCCACCAACTGCGCCACACCGCCGTTCCACACGTCCGTAGCCTCCGTTCCGGAGCCTTCGTCCAACGGCCAGTACTGGCAACGGCCCACCTGGGGATAGGCTTTTGCCTCGTCGGAAGCTTTGCCCTCGCCTACGGCATTCACGGCCGACACCACATAATAATACATCTGGCCGTTGTCCACTTTGTGGTCCGTAAAACGGCAGTCCATCGCACGCCCCATCAAAGTATAGGGTCCTCCAAAGGAAGTACCGCGCCGCACTTGGTAATAGGCCGTACGCTCGCCAGTAGCCTCCCACGACAGTCCCACGAAACCGTTACCCGCAAAAGCCTCTACTCCTGAAGGAGCGGAAGGCAAAGACAAGGCGGATGTGGAAGCGGAACCTTCTGCACACCCATTACTCTCACCGGCAGCATTGGAAGACCATACCTTATAATAATAGGTGGTGGCAGGCTCCAGACCGTCGTCCACATACGAAGGTTCGGACAAATTGGTGGCCAACGTGACAAACGGCCCGTCAGGCGATGTGGCGCGGCACAGTTTATAAGCCGACACATGGCCTTGGGTGCTCCAAGACAGTTTCAAGGCCGTGCTGCCCGATGTTTCCACTTTCAAATTCTCCGGCATGGGCGGCAAGGCCGTACCGGCAGCCGTCAAGGACACATGGTCGAAACTTACGGTATAGCCCTCCGGGCGGCCGCCACCGCCGCAGACCCATATTCCGGCCAAACAATCCGTCGGGAACGGGATGTCCGCCGCCCCAATCTGGTGCCAGACCGTTCCGTAATCGGAAACGTATGCTTCAAACTTATCGCCCTTGCGCACCAGTTTGAACCAAAACGGCATCCATGTGTGGTCGCTTCCGTCTATCCATCCGCCACCGTCGGACGTACCTCGCCAAATGAAATGGGTTTGCCGCGTTCCGGCATCGCCTACCCACAACATGACTTTTTGGGAAGATGTCGTAGTGTTCTCCCGTACCACAAGCCCGAATTTCTCTTTGTTTCCGAACTGTTCGCCCGAAAACATCCTGGCCACTAATTCAAAATCACCGCTAACCGCCGAGTATGTAAAATTGCCTTCCGGATGGTCCGGCCTGTATATATCCCGTCCGGAACCCGTTACCACGAAAGTGTTACCGTTTACCGGAGCATACTTTGTCACCCCGTCTATCATCCAGTCTTCCTTGTCAATATCCCTCTGCGTCCATCCGGCCGGAAATAATGTGGTAGATCCTTGTTCCGCCGTAGCACTCACGGGAGCCGTCCAACCGCTCTCACCAGACTGGTTCTTGGCCCGCACACGGTAATAATAAGTCTTTCCCGGAACGATGGCTGTATCGGCATACTCCGAAGTGGCATTGCCCGACCAACTTCCTATGGTTTCAAAACCACCGTCCGGCGACATGGAACGTTGTATGTCGTAACCATTTGCCACATCTCCACCTGCCGGCTTCCAATCCAAAGCAATCCGGTGCAACCCTCCCTGCGCTTCCAACCCTTCCGGCACGGGAGGTACGGGACAAGGCACATACGCCGTGGTCGTATCGGAACAAGTGTACATCAAACCGTACAGCACGTCCACGTTTTTCAGTTTCATCATCGTGCGCAACCAAGGGGCATCAAGCCCTTTCCGGTCTACATAATGGTGATATACCAGTTCATTTGCCAATATGCGGTTGTTCGGCATGGAACCGGGATTCCCGCTGGACGGCGCAGGATAGTAAAATTTATGCCCTTGGTATACGATAGGTTTCCAATCTACGGGATGTTCGAGATTGAACTTGGCATAATATTCAAAACCTTTCAGCAACAGGTTGTCCTGATAGGAAAACATATCCACTCCCTGATTCCACAACGTCTGGCAGAGGTCTGCATAAAAATCAAGTCCAATCACTGCATGGGGCTGGTCACGTCCCATTTCCGTAGGTTGGCCGTCAAAGACAATACCTTGGTTGATACTACCTCCGCTTGCCCCGTTTTTATAATAGTCGATGGCACTGTTCACCATTTCGGCATCATCAAGATACACTCCGATGTAAAGGCAGCACGTGTTGGCCGGGCCGTCCCATCCGGGCCAAGATCCCGGCGTGCCCAAGAAATCCCGGCAAGCCGGATAGAAATAATCACGGGCCATTTTTTCAAAACGCTCCCGATCTTCCTGCTCCCATCCGGGATACAACCGGACGAGGTCGGCAGCTTTCATAAAAGCCGCTACCGGCAACATGAACAATTCTCCCGTCACCACGCTTTTTATGCTGTTCGACCAATCGTTCAATATGTCCACGGCACAACGGGCATGCGACTCATCTCCGGTCACATACCAACGCAACATGTTGTAATAGGCCGCCTTCGCATCGCGTTCGGCCCTTTGCCGCGTACCGTCAGACCCTCCTAAAGTAGGTTTCGGACTGGCTTTGAAATCTGCACGGGAATCCCGGAAATTGCACAAGGAATCCCACCCCTCAATCCAAGGATGTTCCTTAGCCAGGACTTTCTCTTTCATCCGGTCCAAATCGGCACGGGAATGGTTCAACCCCGGATGTACGAAAGGAGCTTGCAAAGTCTGCGCCAACCCCGGAATACATGCCGCGACGCACACGGCCCATACTACCAACTTTTTCATTTCACGTTCTTTTTAAGGTTATGACAATCAAAAGAAAACCGCAGGAAACATCATCAATCCCCGGCATCCTCCAAGTAAATCACTCTGCTTGAATAAGCGTTCTTGCGGTTGCGTTCCACCTGATGCACGTATGGCAACTCCAAGCCGTTGGCCATCAGGAAAGCCCCGCTCACGACCTTACCCTCGTAAGGCAAGGGCTGGTTGTCGATACGGTTCAACTCGCGGATACGGTAGTTCTTCTCGGCATCCAGCCCGGACATCCTGACACGTGGCAAGTGCTGGTTCATGAAATGTTCCGTCTTCCACCAATAGAACACAGCCTCCGCCTTATCCTGCGAGACGTACATCAAGGAAGCGGCTCCCAATCCCTCATAAGGAGACAGCAGGCGGTAAAGGTCTCCTTTCTGCACGACCGGACGGATGGTCTTATAATCCGCGATGGCTCTGCGGCACATCTCTTTCTCTTCTTCCGTCATATCCTTCGGTTGTATCTCCATACCGAGACGGCCACTCATAGCCACGTCGATACGGAACTTCAAAGGTACCGTACGGAATGTCTGGTGATTGGGTGCCGCACTGATATGGCTGGCCATGGCCATGGCCGGAAAGAAATACGATGTCCCCCACTGCATATAAATACGTTGCAAGGCATCGGTGTTGTCGCTCACCCAAAACTCGTCGAAGTAGGGCAACACACCATAATTGGCCCGTCCCCCGCCTTGTGCGCAAGCTTGCAGGGTCAAGTCGGGGTATTTCTCCCTGATACGGCGGCATACAGCCTCAAATCCGCGATGGTAGGCTATATACAGATGGCTTTGCCGGTTACCTTCAAGATAATGCGAACCGTGATTCAGTATACCCATATTGGCATCCCACTTGATATAATCTATACCGGGATACTTCGTCATCAGGCCGTCCACCACGCCGAACACGTAATCCTGCACATCGGGATTGGACAAATCCAACACCAACTGTGTCCCGCCGCGGCCGGTCACAGGTTCTCGCCCGGGAGCCTGTACAATCCAATCGGGGTGCTTCTCATACAGTTCGCTCCGGGTATTCGTCATTTCAGGTTCTATCCAAATACCGAATTTGATGCCGCGCTTCTCTGCCTCACGGAGCAACTTGCCCACCCCTCCGGGCAGTTTCCGGCGGTCGGTCACCCAGTCGCCCAAAGAAGTCTTGTCGCTGTTGCGCGGATATTTCCCACCAAACCACCCGTCGTCCATCACGAAAAGCTCTCCGCCCATGGCCGCGATGTCGGACATCATGGCTTCCATGCCTTCTTCGTTGATTTTAAAATATACCCCTTCCCAACTGTTCAACAGGATTTTGCGTTCACGGTCGCCATGCGCCAACTTGTACTTACGCCCCCAACGGTGGAAGTTCCGGCTGGCCTGCCCCAAACCTTCACTGCTGAACGTCAAGGCCAACGGCGGTGTGGTGAAATCTTCTCCCCGCCCCAGATGCCAGGACGAACGGTCTTCGTTGATGCCGGCAAAGAAATGGTGGTATTCGCTTTCATCGGTATTGACACGCAACTTGTAGTTACCGCCATAGCACAAAGCCGCCCCGATGACCCTCCCGTTGTCTTCCTGCGGACGGCCATCCAAGGAAAACATCACTTCCGCATGGGCGGTGTGGGAATTGCGCACGCCATCCTTGTTTTGGATGACCTCCATACCAGGACGCAAAGGCTCTTGCACCAAACGCGCTTCATTGGCCCACGCCCCGTAAAGGCGGGACAACCATACGTCGCCGCGACGCACGGGCAAATAAGCTGAAGCAAACTGCCCGAGCACCACTTCGCCTTTCTCTTCGTTGCGGAAAGAGGACCATGCCTCGATAATGTCCACATCCCGATAAGCCTTGTAATACAACGTCACATAGAAATCATATACCTTGTCTTTCATTCGGATGGAAAGCGTACGGGCCTCACCGGTATCCTTTTCTTCCATCGCGCACACCTCCAACTGCGTGGACAAGTTCCCGTCACTATGCCGGACGGCAAATGCCGCCTCGTGCGGGCAGTCCAGTCCATAAGCCGGATAAGCCGGTTGATCACAGTTCCTGACGTAGCCGATGTTTTCCACATCCAACGGTGAAAGGCTGCGCCCATAATATACATACTTCGGTTCTTCACCCTGTTCCACATCCAACACGAGCGAAGTGTTCGGCGTGGAAAGACAAACGTTACGTGCTTCACTTCCCACAGGCAAGCAAACGGCAAGGCACAATATTCCCCATGCCCGTGCCGCCTTCCTCTGCCACGGGTTCCTGTCATTCAACTCCATTCTTTTATTTTATTAGATTGATCATTCCACTATCAGTACCGTTGTCGAACGTGGCTGTACTGTCAAGACCTTATCCCTTACGACTTCTTTTCCGGGGAAGGTATGTACCCGTCCCTCCGTCGGGACCGCCACCTCGAATGTCCGGTCACGGGTACAGTTCATGGCTATCAGATATTTACCGTAACGCAAGGTATAGAAATCCCCCTTTCCGGCATAGACGCTTTCCTGTCCGGGCTTAAACTCCACACCATCGGGTATCCTCGCTATCGGAAGCTGCTCACCGGTATGAGCCGACTTTACCTCGGGATAGAAATTCCGCGCGGGAGAGAAAAAGAGATTGTTCCGTTCGGGACGGGTGTAGGTATATCCGCTCGGTGTATACCGGATGTCTTCGAACACGGTGGCCACACGGTCGCATTCTGGAGTGATGTAGTGTACACGCGCCAAGAAGTTCACCGCGAAATTGGCCCGCCAATACAAAGATGTGTATAGGATTTCATCCCCGTTCTTCAACGCCACCACGCCGACTTCCTCGTCCGAAAACAGCACGTCCGGCATGCCTTCCGACATGGGCAGACGTCCTTCACGGCGCGGCTGTTTCATAATCAGCTCATATTCGCCCGGCAAACGCAAGAGCGTATAGGTGGAATTCAATCCTCGGTCTTTCATCTTCTCCTTGACCACGGCAAAGAACTGGTTGTCCTCCATCATTTGTTGGGCGTATGCCACCGCTTCAGGATCCAACGTGGCGGCCGCAGCCATGATGGGCGTACCCTCGCGATGGTAGCCGCGCTCACCGTAAGTGATGCCTGCCGGATAATAGCCATGATCACGCCAACCGATGACCGATTCGCCACGCATGACGGCATATCCCTCATTATCTGACGTGGGATAACGGAAATGACTCCGCGCATGCAGGATTTTCAACATCTGGGCACGAACCAAGGGGTCACGAGTGTCCGTCAGGCCGCGTTCACCCGTAGCCTCATAAAGATGCACCATCCAGTTCAGTATTTCGCCATAGCCGCCCACGTAGCCCAATTCCTTGCTCAGTCCGTCCTGTGAAAACTGGTAATATGTCTTCCCCAACGGCCACGTAGGCAGCCCGTCGGCCGACAAACTGCCCGACCACGGGGCTATGCCCATGGATTCATAAATGAACGCCAAGGCTTGCCAGACAGGCAGAGCCTTTTCCGGTGCAAAAACAGCCAACATACGGTTCACGTTATACAGATGTAAATCCACAATCATGCTTTGGTTGGTGTACGAACGGCGGTGTGTCTTGGCATAGTCCACACACGCGGCAAACATGTCCGTCCAGTTTACCCTCCGCGTACGCCCGTTGGCCATTTTCCCGTCCCACACTTCACGAATCTCCGGCAAGAATACATTCAAAGCCTCGCACAGGGGACCAACTGTCAGCCATGAACCGTCGTAAACCGATTTGGGTTCACGGGCAAAACGTTCATAATATTGGTCGGCCGTACGGATGACCAGCTCCGCCACGGCTTTGTTCCGGTAAGCCACCGTCCAAGGTTCGTGGTAAGCGTATGCCAAAAGGGCTGCAGTTTCCTGATCGATTTCCGTTTTCTTCATATAGCCGGATATCTGGCGGTTCACAAATTGCCTGACTTCCTCCATGACTTCTTCACCCGGTGCCGTACGCACCCGGCGCTCTCCCTGCTCGAATTCCCGAATTTCTTTCTTGGAAGGCCGGAAACAGGCCTCTGTATGGGTATACCCTTTATAAATGGCCTTCGACGGTTTCTCCATTACTTTCTGGTACGCGTCGAAAGAATTTCCGTAACGTGCGATACGTCCGGTGGAGCGGATGCTCAATTCTATTTTCTTCTTCCCTTTCGTCATGCTGAGCGGCAAGGGCACGGTGGTATAAGTGAAATGTCCCGGACGCGGCAAATCCTCATTGGCGATATCCAACACGTCGTAGTCGCCCAAATGGCGGTAACCCACCTGCTTTCCCTCGCAAAACAATATCAACAGATTGCTGTTCCCACTGTCGGAACCCCAAAAACGGGCGGTGAAGTAATTTTGTCGCTCCGGATCCACTTCCATCGTGAAGGTCATATTACCACCCTCCACTCGTTCGCCGGGCACAGGCAACAACACACGGGCCGGTTCTTCCATCCCTCCTCTGACAATCTCGGTTGCCGTGCCGGAAAAACCGTGCCGCCGCTCGGAAGACGGCTGCCCGAAGACAATCTCGTCCCAAACTCCGGCCACACGTGCTCCCCATATATTCACTGTTCCTATCACCCACACGGCACACCAACAAAATCTCAATATATCCATGGCTCTTTTCTTTTTTAAGGTAAAAATACAAAAACATACTCAGGATTCAATATTCCCCGACAGCTTTAAGATAAGCCCTAACCAACATACGGCCTTTCTGTATTTGCGCCTGTACCGTGCGGCGGCTGACATGGAGTTGCTGTGCAATCTCCTCGGCCGACTTCTCCCTGAAACGGTTCAGGTAATACACGTTCCGGCAAGCCAATGGCAATGCCTTCATCCGTACATGTTCGTTCTCCACCAGACTTTGGGCATGTATTTTCTGCTCCATCTCGTCCGAGGCTTCCGACCGGAAGTCATACATATACGAATAGGCCTCAGCTTTTCTCACCCGTCCCCTCAGCCGGTCGACCAAAATGTTCTGGACGACCGTAAACGCAAGATTACGGATGGTAGCGACACACACCATGTCCCCCATATTCAGGATTCGGATGAATGCGTCCTGCACGGCATCTTCGGCATCCTCCATGTCATGGATACGTTTATAAGCATAAGCCACTAGCTTTTCGCGATAAAGGGCATAAGCTTCTGCCACCAACTCTTTTTTAGGAATTTCGTTCAGCTCTTTCATGATATTATGTGTTTTAATATTTATTCGCCTTTTGGACATCGCAAAATTATGGATTGGAAAATCAAAAAACAACCCCTTGTCCTTTTCATGGCGTTTATTGAGATTTCATCAGACTAATAACTATATAATATACTGAAACACAAATATTTACCCCCCCAATCAGCAGTCTGTAAAAATTGGACGGACTTGCAGATATGAGCTTCCATGCGGGGAACACCACTTTTTCAAGCCTTTTCCACCTAATTTGCAAGGCCAAAACTTGCAATCCTGCGCCTAAAAATATAAATTTGCAGACGTTAACGAAATAAATCGATTCATGAAAATAAAATATATCCTTTTCTTTATATATTCCCTTTCCCTTGCTATCCCCGGAAACGCCCAAAGCCTGCCGGAAACAGAGGATGCCCCGTTTGTCAACTACCTCACCGACCAACACGGCCTGCCCAACTATACCGTATATAAAATATTCAAGGACAGCCGGGGGATGATGTGGTTCGGCACATTCAACGGCATCTGCCGTTTCGACGGACGCTCGTTCACCCATTTCAGCATAGACTGCCCCAAACCGCTCAACGCAGTAACGGACATCACGGAAACAGAAAAAGGTGAAATCCTGTTCGGCACACGAAACGGACTTTACCTTGTCGACGAAGCCCGGCAAAACAGCCGGCATGTATGCCCCCAAATCGGCTTCGTCAACAGTATAGGCAAAGTAGGCGGCACAGTGCTTGTGGGCGCAAGGAACGGGCTTTGGATATACCGTAATCCCGAAGAAGCCGAAGCCGTGAAAATCAGCGACAGTGTCATCTCCAAAGGAAATTCCGTCAACGACATCACGGACGACGGAAAAGGCAACGCATGGTTCTGCACGGACGAACGGCTGATTCATTTGAACTTGTCTCGCAAAAGCCTGAAATCGTACACGATAAGCAAGGAGGTGCTGAAAGGCTACCTGCGCAACATCACCCGTTGCGGCGACATCATATATTTGGGCACGCGCAACTGTGGCCTTATCGCGTTCGACCCGGCCACAGGAACGGCACGGAAGTACGTGGACGTGGACTGCCCCGTCATTTCAGACCTCTACTCCAACGGGAAAGACAGCCTGTACGTCTCCACGGACGGCAACGGGGCGTGCATCATCCATACGCGCACCGACCGGATAGTCCGCACGTTCCGCACCGACACACCGGATTTTCCCCTCTCCTCGAATGCCGTCTACACGTTTTGGTACGACAAGGAACTCGATATCCATTGGTTTGGTTTCGCCCAAGACGGCATCTGCTACAATTATTACCGCCAACCCGTCTTCCGCATCTACCGCTACAAGGATTTCGACACCGGCAAGCTGTCCGTGCGTAGCTTCTGCATACACGGGGACGACATCGCCATCGGCACACGCGAGGGACTTTGGTTCGTCTCCGAACCACGTGGCATCGTACATTACTTTCCTCCCTCCCAACTCGGAGGACGTATCGTGACCAACATCCAATATTTTGGAGGTCATTTTGTCATTGCCACCTACGAAAAGGGGCTTTGCACCATCAACCCGAAGACCTTGGAACTGAAGCACCTCGATGAAGACGAAAGGCTCAGGGACGGCAACTTCAGCCGCATAGAGGCCACAAAAGGGCAGCAACTCTTCGTATGCAGCAATATGGGACTGTTCGCCTTAGACACCACGTTCCATGTCGTGCACCACTTCCACAGCCGCAACTCCGAACTGCCCGACGCTTACATCAACGACATCCGCTTCGACCTGACGGGCAAAGGCTGGATAGGTACCCTGTACCAACTGGCCCTTTATGACCCACAGACACAAACCATCCAATCACACGGCTTTCCCGAAGGCTTCTTTTCAGACGAGGCCAACCTGACTTTCAACCTCTGCCGCAACGGTGACATGTTGGCCGTGTCGGAGACCTCGGTGTACCGCGCCAAGTCGGACCTGAGCGGATTCATCCCCTTGAACCTCTACGAACGGACAAAGGTGGGCAACATTTTCTTTATCACCGAGAACCGGCAAGGCAAATATTGGATAGGCACAGACCGGGGACTCTTCCTGTTTGAAAAGGACTTGAAGAACTACCGCCAATTCAATGCCACCGACAACCTCCCCTCGCTGAAATTCAACCGCAACCAATACCAGGAAACGCCGGACGGCACTTTCTGGTTCGGCACCACCGGAGGACTTATCAGCCTGCCGCGCGAAAACACGCGCCTGCTCACGAAAGGCACACGAGGCAAGGTGGTCCTGGGCACGGTTTCCGTGGACGGCCTGCCGGTGCCGCCTGCGGCTTTCTGCCTCCAAGCCGCACAGCACGAAATACGCTTGGACTGGAACTTCCACAGCCAGTCGCTAACCCTCTCCCCCATCTTGCTCAACTACGGATGCCCGCAAGGGCGGTACTACGAGTGTTCGGTGGACGATGGAGAATACCGCTCGTACACGGACGGGGAAACCATCCGGTTCAACGGGCTTTCACTCGGCAACCATAAGCTGAAAATCAGGCTGGCCGGACACGAGGAGACCGCTACGACATGGCAAATCTCCGTGCGTCCCTCCATCCTGTTCTATCTGGAAACCTTGCTGTTCTTCTTGCTGCTGTTCGCCGGTTGGCAGATGCACGCCTACGGGACGAAGCGCATGAGGCTCAAGGAGGCCATGGCACGCAAACACCGGTTAGACCTCGACGTGGCCGCCCAAAGGGCTGTCAGGATGCGGATTGAGGAAGAAAGAAAGAAGAAACAGGAAGAAGAGGCGACCCGCTTGCAGGCCATGTACCAAAAATCCAAGATGCACCAAAACGAATACAAGGTGTTACACAAAAAAGTCAAGGTTTGCATGGAGGAGCACAAGCTTTACACTAACCCCAACCTCCGGTTGCCGGAACTCGCCACTTTGGTGGACTGCACGCCGAGCAAGCTCTCGCAGATGTTCAACCAATACCTGAAAACCAACTTCTTCGACTTCATCAGCCAATACAGGGTACAAGAGTTCAAGCAGCGCATGACGCACGTGCAATTCAGCCAATACACCATGTCTGCCGTGGCAGAATCCTGTGGTTTCAAGCGTTCTTCTTTCTTTGCCACGTTCAAGAAGTTTGAACAATGCACACCTTTAGAGTGGATACAGAAGAAAGAAAAGGGGCGCACTTCTAAAAACAAAACCGACGAACAGCGCATCGAACCGGAAGCGGCAGACTGACAAAATGACAAAAAGTAAGTTGCACCCTCATCAGATTCGCGTATTTTCGCCCATCCGAAGGGACGGACGGAAAAAACGGATTCTCGCGCCTCACCCCAAAAACGTAATGAAAGCCAAAAACGCTTTTGGCTTTCATTATGGCATTGTTTCTGCCACGTTCAAGTTTCGTGAAAGAAAACCTTCCGTACGTTTTGCCGTAGGATTGTACACTTTGGCATCCTCTCCTTCGTCGGATTCATCCTCCTAATAAGTTTCACGGACGGACAAAAGCCCGATTATCCACCCTTTTTCGCTTCGAAAAACCGAAAAATGCAAAGGACGGCAAACCATTCTGCGCCGAATGATTTGCCGCTTTGCGCCAAACGATTTTTCATTCACCTGAAAGAAATTCGCATTTTTCCGGAATAAAAGGCGTTTTTCTGCATATATTCCGTATAATTATTCACGAAACACCATTTTCAGAGAATTTATTTCTATTTTCCGGCTTCCTAAAATCTTTATTTCACTTACATTTTGATTCAAAAACGTACAATCATACGACACATAGGCAAACACAACGAGTCCATAGCCCTTGTACTCCCCTCTATCCGTCAACGGCGGAGGACATAAAAGCTGCGCTCAACGGGTTCGGCCGTCTGTACCTTCCCGGGCAAGCCGTATTGCCAGGCCACCACCGTCACCTTCACCGGGAACTTGGCACGGGGCGGGATACGGGTCAGGCGCAAGGTAGAACCTTCCACTTCGGCAGGTCCCTCCTTTACATAATAAGACACAGGAAGGCCGCAATCCGAAACGGCCTTGAGCGACACCGCATCCGTCCCCTCCCCGACATCTTCCAGACCGGGAAAGAGCAAACATTGCCGTTTACCCTCTTTAAGGGGATAAGGAATGCGGATGGTGAGTTCCTGCACCACACTCTTATGGCGGTCGTCCCCATCATAACAAGCCACCATGCACATGTCCGCCGTGCGCCGCGAATTGCCTAAGCCCATACGGTAGAAATCCACCATGAATGTCGTATCGTCCACCACTTTCACTGGGCCGCAAATACGTTCGATATAAGGATGCCCTTTCACGTCCGGACGCACCACCTTGCTACGAAGGCTATCGGTGAAAACGGGCCGCAAGCGGAATGTCACCCCGTCTGCCTCCGGCGTGAAACGCGGATTGGCCTTGACATGGCGCTTCGGGTCGTAACCTACCAGACGCCCTTGCTGCTCCACGCCCAGATACAGCAGTTCCTTCCCACGTTCCTCTGCATAACGGGCTTCCGTAAGTTCCGCCATCTCACGGTCGAAATACCAGAAAGCATCGTGCACGTCGCCCTTGTATTCCGCAAAAGGGGCGGCCTTGGCCCGATGCGGCTGCACGGGATGCCAACGTTCCGCCAACCAACCGTCCTCGGGACGCACTTTCTTCAACTCCGGCGCACGGCCTTCCGGAGCATCCTCCGGCAGACGCGCCTGCATGGCCTTCTTCACGAACAAGGCGATATATTCCGCCGTACGGTCCGACACATCGAAATGGCCGCGACCGGCATCGCACAAAAACGAAATGCAACTTTCGGGATACATCATGCGGAATGCCAAGGCCGGATTGACACGGGCCTCCCACCATTCATACTCTCCCTCTACCATCAGGCCGGGGATGCCGTCGATATTCCTCGTACGTCCCCACTCTATATTTTCGCGTCCGTAGCCGGTCAGGTTCGTGCGTGGGGCATCGCCGTGGTAAGACACCACAGCCAACGTACGCTCCGGATGCCACGCGGCAAAATTCCAAGGGAAAGTAGCCATGGCGGAATGGCCGATGGGCACGACAGGCACATACGACAGTTCGCCGTATCCGCTTATTTCCGCAAAGTCCTTCAACATCTGCCAATACGCTTCCGGCGTACCTTTATCCGCATTCCATACTTGGTCCCATCCGGGAGTAACCCAGACCAAAGCCAACCCCATGCCCCGGATGGCACGGCGGAAAGCCTCGTTCTCGAACAACGTCTCCTCGCACATGTTATGGTTGCCCACCATGACGGCCTTCACCCGACGGCAATCGTCCGGGATGTAAAGGAATGCCCTCGGATGCCCACCGGTCTCTTCAGAAACAATGCCGGGTATGGACACCGACCATTGCCATTCGGCCGCCCATCCCCGACATATCATCAAAACTAATCCTAATAAAAACAAACTTTGTCTTTTCATTGTTCCACTTCTTTTTTCTCCTGACAGGCAATCTTCTTACCTCACACAAAACCAATCCTCCAAACCAATCATTAACCTAATTTCGATGAACAAGCGCATGAAAAATTCACCCATCTAATCTTAGATACGTTTGGGAACCCGAAAAGACTTACTTCTTGTTTGTTAAAAAACACAAAACAGGCAGAAAAAGGAACATCAGTCCGCCACCCAACCACGGATTATGATTTCCGACACGGCAGCCGGAAGAGCCGGTTTGTTTTCCAAGAAGCGCACCCGCACGAAACGAGCCTTGACCTGACGTGCCCCATTCGGGAAAACGACCTTGCACACGGACGAAGCCTCAGCCTCACCGGAGCGCGAAGCTACCGGTTGCCAGTTTTCCTTGTCCATCGACACTTCCACTGCATACGCGTAAGCCGCCTCACGTGGAAAACGTACGTCTATGCCTTCCAGTATCAACCCTTTTTCCGTATCGGACATCCACCAAGGCGACGCATCGGAAGAAGCCGCCTGCCAATAAGTAGCCTCGTCACCATCGGCTCCCTGTCCCGAAGCATGCGCCTCGGCCAGACTACTGGCAAATGTCGGGTTGTTCGCACCGAAAACCTGCAGTTCGGCTTCTGCCTTGCGGACATAACGCACGTACGGACGTTCCTTCACCACGGGCGTACGCCCCTCGCGGTAAGCCTTTCCTCCCGTAAAACGGATTTTCACACGAACGGGCGGCAAACCTTCCGAAATGGCTTCGACGACTGCCGTCCCGGATTGGTAGGCACGGAATTCAATGGCCGCCTGCCCGTCGGCAATACGGATGTCGCTGTCCGCACGGAATGTGATGCTCCGCCCCGTAGGAAACTCTCCCGGCCCGGACACAACCTTCAACGTCACAGCCGGGGTATTGGAAAGGTCACGACCGGCGGCATCCTGAACCCGGACACTTAACATGGCATCTTCCGTCCCGTCAGCCCGCACGCCCTCCGTGCGGTCGGCCTCCAACACAAGACGAGCCGGAGTCCCTTCTACCGGCCACACCGGCGGTTCCACTCCCGTATATTCATTGCGATACCAATACCAAGCCCGTTTGGGAATACGGAAATAGTCCACGATACCCATTTTGCCCAAAGTGCTGCCCGCGATACTGCCATGGTCGAACCCGCACCATACCGCCTGGCCGCTCCGCCAAGGCAGACCTTTATAAGCATCGTTCTTCTGCAAGTCACGCCACCCCGGATCATATTTGCCGGGACGGTCGGAAGTGATGCTCCCATACTCGGACACCAAAGTGGGAATGCCCGGATTCTGGAAATCCGGAATCACACTGCCATCACCGTTGTATCCGGCCACATCCCCCAATTTGTCGATACGGTCTTTCCCCAACGGACGCTGGCATCCGCCGATGGCTGCCGGACGCCCCGGGTCGAGCCTGTGCGTAAGTTCCACGCATTCCGTCAACAACGCACGCACGCCGTCCATGGCCTCCGGTGCGGAAAAGAACGCTTCGTTGCATATACTCCAGGCGATAATGGAAGGATGGTTCCGGTGAATGCGGACCATCTCTGCCAATTGCGCCTTCACGCTCTCGTGGAATCCGGCACGGTCTTCTTCGCGCACGGGATAGGCACTGGCATTCCAATATCCGTCAGGACGGAAACCACCGATGCCCCAAAAGGCATTCTCCGACCAAAACAGCATGCCCTGGCGGTCGCAAGCCTCGGAAAAGGCCGGGGAATGCGGATAATGCGACCCTCGGATAAAATTAAATCCGGCTTCACGCATCAGTGCCACGTCGCGCCGCATGCCGCTCTCGGTCACTGCATCCCCCCAACCGGCATGGTCCTGATGCACATTGACCCCACGCAAATACACGTGTTTCCCGTTCAAGAAAAAGCCCTTGTCCGCCGTCCATTCCATCCATCGGAAACCGAACGGGGTCTCCATGCGGTCGAGCACCTTCTTCCCTTGGAACAACGTGCTGACCAACGTATATAAATAAGGATGCTCCGGACTCCAACACTGCGGCTGTTCCACCTCGGGTGTTTCTTGTATCACCGGAAAGGCAGCCCCGGCTTCCATCTTATAATCGCCCGACACAGAAGCCACCGTCTGCCCGTCGGCATCCTTCACTTCGGTCAACAACCGGAACGTGGCGGCCTCCCCGGTAGCATTGCAAAGGTCTGTGGACACACGCACGGTGGATTTCCGTCCGTCATTCCGTGCCAAATCCGGTGTCGCCACAAAGGTGCCGTACCAGCCAATGTAAGCCCTGCTCTTCAACACCAAACGCACGTTACGGTAAATACCGCCGCTGAACACATGCTCGCCGGCCCGAGGCGCACGGTCTGGCCGCCATAGGTTGTTCACCCTCACGGCTACCACGTTGCGCCCTTTCTTGGCCCAAGGAGTGATGTCGATGGAGAAACCGGTGTAACCGCCATCGTGCGACCCTGCCTTTTTCCCATTGACAAAAACCTCAGCCTCACGGAACACGCCGTCGAACTCCAAGAAGATTTTCTTTTCCAACTGCTTCGCGGTCAAATCCACCTCCCTGCGATACCAACCGTAGCCCACATAGAAATCCTTGCTCAGAAAATAAGGGATGCTGAAGGAATGGGGCAACCCCACGTTTTCCCATACGGCATCATCGTAAACGGGCTGTTCGGCCCCGGGATAGTCTCCGGCCTGATATTTCCAATCCGGATTGAGGTTCAAGACTTCACGGGGGCTGCTTACTGCATAAAGCCCAAGCCCCCAACCCCACAGACACAGGGCACCCAAAAATTTCAAGATTTTGTTCATGATAGGGTTTATTGGTTTCAATACTTCAAGATATTACGTCCCGTTTCACGGCCATCAGTATAAAACACAACCGTCAACGTGGAAAGGTCTTCCGGAACGGGGACGAACGCCGTTTCCATCCGCAGTTCTTGCACACCGTACGGCGGCAACTTTCCGACCTCGCCTTCGGCCAACGTACGTCCGCCGCACAGCACCGCCACATGGGAGGGACGGGAAACTGACAGGCCATAATTCTTCACTTCCAACTCCAATACCTGCCGCTCACGGTCGTACATGGGATAAGCCGCCGAAAGCATGGCCGGACGGTAATCCACGTATGGCAAGGAAGCATAGCCGTAAAGCAAACCGCCCTTCTTGTCGCGACCCAACAATTTGGGCGCAAATTCGTCCGGTTCGATGCCACTTCCCACGCCGTCGAACACCACAATCAAATCCTTTCCCTCCTTACGGGTGCGGAGCACCTTGCTCCCCCGCCCGAAATTGACTTCGGAGAACGCACCGAAACGCAAGGACTTCACTTCTATGTCTTTTTGCGGATTGAATCCCTGCTCGGCTCGGATTCTCACCTCTATGGTCTTCGTGTCCGCCGTAATCGGCTCCTTGTTGAGCACTTCCAAGCGCAAACCCGGATTCAACGGAATACAAATATTCTTGGAACTGTGGTTATCATTCGGTTGGTCTTCCCATTTAATGGTGTCGATTACCGCAAAGTTCATCTGTACGGCACGCCCTGATTCGTCCTGAAACACTTTGGGACGCTCGTACTTGAACCAATGTTCCACCCGTCCGTCCGGATGCACGGACACACCGGGCATGTAGGCTTCTCCCTGTTCCGTCACCCAATGCAACCCGTCCTTGGAACGCTGGTAGTAGGCAATACGCCCCAACCAATCGTTGACCACCAGATGATATTGCAGGGAATCACGCCATACCACGGGGTCTTCAAACCGTCCTTCCACGGGAGGATATACGCTGCGGTCGGACAACTGTTCGTAAGGAGCAAGGCCATCACGGCTGGCCCACACGCCTCCGCCCCGGCACACCATCAGGTAAGAACCGTCCGGCCTACGGGCAAAAGTCAGGTTGGACAAGCCCTCCACGATGTTGCGATTACGCGGATTGAACGTGAACCTACGGTATTGCCACGGCCCTTTCACGGAAGGGGCAATATAATACCCGTCAATGACATAGACCACCACGCGGCCATCCGCCAACCGGAACGCTTCGGGATTGTGTCCTTTGCCTATCGTGTCGCGCACGGTATACGGGCCCTCCAAACGTTCGCCCACGGCATGGTATACCGTAGAGTTAGGCCAGAACATGTGGCCTTTAGGTGAGTTTTCCGGCCATCCGCAGACAAACAGATGGTATTTCCCGTCAGGCTCCCGCAAGATATTGCCACCCCAAAAGGACGTTCCGGCCAATTCAATCCCATTATCCATCAGACGGGGACGGACACTGTCCGCTCCCCATACGTCGGCCGACAGGACTTCGCCTTTCATCGGTTGCAAACGATCCATAAAACGGGCACCTTCCACTAAGTATTTCCAATCGGACGGACGCTCCCGTTCCGTCACTTGTGCACGGACTCCCCAACCGAACGCAACGGCCAAAGAGAACATAAAAAATCTTTTCATTCGTATCTTAGTTTTTATTCTGTCGCAAAGATACCGCATTTGCGTCTTATCATGATAGGACAATCCCCAACAAGAATAGGACAAAAAAGCATTTTCCTGCCCACAAAACCGGCATCCCTGCAATCATATATACGAAGACACGATACGAATTACCAACCCTCATCTTATTTTTTTAATATAATTAACACCGGATCCAGGCTAAAAAGAGCGAGAAAATAAAATATCCTGAAAACAACCTTCCACCTTAGACAAACCTAATACCCTGAAACCACATTAACCTAATTTCAATATTAACCAACTGCTTTCATTATCTTATACGCTTGAGAACGGCAAACTACTTAACCGTCCACCCATTTTTTTTCGAAATTTCTTCAGAAACCATGTTCGCAATCACCGGACTACCGTAAAAAGAGGAAAAACCGTCGGGTTTGCTACTGCTGCCCGTCACATGGGCAATGAAGAAACCATAGACACCCTCGCGCAAGTTAATCCAAGGGTAAGCTCCGGCCCATCCCGGCGAACTGATACGATAGGCCTCTCCGGTCTCCTCGTCCACCATTTCACGCCATTCGCCCAGTCCGTAAATGCCCTGATGATGACGTCCAAGCGCACGCTCCACATATTCTCCAGAAGCAACTTTAGCTGTTCCCACTTGGTCTGCCTGCATTTCTTTCACGGTGGCTTCCCCAAGAATACGCTGTCCCTCAAAAACGCCACCATGTATAATCATGTCTAAAAAGTTCATATAATCATTCAGCGTCGTACACAGCCCGCCGCCCAACATGGGAGCGTGGCCTCCGTCCGTATTGACAGGAGTGAAATGGGAACAAGTCATGCGTAAAGGCCCGGCCAAAAGCTCCTGAAACAAAGTTTCAAATTCCTTCCCCGCAGCCGCCTCGGCCATGCGCCCGGCCACCTGCATGGCCAAACCGCCATACTCGAACCGCGTTCCGGGCGTGAATACGGTATCTAAAGGCAAGATTTCCGCTACGGCCGAATCCAAATGGTTGTAATTATCGACCCGAGGTTCGGGCAAATAAGGCCGGATACCCGATGTATGAGACAACAACCGGCGTAAGGGAATCACGCCTTTCGGGTCTCCCTTGAACTCCGGCAGCCATTTCTCCACAGGGTCGTCCCATGACAGTTCCGTCCGGTCCACCACGGCGGCCACCACCGCTGCGGCCACCCACTTTCCGGCAGAGGCCACATAAACGGGAGTGTCCGGCGACACGGCACCGTATGACTTGCGGAACAAAACCGCCGTATCCTGTTTTACACAAATGGCTGCGGCCAGGAACACATAGTCCGGCTTCTCCCTGAAAAAGAACTCCTC
>ENA-OURS01001009-OURS01001009.1-human-gut-metagenome-genome-assembly--contig:-NODE-1009-length-27780-cov-19.855509_pt1 | contig 27780 bp, 19 predicted proteins | sample MGYA00242109_ERZ509010 | MGnify/ENA primary metagenome ERZ509010 (study PRJEB26280, sample SAMEA2338774) | human gut metagenome | biome: human gut; feature: human-associated habitat; material: faeces... | reverse complement strand
AATAAGCCATAAAAAAAGAGCTCCCGCGGGAGCTCTTTTTTTATGGCTTATTCGACATCTACGGTGTCTGGTCTGCCTGCGTCATCAAGACCCAGGTAAGCCACTTCTCTGACATGACCATCATAGGTCAGAGTGATGTGGTAATGGAAGGTCTGTCCATCGAATACTTCATCACCGAGCATAATAGCGGTGGTGTAGCTGTCCGGACGGTAGTCTCTGACGGTATCGCCGACGACCGGGAACTGCAGGAATACGTATTCCTCACCCTGGTAGCTTACGCCGCCATAAACACGTTTCAGATCAGCGACGAGATATTTGTCGACGCCATTGACGATGATGCTCTTTTCAGTTACTTCTGCCATGTTTATCACCTCACGACCAATTTATAGCAAGGAAATTGCTATTTCTTCCTATAATATAACACTTTTTCATAATAAACAGAAGAGGAAAAATTTCAGGAACCGCCGACAGGCCGGAAATGAAGGAGCAAAGGCGGCGCTTTTCCCCAGTGATCGGAGCAGCGGTCTTTTCCTATCCCTTTTGGCAGAACACGAGAGGCTGGTCACGCCCATGCCATGATTTTCTTGACATTCCATGCCTGCTCTGTTACCATTTATAGAAATATTTCAATTCATTGAAGAAAATGTATTCTATGAATCTTGACTGACTGATGGAGCATTTATGGAACAGATCTACATTGATACGGCGAAAATTTTGAAAGCCATCTCCGATCCGAAACGGTTGAAGATCGTCGACATGCTATCCTGCCATGCCCAGTGTGCCAATAAGCTGCAGGAAGCCTTCGCCATCACCCAGCCGACGCTTTCGCATGATATGAAGGTGCTGGTCGAGTCCGGTCTGGTCCTTGATCGTCGTGATGGGAAGCATATTTTTTATACGCTGAATCCGGATGCGTTAGGTGAGCTGCACACCATCATGGGGACGATCTTCAAAAAGAAAAAACGCTGCTTTGCAGATCAATAAAACGAAGCCGAGAGGCTTCGCTTTTTTGATGAAGAAAGCCTTGGGAGGGGGATCGGGAGAGTCCGGCTGTCGGGCGATCTTTTTCTTTGTCATGTAAGGGGTGTTCTCAGAACGCAAAAAATGGGAGATCCGTATTTCCGGAAGCCCTGAAAACCGTGCGAAGCGCTCAACGGCATATCCGCTTCCGCGGGGGCATTCAGAAGCAGGAGAGCTTCATTTTTTCTCCCATAACCCCATACAATCATGGTATAATAAAGTGACTATCGATGAAAGGAAGAAAGCTATGGGCGTGATCATCAGCATTATCAATCAGAAGGGCGGCGTGGGGAAGACGACCACGGCGGTGAACCTGGCGGCCTACCTGGCAGACCGAGGGAAAAAGACGCTTCTTATCGACGAAGACGCGCAGGGAAATTCCACCAGCGGACTCTCTAAGGATGTGGAGCTCAAAAAGAATCTGTATGATGTGCTGCTCGATGATGCGGACGCAGAAGAGGCCATCGTCAAGACAGCGGTGAAGAAGCTCTCTCTTCTTCCTTCCTCCATCGATCTTGCGGGGGCGGATATCGAGCTGTCGGCCATGGACGGACGGGAGCACATCCTGAAGAAAAAGATCGAAGCGCTGAAGGATGCCTATGATTTCATCCTGATCGACTGCCCGCCATCGCTGGGGCTGATGACGCTCAATGCGCTTGTCGCATCCGATTCGATCCTGATCCCGATCCAGGCGGAATTCTATGCACTGGAAGGGCTTTCGCAGCTGGTGAAGACGGTGCAGATTGTCAGCCGCAAGCTGAATCCGTCGCTCCGCATCCTGGGGATCCTCCTCACGATGTTCGACGGACGGACGAATCTGTCGCTGCAAGTGGCGGAGGAAGTCAAGACGTATTTCGGCTCCAAGGTTTTCAAAACAGTGATTCCAAGGACCGTGAAATTATCGGAGGCTCCGAGTTTCGGTGAGCCGATCCTGACCTATGCGCCCAAGTCCAAGGGGGCAGAGGCGTATAAGAAGCTGTGCCGGGAGGTATTGAAACGTGGTTAAGCGAAAATTGGGACGGGGGCTCGGCTCTCTTCTGGAAAATGCACTGGATGAGACGGGCAAGGTCATTGAGCTGGATATTTCCAAGATCCATCCCAATCCCTGGCAGCCGCGCCGCCAGTTTGATTTTAAGTCGCTGGAAGATCTGGCGGCTTCCATCAAGGGAAAAGGACTGATCCAGCCGATCACGGTGCGCTACCGTGACAAGGACGGCGACTTTGAGTATGAGCTCGTCACCGGCGAGCGCCGTCTGCGGGCGGCGGACCTCGCAGGGCTCAAGACCGTGCCGGCGATCGTTTCTGCCTATGATGACAGATCCATGGCAGAGGTGGCGCTGATCGAGAATCTGCAGCGCGAAGACCTGAATCCGATCGAAGAGTGTGAAGCCTATCAGCAGCTGATCAATCAGTATGGGCTGACGCAGGAGCAGATGGCGGCCAAGGTCGGCAAAAGCCGCTCTTACATCGCCAATATGCTCCGTCTCGCGGATTTCCCAGATGAAGTGAAAAAGCTCATGGTCGAAGGCAAGCTCACGACTGGCCAGGCGCGCCCGCTCCTCGGACTTTCGTCCGGCGAAGAGCAGGTCCAGCTTGCGAAACAGATCGTAGACGAAGGTCTCTCGGCCCGTCACGTCGAAGACCTGACCCGTGAAAAGAAGAAAAAGAAAAAAGAAATCGCCGATCCGCAGACGCACGCCTTCCTTCGCTCCATTGAAGAGAAGCTGGGCATGTCCGTCGGCAGCCGCGTGGCGATCAAGCTCGGGCGCGGGAAAAATGCCCACAGCGGCACGATCTCCATCACCTTCAAAAATGATGAAGAATTTGAGCGAATCACGGAATTTTTAAATGGGAAAAGGTAGGATGTAGTGACTGGTGACTGGTGACTGGTGACTGGTGACTGGTGACTAGTGACTAGTGACTAAGAGACATCAGACTCTCTCGTATCGTCATTTCGAGCGAAGCGAGAAATCTTTTCCGTTTGCGGTCAAACGAATCATGTCAGAAAAGTTCAAACGGGAAACCTGTTCCCTAAGAAACCTTCGGACATCGCCTCATATATAATTGCGGCGAAGCCGCCACTACAACCCTGAACCCTGAACCCTAAACCCTGAACCCTAAACCCTGAACCCCAAACCTTTAACCTACAACCCTATCCCCAGGAGATATACACAAACCATGCAGAGTGCAAATATGATCTTTTATGTCATCGGTGCGATCGTCATCGTGCTTTTCATCCTTCTTCTCGTGAATATGCTGCTCATGAGAAATAAGCTGAACCGTCTGGCCAAGAAGTACAAATATTTCATGAATGGCGAAGACGGCGGCTCGCTCGAGCTGCGCCTCTCGACCGAAGTGAGAGAGCTTCGGGAAATGGTGAGTTCCTCCGAAAATATGCTGCATCAGCAGGAGCTTCTCGCGACCATGCAGCTGTCCTCCTTCCAAAAGGTGGGACTTGTGCGCTACGATGCCTTCGATGACACCGGCGACAAGCTCTCCTTCTCGCTGACCGTGCTCGACGGCAAGAACAATGGCTTCATCCTGTCCTCGCTGGCGGGGCACGACACCTCCCGCATCTATGCGAAGCAGATCGTGAATGGCCAGTGCAAGGAGGCTCTCTCTTCTGAAGAAGCCGAAAGCATCAATATGGCTCTGGATACCCTGATGCCGGATATGGCTTCAGAAGCGCAGGAGCTTGTGAATGAGACGCGCGGCGAAGCCCTGTCTAAGTCCCAGCCGGATAACCATCGCATTGATACGGCAGGGAAATAAAGGCTCGCGCCTAGTGACGGGAGACCTGTCATCTGAGAGGATGACCTGAAATAAGGAAGCAACTATGAAACGAAATGAAAATACAGACACTGGCGAAGTGAGCTTTCATTTCAACAGTGACGAATGGAAAAAACTGAAGATCGCAGGCATCGCAGCGGGTCTCCTCCTGGCAACGAGCCTCGGGACGGCGGTGTACTCTGCCGTGTCTATGGAGAGTCTCTCCCGGCAGAACCAGCTCTATCAGAACCAGCTCAAAATGGCAGAGGAGAAGATGAAGTCGCTGGAGGACAAGACAGCGACGATAGAAAAGCTCTCCGATCAGCTGCAGGACATGGTGAAGGCCAATAGCAATGGCGCCGCGCAGAATATGACGGGCGGCATCGGCGGTGCCTCCACCGTGCCGGATAAGGCGAAAACGGCAGCCGTAAAAGAGCAGGGGGCAAGTACCTCCTATGTGACGCCGGGCAGTCTTTTACGATCGATGCGTCAGCTTGATGCGCGTCTCGATGCGCAGATCAAGACCATGATCGTCCTGCGTGAGCAGGTGATGAACCAGACCTACGGGATGCAGACCACGCTGCTTTCCGCCTCGTCTGCGACGCCGGACATCTGGCCGGTCAAAGGGCAGATCTCCAGCAGTTACGGCTTCCGCACAAGTCCCGGGGGCATCGGCTCCACCTACCACGAAGGCCTCGATATTGCTGCCGATTACGGCGCGCCTGTCTCAGCGACGGCCTCCGGTACAGTCACCCGCGCAGGCTGGGTGGATGGCTATGGCTATCTCGTCGAGGTGAAGCACGACGGCGATATCACGACCCGCTATGGACATAATTCTGCGATCCTTGTCACAGAAGGCCAGCAGGTCGAGCAGGGCACCATCCTTGCTCTCGTCGGGAGTACGGGAAACAGTACCGGCCCGCACTGCCACTATGAAGTCCGCATCCATGGCGATGCGGTCGATCCGACGTACTTCCTCCCCGGAAATGATTGATCACGAGCAGGCGCAAGCCTGCTTTTTTGATAGAGGGATTAGTGATTAGTGACTAGTGACTAGGGATTAGAAATTTGGCTTCTCTGATCGCCCTCCTTCGAAAAAAGTGCCCCGAAGGGGCAGAGACTGCTTTTCCTGTAGCGGTAAGCATGCCATCTGCGCTCATGGATAAACAAAGATGGGAAATCCACTATCCAGTAGACTTTCGGGCATCGCCCCATTTATACTCTGCGGCACTCCTGATTATTATGCGCCGCACAACCCCTTTTGAACCTCTTGAACCCATAGAGCCCGCTGAACCTCTTTTGTGCGAAATCAAAGGGCAGCACGCCCTAGGGTATAACCCTTAAAATAAGAAAACAACCATGAAACATATCCTACTCTCCGCGCTGCTTTTGGCAGCGCTCCCCACGGCAGCCATGGCCGAGACAGACCTTGGCTCCGTTTTGATGGAAAATGCCATCTCTTATGAAAATGCGGATGCCCGGAAGGTAGAAGATCCGCTTCTGCTTCTTTCCTGGCCGGAAAATGCGGAGTCCGTCCGCTACGAAGTGGAGATCTTCAAAGGACTGCCGGAGCATCTGGATCGGAATACGCCCCTAGAAGAGTCGGTCTATCACGACCGCCGCATTTATATGAACCGCATCCTTGTCCGTATCCCGCCTGTCATGGACGGTACGCCGCTCTACTGGCGCGTGCGTCCGATCGATGCCGACTGGGAGGGACTTGCTCCCTTCTCAGCGCCGATGGAAGTCAGGAGCACGATGCGCCTCATTTCCAGAAATGCCCCCTATCCGAAGGCGGGCGGACGGGGGAATGGCGCCTTCCTTCTCTATCCCGTCTACTCTTATACAGGAAATCCGGGAGCCTCATCCTACGAAGTCGAAGTGACGAAGGAATATCCGGAGAATATCGATGACATGCGTCCCTCCAGATACCGTGTCTGGAGCGAGGTGACGACACTTTCCAATGTCTATGATGAGCAGCCAAGACTTGGGACATACTACTGGCGTGTCCGCGGGATAGGGAGCGACGGAGAGCCGGTCGGTGTCTGGAGCCTGCCGGAAAAGATACGAAATCAGGCGGCGGTGCATTTTGATATCGGTATCTTTGGTGACAGCATCACACAGGGCGGGGGACACCTCTATCACAGTCCATCCGATCTCGCCTACAGCTATGTGTCGTATCTGGACTTTCCTGCCGTGAATCTGGGGAGGAGCGGCGATACGACGGAGATGATGGAGAAACGCTTTGACCGAGACGTGCTGCCGTTTCACGTGAAACAGCTTCTGATCATGGGCGGTATCAATGACCTGCGTATGGGAGCCGATCCGGAAAAGGTCATCAAGCATCTGAAGCGGATACAGGAGAAATGCCGCGCCCATGGCATCACGCCGATCCTGATGACGATCCTTCCCATCAATCCGGAAAATATAGAGAAATACTATGGCGAAAAGACGAATGAAAGCTGGCGGGAGGCTGTAGATACGGTGAATGCTTTCATCCGAAGCGAAGAGCATATCGATACCGCGGCGCCCTTTGCTGCCTTTCCTGTCATGCCGACAGAGCTTGCGATGGACGGCCTGCATGGCGACTGGAATGCCAAGCAGATGATCGCAGGGGAGATCAATCGGGAGATGGGGAGGCTTGGCAGACGGTAGAGAAAAAACTTCCACTTATCCACAAAATGTGAACAACCTGTGAACAGCTGTGAAAAGAAAAGTGAATACATGTGAACAAAGCCCGATACTATCGGGCTGTTTTTTATGTGGACAAGTGAATGAAGTTATTCAATTATTCACAGATTTCTGCGTTAAAAGTGTAGCGGGGAAGTCGGCAGCTTCACCATTATTTGAAAGGAGGGTATTCTCGTATTGGCAGCCTTCCCGTTTGAGTTTATGGAGATGATCCGTTTGATCGTGCATGACAAAGAGTTCTCGCTTGCGCTCGAAATGACGATACGAGGGATCTCATGTATTCTCGTATTCTGATCCCCAGTCCCCTAATGCTATTAAGTTAAGGAAATCGTTAGCTACGTAACGTCTTGCTTCCCCCTTCGGGGGAAGTGCCGAAGGCAATAGGGGCATGCTAGCGGTATAGCGTGCTATGTTGAATAGTCCGACGCTATCAATATTCCAACACTTTCATGCAATACCGCTACGTAGCCCCCTCAGCCCTTCGGACAGCTCCCCCGATGGGGAGCCAAGAACGTTCTGCCGCTTAACTTAATAGCATTACCCAGTCCCCTTGACAAAGCTCTCTGGACGCGCTATAAAGATGTTGAAAATAGTTTTCAATAAGGAGGAACTATGATAGATACATTTTGGGGATTATTGATCCCATTTCTGGGAACGTCGCTTGGCGCAGCGTGTGTCTTTTTCATGCAGGGCGAGATGAATCGCGGTGTAGAGAGAGGTCTCACGGGATTTGCCTCCGGGGTCATGGTGGCGGCTTCAATCTGGAGCCTTTTGATCCCTGCGCTGGATGAGTGCGAAGCGATGGGCCGCTGGGCGTTTCTGCCGCCCGTCATCGGCTTTGGGATCGGGATGGCGTTTTTGCTGCTGCTTGACCATGCGATCCCGCATCTGCACATGAATGCCAAGGAAGCAGAAGGGCCGAAGAGTCATCTGGCGCGGACGACGATGCTGGTGCTCGCGGTGACGCTGCACAACATTCCGGAAGGGATGGCTGTCGGCGTGGTCTATGCGGGATTCTTATCCGGACATGAGAGTATCACGGCAGCGTCGGCCATGGCGCTCTCTCTGGGGATCGCGATCCAGAATTTTCCGGAAGGCGCGATCATTTCCATGCCGCTCCATTCCGCAGGGATGGGGCGCTGTCGCTCCTTCGCCGGTGGGGTGCTCTCCGGCATAGTGGAGCCTATCGGCGCTGTAGCCACCATTCTTCTGACTGCGATGGTGGTGCCGATGATGCCGTATCTCCTTTCTTTTGCGGCCGGGGCGATGATGTATGTCGTGGTGGAGGAGCTGATCCCTGAAATGTCAGCAGGTGAACACTCGGATGTAGGGGTCATCTCTTTTGCCATTGGATTCATGATAATGATGGCTCTGGATGTCGCACTGGGATGAGAGTGTGTTTAGCAGATAAGAAAATAAGAGATACACGGCTGCCCCTGTCACTTATGACAGGGGCAGCCGTCTTTTTTGTGATAAAATTATAAGAATCACAGGTGTGCTTCTTTACGAAAATGATTATTTTTTGTATAATTTTATGGAAATTTTATCGTTATTTGCGGTCTATTATGTGTAAGGGGAAGATCTCATGCATCAGGCGTACAAAAAGGCGGCCGTTCTGGCGATCATTACTTTGTTGGGATGGGGCGGTATACATTCCTATTATCGCTATACCCAGGACATGATCTATCAGGAAAGTACCGACAGTCTGCGTGCGACCTATACCCAAGTGGGGACTTCGTTTCGTTTGTTCACACAGCGCAATTGGAATATTCTCTCGGTCTATGAAAAAAAATATTCAGCTGTTGCCTGCGGAATACAGGACGAATGAGCAATGGAAGGTGCTTCTCGGGGAGCGAAGCCAGTGGATGTACAGAGATTTCTATCTCTTCGATCAGGCAGGCAATTATGTGACGGATCGTGGCAGCAGGGGGCAGACGGACAGCTTCCAAGCGGCCGTCAAAAATGTTTACGAGGCAGGGAAGCCGATCATCTCGAGCTATGTGTCGACGAGTGGCGTGCGTCGGGTCGTCTTTGCCGTGCCTTTCAAAGAACCTGTAACGATTGATGGGACCGATTACATGGGGATAGCCGTTACCTATGACAATGAGTTGGTGGAGCGTCTCATCACGGGCAATATTTACGATGGAGAAAGTGACTGCTATGTCGTCGATGCGGCGGGCAATGTGGTGCTGTCCCTGACACCGAAGAGCGAGATCCCGGAGCATGTGGATAATATCCTTTCCTATTTCAAGGTGCATGATGCAGCGGAAGAGAAGGGGAGCCTGGAATGGATGGCGCAAGGCATTCGTGAGGAGCAGGGAGGAAGTCTTCTGCTCTCTCTGGCGGGAAGGAAGTACTATACCGTCTATCGCCCGCTCGGTATCGGTCATCTGTCATTGGTGGGGCTCGTCCGTGACCGCGTGGTGGATGAAGGGCTTGTGCGTGTGCGGAATGCGACGATCTTTGCACTGGCGGCTGTCTTTTCACTGCTGGCTTTTTTCATGATCGGTGTGACCATCAAGGAGGCCAGACATAAACTGCATGAGAAAGAGCAGGAGAAGAAGATACTCACCAGCCAGAAAGAGATGATGCGAGAGCTCTTTGGCGGGATGGGGCGCGTGGCGGATCGCTTCGTCGTGGCCGATCTGAAGACGGACCAGTATCATTATGGGGAGAATCAGCTGAAGAAATCTCTGGATCCGGAGACGGGTGCTTTTTCAAAGCTCGTGGAAGAAGTCTCCCGGATCTATGTCGCGACGGGGGACGCGGAGCATATGAAGCTCAGCCAGCTGCTGTCCAAAGAATATCTCGTCAGCGTTTTGAGAGAAAAGGATGATCTCATGCGCTTTGAGTACTGTGGCCGCCAGAAACAGATCTTCCGACTTATGACGGTGGTGCCGATCTCTTGGGACAAAAAGGGCATGCTGGAAAAGGTGATGTGCATCAGTCAGGATATCGGGGAGAAGCATGAACTGGAAACCTTAGCGAATACCGATGGGCTGACCGGACTTTTCAATGAGCGCTATTTCACGATGATGCTGCAGGACAAAGAGAAAAAGAAGCTGCCTTTCGTGCTGGTGTATCTGGATCTGGATCGGTTCAAGCCCATCAATGATACCTACGGGCATACGATGGGGGATAAGCTCTTGCAGGAAACGGCGAAGCGCCTCTTGCTGTGCATTCGTAAAAATGACTATGTATTTCGCATCGGCGGCGATGAATTCACGATCCTCTTCAGCATGGATTTCGATGAGCATATGATAGGAGAGATCAAGAAACGGCTGAAGGAGATGCTGGAGAAGCCCTTCCAGATCGATGACCACACACTGCAAGTGGGATGCAGCATAGGCTTTGCCGCGTATCCGAAGGAGTCTGGCGACACCACATATATCCGCATCTTGGCCGATCGGCGCATGTACGATGAGAAGGAAAGCAATCACAAGGAAAGGTAGTTTGGGGGAGGGCGATGATGGCATCGGTATTTCCCGGGACTTAAAAAATGTACTTATAGTCAATTATTAAAAAATAATAAAAACGAAAATTTCCTCTTGCAAAATGAAAGCAAGGGACTTATAATGCAAACATCAAATTCATATTGGTGGATGAAACATGTGGGAGAAAGCCGTAAGGCTTACCGAAGGAGTAACACTCTCAGGTATCTCGAAAGAGGTAGTACCGCATGTGGACACACTCTGGAGAGTCTCATAATAAGAGCGCCGAAGGTGTAAGGGTCGCAAGATCCCAATCTCTCAGGCAAAAGGACAGAGAAAAAACGTCACACTTCCTGTGATCGTTAAGGTAGACAATGCCGGCTTCCAGAGTTATTTTTTATTGGAAACGCCGGCTTTTTTATTTATCTTACTTTCCTGGAGGGAGACAAAGAAATGGATTTGAATCTTGAATTGCTGAATGCGATCGATAGTTTTGTATGGGGACCGCCGCTCTTGGTACTGCTGGTAGGGACGGGTATCCTCCTGACGCTTCGTCTGAAGTTCTTGCAGATCTTCCAGCTGCCGAAGGCACTGGGACTGATTTTCAAAGCACAGAATAAGGGAAACGGGGATATCGACTCCTTCAAAGCTCTCTGCACAGCACTTTCTGCTACGGTAGGCACAGGGAATATCGTAGGTGTCGCGACAGCGATCGCTGCCGGCGGCCCGGGCGCTATTTTCTGGATGTGGATGGCCGCATTCTTCGGAATGGCCACCAAGTATGCCGAAGGTCTTCTGGCGGTGAAATATCGTGAAGTGGACTCCAAAGGCGAGATCGCCGGCGGCCCGATGTTCTACATCAAGAATGGTATGGGTCCCAAGTTCAAATGGCTGGGATCGCTCTTTGCCATCTTTGGTGTATTGGTCGCTTACTTCGGTATCGGTACTTTCGCTCAGGTGAATTCCATCGTCGATATCACCAAAATGACGATCGGTCTCGATCCTATGTGGACCGCTCTCATCCTGACCATTCTGGTCGCAGCCATCACCTTGGGCGGCCTGCAGTCTATTGCATCGGCCGCTTCGAAGATCGTTCCGATTATGGCAGTGATTTACTTTATTTCTACGATCGGTGTACTTGTGTATTTCGCAGACAAGGTGCCTGCAGCCATTCAGACCATCGTGTACAGTGCCTTCTCCGGAAGTGCAGCAGCCGGCGGTTTCCTGGGTGCGACAGTGATGCTCGCGATGAGAAATGGTATCGCCAGAGGCGTATTCTCCAATGAATCCGGACTCGGCTCCGCTCCTATCGTAGCTGCTGCCGCTAAGACCAAATGGCCTGCAGAACAGGGTCTGATCTCTATGACCGGTACCTTCATCGATACCATCATCATCTGCACACTGACCGGTCTTTCCATCGTCGTTTCCGGCGAATGGATGAATGGTCTCAACGGTGCAGCACTCACGAATGCCGCTTTCAAAGATGCATTCCCCGTATTCGGCGGCTATATGCTGATGATCGGGCTGATCCTCTTCGCTTTCACCACCATCCTCGGATGGAACTACTATGGGGAACGCTGCATGATCTATCTCTGCGGCACGAAGGGCGTCCTTCCCTATCGCATCATCTTCATCATCCTCGTCGCAAGCGGCGCATTCCTGAAGCTTGAAGCCATCTGGGTCCTGGCGGATATCGTCAATGGTCTCATGGCTATTCCAAACCTGATCGCCCTTCTGGCTCTCTCCGGCGTCGTCGTAAGAGAGACAGCTAAATATTTCGACCATCTCAAAACTGGTAAAGCATACGAAGAATACGAAGATTTAGATCCCAGCAAGGTCACCATGTCCAAGGCTCAAGAAAGTCTCGAGGACTAGCATCAGGTCCTGATATAACATATTATTTCCTCCCTGAAGGTTTTCCCATTTTCCTTCCCGGCGGCATAATATGACACCCCATCCGGCAAAGGGCACTCCTTCGGATAAGCCCTCCTAAACTGATCCAAGGAGTCTGCCGGGCGGCGGGGAAGATCCCCAGAAAGTCTTCCCCGCCGCGGAGGCCCTACCTCTTTATAAATGGTGAAATGCATATCTTGAGCAAGGAAGCCCGCTAAGGAGATCTGATCTCCTGCGGGCTTTTGTATTTTAGTTAGAAATGAGAAATTAGAAATGAGAAATGGTGGTAGCGGCGTGAAAAAGATGGAAGCGCCGCAGGTTTTAGAGAGAAGGGATTAGGGATTAGAAAGGGGACTGGCGGTTTCCCCGGGCTGTCATCCCGAGCGAAGTCGAGGGATCTCCATTGCAGAATGGAATCGGCTCTTATAAGCCTCTATGGAAACGATGACTCGATGCATCGCTTTAAGGCTTTCAAGCAAGCGACGTTTGACGGTTTGCAAGAAAGATTTCTCGGCTGCGCTCGAAATGACGATACGGGGGATGCCTTTTCTAAAAAAGCGGAGAAGCCGCCACCACAAGTTTGAAAGAGACTATTCTTATTCCCTACTTACAAAGTCTCATAGGGGAAACAGGTTCTGAAGGTTCAAAAGGTTCACAGGTTTCCAATCTTTCGTGAATACCGCATATTTTAAAACTCCGCGGCGCTTAGATCCTTCGACTCAGTTCTCATGCTTTAGATAAGCCATTCTCTAATATACGACGTTTTTCTCCGCTCAGGATGACGAAATGCGCCGCACCGACCCCTTTGAACCCGTAGAACCCACAGAACCCGCTGAACCTCTTTTGCATGTAATCAAAGGGCGGTATGCCCCACGGGCTAACCCTAATCCCTAGTCACCAGTCACTCACATTGTATAGTCGAAGGCTCATGACCTTTGAATATAGGCCGACATGCCCGGCAGATTTTCCAGTAGAGGGAATTCAGAAGCTTGTTTCTCGAAAGAAAACCAGAAGTGCATGAAAATTTCATAGTGCGTGGATAAAGTACACTGAAAAAAGGCGACCCCGAGTGAAGATTTCTTCTATTTCTTCGAGGTGCAAGAGATCACTGCCTCTGTCATGAATGCGATCCGTTTCGGCGTTACCGCTGGTGAACATGCGAAGATCTGATCACGGGTGACCGGTGCTTGGTCAACGGTCACTGTATCGAAGGAGTGCGAAAGCATCTCCCGTATCCATATCGTTGTCCCCCCTCACTTCCCTAGGAAGTGGGACATCCCCCTATCCTGTTCCTCTGAATTCCAACAGGATAGGGGATTTTTTATTGGCAGACATAAGGGAGGTCAAGGGATGCAGGGGCCGCGCATAGGAGAGATGAGACATGGCACGCCAGCTTCACTGCCATTCTGAACTGGGGCGCTTTGCACCTTTTCACGTAGCCTTCGGGGCATTTTCTGATGGGGAAGGCTTGCGATACATAGGAATCGACATTTAGGGAAACGCTGATTCAATCGCAGAGTCAGCTTCTACAAGAAATTTTATGCATAGCTTCGTCATAGCCTTCCTTAAATAGCTCGCTATTCGCGTCAGATTATTCCTTGCTATGCATAAAATTTCAAGAGTAAAATCTGACAACGATTGAATCAGTGTTTCCCTAACATTTGCTGTGAATTGGCTGCCGGGACCCCGCGGCCGGCACCTGATCTTGCTGTCATGAGTATTCATTTATCATTTACAAGACCCATCACGATACCAAAATTGATATACTTTTCCTATTGAAATTTGATGAAATTAAAGTAGCTACAAAAAAGATATAAATCATATCCGTATCGTAAGTATACAGAAAATATTCGTCAAAAGCACAAGAGGGAAACTTTAGCATAGCAAAAGGTTTACAATATAAAAAATGAGCAAAATTCGCATGTTGCATTTTGATTTTCATCGTGTATAATCTAGGTAAATCACTTGAGGCTTCGGAATTCAGAATCTGGAAAGTCCAAGCGAAAAATGTATGTTGCCGCATACCATATAGGTGGATGATGTACACTGAAAAATGAAGGTCTTTACGATCTTCTGCCGAAGGAGTAACACTATCAGGCGTTCAGTAAGAACACGAAACTGTGTACGGACACGACTCTGGAGAAGCTCGCTGAAAAGATGCGAGGGCCGAAGGTGTTAAAGGATTTCACCCGTAGAAATCCTGAATCTCTCAGGCAAAAGGACAGGGCTGGCACTTGGGTAACTCCCTTGTTTTCATGAACCATGAATTCGCCAGCTTCAGTCTTCTTCGAACATAAGACTGAGTGCGGCGATTTTTTGTTTCTTATCCCAATAAGAACAGTTACGGGAACAAGGGGGATTTTACAATGGATATGGTGCAAATCAATCAACTTGTCGGTGAGCTTGACAGCTTCGTATGGGGGCCTGTCATGCTGTGTCTTCTGGTCGGTACGGGTGTCTACATGACACTGAAGCTGCGTTTCCTGACATGGAGAAATCTGCCATACGCATTAAAAACGATTTTTTCGAAGAAGTCCCGCACGACCCAGGTCGGGAGCGGTGACGTCTCTCCTTTCTCTGCGCTGATGACGGCGCTTGCTGCGACCATCGGTACAGGTAATATCGTCGGTGTCGCGACGGCGATGTTCGCCGGCGGCCCGGGCGCTCTGGTCTGGATGTGGATCTCCGCATGCTTCGGCCTTACGACCAAGTTCTCTGAATGTATGCTCGGCTTCAAGTTCCGTGAAGTGAATGCCAAGGGTGAAATGAAGGGCGGCCCGATGTTCACCATGAAGAACGGCTTCAAAAACAAAAAAGCCGGCCTCTTCCTGGGTACTGCTTTCGCTCTCTTCGCTGTCCTTGCTTCCTTCGGTATCGGCAACATGACGCAGGCGAATTCGATCTCCACCGCGATCAACACCACCTTCGGCGTATCGAATGAGATCGTGGGCGCAGTCCTGACTGTCATGACCCTCGCTGTCATCGTCGGCGGTATCACTTCGATCTCCAAGGTCTCTTCCGTCGTTGTTCCCGGCATGGCCGTCTTCTACATCCTGGCTGGTCTTTCCTGCATCATTCTTAACATTGAAAACATTCCGCATGGTCTCTACCTCATCGTGATGATGGCTTTCGATCCTACGGCTGTCGAAGGCGGCGTCGTCGGTACCATCACCGTTTCCGTGATGAATGCGATGCGCTATGGCGTAGCGCGCGGCTGCTTCTCCAATGAAGCCGGCCTTGGCTCGGCAGCGATTTCCGCCGCAGCCTCCACCACGGATCACCCGGCAAGACAGGGCTACATCTCCATGACCGGTACCTTCATCGATACCATCGTAGTCTGCACCATCACTGGTCTTACCATTGCCTCCTCCGGCGTGCTCGGCATGGTCGGCGCGGATGGCAAGCCGCTCACCGGCGTAGCACTCACCATGGCAGCATTCTCTTCCAATATCGGCGTCATTGGTTCTTACATCGTTTCCATCGGTATCATCCTCTTTGCTTACTCCACCATCCTCGGTTGGGAATACAATGGTGAAAAGGCTTGGGAATATCTCTTTGGTACCCATAAGTACAACATCATTTACCGCGTTGTCTTCTCTCTGGTGGTTTATGTCGGTGCGACCCAGACACTCGATCTGGTTTGGAACCTCTCCGATATCGCGAATGCCCTCATGGCGATCCCGAACCTGATCTCCATCCTCGTCCTGGCTCCGGTCATCAAGGAAGAAGTCTTCTCCTTCCAGGCTGTGATCGAAAAGGAAAAGGCAGCGGCTCGCAAGGAAGCTCTTGCGGAAGCAGAAGAAGCGCAGAAGATCTGATGCCTATATATAAGGTATAAAATAAATGTAGTGAAATCCCTTAGGAATGAGCGAGCAGCTACCGTCAGGCGGCTGCTCCTTTTTGATGGAGCTCTTCCCAAGGAGCGGAGCAGGCGATTGCAGGAAGAGGATGAGGAGCCTTGGATAAAGAAAGCGTGAGCTTGGCAGCGGCTTCTCGGTGCTTCTCTGGCAGCGGGATATGGAGGCATGCCGGTCCCGGTCACTCTCCCCCTGAGGCGAGACAAGCGTACACACCAACTATTGCGAGCGTATACATCAATAAACAAATGATTATAAAAAATGAAAAATATAGAAAAATGGCAAAAATTATATAATATAAAACATAAGAGAATGAAATCATATAATTTATCGAACATCGGATTGCAAATTACATGAAAATGTATAGATGATTTCACAAATCTATTGGTTATTCAGCATGGGTGCGCCTATAATGTAGTCATCGATTTTTAATAGGTCAGGGCAATGGCGTCCATGGGGCAGCCGCTCTGGTGCAGGAGGGAAGAAATGAATCTGTCTATTCAAATTTTCCTGTCATTGGTCTTATCCGTGGTGATAGGACTGATGCTGGGAGAGGGTGCGGCGGCTCCGGTCAAGATGTGGATCGCGCCGATCGGCACCATGTTTATCAATCTCATCAAAATGATGATCGTTCCTGTGGTCTTCTGTTCTCTCATCGTGGGCATGACATCCATGGGGGATATGAAGAAGCTGGGGCGCATCGGAGTGAAGACACTCGTCATTTACATGGTGACGACAGCGATCGCGATCGTGATCGGCTTTGCCGTCGCTATGGCGATCGAGCCGGGCATCGGCATGGCTCTGCCGACGGCAGAAGCACCAAAGGTGAAGGAAGCGCCGTCGATCATGCAGGTCTTTGTCGCAATGATCCCGTCGAATCCGATCGCTTCCATGGCGAAGGCGGACATCCTTCCGATCATTATCTTTGCGCTCTTCACCGGGGCCGGTATCATTTCCGTCGGCGGAAAGCGTGCGGAGATCCTGATCTCCTTCTTCGATGCGATGGCTGAGGTATGCTACAAGATCATCGCCATGATCATGCGTCTTGCACCGATCGGCGTCTTCTGCCTGCTGCTTCCGGTCGTCGTCATGAATGGCCCGAAAGTGCTGCTTCCGCTCTTATCAGTCATCCTCTGTATGGCGATCGGCTGCTGCATCCATGCCATCGGCGTATACTCGACGCTTGCCGGTGTCTCTGCACACATGAGCCCGCTCACATTCTTCCGCGGCATGTCGGAAGCTATGGCGATCGGCTTCACCACCTGCTCTTCTGCCGGTACGCTTCCTGTCAATATGAAAAATATCCAGACGAAGCTGGGGGTCAAGAGAGATATCGCTTCTTTCGTCCTTCCGCTGGGCGCGACCATCAATATGGACGGGACGGCTCTTTACATGGGCGTTTGTTCCCTTTTCATCGCGAATGTCTTCGGTATCCCGCTGACCTTTGATCAGATGTTGATGATCGTCCTGACCGGGACACTGGCTTCCATCGGTACCGCAGGCGTACCGGGCGCCGGCCTCATCATGCTGGCGATGGTCCTGCAGTCTGTCGGTCTGCCGCTCGAAGGGCTGGCACTGGTAGCCGGCATCGATCGTGTGCTAGACATGTTCCGTACCTGCCTCAATATCACCGGCGACGCAGCGGTCGCTGTGGCTGTCAATGCGACAGAGAAGGATGCGGAAATGGAATAAGCCGGCAAATGCGGAATGGTGCATCTCATCCGCAGATTTTACGATCAAACGCTTCATATTTCCAAATAACAAACATAACAACTCTATACTGACTTGGATGATCCATGGGGAAAAAGACCGAGGGCAATGCCCGAGGCTGCCGAAGGAGTAACACTATCAGGCGTTCAGTGAACACGAAACTCCATGGGGACAAATCTCTGGAGATCTCTTCAATGAGAGCCGAAGGGGCATAGGCGGAAACGCTGTAATCTCTCAGGCCAAAGGACAGAGCCGATTTCATGAGGAAAGCTCATGAAGCCGGTTCTGTTTTTATTTTATACAGAACCGGCTTTTTTAGGTTCACAGGCGACCCTTGGGGCGCTCACTCTTTTCAGAGAAAGGGAAAATAGGAGGAAACATGATGACAGATATTTTGAACCAGATCGACGGGCTCGTGTGGGGGCCATGGCTTCTGGTGCTTCTCGTTGGCACCGGGGTACTGCTGACCTGCCGGCTCTCGCTCCTGCAGGTACTGAAACTGCCGCGCGCACTGAAGCTGATCTTCTTTGCGAGAAACAAGGGCGATGGCGACATCGACAGCTTCAAGGCGCTCTGCACGGCACTCGCTGCGACGGTCGGCACGGGAAATATCGTCGGCGTAGCGACGGCGATCAAGCTTGGCGGCCCGGGCGCGCTCTTCTGGATGTGGCTTGCCGCTTTCTTCGGCATGGCGACCAAGTATGCGGAAGGGTGCCTCGCGGTCAAGTACAGAGGAGTGGATGACCAGGGCAATATTGCCGGCGGCCCGATGTACTATATCGAAATGGGTCTTGGCAAAAAATGGAAGCCTCTCGCTGTCGCTTTCGCCATCTTCGGCATCATGACGGCCATGCTCGGCAGTGGTACGACCACGCAGATGAATGCGATCACGGCTTCCGTGCAGGCAGGGTTCGGGGTCTCCACCTACATCACCTGCGCCGTCATCACGGTCCTTGTCGCGATCATCACCTTTGGCGGCTTGAAATCGATCTCCAAGACAGCCTCCAAGATCGTTCCGGCGATGGCAGTCGTTTATTTCATCGTCACTGTGATCTTCCTCGGTCTCAATGCGGGTGAACTGCCGCATGCGATCGCTCTCGTCATCGACGGAGCCTTCAATGGTACCGCAGCGGCCGGCGGCTTCGCAGGCGCCGGCGTCATGCTCGTCCTTCGAAGCGGTATCGCCCGCGGCCTGTACTCGAATGAGTCCGGTCTCGGCTCTGCGCCGATCGTAGCGGCGGCAGCCAAAACCAAGTGGCCGGCCGAGCAGGGACTGATCTCCATGACAGGCACCTTCATCGATACCATCATCATCTGCACCATGACCGGTCTCACCATCATCGTGTCCGGCCAGTGGCTGGGAGAGCTCAATGGCGCCGAGCTCACGCAGGCGGCTTTTGCGACGACCTACGGCGCTTTCGCTCCCTTCCTTCTGACGATCTCCTTAACGCTCTTTGCTTTTACCACCATCATCGGATGGAACTACTATGGGGAACGCTGCTGGGAATACCTCTTCGGCACGAAGACCATCCCTGTGTACCGCGTGTGCTACATCGCCGTGCTGGCTTCCGCAGTCTTCCTGAAGCTGGAAGCCATTTGGGCGCTGGCTGATATCGTAAACGGCCTCATGGCCATTCCAAACCTCATCGCCCTTCTCGGGCTTTCGGGCGTCATTGTTTCTGAGACGAAGAAATACTTCGGACATCTCGAGATCCGCGATGCCAGACTCGCGGCGTATAAGGAACGCCGCATCGGGAAAAAGGCAGAAGTATAATGGGGGAAAGATCCCGTCGGAGTCACTCCGGCGGGATTTTGTATTGAGGGGAAGGGTTCAGGGTTCAAGGTTCAGGGCTAGCCTGTGGGGCGTGCTGCCCCCTTGACTGGGAATGAAAGCTTTGCTTGAATGAGAAATTAGAAATGAGAAATGCGAAATGGCGGTGCGGCGCATCAGAATATAGAAGCACCGCAGAGTATAAATAATGGCGATGTCCGAAAGTCTCTTGCTGGCAGGCTTCCCTCGCATCGCAGCCTTCCCCTCGAGGGGAAGGTGCCCCGAAGGGGCGGATAGGGCACAGGCTGGATGAAAGACAGCTGAGGAAAGCGGAACAGCGCGGCACATGTGGGGGGAAGCGTGAGTCCCTGACTGCGAATGACAAAGATTTCTCGCTTCGCTCGGAATGACGATGCTAGGATACCGCATCACCCACCATCTTAGGGTATTGCCCTATTTATACTTGCGGCGAAGCCGCCACCACAACCCTGAACCCCGAATCCTCCCTCCTTGACCGCCGCCCAAAACTACGCTACAATAAGTAGTCATGGAAATTCGTAGAAGCTCTTAGAAAAGGCGGCTTTCTATGATATAATAAATAGGATTATAAATAGAACAAGGGGGCGGTCAGTCTTGGAAAAAAAGGTCATCATCAATGTCACTTCTCTGCAGCGGAATGAGGCGGGAAAGGATGAGAAAATCACCCTGGAAACGCCGGGCATCTATGGCGAGAAGGACGGTATGAAGTACGTTTCCTATGAGGAGACCAAGCTGGCCGGCATGGAAGGGACGACGACCACGCTGGAGATCCACAAAGACCACGTGCGCCTCATCCGAGACGGCAGTTTCCTGCAGGAGCAGGTCTACCGCATCGGAGAGAAGAACCACTCCCTGTATGAGACCCCGATGGGCACGATGGATATCTACGTCGTGACGCGCGAGATCGAAGACTCGATCGAGGCGGGGAAGGGACGTATGCGCCTTTCCTATGATGTGGAGCTGAAAGGCCTGTTTAACCATTTGAATGAAATTATTGTAGAAGTTCGGGAGGATCCGGAGGATTCATGGAAGTTAGAGAAGAACTGAAAGAAATCATTGAGAAAGCGAAAGAGGCAGCTATCGCTGCCGGTGAACTGCCGGCGGGCGATTACGCGGCTGTACAGCGTCTGGAAGTGCCGAAATCCAAGGAATTTGGTGATTATTCCACAAATGCGGCTATGCAGTGGGCGAGAACAGCGCACAAAGCACCGCGCATGATCGCAGAATCCATCGTGAAGCATCTGGACACACCGCTGGTCACTCGGACGGAGATCGCGGGTGCCGGCTTCATCAATTTCTACCTTGCCGCAGATACGGTGTACAGCGAGCTGAAGCAGATCCTGAAGGCTGGCCCTTCCTATGGGGATCTGCCGAAAAATAAAAAAGACCGCATCCTTGTCGAGTATGTCTCGGCAAATCCGACCGGCCTTCTCCACATCGGACACGCCAGAGGCGCTGCCTATGGCTCGGCGATGGTGAATCTGCTGCGCGCGGCCGGCTATGATGTACTGTCGGAATACTATGTGAATGATGCCGGCAACCAGATCGATCATCTGGCGGAATCCATCAATGCACGCTATCTCCAGCTCTGCGGTCTCGACGCTGAGATCCCGGAAGACGGCTACCATGGACAGGATATCATCGATACAGCGAAGAATATCCTTGCCAAGGATGGTAAGAAGTACCTCGATATGGATGAGAAAGAACGTCTGGAGATCTTCAAAGAGCTCGGCCTTCAGGAAAAGCTCGCAGACCTCAAGAAGGATCTGCAGGAATTCCACGTCGACTTCGACAACTGGTTCTCTGAAAGATCTCTCTATCCGGATCAGGTGAATGAAGCGCTCAAAGTCCTGAAGGACGAAGACAATATGTACGAGAAGGACGGCGCTCTCTGGCTCCGCACCACAAAGAACGGCGATGACAAGGACCGCGTGGTCATCCGCACGAATGGCGTGCCGACCTATTTCTGCTCCGATATTGCCTATGTAGGAAATAAGATCCGCCGCGGCTACAACAAGCTCATCGATATCTGGGGAGCAGACCACCATGGCTACATCATCCGTCTGAAGACAGCCATGAAATTTTTGGGCTACAACCCGGATGATTTCGAGATCATGCTGCTCCAGATGGTGACACTTCTCCGCGACGGACAGCCGGTCAAAATGTCCAAGCGTACCGGACAGGCCGTATCGCTGCGCGAGCTGATGGAAGAAGTCGGCACCGATGCAGCGCGCTATTTCTTCTGCGCCCGCACACTGGACTCTCAGATGGACTTCGATATCGACCTGGCCAAGAAACAGTCCAGCGATAACCCGGTCTATTACATCCAGTATGCGAATGCCCGCATTCACAGCCTCTTCCGTCAGGCGAAGGAAGCCAAGGTCACCTGGGATCCCCAGTTCACCGGCGTCGATTTCACCTGCCTCAAAGAAGAATGTGAAATGGATCTGATCAAAAAGATGGAAAACTATCACCAGCTCATCGACGGAGCCGCGAAAGAAAGAGCTCCGCAGCGTATCGCCAAATATGCGTACGAGCTGGCAGCCCTCTTCCATCATTTCTATAGAGAATGCCGTATCCTTGGTGTAGACAGCGAAGTCACGCAGGCGCGCCTCGGTCTCATCACCGCCGTCCAGTACGTCCTGGTCCACGCCCTCACCATCTTAGGCATTACCGCTCCGGAAAAAATGTAAGAAAAGGATAGGCCTCACAGGTTCAAATGCTTCGCGGCGTCATAGGATGCGCCGCGCTGCACCTGCTGAACCTATCACAGCTCATTTCCTGGTCACCAGCGACCAGTCACTCTTCCCATCCACCCTATCTCAAAGGAGGTCCCATGACAAAATACATCTTCGTAACAGGCGGCGTCGTTTCATCCCTGGGCAAAGGCATCACCGCTGCATCCCTGGGCAGACTGCTGAAGAACAGAGGCTACAAAGTCACCATTCAGAAATTCGACCCTTACATCAATATCGACCCGGGCACCATGAGCCCGTACCAGCACGGCGAGGTCTTCGTCACCGATGACGGTGCGGAAACCGATCTGGATCTCGGTCATTACGAAAGATTCATCGATGAAAATCTGTCCAAGGCATCCAATGTCACCACAGGCAAGGTCTATCAGGCTGTCATCAACAAAGAAAGAAAGGGCGAATACCTAGGCTCCACCATTCAGGTCATCCCGCATATCACAAACGAGATCAAAGACCGCGTGCTCCGTGTCGGCAGAAATGACAATGCAGACATCGTCATCACGGAGATCGGCGGTACCGTCGGTGATATCGAGTCCCTGCCATTCCTCGAAGCCATCCGTCAGGTCAAGAAAGACGTACCGAACAGAAATGACGTCATCTACATTCATGTCACACTCGTACCGTACATCGAAGCCGCTGACGAACTCAAGACAAAGCCGACCCAGCACTCCGTCAAAGAGCTGCGCTCCATCGGCATCCAGCCGGATGTCATCGTCTGCCGTACCGTGAAGGCACTCTCTCCGGAGATGAAGAGAAAGATCGGTATGTTCTGCGACGTAGAACCGGAAGCTGTCATCAATAACCTCACCGCCAAGAGCATCTATGAAGTACCGCTCCTTCTGCAGGAAGAAGGCCTCGACCACATCGTCCTCCAGAAGCTTGGTATGGAAGACACCAAGTGCGACATGGAAGACTGGAAAGCCATGGTGGACCGCATCGTTTCCTCCGAAAAAGAGGTCAACATCGCTCTCGTCGGGAAATATGTCGAACTCCATGACGCCTACCTCTCCGTCGTCGAATCCCTGTCCCATGCCGGCTACGCCTTCGGCAACAAGGTCAAGGTTCACTGGATCAATTCCGAAGTCCTCGAAGAAGAGAAACCGGATCTTCGCGAAGTCTTCCAGGGCATCGACGGCATCGTCGTCCCCGGCGGCTTCGGCTATCGCGGCGTCGAAGGCAAGATCGACACCATCAAGTATGCGCGCGTCAATAAGATCCCGTTCCTCGGCCTCTGCCTCGGTATGCAGTGCGCCGTCATTGAATTTGCCAGAAATGTATGCGGCATGACCGGTGCAAACTCCTCCGAATTCATCCCGGACACCCAGTACCCTGTCATCGACCTCATGCCAGATCAGGAAGACGTCACCGAAAAAGGCGGCACCATGCGCCTTGGCATCTATCCGTGCAAGCTCAAGGAAGGCAGCAAAGCCAGAAAACTCTACGGCGGTCAGGAGATCGTCTACGAACGTCATCGCCATAGATACGAAGTCTCCAATGCCCTTCGTCCGGAGCTTGAAAAAGCAGGCCTCGTCATCTGCGGTACTAGCCCGGACGGACGCCTCGTCGAAACGATCGAGCTCAAGGATCATCCGTACTTTGAAGCCACCCAGGCTCATCCGGAATTCAAGAGCCGCCCGAACCGTCCGCACCCGCTCTTCCGCGGCCTCATCGAAGCAGCCATCAAGCATAGAGATGAAAAATAAACGAACAGCAGTATGAAAAAAGCGAACCTCGAAAGGGGTTCGCTTTTTGGTTGGCGGGTTTGAGGTTCAGAGTTCGGGTGGCGGCTTCGCCGCATGTTAGATGACGGTATTCTCGTATCGTCAGCCTTCCCCTCGAGGGGAAGGTGCCCCGAAGGGGCGGATAGGGCACTGGCGGTATGAAAGAGAGCGGGTAAAAGCGTCTCAAGTGCGTCGCTTATGAGAGCAACCGAGCGCCGACTTTCAAGCTACGGGGTTCAACGGGTTCAGAAGGTTCAACGGGTTCAGAAGGTTCAACGGGTTCAGAAGGTTCAACGGGTTCAAAGGGTTCAGGTGCGGCGCTTTGCGCCGATTTTTATAAACGGGGCGATGCCCTAAGGCTGGAGGATAGAAGTCAGATGTCTGATGTCTCCTAGTCTCTCAGTCTTCCAGTCTAATCCCCAATCCCTAATTCCTAGCTACTTATCCCTACGGGTTCAGGTGGCGGCTTCGCCGCATTTTAGATGACGGTATTCCCGTATCGTCAGCCTTCCCCTCGAGGGGAAGGTGCCCCGAAGGGGCGGATAGGGTACTGGCGATATGAAAGAGAGCGGGAAAAAGCGTCTCAAGTGCGCTGTTTACGAAAGCACCCTATCCACCGCTGACGCGGTCCCCTTTCCTCAAGGGGGAAGGCTAAGGGGTGCGGCGCTTTGCGCCGATTTTTGTAAACGGCGATGCCCGAAGGCTGGAGGATAGAAGTCAGGTGTCTGATGTCTCCTAGTCTCTCAGTCTCCCAGTCTAATCCCTAATCCCTAGCTACTTATCCCTACGGGTTCCGGTGGCGGCTTTGCCGCATGTTAGATGACGGTATTCCCGTATCGTCAGCCTTCCCCTCGAGGGGAAGGTGCCCCGAAGGGGCGGATAGGGCACAGGCGGTATGAAAGAGAGTGGGGAAAAGCGTCTCAAGTCGACGATTTATGAAAGCACCCTATCCACCGCTCCGCGTTGATTTTTATAAAGGGCGATGCCTGAAGGCTGGAGGATAGAAGTCAGGTGTCTGATGTCTCCTAGTCTTCCAGTCTAATCCCCAATCCCTAATCCCTAGCTACTTATCCCTACGGGTTCAGGTGGCGGCTTCGCTGCATGTTAGATGACGGTATTCTCGTATCGTCAGCCTTCCCCTCGAGGGGAAGGTGCCCCGAAGGGGCGGATAGGGCACAGGCGGTATGAAAGAGAGTGGGGAAGGAGCGTCTCAAGTGCGTCGTTTATGAGAGTACCCGAGCGCCGCTGTCGCGCCCCCTCTTCCCCGTGCCGGGAAGGCTAAGAGGTGCGGCGCTTTGCGCCGATTTTTATAAACGGCGATGCCCGAAGGCTGGAGGATAGAAGTTAGATGTCTGGCGTCTGATATCTGATGTCTCTCAGTCTCCCAGTCTAATCCGTAATCCCTAATCCCTAGCTACTTATCCCTACGGGTTGAGGTGGCGGCTTCGCCGCATGTTAGATGACGGTATTCCCGTATCGTCAGCCTTCCCCTCGAGGGGAAGGTGCCCCGAAGGGGCGGATAGGGCACAGGCGGTATGAAAGAGAGCGGGAAGGAGCGTCTCGAGTGCGTCGATTTTTGTAAACGGTGATGCCCAAACGTGGTATTCAAGCCTTACACCTCTTTGCACGGATTTTCAAGAACCACCATAAAAGCCATGGGCATGCCTGCCCATGGCTTTTGGCTATTTCATCTTCTGATAATGATCGTTTTCTCCGCCCCAGTAGAGTGTTTTTCTATCGACGACGGTCATGTCGTACACGACGCCTTCGTGATCGTCAGAGACGGCTTCGAAGCGGCCTTCGCCTTTCGCGCGCAGGGTGCCGCTGTCCACTTCTTTGAATTTGCCTTTCTTTCCTGGCCGTTCGCGCAGGTGCCAGCCGCCTTCGTCATCGATATCCAGCACACTCTTGGGATTTTTCGCTCCATCCATCGCCCAAGTGCCTTCCAGCGGCTGGAAATCAAAGCTCTCTTCCTCCGCGCCTTCTGGCGCTCTCGTGAAGATACCGAAGGCGTCCATACGGAGGACATCGCTGTTCTCGCTGTCGATCCAAGTGCGGTGCGCCATGCCGTCGTGTTCATTGTAGAAATAGTCCGCTCCATATTTCTTGACAGGCTGCAGGTAGCCGCTGGCATAGATTTCTCCTTTGGCATCATAGAGTGCGACGCGCACTTCTTCTGTCTCACCGCTCTTCTCGATCTCAAGACGGTTCTCTTCTTCGCCCTGCCAGCTTCCCAGATAGCGGCTGCTCTCTTCGGAAATCTTTGACTCTTTCACCATGCCTTCAAACGAATCGGGCGGCGGCTTCGGCGGATCGTTTCCGCAGGCAGAAAGGCCCATGCACAGGACGAGCGACAGAATGAGGGCCATCGGTTTCTTTGCGTACTTCATCTTTCTTCCTCCTTTATCATGAATTCGGAGCGCCTTGCTCTTTGTCTTCATTATATAGGAAATCGGGCCGGGCGGGCAAGAATGAGAGAAAATAGAATAGTTCACGGGTTTCTTATTTTTCAAGGATAACGTATATTTCAAAACTCCGCGGCGCTTCCATATGACTATGCGCCGCACCATCCCCTTAGAACCCTTAGAACCTTTTGAACCCTTAGAACCCCGAACCCTTACCCCTTCAGCCCCAGCGCCCTCTTGATCTGATGAAGGAGCGATGAGCCTTCCTTTCTCCGGTACCTCGCTGCCACGAAATCCTCCGGACGGCGCAGGCCCAGCGAATAAGAAAAATAGACCGTGTGCGCCATATTTACCAAGTACGTTTTCGTTTCCTGTACGAGGAATCCCATGGCGTCCGGCGGAAGCGGATCCGCGCCGGTGATGCGAAGGATCTCTTGCAGCAGCACCGTGACCCGCGCATCAAAATCCTCCGCTTCCGTCCGAGCCGTGATCGAGTGCGTGAAATCGGGAAAATAATGATAATAATACTGCGGCTGCTTCGGATCGAAGATCGCCCACTGGCGAAGGAACATATTCACCTTGAGATAAAAACGCTGCGACTCCTCTTGATCCCTGTCCGAAAGAAATCCCTGCATCTGCATCCGATGCACCCAGCGTGTAAAGCAAGGCGAAGTCAGCGCCCCTCTTAGGATCGCCGGCCGCATGGCACGCTCCTGCCTAAGATACGAGACGAAGAAGGAGAAAACATGTGCGCGAAACCGCACATAAGCATAGAGAAAGCGTGCACGCGCTGCATCCTTCAGCGGATACAACGAAGAGAGACACTGCTCCAGCGTCCCCAGCATCTGAGCGCTTTCAAAGACCTGCGCTGCCAAGGCACGCCCCTCTGCCTCGCCCAGTGCCAGACAGAGAAAGGCAGGGAGATGCGTATCCCCGGCGCGATACTCCGGATCACAGAAAGACAGCGCTGCCAGGAAATCCGTCCCATCGCGCTGCATCCTATCTATATAAGAGAGCGTTTCTTTCCGGAAGAAATCCACATAGGGCGCAAGCGAGAGTCCCGTTTCAAGAGAGAGAAGTGACACGAGCGGCAGGATCCCGGCCTCCAGCTTCCCCGTCGAAGAAAAGAAATAGGACAACCCATCACGGACTCGTTCAAACACCTTCGAAAACTGCCCGGTGATATCCAAAGACAATGTTTCTGTCAGTGAGAGAGAAAGGAAAGGAGAGGACTTTGCCTCTGTCGTCAGAAACATCTCCGCAAGCGCGAGACGGAAATGCACATACTTTTTCAGTACCTTCGAGCGCTCCTTCGCGGAGAGCGCATCCGCCTCCCACGCAAAAGCCTGATCAATGGACAGCGCCTCGTGAGAAAAACTCCTGCACGCCAGCGGATAGAAATGGCGGTTCAGCCGATGCAGCAAGATCGCAGAAAGCCTCTTCTTGCGTGCGAGCAGTTCCTCATCCTTCATGCGAGCACCCCCCTTCCTCTTTATAAAAGGAAATGTGTTGTCTCATTATACAATGAAGGGACGACGGTAGGCTAGGAATTTAAAGCATCAAGCGACTGGTAACTGGTGACTAGGGGGGAGCTAGGGATTAGGAGTCTCAAGTGACTGGTGACTCGTGACTAGTAACTAGAATGCCAGCTCATGGGATCGCCAGTATTTATACTTCGCGGCGCTTCCATATTTTTATGCGCCGCACCACCATTTCGCAT
>ENA-OURS01000997-OURS01000997.1-human-gut-metagenome-genome-assembly--contig:-NODE-997-length-28145-cov-3.201531_pt1 | contig 28145 bp, 20 predicted proteins | sample MGYA00242109_ERZ509010 | MGnify/ENA primary metagenome ERZ509010 (study PRJEB26280, sample SAMEA2338774) | human gut metagenome | biome: human gut; feature: human-associated habitat; material: faeces... | reverse complement strand
AGCAGAAAAACGCCTTAAAGTCAATCTTTTAAGGCGTTTACATAATTTTTATCGTTGTAGATGCATTATTCTTATGTTAATTTTGCATTTAATTTTTTTATCACTCTATCGTGCATTTTACTTTTAACTTTTTTATTACTATATTTCTTTTTATTTATTTTAGCTCATATAATCTTTTAATTTTTTACTTCTACTTGGATGTCTTAATTTTCTTAAAGCTTTTGCTTCTATTTGTCTAATTCTTTCACGAGTTACCTTAAATTCTTTTCCTACTTCTTCCAAAGTACGAGCCTTTCCATCTTCCAATCCAAATCTTAGTTTTAATACCTTAGCTTCTCTTGGTGTTAATGTACTCATAACTTCTTCTAATTGCTCTTTTAACAATGTATATGCTGCAGAATCTTGTGGTTCTGGAGAATCTTCGTCTTTTATAAAATCACCCAAATGGCTATCATCTTCTTCACCAATTGGTGTCTCTAAAGAAACTGGGTCTTGAGCAATCTTTTGAATTTCCATAACCTTTTCAACTGGCATTTCCATCTCTTCTGCAATTTCTTCTTGCGTTGGTTCTCTACCTAACTGTTGTAATAAATGTCTAGAAGTACGAATTAATTTATTAATTGTTTCTACCATGTGTACTGGAATTCTTATAGTTCTAGCTTGATCTGCTATCGCTCTTGTAATAGCTTGTCTTATCCACCATGTTGCATAAGTACTAAATTTAAATCCTTTAGTATAATCAAACTTCTCAACAGCCTTTATAAGTCCCATGTTACCTTCTTGTATTAAATCTAAAAATAGCATTCCTCTTCCAACATATTTTTTAGCAATACTTACAACTAATCTTAAGTTTGATTCTGCTAATTTTTGTTTAGCCTCTTCGTCTCCCTCTAAAACTTTTTTTGCTAAATCTAATTCTTCTTCATATGTAAGAAGTGGTATCTTACCTATTTCTCTTAAATACATTCTAACAGGGTCATCAATATTACTACTCTCGTAACCAGCGACGTCAATTTCATCTAATTTTAAATCTTCTACTTCTTGTAAGTCTTCTTCGTCAGGACCTTCTTCGTCTAAATCGTCATCTTTACCAATATCAACACCCATTTTTTCCAAAGCATCAAATACTCTTTCCATCTGTTCTGTTGATAAATCGTCTAACTCAGCTGCTAAATCCCCATAAGTTATTTTTTTATTCTTCTTTGCAAAATCTAATATTCTTTTTACCTTTTTTTCTGTTTCTGCTCTTTCGATTTCTTGAGCATCATTTTTTTCTGTTATTTCTTCTTGTCCTTCTATCTTTTTCATTATAACCTCCTAGTTATTTCGCAAGTTTAATAATTATGTCATTTAATTCTCTTTCAAGTGCTAACTTACTTTCATTATCAAGTTCAGAATCTTCTAAAGATTTTAATATTTCATCTCGTTTTTCTTTTAAGTTTTCTCTTTCATATGTATTTAAAATATCATCTATTCCTTTGTCTATATCTGTAATACCATAATCTTTTGCCATAATTTCTGTTATGTGATTTATAATATCTTCATCCTCGAATAAACTTAAAACATCGTATATTTCTGTTATACCCTTTTCATATTCTGCATAAACTCTTTCTAAAATCTTTTTATTTTTTTCATACTTAAAATCTTCAGGCTTTATCTTGTTTTTTATTTTAGAATATACATTTGCATTAGACATAAGCAACATTGCAATTATTGTATTTTCCCTTTTTAATCTTGCCTCACTAATTTTAGTATCTTCTTTTTTTACTATGTTATACTGAGTATTTCTTTTTTCTAGAATTTTAGAACTAGCATTTTTAGGATATAATATTTTTTTAATTTCCGAATATAATGCTTCTTTTGAAATATCATAATCTTTTGAAATTTTTTCTATATATATTTCTTGTTCCATACTGTTCTCGACTCTTGCTAATATTTTTGCAACTTCATTTAAGAATTTTATTTTGTCCGCAGTATTGTCAAGATTTAATGTTCTTTTTAAAACTCTAACTTTAAACTCTACTAAAGATATTGCATCATCAATACATTTTTTTAGTCTTTCTGGCCCATATTTTGTAACATATTCATCTGGGTCTTTTGCTCCAGAAATTTGTAAAACTCTAACATCACAGCCTAAATTTCTTAATATATCTAAACCTCTTACTATAGCTTCTTGCCCAGCACCATCAGCATCATAACCTAATATAATTTGCTCCGAACTTCGTCTTAAGAGCCTTCCTTGTGCCTCTGTCATTGCTGTACCTAAAGAAGCTACTACATTTGTTATACCTCTTTGATGTAATGATATAACATCCATATATCCTTCTACTATTAAGATTTTTTTTGTATCATGTTTTTTTGCATTATATAGACCAAATAAATGTCTACCTTTACTATATACTAAATTTTCTGGTGAATTTATATACTTAGGTTTAGAATCATCTAAAACTCTACCACCAAAAGCTATAATTCTTCCCCTTACATCTTGTATAGGAAACATTAATCTGTGCCTAAATCTGTCTATAAATTGACCTCGGTCATTTTTGTTTACCAAATCTGAAGCTAAGATTGTTTCATCAGAAAAGCCTTTGCTCTTTAGGAAATTATATAATTCATTAAAATTGCCTGAATAACCAATTAAGAATTCTTTTAATGTTGCATTATTTAATTTTCTTTTTTTAACATATTCTTGCGCAGGTTTAGCTGTTGGCTTGTACAAATTCTCATGATAAAAATATGCTGCTTCTTTATTTATTTGATATATTTTGTCTTTTAATTCTTGAGTTTTATTATCACCAATGCTTTCTAATTTTGGTAATGTTATATTCGCTCTTTCTGCAAGTAATTCTATACTTTCTCTATAATTAATCCCTTCTATCTTACTTATAAAGTGAATTACATTGCCTCCAACACCACAACCAAAACAATGAAATATTTGCTTATCTGGAGAAACTGCAAAAGAAGGTGATTTCTAGTTATGAACTGGACATAATCCAAAATAATTTCTTCCACTTCTTTTTAAATGTACATATTGTGATACAACGTCTACAATATCATTATTGTTTTTTATTTCATCTATAAGTTCATCACTATATCGTATCATTTTCCTACCTTTCTTTTACAAAGAACTTTGCTATCTTCTCTTTCCTTATTTTGTAAATGTTTTTATTGTTTTTTCGCATTATGGCGCAAAATTCCCCTATAAATTAATATTCGACAACTTAACAATAAATCCTTCTTTTATGTATACAAAACTATATTTTTAGAAGGAAATTTTTGCAAAAAATTAACTCCTGTTATTTTTAAATTAGATTTTCCTAATTTTTACAAGAGTTATCTTTTGATTAAAATATAATTGGTGTGTTTACATTTATCATCTAAATACACCAATTACATTTTCATTGTTAGTTATACAGACAATAAAAGAAAGAAATTAAAATTTCTTTCTTCTTAAGTATTAATCATTAGATGCTTTTTTATTTATATCATCTGAATTAAATGGTATGAATTTGCTTACAATGTCACTGCTTATATCTGATGCAGAAATATTTGAATCTACTTTATATTCTTCATATGATGTTGAAATTTTACTATCAACCATTTGCTCTATTTCGTCTTGTGTAGCATGTTCTGTTAAAACAAGTTCGCTTACTAAAATTTGTTTTGCGTTATTTAGCATTTTCTTTTCGCCTGTAGATAAACCTTTTTCTTTTTGTTTAAAACTTAAGTTTCTAACAACGTCTGCAACTTTATATATGTCTCCACTTTTCATTTTATCCATATTATCTCTATAACGCTTGTTCCAGTTCATAGACATTTCTGTTTCGTCTGACTCTAAAACTCTGAAGACTTTTTCGGCACTGCTTTTATCTATAATGCTTCTTACCCCTATTTCTTCAGCTTTAGCTGTTGGCACCATTACTTTAACTTCACCTGGCATCTTTAGTATATAGTACGCTTGCTTCTCCCCTAAGATATCCTTTTCTTCTATTGCATCTATTACTCCTGCCCCATGCATAGGGTAAACAATTTTATCGCCTACATTAAACATGCAAGTCACTCCTTTCAATGTCTATTCAATTATCAACACTCTTATTATACTACAAAAATTACCAAAAGTCAAAACTTTTGGTAATGATTTTTTAGCCTTAAAATCGCCAAAACCGTTAGTAATTCAGCATTTTAATGCTTATATATTTTTTGTTGTGTTTTTGGGGTATCTACTACTTATTCGAATTCCTATTTCTTATCTGTAGAACCAAATCCTCCTACTCTTGTTCCTTCTGCTACATCATCATCTGTTGTTAAAAATTTTTGGAATATAACTTGCCCAATTACATCTCCTTTTTTTACCTCGATATCATGGTCTTGGAAATTAAAATATTGAAAATAAAAATGTCCATCATTAGATTCATTTCCATAATAATCTGCATCTATTATACCTATACTATTTGCCATTACAAATCCTTTTTTAGGCCCGCTACTTCTATTGGCTAACATATACCATTCATCATCTTGGCAATATGCTTTTAACCCTGTTGGAATTAAAGTTGGTTTTATTCCTGGTTTGTATGCAGGTATAACAACATCTTCTGCTGCTTCTACATCATATGCAGCCGCATGTTTTGTTTTTCTTACTGGAATATGTATGTCCTTATCTTCCCATCCTTTTGCTATTTCGAATCCTCTTAATCTTTTTGCCATATTAATCTCTCCTTTATTATTCCTTTACTTTTCATATTTTATATTAATATTTTTATTTGTCAATACTCTAATTTCTTGCATATTATAAAGTAATAGATTATGTTACCATCAAAAACTATATCTTTATATAGTTGGTCATAGTCAATTTTACTTATTACATTTATTGGTGGTGAATTACTATGGATTTTTGCTCATTAGATACAGTAAAAATAGGCAAAACTTCTAAAATTATAGATATAAATTGCAATCAGCTTATAAAAAGAAGATTGTTTGATTTAGGAATTATAGAAAATTCTAAGATTACACCTGTATTTAGAAGTCCTTTTAAAGATCCTACTGCATACTTAATAAGGGGAACTATAATCGCACTCAGAAGCGAAGATACACGAAAAATTATTGTAACTATATAAATAAACTCTTCATATTATTAAATACAGAGGTGATTTTATGTCTTCTTATAAAGTTGCACTTGTTGGAAATCCCAATGTTGGCAAATCCACAATTTTTAATAGTTTAACTGGAATGAAACAGCATACTGGTAATTGGACTGGAAAAACAGTTGGTAATTGCGAAGGGCATTATAAGTTTAATAATGACAATTTTACTATTGTTGATATTCCAGGAACCTATTCTTTAATGTCTAATTCTGAGGAAGAAGAAATTGCTAGAAATTTTATTTGCTTTGAGAAGCTTGATGCTATAGTAATTGTTGTTGATGCAACTTCTTTAGAACGAAATCTAAACTTAGTGTTTCAAATAATGGAAATTACATCTAACATAATAGTTTGTGTAAACTTATTAGATGAGGCAAAGAAAAAAGGAATAGCTATAGATTTAAAAAAATTAGCTATTCTATTAGGCGTACCAGTAGTAGGTACAATTGGGAAAAAGAAAAAAACATTAGTTAATCTAAAAAACGAGATTACTAATGTTTGCTCTGGCAAAATTTCTCCTATACCTAAGATTATCAAATATATTCCAATCATAGAAGACAGCATAGCTTTACTTTCGCCTGAGATAGATATTCCTTTTCCTCTTTCTAGATGGATTTCGTTAAAATTAATATGTAATAACGAAAGGTTGCTTTCCTCAATTTCTAATAATTTTCAAGTTAATTTAATTACACCTAATATAAATACAAAATTGGATGAAATTAGCTGTTTACTTGCCCGAAATGATATAAATACTTCTAATATAGAAAATTTTTTATTAACTAGTATTCTAAAGCAATGCGAAAATATTACTAATGCTGTTTGTACATATAAAGAAGTTAATTATACAAAACGAACAATAAAAATAGATAAAATATTAACTTCCAAAAAATTCGGAATTCCAATAATGCTGCTTTTTCTTTGTTTATTATTTTGGATTACAATAGTTGGAGCAAATTATCCTTCCCAACTTTTATCAGATTTTTTTGCTAGCTTAAAAGAGAAAATTTTAGTTTTCTTTGAATATGTACATTCTCCTACCTGGCTTACAAGCCTACTTGTAAATGGAGTATATCAAACTGTTACATGGGTTATTTCTGTTATGCTTCCTCCTATGGCTATATTCTTTCCTCTATTTACTATTCTGGAGGACTTAGGATTTTTACCTAGAATTGCTTTTAATTTGGATAGGTGTTTTAAATGTGCGTGTACTTCTGGTAAACAGGCACTTACTATGTGCATGGGGTTTGGTTGTAACGCTGCAGCAGTTATAGGAACAAGAATAATAAATTCTCCAAGAGAAAAATTAATTGCAATACTAACAAATTGTTTTGTACCTTGTAACGGAAGATTTCCATTTTTAATTACTTTGGCAACAATATTTATTTCAGGTTCTATAGCAGGTATATTTTCTGGATTAGTTGCGGCAATAGTCGTTATGCTAGTAGTTTTATTAGGAATTTTGTTAACATTATTAGTTTCAAAAATACTATCTAAAACTATATTAAAAGGACTTCCGTCATCTTTCACATTAGAGCTACCACCATATAGAACTCCACAAATTGGCAAAATATTAATTCGCTCATTATTTGATAGAACTCTATTTGTATTAGGTAAAGCTATTTCTATAGCAGCACCTGCTGGAATTGTAATATGGTTATTTTCTAATATCAATATCGGCGAAGTATCCATATTAGATTTTATTGCAAATACCTTAAATCCATTTGCAAAAATAATTGGTTTAGATGGATATATTTTAACAGGTTTTATCTTAGGAATTCCTGCGAACGAAATTGTACTACCAATAATTTTAATGGGATATTTAAAAAACAAAGAATTAATAGATATCGAAAATGTTGCTGTAATTGGAAATATTTTAACATCAAATGGCTGGACTCTACTTACCGCAATTAATGTAATGATATTTACATTATTGCATTTTCCTTGTGGTACTACTTTACTAACAATAAAAAAAGAAACCAAAAGTATAAAATGGACCATTGTTTCTTTCCTTCTTCCTACATTGTGTGGAATTATAATATGTTTTATAACCACACAAACATATAATCTAGTAATCTAGGGATTTGGGGACGTTCCTAAAATCCCGAAAAAAATTATTAGTAACTTTCATTGATATATCTTACGTACAGTTTTTTCGACATTTTATACGCTTTTTATTTCCTTGACTTGTCCATTTTTTTGATATATTATATAGTAACAAGTTAAATAACGGGAGGTATATTATGGAATTAAAAGGATCAAAAACAGAAGCAAATTTAAAAGCTGCTTTTGCAGGAGAATCAGAAGCAAGAAATAAATATACGTATTTTGCAAGTGTAGCAAAAAAAGAAGGATACGAACAAATAGCAGCACTATTTTTAGAAACTGCAGAAAATGAAAAAGAGCATGCAAAAATTCACTTTAAATACTTAAATGGTATTGGTGATACAATGCAAAACTTAGCAGATGCAGCTGCTGGTGAAAACTATGAATGGACAGATATGTACAAAAAGTTTGCTGAAGAAGCAGAAGAAGAAGGATTTAAAGAAATAGCTGCAAAATTCAGAGCTATTGGTGAAGTAGAAAAACATCACGAAGAAAGATATAGAAAATTATTAGAAAATGTAAAAGACGGTGAAGTTTTCAAAAAAGGAAGCATCGTTGTTTGGAAATGCAGAAACTGTGGACATATAGTTGTTGGAACAGAAGCTCCAAAAGTTTGTCCAGTTTGCAATCATCCTCAATCATTCTTCGAGGTAAATGCAGAAAATTACTAATACATAAAACTAAAGGAACGGGTTATAACAACTCGTTCCTTTTCTATTAATTTATGACCACTTAAAGAAATATTTGCCAAAATATCTTTATTATATCTTTGCTATTAAATCATATTCTTTAGACTTAGCTATAGTACAATTTACAAAATCACCTATAGTTAATTCTTTATCACTTTTTATATATGTAATTCCATCTATATCTGGAACTTGGTAGCTAGTTCTTCCGACATAATATTTTTCGTCAAATGTTATACCTTCTATTAGTACTTTCTCTTCTTTTCCTACTAAATTTAATAAGTTATCTTTAGAAACCTGTTGTTGTAGTTTCATTACTTTATTATATCTAGCTTTTTTGGTCATTGGATGAACTTGGTCTTTTAACCTAGCTGCAGGGGTTCCCTCTTCTTTAGAATATGTAAACGCTCCTAAATTATCAAATTTTGTCTTTTTTACAAACTCATAAAGCTCTTCAAAATCAGCTTGTGTTTCGCCTGGAAAACCAACCATAACTGTTGTTCTAATTTGCACATTTGGTATATTAGTTCTTATTTTTGTTATAACATCTTCTATATTTTGCTTACTTGTCTTCCTATTCATTCTTTTTAAAACAGAATTTGAAATATGTTGTATTGGAATATCAAAATATTTACAAATTTTACTTTCTTCCTTTACAACTTTTATTAGTTCATCATCTATTCCTTCTGGATATGAATATAAAAATCTAATCCATTCTATTCCATCTATTTTACAAAGTTTTCTTAAAAGTTTAGCAAGTCTTGGTTCATTATATAAATCTAAACCATATTTAGTAGTATCTTGAGCTATAACAATTAATTCTTTTATGCCCTTTTTAGCTAATAAATTAGCTTCTTCTATAATATCTTCTTCTGGTCTACTTACAAAAGGACCTCTAATAAAAGGAATTGCACAATAAGTACATCTGTTACTACAACCCTCACCAATTTTTATATATGCGAAATTTTCTCCTGTAGAAATTTCTCTTCCCAAAAATTCTTGCTTACTAGCTAATGGAAGTAGCTCTTTAGGATAAGTTTTAATTTCTCCATATTTTTTATTATCTTCTACTTTATTATTTATTAACTCTTCAATAGCAGTGTAAAACTTATCGTATTTATCTAATCTAATCCACAAATCAACCTCTGGTAAGGCTTTCTTTAAATCATCAGTATATCTTTGAACTAAACACCCCATAGCAATTAGATATTTACATTTTTTCTTTTTATATTCTGCCATTTCCAAAATTGTATTTATTGCTTCCTCTTTTGCAGGATCTATAAATCCACAAGTATTTACAATTATCATTTCTGCATCTTCTGGATTATTTACAATCTCCATTCCGTGTTCTTTTAATATTCCTATTGCAATTTCAGTATCTATCAAATTCTTAGAACATCCTAATGATACAAAACCTACTTTCATCATTTCTCCCTTCTGTCAACTTTTGAACTTTAGGGACGGGGCTTAAAGTTCAAAAATTATGTTTACTATTAATTTCTACTCTTTACCATACATTTGCTTTCGTGTAAGTTCTAATAAATTTAACTTTGAAAATCCCTCTACTTGTACTTTAGCTCTATCTTTTTTAGTTTCTTCTACAAAACAATTTAATAACTTCGTCTTGCTTATGTCTTCTTGCATATCTATAAAATCTATTATAATTATTCCGCCAATATCACGTAATCTAAGCTGTTTGGCAATTTCTTTTGCAGCTTCTGTATTTACTTTTAATATTGTATCTTCCAAATTATCTTTACCTATACATTTTCCAGAATTAACATCTATAGCAGTTAATGCCTCTGTCTTGTCTATTACAATATATCCTCCACATCTTAGCCAAACTTTGTTATTTTCTAAACCTTGTAATTCTTTCTGCATAGTATATTTTTCGAATACATCTTTCTCAAGTTCTACTTTTACATTATTGTCTAAATTATATGCTTCTAGAAAATTCTCTATTTCTTTATTAAACATTTCATTATTAGTTACAATTCTATTCATATTACCATCTGCTGTTCCTAGAATTAAAGACTTAATAATATCATTATTTTCTTCTATTAAACATGGCAAATTACTTTCGTTTTCTAACATCTTTTTTTGTATTTTATTCCATCTGTTTAGTAATCTTTGTATATCATCGCAGATTTCTTCTTCTGTAGCAGAAATACAGCTCGTTCTTATTATTGCTCCAAACCCACTAGGAATATGCTTTTCTACGATTTCTTTTAGTCTTTGTTTTTGGTCTTCATCTTCTATTTTTCTAGAAATAGTTATAAAATTGGTTTTTGGCATTAAAACAATTTGTCTTCCTGTTAATTTTATATTAGCGGTTAATTTAGCTCCTTTTTGTTTTATTGGATTTTTTTGAACTTGTACTAATATCTTTTTATTTAATTTAATTTCTTCATTGATTTTGTTCAAATCTTCAAAATGTATAAAAGCATTTTTTTCTTTACCAATATCAATAAAAGCTGCTTTTATTCCTGGAACTATATTTTTTATAATGCCACTATATATATTTCCTTCTATGTTATCTTGATTCTTAATAATATACCTTTCTACTATTTTGTAATCTTCTATTAAAGTTGCAACTTTTTCATTAGTATCAACTTTTATTCTTATTTCTTGCATTTTTTCCCTTTCTTAATAATAATAGTTTAAGCAAATTTAATTATACATATTCATTGCTTTATCTATTCCATAAGTTATAATATCACACACTGCATCTGCAGCTTTTTTAGTTGAGTCATTTAATATGTCACGCTCTTCACCTTGTAATTTTTGAAGCACATACCCTATCATCATTTCCTTAAACATTGGTTTTCCAATTCCTACTCTAATTCGTGGGAAGTCTTCTGTTTGTAGCTCTTCTACAACTGACTTCATTCCATTGTGGGTACCTGGTCCACCCTTTTTTCTAATTTTAATTTTGCCAATATCTACATCTATATCATCATATATAACTATTATATTTTCTGATGGAATTTTATAAAAATCCTTGTATTTTATAATAGCCTCTCCACTTAAGTTCATATATGTTTGAGGTTTTAATAAAATGACTTTTTCATTATTTATCATTCCATCGCCATATAAAGCTTTAAACTTCTCTTTAGTAACAGTTATATTAAGTTTTTGGCTTAAATGGTTTATTGCATCAAACCCCATATTATGTCTTGTGTTTGAATATTCTCCTTCTGGATTTCCCAATCCTATAATTAAATACATTTTATCCTCCTATAGTGTTTTAGGGACGGTGTAAAATCCCTGTTTTTAATAACTATTGTAAAATATAAAATAGAGGGAAAAAAGGAACGTCCCCAAATCCCGGTCTGGGAAGACCCCAAAATCCCTAGTGTCTTTTATATGTGTCTTTATTTATTCTTTCTGAACTTATTACTTGTCCATTTTGTCTTACTGTTTTATATGTTTCTGATTTTATACTTGTAGCTGTAGTTTCAGTAACTCTTGATGTAATCTCCACATCGTAATCTGGATTTTCTTTTAAACCATAAATTTCACATTTTGCGACTCCACCACTTACTGTGCATAATATTTTTACTGGATAATTTCTTGTATTTTTAAATTTAAAATCTATTGAACCATATACAACTGTAGCATCTCTACCGGCTTTTGCATATGATGGTACGAATTGGTGGTTTCTTCTTTCTACTATTTCTAAATTTGAATACAACACAGCATTATATAATGTTGTAGATATTTGGCATATACCTCCACCTAGACCATCAACGACTTCACCATTTTGATACATAGCTGCCTCTTTATACCCAGCAGCTATAGTTCTTTCTCCAACAACAGTATTATAAGAAAATGTTTCACCTGGCATTAGTACTGTTCCATTTATTTTTTCTGCTGCTAGTCTTAAATTCGTTGTCCTATCTGTATCCCTTGCATTATAATTTGTAGAAAATTTTGCAAGTAAATCTGGAAAAGCTTCTGTTCCAATCATATTTGTTGTTACACTTGGTGCTGTATATTTTAATGGAATTTCATATTCATCTTTAACTTCATTTAACATTGCTTTTGCTTCGTCAACAGATATATTAAAATCTACACCATTTTCATGTGGATATACCACATATGGATTTGTTGTATAATAAGCATTGACAGGTTCTTTGTATATCTCATTATGAATTTTGTCTATATCTATTGCATCAGGATCTTTTGAAACTGTTACAAGCTCTATTTTACTACTTGCATATGATAAATCTTGAATTTTATTTTTTATATTTTCTATAGATGGTGCTACATCTATTACATTACCAGTTTTACCCCTAGTAATAATTAATTTATTTCCTTCTACATAGTAACTACTTTGTACAACAGTATCTGGCAATTTTGTTGATATATCATTAAGAATTGCTGTACATTGTTGTGTATTTACTGTAACATTAAGTTCTAAATCATTAGCAGAAACTAAATTTTTTATTATTGTACCCATATTTTTAAAAATATTGCTATCTCTTCCAATGTTATATGCTCTATTTACTGCTTCTTCAATATTTAAGTTTGCACCTAAATCTTCCAAATTTAATTGGGTTTCATATTCACCATGAATTACTGTTAAATTGTTTGGCAATACATTATTAAACTCATTAGTTACTTTTTCTATTGCTTGCTCCTTTGTTAAGCCAGCTACTTCAACACCTTTTATATAAATACCTGTTATAATTTTATCTCTTGAAGATATATATAGTGTTATCCCTAAAAATAAAATAAAAAAGATTGCTATGAAACTTATAAAAACTATTCCTAAAACTGTTCCTACTTTTAAATTTTCTTTATTTTCTACTATTTTTAAATCTGTTGTCTCCAATTTATTCTCCTTTGATAATATATAAAATGCACATATATTATACTATATTTCGACTATATATACAATTATAATTTATACTTTTTAAAGTACAAAAAAGGAGTAGTTTTTACTACCCCCCTTAACATATTTTAATCATCATCTGCTCCAAATAACTCATCAAATTTTGCTTCTAATGCTTTTTCTAAATCCAAATTATTTACTTCTTCGTCATTATCCTCTAATGGTATTTCCATAGGCTTAGACTTTGGCTTTGGAGCATCTACTGTATTTAAGTTTTGGTCTACTCCACTACTTGTAGAACCTGCTGTTACATCTTCAGTATTATTTTTAGGTTCACTTGGTTCATCATCAGCAAACAAGTCGTCTAAAGATTCTACTTTTAAATCCTGAGCTTTTGTTTCTGAACTTGCTGAATAAGGATTTGCTGGGTTAAATATTCTCCATTCTCCTCTTTCTCCTACTTCTGCATCATTATGGCTTATTTCTAATCTAGCCATTTCTTTTCCCATTGGATGTCTAAAATAATAGAATTTATTTGCTTTAACAGGTCTTACACCTTTAACAAATATAATACACATATCATTGTCAAATCTTCTTAACTCATCTGGTGTAAGTAATGCTCTACCCATTATTTGGTCAGAATCACTTGAACCAGATTTCCAACCACCTTTGTCACGGTTGGTTGAATGACTATCTCTTGAAATTGTTTTTTCTCCCAACGCTTTAGAGAAATATTCCAATGTTTTTGTAGAGTTACTTCCTAAGAATACGTGTGTATCACAGTTACCAATTATAGTTTCGTATGACTTCTCGTAAACAGCCTCTAATTGGTCTAAGTTTTGTAAGATAACACTGAATGAAATACCTCTACTTCTTGATGTAGATATCTTTTTATCAAAATCTGGTATTTGACCAATGTTTGCAAACTCATCTAGTATGAAAAATGTTTTTTCTGGTAATTTACCACCAGCTTTATCTGCATAATCATATAATTGTTGAATCATCTGTGAAAAGAAAATTGTAAGTAAGAAATTATATGTTGTATGTGTATCTGAAGAAACTACATATACAGCAGTTTTTTCTTGTCCAATTTCTTCAAAATTTATTGTATCTGACGATGTTAGATCTGCTATATCTTTACTATCGAACTTACCTAATCTAGATTGTAATGTACTTAAAATAGAACCTCTTGTTTTTTCTGGTGCTATTTCGATTGATTTATAGTTCTTTCTTGCTGGGTGTGTATAATCCAATTGATTAATTAAATCACCTAACAAACTTGTACCACCACTATCATTTGCAGCCCTTACAAGCTCTGCACAGCTTGCTAAGTTTTGCTCTTCTGGTGGTCTTGTTGATATTAAATACCAAATTAAAGCTTTTAATAAGATTTCTGCCATATCATCCCAGAATGGGTCTGATGCTTTTTCCCCGCTTTGTCCTTTAACGATGGTATTTGCAATAATATCAACATCTATTTCATTTCTTATATGTGCTAATGGGTTATACCCATCACTACACTCTGGATTAACTAAATTTAATACTCTTACTTTATAACCTTTAGATTTTAAATATCCTGCTGTTCTATCGTATAATTCTCCTTTTGGATCTGTAAATATGTATGAACCTAAACATTGGTGTGCGTTTGGTATAGAATATGATGCAGATTTACCAGAACCTGAACCGTCCAACAACCAACACGTTTATATTTCCCATTTTATTTAATGGTAAATAATTATCTTCTGCTAGTACAATACCACTTTTTTTGCTTAAAACTTTATATTGCTCGCCATGTTCTGCCCATCCACTAGAACCATGCTCTATATCTGTATATTCATTTTTAGGTGCTGCTTTTAGTAATCCAACTATTACAGCTGCTAAATAGAATATTGTAAAATATAGAATACTCTTACCAAATGTTCCTATATATGTAGCTCCAAATACAACTCCAAAACTAGAAAAAGGGCTAGTGATATATTTTCCTAATTGCTCGAAAAAAATTTCGAAATTAAATGCACCTGATTGCACTGCCTCTGTAGCAGAAGCAGAAAATGGAGCAACTCCTAGGATTATAATTACTAACCATAATATTGCAAATATTATTATTTTCTTTTTGCCATTTTCTAACATACCCTGTAACTTATAATTCATTTATTTCATCCCTATCTTTTGTGATATTATCTTGAAGAACCTTCTGTTTTAGCATCATTAGTTTTAGCTTCTAGTTTTTGTTTTGTTACACTTCTTCCTCTTCTTAGTCTTGTTTCTGCAACATCCTTTGTAGACACTTTACAACCTTGTTTTCTTAGTTTTTCTGCGTTTGCTGCAAGTTGCTTAGCTTCTGTTGCATTTTCTGGTGCTACAACTCTATTTGTTTCCACTTCTCCTAATAATAAAGGAAAATCTTTTACATTATCTGTAGTAATACATGCAAAAGTTAATACTTTTGCTTCATCCTCGAATACTAGTGAATTACAAGATTTTTCAGATAAATTATCTGTTTTGTTCATTAGAACTCCCCTCTCCTTTAATCTTTTTTATCTTTAATTTCGAAAGCAAAATAAGGTTTATTTGCTTTTAGTTTACATTTACCTCTAACTTCGTTAGCCTCTTCGTCAAAATAAACTGTAGGCTTTATTTCTTCTGTTGTTTCTGGATCTATAATTGAAATTTGTCTTTTAAAACTTGGTGTGTACTTAAATTCTTTATATTCTTTTTCCGTGTCTGAATAAAGAGTATTAAATTTTAATGGCGTTGGCTTTTTAGAAATGGTTATTTTATCACCTTGTAGTATTGCCATATTTATTACTACTCTATCTTTACCAAATGATAGTATAACAAGTTCGTCTTTGTCATCAGAAGGATCATCAACATAAAATGTTTTCTTCTTTTTGTCACCATACATTTCTTCTGTAAAGTCCAATCTTGTTACAGTATATTTTGGTGAATTTTTTAAATCTTCTTTTAACGTTTCATTTATTTGATATACTACTGTACTTACGTTATTTGGATCCATTATACTAAAATGTTTTCCTTCCCAACTGTACATAACTTATACACCCCACACTTCTACGATTTTCTATATACATAGTTTGTCTTTTGTAACACTACTATGTTTAATTATACCTAATTTGTAAGTTTTTGTCAACCAATTTCAAGTTATTATGTTAATTTGTCTTTTTCCTTGGATTAAAGTTTGATACTTGCTCTAATTCCTTGTATAACTCTTCTTCCTTTGCTGTTAATTCTTTTGGTACTAATATTTTAACTTCAGCTATTAGGTCTCCTCTTCCACCTTTTCCATCTTTGTACCCTTTTCCTTGAATCCTAACTTTTTCGCCACTTTCAATTCCTTTTGGTACATAAACAGAAGCAGTGTCATCTATTGTATCTATAGTAGCTCTTGTGCCTAAGGCAGCCTCCCATGGGGTTAATCGTAGGTCTGTGTATAAATCTATTCCTTCTAATCTAAACCTTTTGCTATTTTGAATATTTACTTTTATAAATAAATCTCCGTTTTTACCACCATTTATTCCAGCTTTTCCTTGGCCAATCAATCTAATCTTTTCTTGATTCCTAATACCTGCTGGGACTTTTACTACAAAAGTCTTCATCTTCCCTTTTAGAGTCCTAAGAGAAATCTTCTTTTCTGAGCCATAATATGTTTCTTCTATAGACATATTAATCTCAGTTTCTACATTCTCTCCCCTTATAGGAATTTTTTTCTTCACTTTATTGTCGATTTTTTCTTCTTCACCGACAATATTTCCAAAAAACATTGTGAAAAATTCGGAAAATTTTGAACCATTCTTTCTTTGGCTTTCTTCATACTTCTTCTTTTTTCCCACGTTATTATTCCATATTCTGTCATACTTTCGTTTAGAAGTAGAATTTGATAACACCCTATATGCTTCATTTATATCTTTAAATCGTTCCTCTGCAAATTGGTCGTTAATATTAATATCTGGATGATACTTCTTTGCAGCTTCCCTATAGGCTATTTTTAGTTCTTGAGGAGTTATCTTACTAGATTCTAAATTAAGTATTTTGTAATAGTCTTTGAAAATCATTTAACATCCTCCACATTCATGGTGCCAACATTATATCACATATAAACTCATTTTAAAATAGGTTTTTTCAATTTTATTAATATGTTTTAGTCACATTTGTTTAACAATAAATCATTTCTAGCATTTATAGTTTCTGGATGAATTATGCCATTACAATTTATATGGTATTCTATAAATTCATTAATTAAAAATATAATTGTCTCATCTATATCTTTAACAGATAATTCCCTACTTTTTTCTAGATTGAATCTTTTCCCTTTTCTATTTTCCTCGGTCTTATCTGCTACATATATAATCTTTTCTAACATACTCATATTTTTTCTTCCTGTTGTGTGCCACTTTATGGCATTTACCATATCTTCTGTAAAGCCATATTTTTTAGTTGCGATATCAGCTCCTATCTTTCCGTGTAAAAGCGATGGTTTTAGATTTTCTATTTCATCTACTTCTATATTATTAGTCCTCGAATATTCTAGCATTTCTTCAGCTGTCATTTCTTTTGCTATATCATGTGCTATTCCCACTTTTTTAGTAACTTCTTCATCAACTCCATAAATTTTTGCAAGCTCTACAGCCTTTTTTACAACACCCAAAGAATGTTTAAAACGATACTCTGATAAAATTGATTTTACATCGTTTTCTATATCCCTATATTCCATATTTTACTCCTTTATCCCATCATATATCTTAGCAAAATCCATTCCGTGAGCAGCTTTTAATAATACCACATCATCTTTTAGTAAATTTTTGTTTAGATAATCTATAGCTTCTTTCGTTGTATCTAGAACTATAATATTCTCTCTTGGCATTCCTAAATATTCTGCTTCCTCTGCAATATATTTAGCTAACTCCCCAACTGTTACTAATACATCCACTTTATGTGTAAATACTTCTATTCCTACCTTTCGATGGATCTCTTCTGCGAACTTCCCAAGTTCAAACATATCACCTAGTACTGCAAGCTTCCTATTTCCTGGTAAGTTTTGTAGATATTCTATCGCTGCTTTCATAGAATCATAACTTGCATTATATGCATCATTTATTACAGTTACATTATCTTTAAGCTTAGCTACTTCCATTCTATTTTTAGTTAGAGAAAAAGTTTCGATACCCTTTATAATATTTTCTGGAGTTATCTTTAGCAGATTACCTACTGCAATAGCACATAAGCTGTTATATACAAAATGTTTACCACTTATAGGTACCTTTACTGTATATTCTTTATTATTTATCTTTACATTGTATATAGAATTATCTTTATTAATCTGAATATTATATGCCATTATATCTGCCTCTTCTTCTATACCAAATGTATATTTCTTATATTTTGTATCTTCTTTAGCCCATTTATTTAGCATATCGTTATCATTATTAATAACGATATAACCTGTTGGTTTTAGGTTTTCTAGTATCTCTAATTTTGCTTTTAATATATTTTCTCTTGACCCCAAAAAGCCAATATGAGCTGTTCCTATATTTGTAATAACAGCAATCGTTGGCTTTGCTATCTTACCTAAATACCTTATCTCACCTAAATGGTTCATTCCACTCTCTACGACTACTGCTTCATGATCTTTTAACTTTAAAAGAGTAGTTGGAAGACCTACTGCATTATTTTGATTTCCTTCTGTTTGTAGGGTGTTATATTGTGTACGAACCACATTTGCTACAATATCTCTTGTACTTGTCTTGCCAACACTCCCTGTTATTTGAACAACTGGAATATCATATAATTCCCTTTTATATGCAGCAATATCTCCGAACGCTTCTAGCGAATCTGCTACTTCTATTATCGTTTTATCATTAAATTGTTTTAGTTCTTCATCAGTTATTTTTATTCCTGAAATAATAGCAACATTAGCCCCCTTTGCTAATGCTTCTTTATAGTATTCGTTTCCGTTAAATTTTTCTCCTTTAAGCCCAACATACACATCGCCTTCTTGAATTTTTCTTGTGTCTGTACAAAAATTTTCGCACTCTCTTTTTAAATCACCTATTACTAATTTACCATTAGTTGCTTTTATAATATCTTCTACTTTCATCTTTGATCTCGTATGATTTTTATCATACGCCCCTTTCTTTGTTAAATTTTGCATATGTCCTAGTTTGCTATAACTCATTTACAAAACTGAGCTCTACATGTCCCGATTTTAGTAATTTTATTATATTCCATTTTTGATGTCAAGAAACTAAATTCTGCTATACGGTTAGTTTCCCACTAAAAATATATAAGGCCCATTAGCTACTAGCTAACGAGCCTTTAATAATAGTATTATTTAGTTCGCTTATTTTTATGTATATTATATCTAATTAATACTGCAAGAACTATAATTATAGCTAATATAGTTATATATATAGTCGTTTTACCAGATTCTTCTGGTACTTTAGATATTTGTGCAGAATAAAAGCCTGATAAATCATTCTTTTCTATCTTCTCATTTTCTGTCTCTGCTAGCTGTTTCGTTGTATTTAATAATTCTTCTTCACTATAAATCTCGTAGCTATCACTAGTTGTATTATATGTAGTTACATAATTTGAAGAATTTGTAATATTAGATGTTTGTTCATCTGTTTGTGGCTTACTAATGTTTTCTTGTTCACTACCAGCTTTAATTTTTTCCGCTTCCTCTATAGGTATATCTTCTAATTTCTTAATAAGTTCTTTAGAATTATTATATGCCTGTTTATCTGGTATTATTACTTCCTCTTTTGTTCTTAATTTATCTTGTATAAATTCAATCAAGCCAGTTTTATTCTCACTTAATTTTTCTTCTGAAATAATCTTTCCTGTTTGATAATCGAATTTTATCTTATCCCCATTCTCATATGTTACTTCTACTTCTTTTTCTACTGTATCTAAATTATTTCCAATACTTGTAATATCTTCATTTTTAAACTCTTCTGGGTATGTTAGGCTATCTTTTAGGTCATATAACCTTCCATCTGTACCTAGTACTGTCTCATATTCTTTTCCATTGTAACTATCTATTACGAAGTTTCCTGGTACCATATCTAAGTTAGGTGATATCGCATATAGTTTTCCTTCTTTTAGGTACAACTTTGTATCTCTTTTTACAGAATTTCCTTCTTCATCTTCTATTAATGAATAATCACTAAATGTTGTTATTTGTTTTTCTGCATATTCGAAGGTTTGTTCTGGTTGTTCAGAATGTGTTTGTATATTAGCTGTATCTTCTTCAGTTGTTGGTAATTTTATACTCTGTTGTTCTCCTAAATAATTATTTTTCAAATTTGGATAGCAATTATCTGCTAATGTATTAAAATTCCAAACTCCAGTAGACCAACCTATTTTACTTGAATAAGTTGTAGCAAGCTTTAGATCTGCAATAGTTAAAAAGTTTTCTGTTGGTATAAATATTTCATCATTCTCATTAATCAATTCTCCATTAACAGTCGAATTTTTATATACATATAATTTATTGATCTGCAAATTATAATTAGGGTTACTAGCTATTCCTAAAGAAGTACTTGTTTCGTCTCCAGTTATATTTGCATGTACATAATTGCTAAAATATTTGGTTGTATCTACAGCTATGTCTACTCGCCCGATAAGACCACCTACATTAGATATACCAGAAACACTTGAGCCATACACTCCAGAAGTTTGAACACTGCTACCTCTAACTGATGTATCGAACTCATTATTTATATATCCTACCAGTCCTCCTGCAGAGTGGTTTGTAGCTATTACTGTTGCATTACTATATGTATCATTAATTGTAGATGAATAATCATCTAGTCTTCCAACTATTCCGCCTACTTCAGAATATCCTTCTACAGTAGTATTAATAACAGCGGAATATCTAGCTCCTCTATAAGCGCTTATTCCACCTACTTGGCTTCCTAAACTAGATACTATACTATCTACTACTAAACCATATGTTACGTTTGCACCGCTATCGCCATTTATACCTCCTACTCTAATACTATTTGCACTTGTTCCATAGATTTTAGAATTGCATACTTTTACATTGCTTAAACCATTATGGTAACCAGCGATTCCACCAATGTAATTACCACTTCCTTTAATAGTACTAGCAGTTGTAGTAGAATCTCCGTTAACAGTATATGCAAATCCAGTAACACCACCTACATAACTATTTCCAGTTATTTCATTATTAACACTATCCATATGGTTTACTCTACCATAGCCAAGTACTCCACCAACATAATTTACTCCTTTTATATTAGAATTTGAAACCGTTAAATATTGTATAGCTTGTTGCTTATGATAATCTGTCCAACGAGTATATCCTATTATACCACCTGCAAAATTTCCACTTGCCACTACTGTCACATTATCTGCAGTTATATTTGTTATATCTTTTTCATTAGTATTAGTTATACATCCTGCAACATAACTAACACCTGTTACTTTAATATTTTTTAGTGTAATATTATTAATCTTGTCACTTGTACTATTTGCAATACATGCAACGTAACTTCTTTTATCAGCATCTATTGTAATATCTTCAAAGGTAATATTTTCTAGTTCTGCTGAATTATTTCCAATTACCCCCATATAATTTCCGGTTGATGAATTTGTTATACTAATGTTACTAAATTTAAGATTCTTTAAACTGTTTTTTACTTCTTTTATAAAGCCTCCCGAAGTTTCTATATTAACATTAATATTTTTTAATGTATGATTATTTCCTTCTAATCTTCCTATTGACAAATTAGTATTTATCGCTTTGCCAGAAAAATCTATATCTGTCATTAAAGTATAGTTCTCTGCACTTACCTCGTCTATATCTTGCCAATCCGAGTAATTGTTAATCTCTTTAAAGAACTGTATAGCTAGCTGGTCTGACATTTCCGTCTTTTGCTTTTCATCGTTAACTGTATAAAATATTTCTGCTAACTTATAGTTGTCCCAATATTTCGTTGGAGTTACTTGCATGTCTATATATGTTATACCATTAGCATTAGTGTTTCTCGTTATACTATTTTGTAAACCTTCTATAGTAATTTCGGTTATAGGAAATGCATTTGGGTTCGTAAGTTCTAACCTGATTTGTGCTACAGCATTACTAATCTTTTGTATCTCTATATTTTGAACTTGGAATTCTTCAGTTACAAGTTTAAGCTCTGGTTGGTTTTGGATAATATCTCCTGTATTAGTATTTCTTAACTTTGGTAAGATACCAGCACTTAATTGTGAATAATTGTATGCATCATCCCATAATAATTTATCTGTATATGTTGTATTAGTGAATATTTCATTATATTTTAATAAATCCACATCCTCGGTAGTTAAATCTATTCCTGTAACCTTTTGATTTACATAGCCATAATTTTCTTTACCCATAGATCCATTACCAGAAATTCTATTTGATATATCTGTTGAAGTATATATGTTTCCTAAGTATAGATTATATTTTACTGGTGTCTCTGAATTCATATCACCAGGAGTAAATGCATTATATCCAATAATTCCTCCAATATATCCTGCTGTTGACTCTAAATTCACTATACTAAAGCACTTATTTACAGTGTTATAGTTATATCCAACTATTCCTCCAACATACTCTTTGTTTGCTTTTATCTTTCCTGTTGAATAACTATTAGCCACACTTCCATTAGAATTTACACCTAAGATTCCTCCAATTCCTTTTAAAGTTAAAGCATTTGTTACCTGTATATCTAATGCTTGTGCAAAACAGTTTTCGATGTTCGAATATGAGCTTTGTCCCATTATTCCTCCAATAGTTATAGAGTCTAAATAGGTATCTATTTTTATATTCTCATTAGTTACAGAACTATTTTTTACACTAGAATAATTAGCTTGACCTACGATTCCGCCAAAAATTATTTCTGAATTATCTGTCTTAGATATCTCAATATTTTTTACATGTACATTATCTAGCTTAGAATTTCTATTAGCTTGCATTATTAGTCCAAATGTTCCACCACCAGTTATATTTTGTTTGTAATTTTCCAAATTCAAATTACTTATACTTCCTGTTAAACTATTAAATAAAGCTTTGTATCCAGTTGGTATAGTTATATTTCGTATCGTATAATTATTTCCTTCTATTTTTCCTTTAAATTCATTTGTAATTATTATATTAGAGGTTTGATTTATAAAGTCTAAATCGTTCATCAATATATAATTTTCTGTCGGATATTTATTTACCTCTGCCCAATCAGCAACTGTATTAATCTCTTTATAAAAATCTACATATATATTTCTTTCTCCAGCTTCATATTCTCTAGTATATTCTAAGTTTAATACTCCTTTTGTCGTTATAGAAAGAATTCCATATTTAGATACATATGTTTTAGGACCTTCTAATGTTACGATTACTTCACTCTTTCCAGTAGAATATTCTTGTGAAATAATATTACAAGTTACATTTTCTAGCTCTATTCTACTTATATTTTCTGCATTTTTGTTATTTACTACAAATTTTACTTTTGCTGTATTATTCGTTTTTTCTAATACTTCTATAGATGTTATATCTGCCAAATCTTCATCTTGCTTTGCAGGTAATTCTATATATTTCTGCGCTGGCATACATTTATCAAAATTTAACCAAGGAAAATATCCCTTTTCTATTAACTCTGAAGTATTAAATCTATTTTCCGAGTTAATAATCTGATTTTGAAAATCCACGTCGTATAAAGCTAACTCAGAACTTTTTATATCTATAGAATTTTTATATATATTATTAGAAAAATAATATGAATTTGTAACAGTTGCACTATTACTCCTTACATTTGGGCCTGTAGATATAGTAGAATCATTATTTAAATCTACAGAATAAACATTATTTAGTGTACCATAATTTGTTATTATAAAATTCGCTTCTGCACTACTAGGTGCATTTACAGTATTTATTTTCGTACTATTTAATATGAATACATTCTCTATTCTTCCAGCTGCTTGGTTCGTTCTTAAAAACGGTGTAAATAAACTATTTGCAGCTGAATTTGTATAATTTGCTATACTATTTCCATAAACATATCCATTTTTTATAATTCCATTTGATGTGTTTATTAGCCCATATGACTCATTACCATATATAGTTTGCTCATAATTTACAACAAACCCATCTATAGTACCCATATTCTCCCAACCAATTAAGCCTGTCATATATGTATAAGCTTGGTTGTATGCTTCGACTACATTTACTTGTATGTCTTTTATATTTCCATAGTTTTGTACAAACATCGCTCCTGCACCATAATATGATACAGCTGAATTTGCTATATGTATATTTAAGACTATATTTTCGATAGTTCCTGTTTCACTAAGCTTATAAAACAACTTATTATTGCTATTACTAATTTTAAGATCAACTGGCATTCCATTAAAGTTAATAGTTCCATTAAAACTTAAATTATATCCACCAAAATAAATTGACTCTTTTGTTAAATCCAATGCACTTAGTAGTATATAATTTCCATTTGGCTGAATTTCTTTAAATTCTGCTACACTATAAATACCTTTCACTTCTTTGGCTTTATTTGTATTATAGTTTACTTCTGATAAGACATATTCTCTGTCTCTAATTTTTATAGCTAATTGTATCGTATATTGTTTATCACTATTGCTCTCATATGTTTTAAGTGCATTTTCGATAATATTATCTGCTGGTATTTCTTCATACCTATCTGTTTTTACTAATTTATTATCTTCATAAATTTTTATGTAATAGTCATTTGTAGAAATCTCATCTCTCTTATCTATTAAATCTATACTATAAATACTTTGTAGCTTATATTCGAATTCCTCATAATTTGTTTTCCTATTTCCAAGTTCTATTTGAAGCTCTTGTACTTGAATGCCATTTCCACCAGTTATATAAAATCCTAGATAACCGGTACTATCTACTGTTAGTGTACATTGGAATTCTTTCCATTCGGTTGATAAACCTTGTATTAGAGTTCTATTTGTATCTTGCTTGCTATTTTGTATATATGCATTTTGACTTCCACTTACAGCTTTCGCTTTAAAGCTCATTGTGACTTCTTGGCCAGCATATTCTCTTAAATCATATACTATTCTTCTATTATTTGAATGTCCGCCTAAAGTTAATGTTTTTGTTTCTGAGTCATATTCTTTACCATAGTAATCAGTTGTATTAAAATTCGGATATACATACCATTTTGTTTCTGAACTCATATCTACTAAATTTTTTCCTACTGCTTTTCTAGTTAAATCTGTTAATCCAATTTCGCCACTTATTCCCGCTTCTGTTACTAGCTCTATCTCCTGTATTAGATAGTTTATTTTGTATGTAGCATCTGTACTTCCTTCATTATATTGTTCTGCTATAAATCTTAGTTTATATGTTTGGTTTTCCTCTAACTTTTCATAAGTTTTTCGAATAAAATCTTCATTTGTTGTTAATTCTTGCAAGTCTATTAAAGTATTATTACTACTTCTTAATTCCATCCTAAGTTTATTATTTAATATGGAATTATATATATCTTCTATTCTTACATCGAAATCAATTAAGTTACCTGTTATAAATTGATTTTTTATCTCTACTTTTGCTGGTATTTTTAAAGTAATAAATTCTTTGTAATTATATGTTACAGGTATACTCTCTTTTGTATTTCCTAATTGAACATTTCCTGTTATCTCTATCGTATACCTTGTATTTGATTTTAAGTTTTCATATTTTATTTCTTTTGTACCGGCTTGTCTTAAATTTTCTAATTCTTCGCCAATTAATGTGTCTGTATATACTAATATTCCTTCTTCGGTTTCTTGGCTATTATCTTGGTAGTTAGTAGGTTGCTCTACTATTTTTATTGTTAACTCATTTAATATCTGTATTAATCTTTTATCTGTTCTTTCTTCATCTAGTTTGTAGCTTATCGTACTTGTAGAAGTCGTTAGTTCTTTGTTTTCCACTACTAGTTCTAGTGAGCCTAGTGTTGATATTGGTTGGGTTGCAAATACTAAGTTTCCTAGTTCTACATTTTCTTGTTTTCCTCTGTTATCATTTAAATCATAATCTGCATATATCCCTATCTTGTAGTATTGGTTTTGGTCTAAATCTTCTAGTTTTATCTCTTTCTCGTTTTCTGCTAAACGCTCTTCTTTTACTTTTTCTCCATTTGCTCTAGTCACAATATATTTATAATTTTCTAATTCTACTCTATCTTTATTAGTTAGGTTTAGTCTTAATGTTACACTTACTATATCTTGTTCATTTACATTTACCTTTGCAACTGGTGCTTGTTTTGATGTTCTTGTTTCTCCTTCATTGTTATTTACTTTTAATTCTTGCTTGTTCTTGTCATAGAATTTTATCGCATAATGTACTGTACTATCACTTTTTAGGCCTTCTGAAGTTTCGATTGTTATTTCTTTTCCCTTTAATAATTCATTTACTTGATTATTTTTTATTACAGTTCTAATATCTGCTGTTTCTATCTCTACCTGATTTATCCCTTTTAAAACTTCTGCATTTAAATCTGAAGTTATTTTTACTTTTGTTAGTTGTATTTTATTACTATATATTTCTCCATTTTCTTTGCTTAACTCTATACTTCCTAAATCTTCATATCCCTTTGTGGTAAAACTTCCTTCATAAAATGTGTTTTCCACTTTTTGCTTGTTCTCATTTAAATATATAAATTTTCCTACTATTTCATATGTTGTTTCTGGTACTAAGCCTGAAATTTGTATTTCTCCAGATGTCTTATATGTTCTTCGTAAATATAGTTTCCCTTCTTTATATATTTCAAAGGTTGGAGCCTCTACTATTTTTCCTGTAGGATCAGTTATTGTTAGTACACTTTTAGCTGTATATACTTCTGCTGTAAAGTCTTCTACTGTTACTTCTGGTTTAATATATCCATTAGTTAATTCTTCTTCATTTTCTTCTGTTTCTACTATTTGTTCTTCTGTTTCGGTTGACTCTTGCTCTTTAGCTATATTTTCTTTTATTATCTCAGTTTTAACTTCGTCATTTTCTGTAGGAATGTTCTTTGCCTGTAATATCTTTAATTTTATTAAAAAATCTTCATATGTATAATTATTTTCCAGTATTTGTACATTAGAAGTATTATCTATATCTTTCAACTGATTAAATACTAATACATTATTAGTTACACTATAATATCTTACTTCATTATCATAAAATGCTAATATGCTATTTACTGGAATAGTATACTCGTTTGCTATTGTTTTTATCTTTATCTCATATAAATTTATATATATATCGTCTATAGTCTTTACAAATAAGTATTCTTTTGAATCTGCTCTTTCTAGATTACTTCCATCATATATTTTTCCTTCACTTATACTTAAGTTTGGATATCCTGCTATTTGTTCAAAATCTTTGCTTATTAATACACTACTTGCTGATAAATTATATATCGCACTATTATTATTTATATATATAGGGTAGTCTAAGTTTATCTTCGTTTTATCTTTACTTCCTACAAAATAATCATTTAATTTTTTAAATATCGTACCTTGCTCTTCTATCTTTGTTAATTCAATATTTTTATTAGTATTAAATTGCGTCTCTGCGTTTGAACCTAACAGATTTTCTGTTATTTCTTTTCCGCTTATAGCATATCCTTCATATTTAAAGTTCATTATTGGACTATATTTTAAAAATATGAAAAATATAATCCCAATTAATAAAAGCACCACTAATAGACCTATGGTAAAGCACATAGGTTTACTAATGGTCATATTTCCTTTTTTTCTAAAGACAAATTTGGCCATTTTTTTCCTCCGCTATTTGTTTTTTAACAATAACAGATAGAGCAGTAGTGTGTGAATACCGCTCTGTACTATTATTAAATTAAGTGTGTGTTGTGTGTGTAGTTCTTTTTCGAACCTTTTATCATAATATTAAAATTTATAATTTAATTTGTAAATAGTACACTTTTTTGTAAAATCTTGCCTTTGCCTACGGTGAAAGGTTTTAGCTTATTTTTTTACATTTTTATAACATTTTACTTTTTTAGTTCTTCTTTTAATTTTTCTAATTCATCTTTATCTATTTTAGTAGTTTTTATTATTACCTCATCTTTTACTTTTGCTTTTATTAATTCTTTTGCAATTTGTATCTTCTCTTGAAGTCGACCTACCTTTTCTCCTCTCTTCTCTGCTTCTCTTTTTTCCCAATTCAGCTCTGACTTATGGTCGCTTTCCCATTTGTCTCTTTAAAATGCTAATCTTTGTACTTGCTCATCTCCTGTTAGATATTTATACTCCACTTGTGCTTTTGCGATTTTCTCATTTTCTTGCACTGCCACTTCTATCTCCCCCTTCCTCTTATTATATATAAATTCTAACCATTGCCTTAATCTT
>ENA-OURS01000982-OURS01000982.1-human-gut-metagenome-genome-assembly--contig:-NODE-982-length-28409-cov-3.125062_pt1 | contig 28409 bp, 20 predicted proteins | sample MGYA00242109_ERZ509010 | MGnify/ENA primary metagenome ERZ509010 (study PRJEB26280, sample SAMEA2338774) | human gut metagenome | biome: human gut; feature: human-associated habitat; material: faeces... | reverse complement strand
GCAGGGAATGCCCAGGGGCGCTGCTGATAGCGGAGGAGAGCACCGCCTTCCCGGGAATGACCGCGCCTACCTCAAAGGGAGGTCTGGGCTTCGACTATAAATGGAACATGGGCTGGATGAACGACGTGCTGGACTATATGTCAATGGACAGCTACTTTCGGAGCTACCACCACGACGAAGTGACCTTTTCCATGTGCTATGCCTTTTCCGAGCACTATATACTGCCCCTGTCCCATGACGAGGTGGTACACGGCAAAAAGTCCCTCATAGGACGCATGCCGGGGGAATATGCGGATAAGTTCAGCCAGACGAGGCTGCTTCTCATGTATCAGATGGCCCATCCCGGAAAGAAGCTGACCTTTATGGGCACAGAGCTTGCCCAGTTCATAGAGTGGAACTTCCGCCAGTCGCTGGACTGGCTGCTGCTGGATTACCCCACCCACGAGGCCATGCAGCAGTTCGTGAGGGAGCTTAACCACTTCTATACCCGTACCCCGGCGCTGTATCAGCTGGACGACAGCTGGGACGGCTTCGAATGGATATCCGTGGACGATAGGGCCCACAGCGTGCTGGCCTTCCTCAGAAAGGACGCCGAGGGCAACAAGATACTCTGCCTGTTTAACTTCACCCCTGTGGAGCATTATCCCTACCGGGTGCGGCTGCCCTTCATGGCCACGCTGGATCAGGCCATATCAAATGTGGACCTGCGCGAGATAAAGGGCGTAGAGACGGTGCAGCTGGAGGACGGTTATTATGCGGACATAATGCTTTCGCCATACGAGGCGGTGTATTACTACGTGAACGAGACGGAGTCCGGCCAGCAGCTGCAATAATCCTTACCCGATGCAAAACATTTTTCCGCCCCTTTTCGCCGGGGCGGGACGCTATCATAGATCATATTAAAAACAAGCCTTTTCATTTACTGAACACAATTTCCCATGGATGTACGAGGAGGTTTTATATGGTAAGAAAAAAGGTCGTTGCCATGCTTCTGGCAGGCGGGCAGGGAAGCCGACTGGGCGTGCTGACTGCAAAGGTAGCCAAGCCTGCAGTTTCATTTGGCGGAAAATATCGGATCATTGATTTCCCATTAAGCAACTGTATCAATTCCAGTGTTGATACAGTCGGTGTATTGACACAGTATCAGCCTCTGCGGCTGAATACGCATATTGGGATCGGTATTCCGTGGGATCTGGACAGGAATATCGGGGGTGTTACTGTTCTGCCTCCTTATGAAAAAAATGAAAACAGCGAATGGTACACCGGTACAGCAAACGCGATCTATCAAAATATCGAATATATGGAGGGCTTTAACCCGGAATATGTGCTGATTCTTTCCGGCGACCATATTTATAAGATGGATTATGAAGTGATGCTGGATTTCCACAAGCAGAACGGTTCAGAGTGTACGATCGCCGTTATGCCGGTTCCGATGGAAGAAGCCAAGCGCTTCGGTATCATGATCACCGATGAGAACAAGCGGATCGTGGATTTTGAGGAGAAGCCTGCCAACCCGCGCAGTAACCTTGCATCCATGGGTATTTACATATTTAACTGGAAAACGCTGAAGCAGGCACTGATCGATAATGCAGATCAGCCAAACCTGGATTTTGGCAAGCATGTCATCCCTTATTGTCATAAAAACGGCGCACCGATGTATGCATATGAATTTAACGGTTACTGGAAAGATGTCGGAACCCTGACCTCCTACTGGGAAGCGAATATGGAGCTGATCGATGTTGTTCCGGAGTTTAATCTTTATGAAGAATACTGGAAGATTTATACAAAGAGCGAGATCCTGCCTCCTCAGTACGTTGCAAAGGGCGGTGTGATCGAACGCAGTATCGTCGGAGAAGGCTCTGAGATTTACGGACAGGTTTATAACTCTGTAATCGGCTGCGGTGTTACGATCGGTAAAGATACGGTTGTGCGTGACTCCATTATCATGAACAATACAGAGATTGGGGCGAGCTGTGAGCTTAGCAAGGCAATCGTAGCGGAAAACACGAAGATCGGTGATCACGTCAGACTGGGCGTCGGGGAGGAAGCACCGAACGATACTGCACCGCATATTTACTGCGACGGTATTGTCACTGTTGGTGAGAAGAGCGTTGTGCCTGCCAATGTATCTGTAGGCAAGAATTCCGTAGTATTCGGCATTACGACAGCAGACGATTATCCGGATGGATATCTGGCAAGCGGCAAAACATTGATTAAGGCAGGTGACAAACAGTGAGAGCAATCGGTATCATTTTAGCAGGCGGCAATAACCGCAAGATGAGAGAACTGTCCCAGAAGCGCGCGATCGGCGCGATGCCGGTGGCAGGCAGCTACAGAAGTATTGATTTTGCGCTGAGCAACATGACGAACTCTCATATCCAGAGAGTCGGCGTGCTGACCCAGTATAACGCCAGAAGCTTAAATGCACATTTAAGCTCCTCCAAATGGTGGGATTTCGGAAGAAAACAGGGTGGATTGTTTCTGTTTACTCCTGCGGTAACCGCGGAGAACAGCTCCTGGTATAGAGGCACGGCAGATGCCATTTATCAGAACCTCTCCTTCTTAAAAAACAGCCATGAGCCCTATGTAGTTATTACCTCCGGCGATTGTGTATACAAGATGGACTACAACAAAGTCCTCGAATATCATATTTCCAAAAAAGCGGATGTGACCGTTGTCTGCAAGGACATGCCGGCAAATGTAAACGTAGAGCGGTTCGGTACCATCAAGATGAACGAGGAAAGCCGGATCGAAGAGTTTGAAGAGAAGCCGATTGAGGCACGCTCCAATACCATTTCCTGTGGTATTTATGTTATCCGCAGACGTCTCCTGATTGATATGATCGAGCGCTGTGCAATGGAAGACCGTTATGATTTTGTAAAGGATATTCTGATCCGTTACAAAAATCAGAAACGGATCTTCGGATATAAGATCAAAGATTACTGGAAGAATATTGCAACGGTGGAAGACTATTTCGATACCAATATGGACTTCTTAAAACCGGAGATCCGTAATTATTTTTTCAAACAGTATCCGGATATTTATTCAAAGGTTGATGATTTACCGCCTGCAAAGTATAATGTTGGAGCGAAGGTTGAGAACAGCCTGATTTCCAGCGGCTGTATTGTCAACGGCACGGTAGAGGATTCCGTAATCTTCAAAAAATCCTTTATCGGAAACAACTGTTACATCAAGAATTCCATTATTTTGAATGACGTATATATCGGCGATAATACGCACATCGAGAACTGTATCGTAGAAAGCCGGGATACGATCCGTGCAAATTCCTTCTATCGCGGAGAAGATGAAATCAAGATTGTAATAGAGAAAAACGACAGATACATTATCTGAAACGCTAGGGGGAATAAGTTATGACGATTACCGATGTAAGGGTTCGGAAAATTGCCAAAGAAGGTAAAATGAAAGCGATTGTATCCATTACCGTGGACGACGAGTTTGTGGTGCATGATATTAAAGTGATCGAGGGCGATAAGGGACTGTTCATTGCGATGCCGAGCAAGCGCAGTGCAGATGGGGAATACCGCGATATCGCCCATCCCATCAGCCAGGGAACCCGGGAAAAGATCCAGGGAATTATTTTGGAAGCATACAATACGGCATTGGAAGAACCGATTGCATAACTTCTTAAATAAATACAGAAAATAAATACAGACTACAACAGACAGTCCCGGTGCAGCGATGTACCGGGACTGTTTTCCTGACCGGATATCCGGTTAGAAAAGCCATCTGTATGTCGCCGCAGATGGAAAGGGCAGCAGGGTACATTCTCACTTGCCCGAGCGGGGGAAACTGTGCTAACATGAAAGCACAACAGACAGCGCCTGCAAAAGCAGAAAAGGGCAGGCAGAAGCAGGAAGGAAACGGACAGAACATGTATGTAATTGCAGGACTTGGAAACCCGAAAAAAGAATACGATAATACAAGGCATAATATCGGCTTTTCCGTCATAGATATGCTGGCAGATAAGACCGGAATTTCTGTAAACACGGCAAAGCACAAGGGACTTTTGGGTGCAGGCTATTTAAACGGGCAGAAAATAATTCTGGTAAAGCCGCTGACTTATATGAACCTGAGCGGCGAATGTATCCGGGAAGTGCTGGATTATTATAAGGTAGACGGCAGCACGAACCTGATCGTGATTCACGACGATATCAGCCTGGAGCCTGGCATCATCCGGGTGCGCAAAAAAGGCAGCGCGGGTGGTCATAACGGTTTGAAGAATATTATTCAGCATCTTGGAAAAGATCAGTTTGTGCGGATTAAGGTCGGCGTCGGGGAAAAACCGGCAGGCTACGACCTTGCGGACTATGTGCTGGGACATTTTGATCGGGAGGAGCAGGTGCTGATGAAGCAGGTTTCGGAGGAAGTCTGTGAAGCGGTGCAGATGATTCTGGAAAAAGGTCCGGATGCAGCGATGAACGTGTATAACGGGCGAAAAGTGGAGAAGGCATAGCATGAAGGTATTGACAGCTCCGCTTTGGGAATTGGCGGAGTTTGAAGAGGGAAAAGCACTTCTGGACAGAGGAAAAGGGCATGTTGCCTTTTCCGGGCTGTATGATTCCCAGAAGCTTCATATGGTATATGGATTGAGCGATGGTTTTACACAGAAAATCATCGTTACTTTCAGTGACAAAAGAGCGCGGGAAATCGGCGCAGAATATGGGTTTTACGACCGCAGGACGATGGTGTATCCGGGCAAGGATCTGATCTTTTATCAGGCGGATGTTTCCGGCGGCGATCTGGTGCGGGAGCGGATGCGTGTGCTGCGCGCGCTGCTCGAAAAGCGTCCGGTTACGATCGTAACGACGATGTCCGCGTTGATGATGCCGCAGACGCCGCTTTCCGGGATTGTGTCAAGAATACTGCATTTCGATAAAAAATCAACGGTAGACGAGAGGAAACTTTCCACTCAGCTGGTGGAAATGGGTTATGAAAAGAGCCCGCAGGTAGAGGAACCGGGACAGTTTTCCATTCGCGGCGGAATTATTGATATTTTCGATATGACGGAAGAAAATCCGTATCGGATCGAGCTGTGGGGAGACAGCGTGGAGTCGATTCGAAGCTTTGACGTGCTGTCCCAGCGTTCGGTGGAAAATCTGGATGAGATTGCGATTTATCCGGCAACGGAGCTGATGCTTTCGGAGGCGCGCAGGCAGGACGGATTTGCGAGAATCAAAAAAGAGACGAAGCAATATGCCAAAAAATTGCGGGAGCAGGGCAATCCGGAGGCAGCGCACCGGATTGAGACGCAGATCAAAGAGATCGAAGAGTCTGCGCAGGAGTTTGGCAGTGTAGTCAATCTGGAAAGCTTCGTGCATTATTTTTATCCGCAGACGGAGTCCTTTCTGGAATTTTTCCATCCGGAAACGACGGCAGTTTTTCTGGATGAGCCACAGCATTTGTCGGAGACGGCGAACGCACTTGAGACAGAATTTCGGGAGAGCATGACCGGACGTCTGGAAAAAGGCTATATCCTGCCGGGGCAGGCGCAGCTTTTGTACCCCGAAAAGGAAATCGCAGGGAAGCTGTTGCAGTATCGGGCAGTGTCACTCGCCGCGCTGGATGCAAAGAGCAGCCTGTTTAAGCCGGATCGCAGGTTTGAAATCACGGTGCGCAGCATGCCGTCCTATAACAACAGTTTTGAAGCCCTGTTAAAGGACTTAAAACGTTACAAGAAAAATGGCAGCAGGGTGCTTTTGTTATGTGCATCCCGGACCCGGGCGAAGCGTTTGGCAGCCGATCTGCGGGAGCAGGAGCTGAGCGCCTTTTACAGCGAAGACCCTGACCGGGAGGTTTTGCCTGGCGAGACAGAGCTTTTTTACGGACATGTGGAGAAGGGCTTTGAATATCCGATGCTGAAATTCACGGTCATTTCGGAGGGGGATATTTTTGGTGCGCCCAAAAAGAAAAAGCGGAAAATTCAGCGCTATGAGGGCACGAAAATCCGCGATTTCGGAGAGCTGAAGGTCGGGGATTATGTCGTACATGAGACGCACGGTCTCGGTATTTATCAGGGCATCGAGAAGGTCGAGATGGAGGGAACGGTCCGGGATTACATGAAAATTTCGTACCGGGACGGAGGAAACCTCTATGTGCTGGCAACCGGTCTGGACGCGATTCAGAAGTACGCATCCGCCGATGCAGCGAAAAAGCCGAAGTTAAACAAGCTCGGAACGCAGGAATGGCACAAGACCAAGACTCGTGTCCGGGCGGCAGTGGATGAGGTCGCAAAGGATCTGGTGGAGCTGTATGCGGCGCGCCAGAACGGGAAGGGCTACGCTTTTTCGGAGGATACGGTCTGGCAGCGGGAGTTTGAAGAAATGTTCCCGTTTGAGGAAACGGATGACCAGCTGATGGCAATTGCGGCGACGAAGCGGGATATGGAGAGCAACAAAATCATGGATCGCCTGATCTGCGGGGACGTTGGCTATGGCAAAACCGAGGTTGCAATCCGCGCGGCGTTTAAGGCGGTGCAGGACGGCAAACAGGTTGTTTTTCTGGTGCCGACGACGATTCTGGCGCAGCAGCATTACAATACGTTTGTGCAGCGGATGAAGGATTATCCGATCCGGATTGAGCAGATGTCGCGGTTTCGGACGCCTGCGCAGCAGAAAAAGGTGATCGAGGATCTCAAAAAAGGTCTGGTGGATATCGTGATCGGGACGCATCGCGTGCTTTCATCAGATATGCAATATAAGGATCTTGGTCTTTTGATGATCGACGAGGAGCAGCGCTTTGGCGTGACCCATAAGGAAAAGATCAAGAAAATGAAAGAGAACGTGGATGTGCTGACCCTGACGGCAACGCCGATTCCACGGACCCTGCATATGTCTCTGGTCGGTATCCGCGATATGAGCGTGCTGGAGGAAGCGCCGGAGGAACGTCAGCCGATCCAGACCTATGTGATGGAATATAATGAAGAAATGGTGCGTGAGGCGATCACCCGTGAGCTGTCCCGGAATGGTCAGGTGTATTATGTATACAACCGCGTCAATACGATTGCAGATATGGCAGCAAAGATTGGGGAAATGGTGCCGGATGCGAATGTGGCATTTGCACACGGACAGATGTCGGAGAGAGAGCTGGAAAAAATCATGTTTAGCTTTATCAACGGCGAAATCGACATTCTGGTTGCGACGACGATCATCGAAACCGGTCTGGACATTTCCAACGTCAACACGATCATTATCCACGATTCTGACCGAATGGGATTGTCCCAGCTGTATCAGCTGCGCGGACGTGTCGGGCGCTCGAACCGGACGGCTTATGCATTTTTGATGTATAAGCGGGACAAGGTGCTGCGGGAAATTGCAGAAAAGCGTTTGGCGGCGATCCGGGAGTTTACCGATCTGGGCAGCGGTTTTAAGATTGCAATGAAGGATTTGGAGATCCGCGGCGCGGGCAACCTTTTGGGAGAGCGTCAGCACGGTCATATGGAAGCGGTTGGCTATGATTTATATTGTAAAATGTTGAACGAAGCGGTAAAGAATTTAAAGGGCGAGGACACTGCACCGGACTTTCTTACGACGGTGGAGCTGGAGGTGGACGCTTATATTCCGGCTTCTTACATTGTCAATGAGCAGCAGAAGCTCGACATTTACAAGCGAATCGCCGGCGTGGAGACGGAAAGCGAGAGTGCAGAGATGAAAGAAGAGCTGCTCGACCGCTTCGGAACCGTGCCGAAGTCCGTAGACAATTTGCTGCGGATTGCGCTTTTGCGGGCGCAGGCGCACAAGCTTTATATTATGGAAATCAAGGGGCGTCCGGGGGAGCTGCGCTTTGTATACAGACCGGACGCACGGGTGCACGGGGAAAATATCCCGATGCTTTTCGAACAATATGGGAACAGTTTAAAGTTTTTACCTCAGGGGAATCCGGTCTTTACTTATCAGTTCAAAAGGAGTAATGTAGTGGAGAAAAACTCTGAAGACCTGCTTTCGCAGGCGGAACAGATGATAAAAGATATGCAGCGCTGCCTGCTTTAAGGGGCAGCACCGGATCAAAGGAGGAAATTAAAACTTGAAAATTGTAACACAGGTAGGAATTATCTTTTCGATTTGCTGGATTTCTCAGATTATCGAAAAGCTTCTTCCGTTTTCTTTCCCAGCGAGCGTGATCGGCATGATTTTGCTGTTCATTCTGTTGTGCGTACATATTCTGAAGGTAGACCATATCCGCGAAAAATCGGATTTTCTGCTGGAAAATATGGCATTCTTTTTTATCCCGGCGGGAGTCAGCATCATCAACTATTTTGACGTCCTGAAAAACTGGGTGGTGCAGCTGATCGTGATCTGCGTGGTGAGTACGGTGGTGACATTTGCAGTGACGGCATACAGCATGAAGCTCGCGCTGTATCTGATGCAGAAAAAGAAAAGCGGGAGGGCAAAAGAATGATGCATGAACTGTTTATGTCTCCGTTTTTCGGAATCGGGCTGAGCATCGCGGCGTTCTGGGTTGGAACCTGGATCCGCAAAAAGACCGGATTGGTGCTGTGCAATCCCCTTGTGCTTGCAATTGTGATCGTATCCGGCGTTTTACTGATCTTTAAAATTCCGTATGAGGAATATAATGAAGGCGGAGCGCTTATCAACATGTTCCTCGCACCTGCAACGGCATGTCTTGCAGTTTCGATCTACACGCGGGCAGAGCTGTTAAAGAAAAACTGGCTTCCCATCGTAGTCGGTGCGTCCTGCGGATCTCTTGCATCGATGGGGAGCGTGCTGCTGATGTGTAAGCTGTTTGGCATGGACGAGGCGATGACAGTCTCGCTCATTCCGAAGTCCGTTACGACACCCATCGCAGTCAGCGTTGCAGAGGGACACGGAGGAATGGTGCCCATTACCGTTGTTGCGGTTATTTTTACCGGCATTCTGGGAAGCATTTTTGCACCGACACTGATCAGACTTTTCCGGGTAAACGATCCGATGATCGCCGGAATTTCCATCGGCGCATGCTCCCACGCGGTGGGAACATCCAAGGCGATTGAGTTGGGAGAAACAGAGGGCGCCATGAGCGGACTGGCGATCGGTGTCTGCGGTATCCTTACCGTACTGTTTTCGATGATTTTGATGCATTAAAGCTGGCCGCGCCGTGCGGTCAAAAACTGAGGCACGGGCATAAAAATTATAGCGCGGATGTAAGAACGGCGCAGCGTCAAACTACTGCAGCGCGGGGCACGAAATGGGGGAGAGCATGGAGAAAGTGGGAAAAAGGACAGATCGGATCAAAATGGATGTGATACTGGCGGCAGGCTGTATGCTGCGCCTGTTTTATGTGCTTTTTTCCACGATCTATGACAGACAGTATGATATCGGGATGATCGATCTGGATGCCGGGCATACGGTGACAGGCGGACATCTGGCATATATCCAGTATTTATATGAAAACTGGAAGCTGCCGGATTTTGACCCGACGAGTGTTTATCAGTTCAACCATCCGCCGCTGCACCATTATCTGTGCGCGCTGTGGATGAAGCTTTGCTCTCTTTTTATTTCCAATACGGATGTGCTGGAGGAGTCGATCCAGGTCGTCCCGTTTGTCTGCTCGCTGCTTATTCTCTGGTTCCTTTTGCAGATTGCAGAGCAGTTTGAGCTGACGGAAAAAGCAAAACGCTTTGTGATGCTGCTATTTTGCTTCCATCCGGCGCTGGTGCTGCTTTCCGGAAGCGTGAACAACGATTGTATGAGCCTGATGTTTACGGTGATGTGCGTGTACTATACGATTTTGTGGAGCCGCTTTCCGACGGCGCATAACATCTTAAAGCTGGCGGTTTCTATCGCGCTTGGTATGTTGACAAAACAGAGTGTCGCGCAGATGGCCTTTCCGATCGCGGCGGTGATGCTCTGGATGCTGGTAAGAAGTCTGGACAATGGACGAGATTGTAGGGCACGCAGCGTAGAGAGCACCCGAAATGCTGCAATTCCCGTCGTCCCGGTAAAGAAGCTGCTCGGTCAGTACGTTCTGTTTGGTGTAGTTTCGATTCCCCTTGGCATGAGCTTTTATATCCGAAATAGGATTCAGTTCCATATGCCCCTCGTGTGGATTTATACGCTGCCGGAGGATTCCTGGCAGTACACCGGAAATGTCCCGGTTTTGAACCGTTTCCTGTTCCCAGTGCCATCGGAAATGTTGGACAACTTACGTCAGTTTAAGCTGGGCTGCGGCTATAATGTATGGATGCAGATCATCCGTACCTCAGTGCTGGGTGAATGGGATATGGCGGACGTCGGACGCAGTGTAAAGGTGCTGGCAGTGCTTTTGATGCTGGTCGGTGCGCTGCTGGCGCTGGCGGCATTGATGGCGTTTATTCGCGTATTTGTCGTTCGGGCAAAGCGCTTCGGCATCGATTCTGCGAGCCGGACTTTATTTGTGGTCGGCTATTTTGTGCATCTGCTCCTGTATCTGAAGTTTGCCTATGACTATCCGCAGGAATGCAGCATGCATTTTCGATATATGGAAATCGAGCTGCTGTTTCCGGCGATTGCGCTGGCATTTATCTGGCAGGAGGGCACGAAGGAGCAGCTTGAGATGCGGCGCAGGGAGGGCGGTGCGACCGGGCATTCGGCGGTGAAAAGAGCAATATCGCAGGTGCTTTTTGTACTGCTGCTGGCATTTTGTCTGTTGAGCACGGCGATGACGGCAGTGTGGTGTCTGCTTTAAGGAAGATAGAGTACGGAGAAATCTGAATGGAAAATCGGACAGACCAAAGAGTATTCTGGCATGGAAAACTGAAAAAAGAATCCCGTAAAACATGGCAGGCGACGGCGCTTACTGCACTTTGCAGTGTGGCGCTGTTTTGCCTGCTTTTTTCTTATAAAAAAATGTATCCCTTCGGGGATGGATCAGTGGCGATCACGGATTTATATTCCCAGTATCTGCCACTTTTGTATCATTTTTACGATGTTGTGACAGGACAGAAAAATCTGTTTCTGGACTTTAGCGTTTCCGGCGGGGCGAATCTGTATGCGGATACGATCAATGAGGTGCTCAATCCGTTTAACTATGTTTTGCTATTGTTTGGGCGGGACAGAATTTATCAGGCGGTCAATGTGCTGGTGCTGCTTTACAGCACTGCATCGGCGGTTACAGCGCATATTTTTCTGGAAAAAACAGCATCGGGCAGACGCTTTCAGAATGTTGCGCTCGCCCTTTGCTACGCGTGCTGCGGGTACATGGCATATAACTATCAGATCATCAAGTGGATGATTTTTCCGGTGATTTTTCCGCTGTTTTGTCTGGCGCTTTTGCGTTTGCTGCGGGAGAAAAAGGGCGGCTGGTACACTGTTTTGCTCGCATGGCAGCTGATGTTGTCCATTCAGCTCGGGTTTATGACGCTTCTGTTTTCACTTTTTGCCGGGGCGATCTGGCTCTATACCTGTGAGAGAAAAGAAAACCGCACCAAAAAAATGGGGTGCATGGGAATTGATACGCTGATCGGAATTTGTATTTCGGCGGCGGTTCTGCTCCCGTCTGCGATTCTGCTTTTGCAGTCTGCGCGTTCCGGAGAAAATCTGTCCTATTTCGGCGTGATGGAACGGCATGGTTTGGATGATTTGTTTGAGCGGCTGTTCCAGATTGCAAATCCGGTACTGATCGGGCTTCTGTTTGCTTCGGGATGTTTCTGGAAACGCAAAAGGCGCAGCGCTGCGGAACAGGAAACGCACAGCGCTGCAGAACGGTTCTGGCTGTATCTGACGGGATTTTTGTGGCTGACGGTATTGCTGGAACCGGCTAACCTCCTGTGGCATATGGGGTCCTATGTGTGCTTCCCGGTGCGCTATGGGTACATGGCGGTGCTGAGCATGGCGGCACTTGTGGCGGTGAGAAAGGAGCGCGATGCGGATGATTTTCGTACAGAAAATGTCTGCAAACATCCGGCAGGGCTCCGGCTGCGCTGTGTGCTCCTGCTGGTTGCTTCGGCTGTATCCGCATTGGGCGCTGTATGCCTGACACTCATTTGGGAAAAGCGTCTGGTGCAGGCGTTTTCCTCGCTGGCGATCAGCAAGGTGTGTCCGAAAGAAACCGCCGTGACAGCGGTTGTATTGCTGCTTGTTGGAGTATCGGCGTGGTGCGGACAAAAGGTGCTGCATGCAAAGACCTCCGGGAAAAAAACAGGAGAGGCAGGGTTCCCGGGAATGGCGGTGCTTGGAGCACTTGTTGGCGGCTTTTGTGTGTATACAATGATTTTACTGCCGCCAGATTATGCGGTTCGACAGGAAAATGAAGCGGCGTACCGACAGATGACAGAAATTGCAAAGCAGGCGGAGAGTAAAAACGCTGCATCCGCAGAGCCTTCGTGGCTGCTTGCGCGCGAGGCTGATCGGGACGATCTTCCGATCAACGCTGCATTGGTGGACCGGAAAGGCTCGATCAGCGGATACTTTCCGACCGAAAGCAAACAGACAAAGGCGGTTTTGGAAAGTCTCGGTTATCTTGCACCCTGGGTTTCGGTGCGGGCCGTCGGCGGAACGGAAATTTCCGATACAATGCTGCGCAATGCGTTTGTATTCTCAAAGGAAGCTTTGGGGCAGTCGGGCAGCGGCAGCGTACTTTCCAATCAGCGTGCCTGGGCAGAGCTTCTGTCTGCAGAGGATGTTGAAACGAAACATCGACAGACTTCTGAAGAAGAGCAGAGCGTGGATGTGACGACCGGTTCGAAAGAGTATACGAATATCATGGAAGTTTTCCCGGCTCAGGAGCTTGTTGTGGAGGATGGAACGCTTTGTATTTCTGTGACGGACAAGCAGCTTTTGTATCTGGATGCAGGAAGAAGCGCGGATGAAATTTTTGTTTCAGTCAACGGTGAGCCGGTTGAAATTCCGGAGAAAAACCAGATGGCGAGTGCACATCGGCTGATTTGGTTGGGAACTTTTGAAGCGCAGGAGGTGATGATTTCTGTTACCGACCGGATGGGGACGCTGGTCGCAGCACAGGAGATGGAGCTTGGTGCGCTGCATGAGAATGCATGGCAGGCGGCGTTGCAGTCAGGAACCGCCAGAATCCTGCAGCCGTCAGAATGTTTCATTTCAGAGCGCAATGCACAAATTCATGTGAGTGTGTCTGCGGCAGAGGGAGAAACGTTGTTTGTTCCGTTCGTTGCGATAGACGGATGGAAGTGTATACAAAACGGGAAAGCTGTGGATATCGAGCCGATACTTGGCGGCTTTCTGGGGATAACATTGGCAGAGGGCGAAAATGAAGTTGTATTTTCGTTTGAGGAACCGGGACTGAAAGCTGGGGTTGGCATCAACATATTGGGGTTTGCATTCCTGTTGATTCTGTTTTTTGCGAGGCAAAAAGCTGAGGCGGAAGGGAAAATTGCAGCAGAGCAGAAGGGGAAGGCTGAAAAATGCTTCGGTATGCTGTATCGGCTGCTGTTGGCAGTCTTTTTTGCAGGAATCTATGTGGTTCCCACGATTGGAATGGTCGTTTCTCTGACGGGAAAAATAGTGATGAAATTTTTCGGATAGTAGATAGAAATCGGACTGGAAAGGTTCTGGGATGGCATGAAAGAGAAAAAAACGGGAAAAGACAGCGGAAGGTTGCTGCACGCGGATCGCAGACTGGAAGATGGAAAATCTGCAGGCGACAAATCGGTGGGCAGGCGGCATGCCAATGGCAGGCATGCAGTCCGTGTGTCGAAATTCCTTCAGGTTACAGTGCTTGCTGCAGGAGTGCTCGGAATGTCAGCTGCTTCTCAAAGCATGACAGAAATTTCTGAGAAAGAGCAGCCGTTATGGCAGGGATGGAGGGCGGAAGAATGTGACGCCGGATTGACGGTAGAAACCGTTGGGGAAAATCTGATTTTACAGAAAAAAGCGAAGCTGACAGCGGACAGCGAGGAAGGCAAGGACTTTCGGGCGATGTATGCGGGGGACGGAAATCGTACGGACGAAACCCTGCGCTGGTCGTCGGAAAACGATTGGGAAAACAACGATCACTGGCTGATGGCGGATTTTGGAGAACCGGTCAGCATCGGTGCGGTTCGGATATACTGGGAACGGACGAATGCGAAAAGCTATGCGCTGGAATATTCCCAAGATAAAGAGAACTGGCAGCAGGCGTCTGTTTTTGAAGAGACGCCGGAGCAAAAAGAGCAGCAGATTGTGTTGAATGAGCCTGTAGAGGCGCGGTATTTTCGTCTGCATGTGACGGACGTTTTGAAAGAGGAAAGCGATTTAAGCCTGTATTATCAGAACGTCTCGGTACAGGAGCTGGAAGTGTACGGACAGTTGGAGGATTGTTTTGTGGTTGAAACACCTGTGATTGAAGCTGGGAGCCGCAGAACGCTGGAGCTCCCAACGGTGCCGGAGCCGTACAGCATTTCCTTTGGCGGTGCGGATTATGATGTGCTGGTAAATATGGACGGAAAAATCACGGACACGATCGCGGATACGCAGGTTGAGCTTGGATTTATTCTGGAAAAAGACGGAGAAATGCAGGAACTGCCGGGAATACAGACAAAGATTCCGGCATCGGAGAGGGTGGAAGTGGACAGAGAACGGGAGGAAGTACCGGAAGCCCTCTCGGCAGTGACCCTTCCAGAGGGCTTTACCGCGATGGAATGGAAGCCCGGTGGTGCGTCCACTGGAGCGGCCCACTCTGACTGGACAACCCGTTTCATACGGGTCGTGTACCGGGACGAGGAGCTGGAGCGGACGGCACAGCTTTTTGCAACGGAGCTTTCCGGACAGTTGCTGCAGGACGTATCGGCAAAGAAGCTGGCGGATACAGAAAAACCAACGGAAGGAGATATTGTCCTGAACTTCTGGAAGGTCGCCGGAGACGGGGAAGAATGGACACAGACGCTTGGAGACGAGGGGTATGAACTGAATTTGGAAGCAGAGAGTCCGGGCGTGATTTCGATTTCGGCGCGGACGAAGCGCGGAGTGCGCTGGGGGTGTGTGGCGCTTGGACAGCTTTGGGAGAAATCAGAAGGACAGCTTCCGGCCGGCGTGCTGCGGGACTATCCGGCGTGGTCGGTCCGGGGCTTTGGAATCGACGTAGGGCGCAGACCGGTTTCCCTCGAACTTCTGTACCGCATTGCAGAAGAGCTTTCGAAGCATCGGATGAACACGCTGCAGATTCATTTGAACGACAATCAGATCATTTCCCAGAGCGATTACGATGGGACAAAAGAGGGCGCGCGACAGTTGTATGCGGGGTTTCGGCTGGAATCGGATGTGAGAAATAAAGCGGGACAGTCGATTACGTCGCAGGATCTGTATTATTCCAAAGAAGAATTTGCACAGTTTGTCGAGGACGCTGCGGTGATGGGCGTTGAGGTCGTGCCGGAAATCGACACGCCCGCCCACAGTCTGGCACTTACAAAAGTATTTCCGAAGCTTGGGCTTTCCGGTGACCCGGAGAGTGTCGATCAGCTGGATTTGTCCAACCCGGCAGCGCAGAAGCTGGCAGAGACGATTTGGTCGGAATACCTGACGGAGTCGGATGTTTTTTCCGGAACGGGGACGGTGCATATCGGCATGGACGAGTATTTTGGGAATCAGAAAGCCTTTGTGGATTATATGAAAGCGCTTTCGGACTATGTGGCGGAGGCAGCGCCGGAAAAGACGATCCGCATGTGGGGCAGCCTGTCGAAGACCGGACAGGATTATTCGGGGCTTTCCAGAAAAATCCAGCTGCAGGTATGGGATACGGACTGGACAGATCCGCAGGAAATGTATGATGCCGGATTTTCCGTCATCAATTCGCTGAGCAGCAGTCTGTACCTGATTCCGGGCGGCGGCTATGACCGTCTGGATCTGGATTTTCTGGAAAAAAAGTGGCAGCCGAACGTTTTCGAAACGCAGGAGCGAACCTGGGAGCTTCCGCGGTGGTCGAGCCGGACGCTGGGAGCCTGCTACATGCTGTGGAACGATTATGCATCGCAGGATGGAAATGAAATTACGGAGGACGGGCTGTTTGAGCGGTTCGCAGAGCCGCTGGACATCCTGGCACGGAAGTTGTGGAAATAAAGAAAAGGAGAGAAAGAAAATGAAAATCATATCAGCTGTTGTATACAAACCGCAGCTTCAGACTGCTCTGGAAAAAAAGACTGCGGACGTATTTTGCAAAAATTTAAAAAAACGAAGCGGTGTTTCTTTACTGCAGTCTAAAACGTCTGGAAAAATCAGCATAGAGTTTTATAAAGAGGACAGCTGCAGCGAGGAGGTCAAAGCGCTGTTTGACGGCATCACTGTGCCGGGCAAAGAGGGATTCCGGATCCGGGTCATCGACAACCCGGACGGCAGCGGGCGCATCGTTGTGCTCGGAAAAGACGAGCGCGGCGAGTTTTACGGAATGGCGCGGCTTTTGAGAAAAGCAATTGTAAAAAAAGGCAGCATTGAAATTCCGGACGAGCTGGACAGCCTGAGCATGACGCCGCAGTATCCGCTGCGGGGACATCAGCTGGGCTACCGGGACAAAAACAATACCTACGGCGCATGGTCAAAAAAGGAATTCGAGGCGTATATCGAGGATCTGGCGCTGTTCGGAGCAAACGCCATCGAGCTGCTTCCGCCGAAGACGGACGACCGTTTGTATTCCGCACTTTTCCCGGAAGATCCGATGGAGCTGATGTGCGAGGTTTCCAAAATCATTCATTCCTATGGCATGGACGTCTGGTTGTGGTATCCGAATGTCGGACGCGATTATCATGATTTTGGGTGCATCGACCGGGAGATGGAAGAACGCCGGAGGGTCTTTTCTGCAATTCCTTATCTGGATGCAATGCTGGTTCCGCTGGGGGATCCCGGTTCCCTCTGGCCGACGGATGCGATGCGTCTGACAGAGCATTTTGTGGAAATTCTGCACGAATATCATCCGGAAGCGGGCGTGTGGGTTGCACCGCAGCATTTTCAGCCGGAGCCTGGCTGGTACGATGCTTTTTATGAAGAAATCGCAAAGGAGCCGGACTGGATTTGCGGCGTGTGCTTTGCGCCCTGGGAGCAGGACAGCATCGAAGAGCTGTATGAGAAGCTTCCCGAAAAATATCGTGAAAACATTCGGAACTATCCGGATATTTCCCACAATTCGAACTGTCAGTTCCCGGTGGAAAACTGGGATATGGCGTTTGCACTGACGAGCGGACGGGAGGGCTACAATGCGCGTCCGGAAAAAATGAAAGCGATTCACAATATGTTAGAGCCGTATACCATCGGTTCGATCACCTATTCCGAGGGTATCCATGACGACGTCAACAAGATCCTCTGGGCGGATCAGGATTTTGACAGCTCGGTGGCGGCAGAGGAAACGATGGCGGATTATGCAAACCTGTTTATCGATTCGGAAACCTCTGAGCGGGTTGCGGAATTTTTGATGGACGTGGAGCATAACTGGGATGGCCCGGTTCTGGAAAACGACGGAATCGATGCACTGTATGAATCCTTTACAGCATTCGATAAAACTGTATCGAAACAGGTGAAAAACAATTACCGCTATCAGATGTTAAAGCTGCGGATTCTGACGGATTACTGGACGAAACAGAAATATGCGAAGGATCAGGAGCTGGAGCAGCAGGCGCGTGCGGTGCTCGACCTGGCGGATATTACCGGAAGCGAAGCAGTTATCCGGGAGGCGCGGACGATCCTGAATCTTTCCAGGGACGTTCCGGCAGCGGAGGATGTGCTGTTTGAAATGCTGAAGCTGGCAGACAGCCTGCGGAATTTGTGCGGTATTCAGCTGACCGAAAACCATCACGGCGGGCAGTGCTGGATTCGCGGCGCGTACCTGCAGACGAGAAGTATGCCGTTAAACGATTATCAGTATTTGATGCAGAGCTTTAAGCGGATTGAAAAGATGCAGAACGAAAAGAACAGATGTGCAGCGCTGCATCAGCTGAACCTGCGTCAGGATCCCGGCGACGGAAATCAGTTTTGCGCGCTCGGCACTTACGAAGGCTTTTCACATGTTTCCGTATGGCACAGCTGGGAGGAAGATCCCGGATATTTAAAAACTCCATTCATCGATCACAGCGTGTATACAATGGTCGGCCTGCTGCATGAGATCGACGGCTGGTACCACGAGTTCCCGATGCCGCTGACCTGGGCGCTGAATGTGACGGTGCTGTATGGAACGCCGCTGGAAATGACGTTTACCGGACTTGATCCGGAAGCTTCTTATGGGATGAAGGTATTTTATCCGAATTCGTTTTTCCGGGCATTTGTGGGACAGACCGCGCTGAAGGATGAAACGCTGGTCAATATCCGTGCCGGAAAAGTCCTGCTGGCAGATCGGATTGCGCAGAATCCGAACGGAAAATCTGTCCGCCGGGAGATCGAGGCTGGAAGAGAGCCGTTCTGGGAATACGACCTGCCGAAGGAATCCTATCAGGACGGCACGCTGAAAGTCCGTTGGGAGGTTTACGATACCTTAAAGGCGCTGGCAGTCAGCGAAGTATGGATTATGAAAAAAGAATAAACAATAGAATGCAAAAAAACCGGTCTTTTATGACCGGTTTTTTTATCGTACAGAGTTCAGAAAAGGGCAGCTTTTTGTCTTGCTTCACGGCGGCGTTTGTATTCTGCCTTGTCGAGGGGTACAATCATGCCGCAGCTTTCGCACAGGATGCCGCGTTGTTTTTCAAGACTGACGATGGGGATAAAGAAAAGTGTTACCTGATCGAGCTGGCGGCAAAGGGTTTGGGGAGCATCATGTCCGCAGTTTTTACAGATCGCATGTCCCCATGCGCCTTCCCGCTTGAATAAGGTTCTGGTTCCGTAAGTGATCACCATTGCATACCTCCGTTTACAGACTGTTTCAGCATATCCAGTGCAGTGTTAAAGCTTTTAGATGTATTCGGGCAGGCTGCAACAAGGATCCGCTGTCCATTCTTGAGCTCCAGAGCAATGTAATTGGATGTTGTAGGCTGGCCGTTCACCATGTTGCATTTAAAAACATTATAAAACTGATCGAGGGGGTATACAGAAAAACCATACTGCAAATTGGAAAAGTCAAGGAGATAATGGGGAGAGACAGCGAGACCTAATCTGTCATAAAAAGCAGCGTCAGTTGACTGGAAATCCTGACAGAGTGGTTCGAACTCACCGTCTTGCATAAGCTCCTGAATACGGGTCTGAATGTGATTGCTGTTTTTCCTGAAGGAGATCAGGACGATCACACTGAGGATGAAAAAGACTGCAGAAAATATAAAGAGCACAAGGCTGCTGCCCATCAAAGGTGCGGTGGTATCGAGATAATGATCACCCAAGGTTTGCTCATAGTCGGAAAGGGAGAGCTCAAAGCCGTTGTTATTAAAGTAGTCTACAAGGTATCCGGCAAGCTTTTTGGGGATCTTCTTGCTTTGACCGACAGCAGTCTGAGGAACCATTGCTTTCAGATCGGCATCGGAAATGGTTTCATTGTAAACAGGAAAGGGACAGGAGCTCTCGGTGCTGATGATAGACCAGTAACCTTTGTCGTTTTCGGCAACATAATATTTCTTTACAGTCCTTCCGTCAGAGGTTTGCTCTGCGAAGGGTCCCATAACATAGACGATATTGAGGGAAGCATAGCCGCCGGAGGTCGGGTCAAAGGGCTGATCCTTGTGGGGGATCAAAAAAATGCCGAACAGCAGAAAGAAGGCAGCAGCAATCAGCAAAACCGCCGGGACAGTCCGGTTTGTTTTTCCCATTTTAAGCAAGTTCTTTTTAAAATCTTCCATTAACGATAACTCTCCTCCCAGAGCTGAAATCGTGTGGGATTTCAGATTGATCTGTGTCATAGGAACAGCATAACAAGTTCATAACGGAAGATAAAGCAAGAAATTTAAGCTGTGATATCAGTTTTTTTAGATAAACAGCTCGATCAGGAAAACCAGTGCGCAGCAGATCACGGATACCGGAAATAATCCGGCGCCGAGCCATGCGGCGATGATTCCGGCGATCAGGGCAACTGCACCGGAAATCGGCGACTGCGTTGCGTGCAGGATGGCTGGAAAGGTCATCACAGCGAGCGTAACATAAGGCACATAATAAAGAAACGACTGGATAAATGTGTTGCGGATCGGTTTGCGGATCAGCGTCAGCGGAAGGACGCGGATTGTATAGGAAACCAGCGCCATGACGGCGATATAAAGCACATTACGACTCATGTTCGGATTCCTCCTCCTGTGTATTTTTGACCGGGAATAAAATTGCTGCAGCGGCGGAAATCAGCACGGTAAGCAAAATCGTGCGGGTTCCGTCGGACAATGCAGAGATTCCGGGCACATAACTGCCGAAAAAGCTCAATGCAAAGCTGATGACGATCAGGACAGCAACGACTTTATTTTTCCGGGCGGGGGGGATGATGATTGCGAGGAACATGCCGTAAAGGGCGACGCTGAGCGCACTGACAGCGCGCAGCGGAAGCGCGTTTCCTGCCATGATGCCGAAGGCTGTGCCGAACGCCCATGCAGGAGCGGCAAGCAAAATCGCACCATAGGTATAGAACGGATTCAGGCAGCCGGGGCGGGAAATCGTGATGCCGAACAGCTCGTCCGTTACATCATAAGCGATAATCAGTCTGTGGAAAAACGGTGTGCCGGGTGCAAAGCGCTGCGCGAGCGCACAGCTCATCAGCAGATACCGCGCATTTGCGATCAAAGTAATAAGCGCTACCTGGAAAAGCGTCGCATTGGCGGCGATTAAGGTGAACGCAGCATATTCTCCGGCGGAGGCATTGTTTAACAGACTGGCAAAAAAGCCCTGCAGCGGCGTCAGACCGGCGTTTCTTGCGGCGATGCCGAGGGAAAAGGAAACGGCAAAATAGCCCAGTGCGATGGGAACGCCGTCGCGCATGCCGTTTAAGAAAATCCTGCGGTCGAACGCCCAGGCGGGGCGGCCGGACAGCCGGGAGGTTTTGGAACTGGAAGTCATGATAATAGAAGTCCTTTCTTTGGTGCGTGTGAACTGCACACCAATGGCGTGCAGAATTTATTATAGCGCACCCTATCTTTGAAAAAGAGAGGAAAAAACTGAATTTACATAGAAAATAGAAGGTTTTTTTCTACAGGAAATGATTGACGGAAAGGAAGAAAGAGACTACTATAGAACAGATAAAAATTTATAGGAGGTTCATAATGGAGGAGAAAAGTGTGGCAATTAAAGACGCCAGAACACTTGGTGTACCGAAGATGCTGCTGTTAGGTCTGCAGCATATGTTCGCAATGTTTGGTGCGACGATTTTGGTACCGATTCTGGTCAACAACTATTTTGAAGGAGAAGGGCTTTCCATTCAGGTAACCCTGATCTGCGCGGGTCTGGGAACTCTGTTCTTCCACCTGTGCTCCAAGCTGAAGGTACCGGCTTTCCTTGGTTCGTCCTTCGCATTCCTGGGCGGTTTTGCTACGGTAGCAAATCTGAACACCGGAATTTTCGCAGACATGACCATGGGAGAAAAGCTGCCTTATGCCTGTGGCGGTATTGTTGTAGCTGGTTTGTTGTATCTGGTGCTTGCCCTGGTCATCAAGCTTGCAGGTGTACATCGCGTTATGCATTATCTGCCGCCTGTTGTAACCGGTCCGATTATCATCTGTATCGGTCTGTCCCTTGCACCGTCTGCAATCTCCAACGCATCGACCAACTGGCTGATTGCCCTGATTGCACTTGGAACCATTATCGTATTTAACATCTGGGGAAAAGGAATGTTCAAAATTATCCCGATTCTGATGGGCGTTGTGGTTTCCTATGTTGTTGCAGCTGTTTTAAATGCAATTGGCCTGACAAATCCGGACGGAAGCGCTATCCTGGATTTCTCCAACATTGCATCTGCATCCTGGGTTGGCCTGCCGCCTTTCCAGCTGTGCAAATTTAACCTGACTGCAATTTTAGTTATGGCTCCGATCGCGCTTGCTACCATGATGGAGCACATCGGCGATATGTCCGCGATTTCCGCAACAGTCGGCGAAAACTTCATCGCTGATCCCGGTCTGCACCGCACTCTGGTAGGCGACGGTCTTGCAACCGCTCTGTCCGCTCTGGTTGGCGGTCCTGCAAACACCACCTACGGTGAGAACACCGGCGTTCTGGAATTAAGCCATGTACATGATCCCCGAGTGATCCGTATTGCAGCTGTATTCGCAGTAATCTTAAGCTTTATTCCGAAGATGGCTGATGTAATCGGCTCCATGCCGTCCGCAATCATCGGCGGCGTAAGCTTCATGCTGTATGGTATGATTTCCGCAATCGGCGTCCGTAACGTAGTAGAGAACCATGTAGACCTGACCAAGTCCCGCAACCTGGTCATCGCAGCAGTAATCCTGGTATGCGGCCTGGGCTTCTCCAGTGGTCTGACCTTTACGGTATTCGGCACCTCCATCACGCTGACCGGTCTTGCACTCGCAGCGCTGGCAGGTATTATCCTGAATGCAATTCTGCCTGGCAATGACTATGAGTTCGGTAAGGATTTAAAGGGCGATATCAACAGAGGCGTTACCCTGAAACCCAATCCGGAAGAAATTAAGTAAAAATCGAAGGCGCGCCTCCGTTATAAGAGGTGCAAAGGAACAGCCCCGGCAGTTTTCAAACAATAGAATGCACGCTCTGCGAGCATTCTATTGTCATGAATAAAAACTGTCGGGGCTGTTTTTTGTTTCATGGGAAAATGCGTCCTATGAAATAAAAACGCTCCGCGAGGATGCGCACTCGGCGCAGGGATGGTTGCCGAAGCAACCGCGCCTCGGCGCGAGAATGTGCCTTGGCACATTCTTTTTTACATCAGCTTACGGAATAATGCGGTCAGATCTTCGATGCTTGCATCCTTCGGGTTGCCGGGTGCGCATGCATCTGCATGGGCAGATTCTGCCAGGAACGGAAGATCCTCTTCCTTGATGGCTTCGAGCTTGGACGGAATGCCGACATCCTCGGAAAGCTTGCGGACAGCATCGACCGCAGCTTTACGGTAAGCAGCCTGATCCATCTGATCAACGCCTTCTACGCCCATTGCGCGTGCGATTTCACGGTATTTTTCACCGGTGCAGTCTGCGTTGTATTCCATAACGATCGGAAGCATCATTGCGCATGCAACGCCGTGAGGGGTGTCATAAACAGCGCCCAGGGTGTGTGCCATGGAATGAGCGATGCCGAGACCGACATTGGAGAAGCCCATGCCTGCGATATACTGACCAAGAGCCATGCCTTCACGGCCTTCTTTGGTGTTAGCGACGGCGTTACGCAGGGATTTGGAAATGATTTCGATTGCCTTTAAGTGGAACATATCGGTCATTTCCCATGCAGCCTTGGTGGTGTAGCCTTCGATTGCGTGGGTCAGAGCATCCATACCGGTAGAAGCGGTCAGGCCCTTTGGCATGGAGGACATCATATCGGGATCAACGACTGCGATGATCGGCATGTCGTGGGGGTCAACGCATACGAATTTGCGCTTGCGCTCTACGTCGGTGATAACGTAGTTGATGGTAACCTCTGCAGCGGTGCCGGCAGTGGTAGGAACAGCGATAATCGGAACGCAGGGCTTTTTGGTGGGAGCAACGCCTTCGAGGCTGCGGACGTCTTCAAATTCCGGGTTGGCGATGATGATGCCGATGGCCTTGGAGGTATCCATAGAGGAACCGCCGCCGATTGCGATGATGTAGTCAGCGCCGGAAGCCTTGAACGCTGCAACGCCGTTCTTTACGTTTTCGATGGTCGGGTTTGCTTTGATATCGGAGTAGATTTCATAAGCAAGACCTTCCTTGTCAAGCAGTCCGGTTACCTTTCCGGTCACACCGAACTTGATCAGATCCGGATCGGAACATACAAATGCTTTCCGGAAAGCATGAGCCTTTGCTTCGTTTGCGATTTCTTCGATTGCGCCAGCTCCGTGATAGGAGGTCTGGTTGAGCATAATTCTGTTTGCCATTGGAAAAACCCCTTTCTTTCGATCGATTTTTGATAATTTCATTGTAATACAAAAAAGGAAAGAAAAAAAGGAAATTTTTATAAAATCGACATTATTCTAATGGGAAAAAGGAAGAAATGTTATTAAAATTTACCAGAATTTGCTTTTTTTTTCAAAACTTTTTTAGCTTTGTTGACAATCTACGGTTCTGCAGATGGAAATTCCTTTTTGCAGTTTTTAGAAGCTGCGTCGTCCGGCGCTTGGGGGGTGCAGCAAAAGCGTCTGGAATATTCCAGGTTTGCCTGAATCAGGTTGTATTCCAGTAAAAGACGGAGCGTGCAGGAGAGACATTCGGGAGATTTGGCGTGCGCTTCGCACACGTCCTTGAAAGAGTGGGACAGATTCAGAATATCCAGAGAAGAGACTGCCATGCAGATCACCTGAAACGCTCCGTTTCTATATAGTATGGCGCGCGTGCCGCCGGGGTGCGCAAACCGCTGCGGTGGAGACCTCTTCTTTCCGGATAAAAACAGCGATGACCAGACTTTCCTGCTTGCATCCTGCCCTACAGATGATAAACTGGGAGTAAGAATCGAAAGGGACAGGAGGCACACAGCATGAACCTAAATCCGCTTGCGGCAGAAGAACAGTTTTTAAACCCATTGGATCGCGTCAACGGATTCGATATCCGTCCGGGGCTATATGAAATCAACGGAGCGACTTCCTTCGGAAGCTGCGTCAACTTTACAATTCATTCTCAGAATGCGGTTTCCTGTGAGCTGCTGCTGTTTCACAGAGGGAAAAAAGAGCCTTACGGGACGATCCCTTTTCCGGAAAATTACAGGATCGGGCGGGTATATTCGATGATCGTGTTCGGTCTGGATATTTACGATTTTGAGTACGCCTATCGGATGGACGGGCCGAACGTCCCGGAAAAAGGGCTGATTTATGATAAAACAAAAGTGCTTTTGGATCCGTATGCGCGGGCGGTGACGCAGCAGAGCATCTGGGGAAAAGAGCCCGACCGGGAGAAGGGTTATCATGGGCGGGTGGTGTTCAACGATTTCGACTGGGGTGACGCCGGAGAGCCGAAAAAGCCGATGCAGGAGCTGATTATTTATGAGATGCATGTGCGCGGTTTTACAAAGCATGCCTCCTCGGGCGTGCAGTTTCCGGGAACGTTTGAGGGTATCCGGGAAAAAATTCCCTACCTGAAGGCGCTTGGCATCACTGCGGTTGAGCTGATGCCGGTGTTTGAATTTGACGAGACGATGGGAAAACGTGAAATCGGCGGCAGGACGCTTCTGGATTACTGGGGCTACAACACGGTTGGATTTTTTGCACCGAACACAGGATACACGGCGCGTCAGGAGTATAACCGGGAAGGGACGGAGTTTAAAAATCTCATCCGGGAGCTTCACCAGAACGGAATCGAAGTCATTTTAGACGTGGTGTTCAATCATACCGCGGAGGGAAACGAGCAGGGACCGTTTTTTGAATTTAAGGGAATCGACAACCGGATTTATTATATGCTGACGCCGGAGGGAAACTATTATAATTTCAGCGGATGCGGAAATACGTTAAATTGCAATCATCCAGTCGTACAGCAGATGATTCTGGAATGCCTGCGGCATTGGGTAATTCATTATCGGGTGGACGGTTTTCGCTTTGACCTTGCGAGCATTTTGGGACGAAACGAGGACGGGACGCCGCTGTTACAGCCGCCTCTGCTTCGGAATCTGGCGGAAGATCCGGTGCTGAAGGATGTCAACCTGATTGCGGAGGCATGGGATGCGGGCGGTTTGTATCAGGTCGGAAATTTCCCGGCGTGGAACCGGTGGGCGGAGTGGAACGGCAAATACCGGGACGAGCTGCGCAGCTTTTTAAAAGGAGAGTACTGGTTCGCTGCACAGGCAGCAAAGCGGATTACCGGCTCTCCGGATCTGTACGGCGGGCAGTATCGGGGCTACAATTCGTCAATCAATTTTCTGACCTGTCACGACGGCTTTACGCTGTACGACCTGTATTCTTATAATGAAAAACATAACGAGGAAAACGGCTGGAATAATACTGATGGTGCAGATGATAACCGGAGCTGGAACTGTGGGTACGAGGGAAAATCCGACAACCCCGGAATAGAAGCGCTTCGGAAAAAAATGATCAAAAATGCCTGTGCGGTGTTGCTGTGCAGCCGAGGAACGCCGATGTTTCTGGCGGGAGACGAATTTTGCAATACGCAGTTTGGCAACAACAACGCCTACTGCCAGGACAATGAAATTTCCTGGCTGGACTGGTCGCTGTTGGAAAAAAATAGAGAAATTTACGAATTTTTCCGGTATATGATTGCATTCCGCAAAAAACACTCTGCAATCCGCGGAGAATGCAGTCCGTCCGGACTTGGGTTCCCGACGGTCAGCGTCCATACGAATCAGCCCTGGGACAATAATGTGACCCAGGAAAGTAAATTCCTGGGCGTGATGTTTGCGGGGGCGGTTCCGGCCGGAAGCAGTCAGAAAACAGGACGAAATCAGGGAAACGCGTGGAGTCAGGAAGCAGAGAGACGCCGGGAATCTGTGTGGAGCTTGGAAATGGAGCGAACCCGGGAATTGGAAACGGAAGATCTCGTGTACCTGGCGGTCAATGTTTTCTGGGAGGATCAGCAGTTTTTTCTGCCGAAGCTTCCAAACGGCTTTGTATGGAGGCTTGCGGTCAATACGGACCAGCCGGAAATGCCCGAAAAGGAGTCACAGATGACTGCCATTGACAGTGAATTTATCCTGAAACCGCGCAGCGTCGCCGTTTTTGTGGGAGGCCCATCCTTTTAACAAAATGCCGCGAAATGGAAAGAAAAGCTGATGATGTCTCCACATTATAAGCCAAACATTTCGCGGCAGATTTTTTTCCCGGTCTCTGTGCGGAAAATGTTGTCATAGGTCGCCCGGATATGGGCTGTGTCCGTGTTTCCTTCAAAGAGGTTGACCAGAAAATCCGCCTCCACCAGAATCTGATAATCGAGACCGTCGATGCCGGTATAAGTATGATGATGACCGACTAAAAAGCCGACGCGCTCTATCACATCTTTTTCAAATCCCAGCTCGGAGAGCATCTGCTCTGCCAGGGCAGGACCTTCTTTTTCCTGCAATTTTCCGTTTCCGTCTCCGTATTTTTCCAGACACAGCCGGATGCCGATATCGTGCACGATGGCGGCAGCTTCCGTAATGAACAGTGTTTTTTCATCGAGATGCTCGGAAACAGCGATCGTCTTTGCAAAGCTGTGCACCTTCAGAAAATGCTGAATACGTTCCGGGCTGCCGTGATCGTAGGAAATCATTTTTAAAATAAGCGGTTCTAAAGTCATACGAAGCTCCCTTCTTTGTGAGATACATAAGTCAGTTAAAAACATCATAGCGCGGTTTTCCTGATAATTCAAGCGCAGGAAAACGGTTGACAGTTCTCTGCAGATAAACTAGGATGAAAAAAGATGTAGGTACATCCATTTTGAATAACTATCGTGCAGGAAAGTCCCTGCAACTTAAATTCAGGAGGACGCTTGCGATGGATAAAACCGAACGGAAAATGACGAAAATTGCGCGGGAGTTAAATAAGCTGACGGTACAGACGATGAAGGAGGAAGGAATCGGGACGGCGGAGTTCGATTTTATCCATCTGGTGCGGCACCATCCCGGCATCACACAGGCGCAGCTGCGGGAAGAATTAAAAATCGATAAGGGAGCTGCGGCGCGCCGGGCGGCAAGCCTGGAAGCGAAGGGCTACCTGATTCGCCGGGACAATCCGGAGGACAAAAGAAGTCAGCTTTTGTATGCGACAAAAAAGGCGGAAGGGCTGAAAAACTCCAAGGTCAGCATTGAATCGATGTTTTATGAGTGGCTGATGGAGGAACTGGACGAATCAGAAACCGAGCACTTTTGCGAAATGCTGGATCGACTGTATCTGAGATCGAAAAAAGAAAGCCGGTCTGGATTTTTGCAGGTAAAGGAACGGATGGACAGAGGAGAAAAGGATGGCTGAAGGGACGACGATGTGCGACAGGAAAGAATCGGGAATCCGGACTGCCTGGGAAAAACCGGATCAGATCGGAAGCTACTTTGTGACGGAGTGGAAGCCGCTGCTTGCGGTGACGGTTTCCGGTCTGATTTATAATATCGGACTGCTCGCGGGACCGTGGTTTGAAGGACGGCTTGCACAGTGCCTGCTGGATGTGTTTACAGGGAAAAAATTTTTTACCGATATGCTGCTTTTGGTGTGCGCGTATGTGGCAGTGATCGGATTCGTGCAGGGCGCGCGCTACATCAAGCGGTTTTATGTGCGCCGGTTTGCGAACGATATCAACCGGAGCATGAAGCAGGTGCTTTACGGGAATCTGGTACATAAAAGTGTAGGTGAGCTGGAAAAAGAGGGGGCCGGAAGCCTTCTGACAAAAGCGGTGTCTGACGTGGATGCGTGCGTAGAGGGAATCCGGAAGTTCACGACGGAGATTTTTGATACCGGTATTGCGCTGCTTGCCTATGCTGCGATGCTGTTGTGGTACGACTGGCGGCTTGCACTGCTGT
>ENA-OURS01000944-OURS01000944.1-human-gut-metagenome-genome-assembly--contig:-NODE-944-length-29402-cov-8.403210_pt1 | contig 29402 bp, 28 predicted proteins | sample MGYA00242109_ERZ509010 | MGnify/ENA primary metagenome ERZ509010 (study PRJEB26280, sample SAMEA2338774) | human gut metagenome | biome: human gut; feature: human-associated habitat; material: faeces... | reverse complement strand
GTTGCAAAGGTACTGCCTTTTCCCTTTCCCGCCAAACTTTTCCGCATCTTTTTTTGCCCCTTTTTTCAACCTTTTTCACAACACATTGATTCTCCGTCACTTATTTCGGAAACTTTTTTCACCCCGTTTTCCTTCTTTTGCGACAGAAACAATTTTTCATAAAACGGATGGCGTGTAAGAGTGGATGCCGACCCTATTATAACAAGTTTCATTCTTGCTCTTGTCATAGCCACATTCATGCGGCGCAGGTCGGAAAGAAATCCAATTTTCCCGTCATCATTACTTCTGACAAGGCTGATAAAAACCACATCCCGCTCCTGCCCCTGGAAGCCATCGATTGTGTTTACTGCGATTTTTCCCTTCAATCGGCGCAAAACTTTTCTTTTTTTCGCATTCCGACGCAGCCACGACACCTGAGCTTTGTATGGCGAAATAACCGCAAAATCCAAATTCTCATCCTCGACACGTTTCTCTCCTATCCTTTTTATATACGCTTCAAGGCTGTCGAGCATAAATTCACCCTCATCAGGATTGACCCTTCCCCCTGTCGCCGACACATATTTTTCAGAAAAATCCATTTCCGACGTGTCAAGCCATTCCACCGGCGAATCAAAATCAAGGATTCCCCGGCACTTCACCTCTTCCGCCGCCTGCAGACGTCCGCCATAGAACCAATCGGACGAAAACCTCATAATGGCCTCGTTCATTCTGTACTGCACAGTCAACAGTTCTACCGCCGACCGGCATTTATCAACAACCGACTCCATCAGCGACCGCGACAGTCCGGCACGTTCCGCCTCCACCGACTTCACCGTGGGCGGCAACTGGCAATGGTCGCCGGCAAAAATAACACGATCAGCCTTGCGGATGGCTATCCAACATGCCGCCTCAAGAGCCTGTCCTGCCTCATCTATATATAAGGTGGTAAATCTGCGTCCTTTCAGCACCGCATTGTCGCTTCCGACCAACGTAGAAGCCACCACGCGGGCACTCTCAAAAATCTCCACCTGAATCTTCACCTCAAGCTCCACCGCCCTACGGCGAAGATTGTGCAGACGGTTGGACAACGCCGAGGCGTCAGCGCGCGACATACGCCTTCTTCCAGCCGACACCTCACGGATAGCTTTGCGCACTCCCCACAGCTCAGGATAGTCGGGATGTGCCTCAAACTGACGCTCATACGTAGCCGACAAGACCTTATCGTCGACGCGCGCAGGATTTCCCACACGCAGCACCGGCACCCCACGGTCTATAAGTTTTCCACAAATCCAATCAACCGCCGCATTGCTCTGCGCACACACCATCACCTGCGGCTCGCGGCGCAGCGTCTCATAAACAGCCTCAACCAGCGTGGTGGTCTTTCCCGTACCAGGAGGCCCATGCACAACCATCACATCACGGCAGCACAAAGTCTTGTTGACAGCCCGCTGCTGACTCGCGTTCAGCCACGGGAACGTCATCGGCTGCAATTCACGAAAACCCGAAGCGACAAAGCCGCACAACACATCACGCAATTCAGCCAACCGCGAACCTTTAGCCGAAGCCACATCATCCAGCGCCTCGCGCATCGCCGCAAACGACGTTTCATCGAAAGCGAGATCCACCCCAAGACGGGCAACGCCGTCTATTTCTTTAAGCGCCGACGTAGACGGCAGGACAACAGCCATGTGGCCGCCATCGCAGAAACTCACCATTGCCGGGAAATTCCTATAAATTATCTTTCCGTCAAGAGCCTCATAAAAGAATCTGACCTGACGCCCATACTCAAACGCACTGTCGACATCGTCTGCCACCTCGTCTCTTGCTACTTCAACGACAAAGCGATTGAGCGAATTGTAATAACTGCGCCCAAGCCTCACAGGAAACCAGCACTGGCCACGCGCAACACGGCGCATCACACCCTGCTCGCCCGACAAGCGTTCAAATTCTGACTTCTCATATTCATACTCCATACGCAACAAATCGCACTGTCGTTGGAAATGATGTTCTATACTTCCTTTATTGTCCATAATGCGTCACAAAAGTACTCAAGAATCAGAAAAATGGTGTAACTTCGTAGAAAAATTCAGACATTTATATGAAAAAACTACTTCTTTCCTTTTTGGCAATAAGCATGTCGGCATTAGTAGCGCAAGCCTTCTCCATTGAGGCTTTGCGATTCCACTGCGCCGACGACACAACGAGAATCAACCAGATACTTCATGAAGCGGTTTCTAATACATCTCTGAAATCAGCAGGCAGCTACATGTCGTTTTTCGCCGACAAACTGCTCGGCACTCCATACGTGGCACACACTCTCGAAGGCGACCGCGAGTATCTCTCTATCAACGTAGACCAGCTCGACTGCACCACTTTCGTCGAGACGCTTGCCGCCCTTACTAAAGCCGCCAAAGCGAAATCCCCGTCATGGTATGCCTACGCATCCGCACTCGAAAGCATCCGCTACCACTCCGGACACATCGACGGCTACGCCTCACGCCTCCACTACATCAGCGCATGGATTATCGAAAACGCCAACCGCGGCAACTTCACGGAAATCACGTCAAGCCTTCCGCACAGCGAATACCTCACAAAAACAATCAACTACATGTCGACACACCGCGACAACTACCCCGCGCTCGCCGACAGCGCCACCTTTGAAGGCATCCGGAATCTTGAAGCCGGCTACAACCGCCATATGTATCCATACATAAACAAGCGCAACCTCTACAAAAAAGATTTGTTTGCCGACCTGCGCGACGGCGACATCGTCTGCCTGACCACAAAAATCGACGGACTCGACGTGTCGCACCTCGGCATTGTGCGATTTGTAAAGGGCAAGCCCCACCTGCTCCATGCGTCGTCGACGGCAAAAAAGGTAATTGTAGACAAAGACGACCTTTTCGAAATGCTGAAGCTTTCGCGCAATGTCACTGGAATCCGCGTGGTAAGGCTCACAGACGACTCTTTCTAAAAGAAACGAAAAGAGGGCTGGCAACCTTTCGGCTGTCAGCCCTCTTCATATCAAAGACTGATGATTATGCTTATTTGATTTCAATGTCGCGCGTCAGTTTCGGAAGATTCTCCTTGCTGAGTTTTGGCAACGTGATGTCGAGCACTCCGTTTTCCACAGCAGCACCGATTTTCTCCTTGTCCACATCGTCAGGCAAAATCATTGTCTGCTCAAATTTTGAGTAAGAGAATTCGCGGCGCAAATATTTGCGGTCCTTCTTCTCCTCCTTGTTGTCGGTTTTCTTCTCCATTGAGATTACAAGATTGTTGTCCTCATCAATATGGATATTGAAGTCTTCCTTAGTCATGCCCGGGGCAGCCACCTCAACTTTATATTCTCTTTCGCTTTCGCTAACATTGATGGCAGGAGCCGTAGCGTTTGCTTTTTCCATCCACTCGTTGTCAAAAAAATCATTGAAGATACTTGGCAACCATGTCTGATTATTTCTTCTTACTGGCATCATAATTATTATCTCCTATTTTTTGATTAAAATTCATTTTTTCGAACCTCTCCAGGTGTCGCCACCTTCGGAAGTTCGACCTGCAATCTTACAAAACTGATGCCAACCAGTTAAGCCTCAGCGAAGTGGACATTTTGGCGTCTTTCACTGACAAAACTTCGCCGCACACTGCCACTCTTTCGCCAACGGCGGCAACACCCCCACAGCAAAAAGCCTCATTTCCTTGCGCTGAACTGCACCCCAAAAGTTTTGTGTCTAACTTTTGGGGTGCAGTTCACTTTTTCATACATTTGTAAATCACAGAAAAGAACTTATGGAAAAAGGATATATACACATATATACAGGAAACGGCAAAGGCAAAACCACCGCCGCGTTCGGACTGGCGGTAAGAGCAATCTGCGCCGGCAAGAACGTGGCTGTATGCCAATTTGTAAAGTCGATGAAATACAGCGAGACCGGACTTCTGCAGCTTCTCTCCAACGCGCCCGCCAGTTTCGGCAAGCTGAGAATCGAGCAGTGCGGCCACGGGTGCTGTCTAATCCGCAAACCCGGAAAAGCCGACATCGACTGCGCGCTTTCCGGACTCGACAAATGCACTGAATGGATGCGCAGCGGAGAATGGGACGTTGTAGTCCTCGACGAGATAACAATCGCCATACACCTCGGACTCATATCAACCGAACAGGTAATAAACGCCATCAACAGCAAAGCCCCGTCAACCGAAATCGTAATAACCGGGCGCTATGCCACGTCTGAATTAATCGGCATCGCCGACTTGGTGACAGACATGCAGGAGGTGAAACACTACTACTCCGCCGGCGTTCTGTCGCGCAAAGGAATAGATGTATAGAAAACGTCCGAATCGATAAGCAAAATATTTTTTAAAAATTTTCTACGAAAAATTTTGCATTATTTATAAATTTATTACCTTTGCAACGTCAAAGCATTGCAAAATGGCAATACAATCGCCACAATGCGAGGGAATAATTATCATTGTTTAACTCTAAAACTTGAAATAAGAAACAGACATTGACTTGACAGAATGAAGCGCCGCGGACCGCGCCGTTAGACAAACGGCAGTCCACACACCATTAGAGAGAATTAAAAAAGAGGCTTGCCTCAAATCTTTAAAACCAAGGCGTTTCCGTTCTATACTTTTGAATATGAACTATTAGTTCTTGTTCCTCGACCCAGAATACCGCCAAAAAATTCAGCGCACGGGAACAAGCAGTCGGAAGGTTCACGCTTATGGCGTGGACCGTTCCGAGTTTGCTGTGCGTAAGGTCACTTGGCGGTAACCATGGGTTTAGCAAAGCTCGGAACGGTCGCACGCCTTTTTTATACCCCGATGAAATGAAATTATTCAAAGGACTGATTGTTTTGTTCACCCTCACCTCTGTCATCGCCTGCAGAAACGGGAACGGCAACACAAGCGCGTTCTTGAACGAACGAGACTCAATAATCAAAGAAAACAAGATAAAGACACAGCAACTTGACGAACTCAACGGCATCATCTCCGTCATTGCCAACGGCCTTGACAGCATTGCCATGCAGGAGAACATGCTTATCAACAACAACGGGCGGGAAGGAGTGATGCTCGACCGCAACCAAATCGCTGCCAACCTGAAAAACATGGAGGACATCCTGGCTCGCCAACGATTGAAGATTCAAGAGCTTCAAGATTCGTTGGCAAGGCAAAAGACCACGCAAGGCATCGAGCGTCTGCAAAAAATTATCGGATTCCTCAATCAGCAGCTCGCAGCGAAAGACAAGGTGATAAAATCGTTGCGCGCAGACCTCAACGATTCAAAGAAAAGCATCACGCAGCTCCGCGCATCGATTTCCGACATGCAATCACGTGTGGACAACGCCGAGCGGAAGACTCAGGCGCTGACAAACGCTGTAAAAACGCAAAACGACATTATCAACGAGTGCTACGTGAAAATCGGCACAAAGAAGCAACTTGCCGCCGCCGGACTGCTGAAAGGCGGATTCTTGAAAAAGAAAAAGGTCAATTATCAAGATGTGGAAAAGAGCAAGTTCAACGCTGTTGACATCCGAAGATTCCGTGAAGTGACGTTGAAGTCAAGCAATCCTAAGATTTTGACACCGCAGCCGAGCAACCGTTCATACCATTTTGAAGACAATGGCGACGGCACCTGCACGCTTGTCATCACCAATCCTACGCAGTTCTGGAGCGTAAGCAATTTCCTTATTATACAACTTTAAAAACCCGACAAACAATGCTTAAAAAACTTTTTCTTTCAGCAGTGCTATGCACAGCTTCTATGGTAGCTATGGCGCAAAGCCAAATCATCACCCACGTGGTTCAGCGAGGAGAGACCCTCGAAAGCATCGCCAAATACTATAACATCAGCGTTGCCGACCTCAACAATGCAAACCCCAATGCCGACGGGATTATCTATGTTGGAATGAAACTGGCTGTGCCGGTGGCAACAACATCAACCACAACAACTGTGGCGACAACTCCGATAGCGGCAACAGAAACAACAAGTGCGCCCGCCGACGCAACGGGCGTCAATCAAGAATCAGAATCGCAAAGAACCGTTTCTTCTACTCAAGCCACATATTCTTTCACAGAAAGCAAAATAGGAACGTTTGAGCCATCAATTGAAAGTGGTGTCACTATAGGTCAATTTTTTGGCGATGGAGCAAAATTGGAGGACGAACATATTTACAAGCTGACAATCGGTATGCAAATTGCTTTTGGCGCAAAATATTTCATTACTGAAAAGCTATTCGCAGAAGCGCTTATCGGATACAGATATTTAGACGCAATCAAAAATAAGAAACTTTTAGAACTTGTCCTCGGAGACGGTGCACATGGCGATCTTTTGACCCATAGCATTTACATTCCTTTGTATTTCGGAGCGAAAGTGAACAATTTCAAGTTTAAAGTAGGTCCATATTTCGACTATATCGTAAAAGGGAAAAACGTAACAGAAAGGGCTATAGGTCACTTTAAGAGTACTATTAAAATCGACGATGGAAGATTCTCTGTCGGACTTAATTTTTGCGCGGCGATTAGCGGGTTTGGAGTAAAATTCAATGTAGGTCTTAGCAAATACGCAGACATCAAAGACACAAAAGAAATGGCATTCGGCGTATTTATGGTATTCTAACACAAATCTTTAGACAAGAACAAATGAACAAATTAACAACTTTGCTTATGGCTTCCGCCATTGCTGTCGCTGCTACTTCTTGCGGTGGCGATTCTGATGACCCTGAAATTGTTGACAACGACAATCCAACGACCACTACCCCAACTACAATCAACGGACACAAGTTTGTAGACCTCGGTCTGCCGAGCGGCACGCTTTGGGCGGAAACCAACATCGGGGCGTCAACGCCTTACGAGGACGGCGACTATTTCGCCTGGGGTGAAATCAAGGCGAAATCAAGTTACACTGAAAGCAATTACAAATATTGGGGCAGCAAATACAATTCGACAGACGGCAAGACCTCGCTCACCGCATCAGACGATGCCGCGACAGCCAAATGGGGCGCAGGATGCCGCATCCCATCAACAGCCGAACTGAAAGAGTTGAAATCGAAATGCTCTTGGTCGTGGAAATCCAACTATAATGGTACAAGCGGTTACTTGGTGACAGGCCCAAACGGAAACAGCATATTTCTTCCAGCAGCAGGTATGTGCGATGACGAAAAACTTGAGTTCCACGGCACAGAGGGCAATTATTGGTCTTGCCAGCCCTACAGTGAAGACAAATACTATGCCCACCTTCTAAGTTTTGGACGCAATGACATGGACATACTCGGTTCCGACCGCTATCTTGGCTTCTCCATCCGCCCTGTCGCAAATAAATCCAACAATGACAGTTCCAACGACGATTCGTCACAAGACGGTCAAGACGACGATACATCGCCCGATGGCCATGAGCACAAACTCGTCGACCTCGGACTGCCAAGCGGCACGCTTTGGGCAGAGACCAACATTGGCGCGTCAACACCTTACGAAATCGGGTATTATTTAGCCTGGGGTGAAACAAAAGCCAAAACCATTTATTCCTGGGATACTTACAAATGGGGAAATACCACCAACATCACCAAATATAATTCAAAGGATAATAAAGCGACACTCGATACCACAGACGATGCGGCTTCTGCATGTTGGGGAAAGAAATTCCATACACCAACAAGAATCGAGTTTCAAGAGTTAATAGACAAATGCGAATGGGCATGGGTATTAGACAACAATGGTGCAAATGGATATATTGTCAAAGGGCCAAGTGGAAAATCAATTTTTCTTCCCGCTGGCGGTATGCGTACCGAGGAGAGTCTTTTCAATCGAACTCATTTTGGATTCTATTGGACAAGTTCACGATACGAAGCAGTTTCTTTTGAGGCATATTCTGTATCTTTTGGCAAAGATGAAATAAATAAAATATCACCATCCTACCGTATGGATGGCTTCTCCATCCGTCCTGTGTCTGATAAATTTTAACAACCATATTAAAAAAATCAAATGAACAAATTAACAACTTTACTTATGGCTTCCGCCATTGCATTAACAGCCACTTCTTGCGGTGGCGATTCTGAACCAGAAATTATTGACAACTCAACAACCAATGTCAACATCACCATCAACGGGCACAAGTTTGTAGACCTCGGTCTGCCGAGCGGCACGCTTTGGGCGGAAACCAACATCGGGGCGTCAACGCCTTACGAGGACGGCGATTATTTCGCCTGGGCTGAGACCAAACCGAAGTCAAGGTATTCTCTTGACAACCAAAAATCCACTGTAAACAAATACAAAGACGGCAAAACAACTCTCGATGCCGCAGACGATGCCGCAACAGCAAATTGGGGCAGCAGCTGCCGTATGCCAACAACAACCGAGATGAAAGAACTGAAGGATAAATGCACCTGGACCTGGAAGAGCAACTACAATGGAGCAAGCGGCTATCTCGTAAAGGGTTCGAACGGGGACAGCATATTCCTCCCTGCCACAGGCTTGCGCGACGAAGAGGATTTTGTGTTTCACGGCACAGAGGGCAATTATTGGTCAAGCCAAACACTCAAAATCGGCAAATATACCGCCGAACTTCTTAGCTTCAGCAACGATGACTTTGACATAGTCGTCTCCAACAGTTATATGGGCTACACTGTGCGCCCTGTGGCTGACAAGAAAAAATAACATAGAACTCAACTACAACTACACGAAATGAAGAAATTAGCTATTCTTTTAATAGCTTCCACTTTTGCCATTGCATGCCCTTTTCTTACGGCATGCGATGGTGGAGAGGAAGAGGAGATTCTTGCGCCTGACAACAACGAGAATACCGGCAATGGCAATCAAGACAAAGTCGACAATACAGCAGAAATTGTAAAAAGAAACATCTCGGCGACGGTAGGCTACAGCAATTATTGATGGGACATTTCCATCAAGTCAAATCTTGAAAAAGCATTGCCTGGCAAATCCATTATCTACGGCGTGGAAAGTGGTTATGACTGTTATAAATACTACGAGCATTTCACCTTTAACCACGCATATTTTCAAGAGAAAGACAGCAATGGGAATATGAGCGTACATTACCCCGTATTCATTGAAGATGAATATCCCCTTGAAGCCTTGTATTGCAGGCAATACAAGGCTGTAAAGAACAAAGAGGCAAGCGGAGATACTTTGAGCAGCGACGAGAGAGATTTTCTAAAAGAGGTTGTCCCAATATTAAAAAAAGCGGATAAAATTGACGTCAAATCCCACTACTGTGGACGTCTCTATGCTCAAATCAACAACAAGCGGTATTTCTATTACTATTTTGGAATAATGGGCTACGAAGACTAAACGAATATGCATCATTTTTAATCACAAACACATACAAGTCGCATTATGAACCATTTGACAACGATATTGCTGTCCGGCGGCATCCTGCTGACCGGAATCGCGGCAGCGGCGCAGGACATGATAATCTTCCGCGACGGACGCGTGAAGTCTGTGAAAATCATACAGACCAACAACGACAAGACGCTCTACCGAGAGTCTGCCGACAAACATGCCGAGGAGGAATATGTGGAAAACACGAAAGTGTTTATGCTGAAGTTCAAGACGCGCGGCAATGTGGTGTTCAACAACAAGGGCGAGCGCATACTCGCCACGTCCGAGCCGTTGAAGATACCCAAAGACGCCGTTGTGGTGTACTACAAGGACGGGCGCGAAGTGCCTGCCTACAATCTGACAATGGATGCAAACAACGTTTCTTTCAGACAAAGCAAAAAGGAGCCTACAGCACCGATTGTTTCCAAAAGGTCGGAAGTGTTTATGGTGCGCTATCCCGACGGCACGCGCGACATCCTGACCAATCTCGCCGTCGATGAAGAGCGAGAGCGGGAGGAGGAAGAAACTCGGCTGACTGCCCTGCGCGAGGCTGCCGTGGCTGATTCCATCCAGCGCGTGAACGCGGCAGATGAGGCTGCCTCTTCCACGACGCCACGGAAAGCCACTATCGTAACAAAAAAGGGGGTGCGGATGAAAGTGTGGATCTGCAGCGACACCCAATCGATGGTGTCCTACAAGAAAACGAACGACGGCAAAGCCGCCATTTTCAAAATGAGCAAATCCAAAATTAAAGAAATAATTTACTAAACAACACTTTATGAAAAAGCTGAACAAACCGACAACTATGCTGGTGGCATTTGCCATCGCTGCCGCGATGACAGGATGCGGCAATGATGACGAGCCAAACAACGACAACAACAACAGCAACAACGGCTCTTATGAAATCAACGGACACACGTTTGTCGACCTCGGACTGCCAAGCGGATTGCTTTGGGCTGACAGAAATATCGGGGCTTCCCAACCGGCTGCCTATGGCGACTATTTCGCTTGGGGCGAAACCAAACCCAAGACAGATTATTCTGAATACACCTACAAATATGGCAGCGACTATGACAACTATACAAAATACAATCTGCAAGACGGCAAAATGGTCCTCGATGCCGCAGACGATGCCGCGACAGCAAATTGGGGCAGCAGTTGCAGAATGCCGACTAATAGCGAGTTCGAGGAACTCTACTCTTGCTGCTCATGGACGTGGCTGACAAGCTATATTGGCATAGGCTCACATGGCTTTATTGTGACTGGAGCCAACGGAAATTCTATTTTCCTTCCCGCCGCTGGCGAATGCGAATCCGAAGGCGATTTCTCCTACCGGAACGCGCATGGCTTATATTGGTCAAGTTCTCGCGCAAGAGAGTACGAATCCTACGGAATCGGAGCATACAACCTATACATACGGCACGAAACCGACCCAGACGTCGCGGGGATTATCGAGAATGTAGACCCCTCCGATGCATCCTGTGACAGCCGTCCATGCGGCTACTCCGTGCGCGCAGTTACTGAAAAAAAGGAATAAAATAGACAGCTTATGAAAACTTATGTTAAATTTATTTCGGCTCTATTGCTGACAGCAACAATGAGCCCATTTTTAAGTTCTTGCGGCGACGAGCCTGAAGTTTCCGACGAAACCGATACCGACACAAGCACTGACACCAGTTCAAGCAAACCGTCAAACACAATCAATGGGCATAAGTTTGTCGACCTCGGACTGCCGAGCGGATTGCTTTGGGCTGACAGGAATGTCGGAGCAGATTCGCCATACGATTATGGAGACTTCTTCGCCTGGGGTGAAACTAAGACAAAAACAAATTTCTCGCACGACAATTATAAATGGTATAACACCTCCTCAAGTTCATACTCTAATTATAATAACTACGACAAAAGGACAACCCTGCTTTCAAGTGATGATGCCGCCTCTGCCAATTGGGGAGACAAATGGCATATGCCATCCAAATCCGACATTATAGAACTATATTTCAATTGCTATTGGACTTGGAAGTCTGGCAACAACGCCTATCACGGAACAAATGGATATCTCGTCGAAGGTCCTAACGGGAATGAAATCTTTCTTCCAGCCTCAGGGTATATGGACAGCAGGGGGCTACACTCCAAAGGAGTAAGTGGCAACTATTTGTCACGCAATATGGGCTCATACATCTATGACTGTTACGCCTTTTGTTTCGGGGATGGATATGTTGAAGATGGAAATTGCTTCCGCACGGACGGATTATCTGTCCGCCCTGTTGCATATAAATGGGCAAAACCAGAATAAGAGAACTAAACCAAATTACAATTTTATGAAACATTTATCAAGCATTTTATTGCTTGCATTCGTCTGCACGATGTTTGCAAGCTGCGACGACGAGCCAGACCCGGCAGAGAGGGAACACGACTCCAACTTGATCGGTGAATGGATTGAATATGGAGGCAAGTTTAAATACATTGCCGACTACTATTATTTCTATTCCGACGGCACTTGCCTGCATGGCAATTACGAGTGGGATATTGATTGTGTAGACGAGGACGACGAATATGAATGGTACACCGTCGACAATAAATATCTGTATATCGACGGCGTGAAATATAAATATTCATACGACGGAACCACGTTGGAATTTGACAAAAAAACTTATTACGAAAGATAAAAAAACATTATAATTACAAACAAAAACATTACAATTATGAACAAAAAACTATTAACGTATTTTCTACTGCTATTTCTGGCAGTAGCTATGCCTTCTTGCAGCAACGACAATGACAATGACGAACCGGAAAGCTCCGTCGAAGATTTAATTGTCGGCGTGTGGAAAGAAGAATTAGACGAGGACTGCTACAGCATGCTCACGTTTAATAACGATGGAACTTATGCCTACACCATACAAGAAGATTATAATATATATAAAGAATACGGAACATACGTCATCCAAAAATCGTCAGCATATCGAGATAAATATATTTTGACTTTCTTTATAAAAAGTAAAGCAGAAAATATCCAAGAAGATTTCCTAATCGCCAGCATCTCAAAAAGCAAGTTGACACTCTCTTATGAAGACAAAAACGATAAAAACGATAAAGCAACTGAATTCACCCGAGTAGAGTAGTGACATCTTTTTCAAAAACAATAACTTATTCTAAAAATAAAAAAACATTACAATTATGGACAAAAAACTATTAACGTATTTTCTTCTGTTATTTCTGGCAGTAACTATGCCTTCTTGCAGCAACGACAATGACAATGACGAACCGGAAAGCTCTGTCGAAGATTTAATTGTCGGCGTGTGGAAGATGTACTATGATCCTAAATACCAGGACGAATACGAAATGCTTAAGTTAAAGGACGATGGAACTTATATCCTCATCGCGGAAGAAGGCGCTGGCTATCCATATCGGGAATACGGAACATACCTCATCCGCAAATCGTCATTATATCGAAATAAATATATTTTGACTTTAATTAATTCGGATAACAGCTATTATCCTGAAGCCCTACAAATCGTCAGCATCTCAAAAAACAAATTAGTCCTCCGATACGAAGGATCTTCTGAAGGAGAGTCCACGAAGAATGAAACATACGAATACACACGAGTAGAGTAGTGTCATCTTTTTCAAAAACAAAAAATATTGGGAAACTAACAGATTTAAAATCATTTTTTTATTAAAATCATTATGAAGAAATTATTCTATTTATGCCTGACATTTGCTATTGTTGCATTGTCGGCATGTTCGGACGATGAACAGTCAAGTCTTAACTTTGATGACATTCAGGGAAAGGCAGTGATTAAAGGTGTTGTGACTTATAATCCAGGCTATTTGGCTGATGGTGACAATGTCGTTAAGAAAAGTATTCCCGCTGGCGGGGCGGTTGTTACAGTGGAAGTTGACAACAGTGAATATGTTGCAACGGCGGAAGGAACAAAAACTTATCAGGCGACAGCCAATGAGAACGGAGAGTATGCCATTGAGATTCCTGTCGGAATAAAGAGCGTAAATGCTATTGTAAGCGTGCGTGAATTTGACGGCTCTTACTCTGAGTATGTTAACAAGACCTTGCTTACAATCAGCGGTGTGACTTACGGAACAACGACAACGGAAATTGTTAGGTTGAAAGAAGGCAGTGCGGTTACCAAAAACATTTCTCTCAAAATTAAGGACAAACCGGAGGTCGAGTCTCGTGATTTGAAGACGATGGTAAAAGGAAAGGTACGTGTAAAGGCTGAGGAGTTTGTGACAAACATGAGTGGAGTGCACACCGGATTGAAAAGCACTACAGTAGCTATGGCAAATGCTAAGGTGGTTGTTGTGTTTGCAAATAATGCAAGCGACGCTCGCGAACTGCGCTATGAGACTACTACAAAGTCGACAGGAGAGTTTGTTGTAAATGCGGCGCTTTTCGACAATTGGGATCTTGGCAAAACGGAGATGAGGCTTGAAATCCTTAGTCAGAAGGGAACGATTGCACATAAATATTGTGAATACAATACAAAGGATTATATCTGGCATAGCCAGATTGTGGATGTGTACTATTCTTCTACCGTGGCAAAGGGTACACTCGCCGCTATGAATAATGTCGTGCCTTACGACTTCGGTGAATACGTATTGGATTTTAGTGTGCTGACCGACAAGGACAACATTAGAGGTATCGGAGGAAAGGCGGATGTCGATGAGGATGGAAACCCGCTGTATTTCCGCAATGACCCATTGAATTTATACTACAAATAAAATCTAATTGAAATGAGAAAATTTTTAATTATATCTGTTTTGGCGCTTGCGCTCTCTGCTGGAGCGTATGCCCAGGACAAAAAGGATATGGTGTATGGTCCGCAGGAGGGCTCTTGGGCTCTCAGCGTCGGTTTGAATCCGTTTACTGACTATTTGGGCAATATGTTTAACAACAGCACCAACAATAGTTTCGAGAACCTTAACGGTGAAACCATCGCTTATGATAAGAAGACAACACCTCTTACAACTATTTCTGGTAAATATATGTTTACAGATGAGTTGGGCATCAGGGCGAATATCGGTATGAAATTCAGAAACGATACCAGAAAAGCCTACGTTGTCGACCAGGCTGCCGTTATGCATGATCCACTCTCAGAGGCTAAAGTCATTGACCAGCAGAAGGTGAAGTCGTCAAATGCAAGTGTGGCTGTCGCAGTAGAGCGGCGTCTCACGAGCAACAAACGCCGACTTCAGGCGTATGTCGACGGTGGATTGGTATGGTCGTTTGAGTTGGAGAGTGTGAATTATAAATATGGCAATGAGATTACGTCGCTCAATCAAACGCCTATTGTCAGCAGTCTCAGCGGATATGACTATGCTTCCTCCGCTCTGCCTAATTGCCGAAAGGTGTCGGACAATGTTGGCAAGACGCTTTATCATAATTTTGGCATATTTGGAACAATCGGTGTTGAATTTTTCATCACTCCGGCAATTTCGTTGGGCGCAGAAATGAATATCTCGGCGATATATACTTTCCGTGGCGACCACAGCTCGGAGTATGAAGGATACAATGTGGTGACTAACAAGGTGGAAAAATATGTGAAAGTGGATGAGCCATCGTCAAGCGCATTTGAATTCGGAACAAAGAATATTGGTGCGAATCTGACAATGAGCTTCTATTTCTAATGACTGTAACAACTGCCATTCCGTTAAGTGAGGGTTTGGCAGTTTTCCCCATTTTAAGCAACGGTTTGAATGAGCCGCTGCTTTCTTTTATCCAAAGATAGGCTGCGGTTCGAACACGGCTCTCTCATTTAACTTTGGCATTGTTTGTCAACCGCTTGAATATGTTACATTTACCAGAGACCAGTCTTTCTGGTATAAAAGAGTAGTGACATCTTTTTCAAAAACAAAAACTTATTCCAAAAAATAACATCCGGCTGAATGCCTTGGCTCAAAAAATTTCAAAAAAATGGATTGGCGACGTCAACATGCCAAAATGATGCGTTCCAAAGCATTCAATGAAATTTTTCCGACCAAATGTTTTGGCATTTAAGAAATTGTGATTACCTTTGCGGTCGCTAATTGAATATTAACTTTTTAAACAAATTTAGAATGCATTTAAATTCTGAAGAAAAAAAGGCGATCTTCGAGAAGTACGGTAAGTCGAATACTGATACTGGGTCTGCAGAGTCTCAGATTGCATTATTTTCTATCCGTATCGCTCATTTGACTCAGCACTTGAAGTCAAATCACAAAGATCATAGTACTACTCGCGCTCTGAAGATGCTCGTTGGTAAGCGTCGCCGTCTGTTGGATTATCTGATCCGCACAGACATTAACCGCTACCGTGCAATCATCGCTAAAGAGGAGCTCGGAATCAGAAAGTAATTGTCTGCACAGCAGCAATTATGCAAGAGATTAAGGCTGTCCGCAATCGGGCAGCCTTTTTTGACGCCAATTTTTGCACGAAACATTGCTGTCAATTCACGGATTTTGAGTATTTTCGCAGTTAATATTCAACTATTAAGAAAGCTATTATGATCGACAAGGTTACAGTTAAGATTATAAACAAATCCAACAACGATTTGCCACAATACTCCACTCCAAGCGCCGCCGGCATGGATTTGCGGGCAAACCTCAGCGAGGCTGTCACATTAAGCCCGCTGGAACGGAAACTTATCCCCACAGGCATATTCATCGAGCTGCCGGAAGGCTATGAGTGCCAGATACGTCCACGCAGCGGGCTGGCTCTGAAACACGGCATCTCCGTGCTCAACTCTCCCGGCACAATCGACGCCGACTATCGTGGCGAAATAGGCGTGATTCTTGCCAACCTGTCAAACGAACCATTTGTTGTCAACCCTGGCGAGCGCATCTGCCAAATGGTTGTGGCCCGGCATTCCACCGTTGTCTGGCAAACTGCCGACTCCCTCTCCGACAGCGAACGCGGCGCCGGTGGCTTCGGACACACTGGCGTGAAATAGACTATTTTTAAACATACAAAATGAAAAAAGCAACACGAAATATTCTTCTTGCAGTCTGCTTTGCGGCGGTGATTCTGCCGATGCTTGCAGGAAAGCCGTCGGCCGCCGACAAGCGGAAGGCGGAATATGCGTTTATGGAGGCCATATCGAAGAAAGAGGCCGGCGACATCGACGCCGCATACGCTTTGCTGCGCCACGCCGTGACTCTCGACCCCGACAACCCGACCATAAACTACTACGTCGGATTTACTATGTTGAATCTCGACCGGACAACAGACGAGGAAGTAGACTCCGCAACGGCCCTGATGAGAATCAACACGATTGAACGCCCCGGCGACTACTACGAAAACTACATATACGCCATTCTCAACGCTTCGCTCAGCAACCATGCCGAAGCGACACGCGTGTTGGAGAACCTGGCAAAAAGATATCCGGCAAAGACCGAGCTGTTCCCTATGCTCGCAAAAAGTTATGCGGCACAAGGCAACTTCGACAAGGCCATCGCCACTATCGACAGCCTGGAGAAGACTGAGGGACGGACGGTGACCACCACTTCGATGAAGGTGAACTATCTTTTCAACACCGGCGACACAGCGGCAATCATAAACAACGGCAAACTGCTGCTCCACGACGCGCCCAACAGCGCTGTACCAAACGCTCTGATGGGCAACATCTTCGCGCAGCTGAACATGCCCGACAGCGCATTCGCCTACTACGACCGGGCTCTGATCATCGAACCCGACTATGGATATGCAAATCTCCAGAAAGCATATCTATACAACAGTCTCGGCGACTCAACAAACTATGAGAAAGAAATTTCCGCAACCCTGCTCAACAAAAACATTGATGTCGACACGAAGGTGGACATTCTAACCGACTACATCCGCGACTGCATCCAGCAGGGCGACTCGTCGGCAAGAGTGGACAACATGTTTCGTACTATTTTGAACCAGCATCCGCACGAAGCGCAAATCAGACACCTGTTCAGCGACTATCTGTCGTTCAAAAAGGACTATAAGAATGCCGCCGAGCAACTGTCGTATGTGCTCGACATCGACCCGTCGGACCCAAAGAACTGGGAACGGCTCATCTGGCTCGAAATCTTCAACAACAATTACGACAAGGCAATCGAGTCGGGCAAAAAAGCCGTTGAATACGCGCCCGACGAGCTGTCGCTATACCAGGCGCTCGGTTTCGCATATTTCAAAAAGGAGGACTACTCCAACGCAATCGCCACCTACGACACCCTGCTTGTTCGCAACAAGGACATACAGATGGTCGACGAGGCCGACATCCACACTTCTCTCGGCGACATATACCAGCAGATTGGCGACACGGCAAACGCCATAAAAAACTATGAGGCGGCGATAAACATAAACCCAAGCAATGCGCTGACCCTTAATAATTTCGCATATTTTCTATGCACGCATAAGAAAGACCGCATCGACGACGCAGCCAGAATGGCGGAAATGGCGTTGGCGGCCGACCCCGACAACGGCTCGTATCTCGACACCTACGCTTTGGTGCTGTTTCTGAAGCACGACTATAAAAAAGCGTTGGAATTCATTGAGAAAGCCGCCGAGCATCGCGATTCCGACACTGGCAACGCCGAACTTTGGGAGCACTATGGCGACATCCTGTTTATGCTCGGAAAACCGGCGGAGGCTGTGGAGAAATGGAAAGACGCTCTGAAAGACAACCCAGGGTCGAAACTTCTGAAAAAGAAAATTGAAAACAAAACTTACTTCTATGAATAAATCATCAATCATTATAGCGCTGCTTGCCGCAATCTTGGCGATGTCAACATCATGCCGGTCGGCTCAGAAGGCAATGGTGTCGGAAACACGCTCCGGCGAAATCGCGGAATCCGTAGAGGCGGATTGGAGCAATTCCGCCTTCAATCCTCTAACAGTCGCTGCCGCCGCGCCTGAATGGACCGACTTCTCCGCATCTGGCAACATCACGGTTTCCACAACAGGCAGCCTCAGCAGCGCAATCCAGATAAAAATGGTGCGCGGACGCTCCATTTCAATCTCAATCCGTCCGCTGCTCGGAATCGAGATGGGGAAACTGTTTGTCGACAAGGATTCTGTCACGCTGGTCGACAAATACCACAACATCTACGTGCGCGAGTCTGTAAGCCAGTTGCTCGGCAACGGCATCGGACTCTACGCCCTGCAGAATCTGCTGCTGTCGCGCCCGTTCGACCTTACAGACGGCACAATAAGCGCTTCCAACGCATACCATTTCTCAGCCACCGCGCCCGACAATGAGCGACGCTGGCAGATGCGCCCGGCAAAGGCAAACCAGCTGTTCGGATATTTCTTCGACATGATTGAAAACAACGTGAGCCGGTTCAACGTGACGCTCAACAACGGGCAGCAGTATGCAATGGACTTTTCCGCCTTCAAGCCCGTCGACGGTAAGGTTATCGCAACCAGCATCTCCGCCCATATAGAAATCGGCGGAACAAAGGTGGGAATGGACTTAAAATACACCAAATCCATACGCTGGAACAGCGGTGTGACCGACTACATCAGAATCCCCGACGGCGCGCGGCGCTACTCTCTGGCTCAATTATTGAAATCCATCTAAAATATAAATACGAAAAAAATGATGAAACGATTCCTTTGCATCGCAATCTCCGCCGCTGTCCTGCTTGGCGTTGTGGCTCAACAGCCGGCAATGACCGACATCAAAAAGCAGAAAAAGGAGGCGCAACAGGACATCAAAAAGACTTCCCAAAAGATAAAGGAAAATAAAAACGAGACGGCGAAAACACTTGCCGACCTCAACCGCATAACGTCTGAAATCGATGCCAGCAACAAAAAAATTGCCGACCTCAATCTGCAGATTGCTGACATCAACGTGCGGATCCACGGTGTAAATCAGGAAATCGAGATGCTTGACTCCACTGTCGGCAGACTGCAGTCAAATTATCTGCGTGCAATAAAGAAAATCCGCATGCACAGGGTGTCCGGCAACAAAATGATGTTCCTGCTTTCTTCCGAATCGTTCCATCAAGCATACCGGCGCATGCGCTACCTCCGCGAGTTTTCAAGATGGAGAGAGGCGCAGACCCGACAAATCAAAGCGGCAAGGCGTAAATTGGAACAGCAGAAACACCAGCTTGTGGCTCTGCAGAATGAACGAAGCAAAACCATCAACACGATAAACTCCACCAAACTTTCGCTCGAGGGAAAACGCGCGGAGCAAAACCGCATCGTGAAGCAACTCAGAGAGGAGAAAGGCGACCTGATGCAGATTCTGCAGGAACAGCAGCGCAAGCTCAACCAACTCGACCAGCAACTCAACCGACTCATAGAGGCGGAGCAGAGGGCTGCGGCAGAACGGGCGAGAGCCGAAGCGGAAAAACGCAGAAAGGCGGAAGAAGAGAAGGCACGCAAAGCCGAGGAAGCCCGCAAAGCCGAGGAGGCGCGGCTGAAGAAAGAGCGAGAGGAGCGAGAGGCGGAGCTGCGACGCAACAAGGAGCAGCAACGCCGTGAGGCTGAAAAGAAAAAGAAGGAAGAGCTGAAACGCAAGCAGAAGGAGCTCGAGAAAGAGCAGGAACGTCTGCGCAAGGAGCAGGAACGCATCGACAAGGAGCGTGAAGAGGCGCGCAAACGCGAGGAGCAACGACGCTCACAGCCTGCCGAGTCTGACGAAGACATCCGCATGGACGGCAATTTCGAAAGCAACAAAGGCAAGTTGCCTGTTCCTGTGACGGGCAGCTACCGCATCGTAAAGCAGTTCGGACGCCACAAGCACCCTGTGCTTGAATATGTCACCATCGACTCTCCGGGCATCGAAATCGAAGCGGCGGCAAGTGCGGCGGCAAGATCTGTTTTTGCCGGAACGGTTACCAACATCTACAAGGTTGACAACGAATACAACTATGTTGTGCTTGTCAAGCACGGTTCATACACAACCGTATACGCCGGTCTGAAAACGCTCAACGTGAAGAAAGGCGACTCCGTGAAGGCGGGACAGTCGCTGGGTTCTTTGTTCCCCGATGTCAACGACACGTCGCACGCCGTGCTGCACTTCCAAGTGCGCAAAGGCACAACAAAACTCGACCCTCAAGCTTGGATAAAATAATGCTATGATTGAAATCCGACGATATTCAAACACCGACAAGCCCATCTGGGATGATTTCGTGAAACGGTCGAAAAACGCCACGTTTCTGCACCTGCGCGACTATATGGACTATCACGCAGACCGGTTTGCCGATTTCTCGCTGATGGCTTTCAACCATCACGGCAAATTGGCGGCGGTGATGCCTGCCAACATCGTCGGCTCGACGCTGTATTCCCACCAGGGGCTGACCTACGGCGGTTGGCTCACTCCAGTGAAGCATTTCACGGCGGTGACGATGCTTGAGGTGTGGGACGCGATGATGTCGTTTCTCAAAGAGAACGGCATCAGGACGCTTGTCTACAAAGCTATTCCCTACATCTACCACCGCTACCCTGCCGACGAGGATCTCTACGCTCTATTCCGACATGGCGCGCAGATTGCCGAATGCAACATTTCTACTGCCGTTGCGTTTACAAATCCGGCAAAATACAACGAAACCCAACAGCAGAACGTCAGAAAAGCCAACGAATATGGTCTATGTGTCGCTGAGGCTGACGATTTCTCCGAATTTTGGGACATTCTGACTTTCTGCCTCAAGGACCGCCACAATGCCTCGCCCGTACACTCTTTGGAAGAAATCACACTGCTCAAGAACAGATTTCCGCGCAACATACGCCTGTTCGGCGCATTTTCCGATAACCGTATGGTCGCCGGATGCGTAGTATTCATCGACCATACGACGGCGCATCTGCAATACATTGCAAGCTCGCCCGACGGGATGCGGATGAATGCCATGGCACTAATCCACGACCACTTGATGCACAATGAATTTGCAGAAATGCGCTACTACGATTTAGGCACGAGCAACGAAAATCACGGGCTGGTGCTGAACAACGGACTGATTATTCAAAAATGTGGGTTTGGCGGACGCGGAATCGCCCATCAAATCTACAAAGTGGACATAAAGTGAGCGACAACCGCGTAAACATATCCAGCACCATTCTCCGCGCCATAAAGATGTTTGGGGGCGTGCAGGTGGTCAGCAACATCTGTTCGGTGGTGCTCAACAAACTTGTCGCCGTGTGGATTGGTCCGGCGGGAATGGGGCTGTTCAGCATCTTCAACTCCGCCATCGATATGCTGCGCTCTGGCACGTCGCTCGGCCTGCGCACAAGTGCCGTGCGCGACATCGCAATGGCTCACGGTTCGGGCGACACCAAGGCTCTTAACCGCATTGTCGCCGTCGTGAGGCGGTGGGCGTGGTTCATCAGCATCTTCGGTGCAGTCACGACTATGGCGCTCGCACCGGCTTTGAGCCTATGGTCGTTCGGCTCTACCGATCATCTATGGGACTTCGTGCTGCTGGCATGCGTGCTGCTTTTCAACGGCTTTGCCAACAGTGAGCTTGCAATCCTGCAAGGCCTTGAGAAACTGAAGCGGCTTGCAAACGCATCGCTGCTCGGCACGGTCATGGGGCTTGTCCTGTCCATTCCGTTGTTCTACTGGCTGCGGATCGACAGCATCCTCATCTCGTTGATTGTCTACCACGCCTCGCTGCTCGTCGCGGCTTTAATCTACCGCCACAAGGGCTCTGCGAAAGTGACGGTTTCCAACAAGGAGGCTCTGCGCGAAGGCTCGGCATTCGTAAAACTCGGTCTGCTGATGACGCTCAGCGAGTTTATCACCATGCTGTTCAACTACATCTTCTCGGCTTATCTCAACCGCGTTGCCGGCACGGAGATTGTAGGATTCTATCAAGCGGGTTATTCGCTTGTGGGACGCTATTTCGGATTGATTTTCACTGCAATCGGAATGGAGTACTACCCGCGCATCACGCGCGTTTGCCACAGCCGTCTGCGCACTCGCGTATTTGCCTCGCAGGAGGTCAACATCATGATGCTGTGCCTGCTGCCAATCATCTCCATTTTCTTGATTGCAAGAGAACTGATTGTGTCGATTCTCTACAGCGGGGAGTTCCGAGCCATCATCCCCTACATCTCGTTTGCAATCGTGGGCACTGTGATGAGAGCATATTCCTGGTTTCTTGCCATCGTTATCGTGGCGAGGGGCGACGGCAAAATCTACATTGTCACCGAGACGCTGTCGGTGCTCACGGGTTTTGCGCTCAACGTGGCGTGCTATCACCTGTGGGGACTTGCCGGACTCGGTGTGGCATTCTGCCTGTGGTATGCGGCATATTGTCTGATTGTCGGTGTCGTTTATTTCCGCAGCTACGGCTACTCGCTGTCGCGCCAGTCTTCGCTGTTATCGCTCTTCACCCTGGCTTTCTGCGCGGCAATCGTGTTCCTTCTTAACGAAGGATGGCTGTGGGCAGCAATCGCCGCCACAGCCATCATATCCTTGTTCGCCGGCATCCGTCTGCGCCGGCTCGTCAGCCATCGTTAGTTCTGCGTGAACGTGAAGTTCTGGTCGCTCGACCGCACGATGTCTTCCTGCGTATCCTGGTCATAAATGAGAATATGGAACGCCAGGTCGTATTTTCCTTTCGCCATGTGCAGCTCATCGTAAGGCATAAACAGGCGGAAGTCGCTGAAACGCGTGCTGTCGTAGTTAGGTGTGAACGAATCCGGACAGCAAACCTGACCGCCCGTTGTGCCGTAATCGTTGTTGTAGTCCTTCAGGAAGTCACCTCCCTCATATTTGAAATAAGCGACGCATTTTCCCTCACGTCCTCTCATTCCGTCAACCGTAAACTTCACGTGGATGAGCATTCCCTTCTTGCCGTTCTGCCATTGGTCGTAGTCGACCCACACATTCTCCACATTGCCTGAGAAGCGGCTGGCGCTGGCGTCCTGGGTGATGTCGATGCGCACTTCCTGCGAGCCCGACGTGATTTTCATATAGTCCGAACGGCTGCTGCTTGAGTTGTTTGCCTCGCAACGCAACGTGAACGATGTGCTTGTGCGGTTTTCCACCGAGCACCACGAAGGAATGCCCCAAGTGTCCCACGACGACACTCCGCTCACGGTGAATCGCTCTGTGCCGCCCGACGAGGAGAAGTTGGTGCTTACCGATGTCTTTCCATCCACCTTCAGCGTGCCGTCCGAAACGTTGCCGCTGCCGCTGTAGAGCGTAAAGTTCTGCTGATAGATACGGCTACCGTTGCGCCACACTTCGAATCGGTATTGACCCGTCTGGTCGTAGGCGCCGCCGCCCGAACGGCCCCAGCCGCCGATGCCTCTGTAGTGCTCGCCCGGATCAACAGTCATTTCAAACGAGTTGGTATACCCACTTGGCGATGTGCTGCCCGACATGAGCGTGCCGTCAGGCTTATAGATTTTGTATTTAAACGCCCAGTCCTGCGAGCTTGAATATGTGCTCTTGTAATAGATGCGCGGCATCAGATAATGCACGTCGGCGGCATAAAGACGCTCGCCATAGGCATTAAGCACATTGTCATCGATGTCTTCGTTGCGAAACGACACGCTCGTGATTTTAAACGAGTTTGTCCGCGATGTGGTCGACGGTGTTGACTGACGGCGCGACGGCTGCGTGCTGCTACTGCTGCTACTGCTGCGCTCGTTTATTTTTCTGTTGCAGGCTGCTATACGCGAGTCCAGATTGTTGGCCTTGGGCTTGTCGGGGCATGCTTTGGCTGCGGCAAAACGCTTCTTTGCCTCGGCATAGCGTCCTTGCTTGTAAAGCGACTCTGCCTGTTGAAGATTCTTAGTGTAGCACTGTGCAAAGGCTTCGGTTCCCGTTCCGGCCATCAACAACACAGCAACCGCCACTACAAGGCGTAGTCTAAGCTGTTTGAATTTTGACATCATAGAAATTTCGTGTTAGTTTTTCTAAAGACAGTATTTTTTGTATCATTTCCACAAAGTTAGTGTTTTGCAGGCACTTTTCCAATCCTTATTTGATGATTTTTTACTATCTTCGTACAATAAATTTCACTATTATGAAAAAAATACTGTTTTTAATAATGGCTTTAATCGCTTCTTCTCCTCTCGCCACGGCGAAAGACAAGACTGTCGAACTCTGCATTCTCGAGACTTCCGATGTGCATGGCAGTTTCTTCCCTTACGATTTCATCAACCGCACGCCTTGCAAGGGTAGTCTTGCCAGGCTGTCAACCTACGTGAAACGTGAGCGCGAACGCTTCGGTGACAACCTGCTGCTGCTCGACAACGGCGACATTCTGCAGGGACAGCCTACCGTATACTACTACAATTTCATCGACACGGCTGCAACCCATGTGACGGCGGCGATGATGAACTATCTGCGCTACGATGCGGGAAACATGGGAAACCACGACATAGAGACTGGCCATGCGGTCTACGACCGTTGGATTCGCCAATGCAATTTTCCTATTCTCGGCGCAAACATTATCGACACCGCTTCGGGAAAACCGTATCTTCCACCCTACTCGGTTTTCAACCGCGACGGGGTGAAAGTGGCGGTAATTGGTTTTCTTACGCCGTCAATTCCTGCTTGGCTGCCTGAAAATCTGTGGGCTGGACTCCGATTCGACGACATCGAGGAGTCGGCTCGCAAATGGGTGAAGACGGTGCGCGAAAAGGAGAATCCGGATGTTGTGGTTGCCATCATCCACTCCGGACGCGACCACACCCACACAACGGGCAATTGGGTGGAGAATGCCTCTCAGCTGGTTGCCGAGCGCGTGCCGGGTATCGACATCGTGTTGTTTGGACACGACCACCAGTTCTTCTGCGACTCGGTGAAAAACGCCGACGGCAACGAGGTGTGGATGCTGAACCCTGCAAACAAGGCGGAGAAGGTGGCTTCAGCCCACGTGTCGCTGACGCTGCGGAAAGGCAAAGTGGTGAAAAAAGAAATTTCCGGAAGATTGGTCGACATCAGCGCATTGCCTGTCGACGAGGATTTCATGGCGGAATTCAAGCCTCAATACGACACCGTAGACAAGTTCGTCAGCCAGAAAATCGGTTCTATCTCAAAGACAATATCCACTCGCAACGCTTTCTTCGGACCTTCGGAGTTTATCGACCTGACACACTCGCTGCAACTGGCAATCTCTGGTGCGGAGGTGTCGATGGCGGCGCCATTGTCGTTCGACTCGAGCATAAAAGAAGGCGACATCCTCGTGAGCGATATGTTCAAGCTCTACAAGTATGAGAACATGCTCTACACGATGCGCCTGTCGGGTCGTGAAATCAAAAACTATCTGGAGATGTCCTACGACTTGTGGACAAACCGAATGACAAATGCCGACGACCACTTGCTCCTGCTGAAAGAAGTGCCTGGCAACGGCGATGACGGTGCGCGCGCGCTGTTCCAGAACTTCAGCTACAACTTCGACTCGGCTGCCGGAATTCGCTACACGGTCGACGTGACCAAGCCGCGTGGCGAGAAAATCAACATCCTGTCAATGGCCGATGGAAGTGCGTTCGACATGGACAAGGACTATTCGGTGGCTGTGAATTCTTATCGCGGAAACGGTGGCGGCGGACTGCTGACCGAAGGTGCCGGAATTCCAGTCGAAAAACTGAACGACCGCATCATCAAGGCTACCGACAAGGATTTGCGATTCTATCTTATGGAGTACATCAAAAAAACGGGTGCGATATGCCCTACTACGCTCGACCTATGGAAATTCATTCCAGAAGAGTGGACCGTTCCTGCCGCAAAGCGCGACTACAAACTGCTGTTCAAAGACTGACTCATCTCATTATCACAACCAAAGCGTGGCTACAAAAATGCAGCCACGCTTTTTTGCTTCATAAGGCACAACCAACCGCCGAAATTATATTCCTTGTTTTATACAACCGCTCTTCGGCGGTAGATTATTATTCCTCGACTGACCCCAGGTAGGCAAGCCAACCTGGGGCTATGATTATACAACCGTCCTTCGGCGGTTGCCTTCGCCTTCTGATTGCCATCCCCATCGCAAAAACCGCCCCACATCGGCATACGCCAATGGCGCGGTGCATCCCCATCGCAAAAAAACCGCCGAAGTGCGGTTATATATGTTAGCACGGGGTTGCCTACCCCGTGACGCCATGAGCGCACACCGCTACCGCCGAAGAGCGGTTATATAAAAAAAGAAATGGAACCCAGCATCACGCTGGATTCCATTTCTCAAAAAATCATATACTCCTTATTTTGTCAATTTCAAAACTGTGTTGTCATTGAACTTCAATACGTAGATGCCTTTCGCGAAGTCTGAAGCCTTGATTGTGGCCTTACCTGCAAATGCCTGCTCTGCCACTTTCTGACCTGCTACGTTGTAGACTGCCACTCTGGTTGCCTTCGGGCTCGACACCACGATGTTGCCACCATTGACAAACGCCTTTGTTGCAGACACCGCCAAGTCGCTTACGCCTGCCTCGCTGTGCTGAGCCACATAGAAACGTTTCATCATGCCAAACACTTCAACGTCGAAGTATGAGGATCTTACGTCTGTACCTTCTGGCAATGCATTGACTGTCACTGTCATCTTGGCTGGCTCTGTGCCTGAACCGTTAGCAAATGACACTGTGTACCAGTCGCCTAAGCCTTCACCTGTCGCTGTCGCGAGGTTTTCACCTTTTGAGCTGACCAAGTTGTAGTAAGAATCAAGGTCAAACGTTTTGCTTTCGCCGGCTGGTTTTGCCTCAAACGCGTCTTCGTCGCTGCGCAACCAGCTGTAGGTAGCGTCAAACGATGCATACAGTCCGGCAGCTGCCGAGCCGTCTTCGAATGAAAGGGCTGTCGTATTAATCATCTTGCGTGTGCCGCTGGCATCATTGAAGAATACGTAGACATTGTTTTCCACTTCTTTCGGTGCCGAGTCAAACGCATTTACGAAGTCGAATTCCTCGCCTTCTGCAAGGTCGGCTGAGAATTGAATTACAATTGGATAGTCAACAAACAACTCTGCCTGTGTAGGAAGTCCATCAATTTCTCTCTCAAAATAGAAGACTGCCTTAGGATAAGATTTATCGTCCGCCTTATAAATCTCCGATGGAGAGCAGTAGCCTTCTGCCATTGCTGTAAACGAGCCGTCATCCTCCACCTTATAAACCGTTGCTTTCAACTGCGATTTGTCGGTCAATTTACCGGCTGTGTAATAAACAACTGCATTTGCCGACGACAATGTGTAAGGTGCTGCCGGTTGCGGGATGAACATTCCCATACCTGTAACCTTCATTCCCTCTGTTTTAAGCAATTGGTTCCATGTAGCGTCTGAAGTGGCACCCATACCAAACACACCGCCATTTGCCAATGAGAACTTCGCTTTTTTACTAACGAGACGGTTTAAGTCGTACATTGCCGCATCAAACGACAGATAACTATCTCCATTCCTAATCATCACAGAACCACCATATTGCACTGCATCATAAAGCTTGGCTGCATCCGAAGTCTTGCTGCCAATCTTGGTCACAAGCGATGGTGCGTCATATTGAGCGAAGCCGTATTCCGGAGCTTCAAGATTCTTCGACGAGGATGTTGTCTCGTTGCCTTCTTCGTCTGGATATGTCCATGTGCAAGATTCATAGGCTGGTGACACATTTGTCCACTCCAAAGAAGTCTTGTAAGGTGCCAACGCCAGATTAAGCACATTGCCGGATCCATCGTTAAGATTGTATCCTTCAAGTGAAAGGCCAATTGGGAATACTGCGTTTGGTGCAGTAGCCGCTGCCGTTGGGGTGGCTTCGCCTACTTTAATGTCATCAAGCATCATTGACTCGCCGTTGATACCATAATAGCGGAATGCTATCTTGATGTTCTTGCCCACATATTTGCTGATATTGACGAGCATTGGGTGATATGGACGTACAAAGCTACTACCGTCGTCCCACAACTCATCCACTGTATAGCTGCGTGCGTCATCAAGCACATCCCATACTTTTTCCCATGTCTTGCCATCGTCGGTAGTCACAAGTACTTCAAGAATATTGTTTACCGATGAAAAATCCATCGCACTCTCATTGAAAAGAGTGAAGAATGGGCTATAGCAAAGCTGGAATGTCAGGTAGTCACCAGTTTTTGGAGTGATTGCCTTGGTGATAAGCCACTCATCCTGCTGCTCTGCAAAAGTTATAGGATCGGCTGTGAAATCTGCAATCGAAACCTGGACACGCTCCACATAAGTGCCGCTATAAGCGGATGTAAAGCCATCGCCTTTTGTCGCTTCCCACACGAGGCATGTGCCTTTGCCTTCTGGAGCAACGTGTGGCGGATTGGTTTTCGACTCCTGCGACCAGCCTTCCGGGACCCATCCTCGAGAAGTCTGCCCTTCATACGACTCAAAGCCCTCAAAAAGAGTTGCGTTCTCGTCAGCTTTCATTACCGCCGGCGCGTTGATGCGAGATTTTGACGAGGTAATCTTGTCCGACGCCCTCAAACTGCGGTTAAGCACTTTGTACAAGTGTCCGTCATTACCTTTCACAAGGTTGATGGACGAACCGTCTTTCAACTGCTTGCTTGCAACGACATTCGACTTGTCATTAGCCCGCAAAGTTACTGCTGTTTTATTAAAAAACTGTTGATTCATGCGCTCTGCACGCAAGCCTGCGCTTGACATACGTGTCTCTGTGACTTTCGTTGGATTGGCTGCCATAGCCACGCCTGTCGCCAAGACCGCTGCAGAAAAGAGTACCATTTTTCTCATAACCTATATGTATTTTATGAATTTAGTTGCAAATCTAATCTATTTACTTTCATTTTGCAAGCATTTTAGCACTTAAATCACTTTCCAACCTCACTTTTAACATTCTGTTTGTTTTTTACAGCCATGAGCAATCCCCACAAGCAGGAAAACCGCCGAAGAGCGGTTGTATAATACGCTAACCAGGAAACCGCCGAAGAGCGGTTTCATATGTTAGCACGGGGTTGCTTGCCTACCCCGTGACACAATGAGCGCACATTGCTACCGCCGAAGAGCGGTTGTATAAACACTCACATGCACACCATCATCAACATGCCAAATGGAAACCGCCGAAGTGCGGTTATATACGTTAGCACGGGGTTGGCTTGCCTACCCCGTGACACGATGAGCGCACATTGCTCCGTCGAAATTATAATCCTTGTTTTATACAACCGCTCTTCGGCGGTAGATTATTATCCCTCGACTGACCCCAGGTA
>ENA-OURS01000931-OURS01000931.1-human-gut-metagenome-genome-assembly--contig:-NODE-931-length-29586-cov-5.310555_pt1 | contig 29586 bp, 28 predicted proteins | sample MGYA00242109_ERZ509010 | MGnify/ENA primary metagenome ERZ509010 (study PRJEB26280, sample SAMEA2338774) | human gut metagenome | biome: human gut; feature: human-associated habitat; material: faeces... | reverse complement strand
TCATATATATTAATAGGTGATTTTATGATAAAAGATAAGGCTTTAAAAAAAATCTTAGTAGCATCGACTACCTTACTTATTATCTTAACAATCTATGTGATTAAAGATTTTTCTAAACCAAATACTTTGCAAACTAACCTAGAGTTAGAATATGTAACCGGAGTAGGCACCAATAATATATATCTTCTTAATAAAAATGGCCTCTTAGTAAAAAGTAAGATTTTGATTACTGAAAATAATAAGGAAAAACAAATCAAAACAATATTAAAAAATTTAACTATCGGTCAAAACAATAATTACCCAGATGAATTAAGTGGAACAATTCCAAAGGACACCAAGGTTAAAAACGTTGTATATGATGAGGGATATGTTACTATAGATTTTTCAAAAAATATATTAGGTGTTAAAGAGTCAAAGGAAAACAGTATGCTTGAAAGCATTGTTTATAGTATTTTTGATCTTAAGAATATTAAAGGAATAATCATTCAAGTAGAAGGTGAAGTTTTAGGGAATTACCCCAACTCTAAAGCCAAAATAACTTATCCTTTAACAAAAAGTATAGGAATAAATAAAGAGTATAACCTTCATCAAAGAAATAATATTAATAAGGTAGTAGTTTATTACTTAGAAGAAATTGATAATAAAAACTATTATGTACCAGTAACAAAATATCTAAATGATCCAAATGATAAAATCAAAATCATCATTGATTCTCTTACGACTAGTTATATATATGAACCTAATTTAATGAGCTTTTTAAATAGTAATGCTAAACTTAATAGTTATAGTGAAAAAGAAAATGTTTTCTTTTTAGACTTTAATACTAATTTATATGATAGTAAGGATAAAGTTTTAGAGGAAGTAATTTATAGCATTAGTTATTCTATTTTTGATAACTATGACGTTGGAAGCGTTGTATTTAGTGTAGATGGCAAAAATATCAAAACAGTTTCCTTGATGGATGATACCAAGAGTAAAAACTAGTATAAATTGACATATATTAGTCAAAATAAGATTAAATAGAAGAGAAAATAAATAAAGAATTTGACAAAATAACATTAATGTGCTATAATGTGTGTACTTTGAAGGTACAGGGCATTAATACGATTAGGGGGCGTTATAATGACAGAAGCTAAAAATATGTATATATTTGAATATTTAGATGAAAATGATTTCAGAAAGAAAGAAAGATCAGTAAGAAAGTATAATATGCTTGCTTATAAGAAATTAACATTCGACTATTATCCAAAACTACGTAAGGGTGAATTTCTTGGTGAACTTATTAAAGAAGATGAAAAGACTAAAACTAAAACATATGAGTTAAAGTTACCAACAGATGAATTATTTACAAAAGTTCATGGTGAAATCAGACTTCATTATACAGTATATACTGAGAAAAAAATTATTTTACTTACTAATATTACTCCAGAAGGTATTTTAGATGAAGGACATCGAGCTGAGCTTTCAACTTATAAAGGTGTTATGATATCTAAAAAAGATCCTGAAAGAGATATGTTTAAAATTAATTTATTAAATATGTTAGATAAATAATTATGGTTACTACAGTAATCATTTTTCTTTCTCTAGTAATAGGTAAGTAGACTTTCTTACTATAATTTGCTAAAATGTAAATGGTGATTATTACGAAAAAAGTAAAAATTATATTTTATATATTTTCAGCATCATTATTAAGTATATTACTATTTGCCTTTATAGCATCATTTTCTTTTGAAAGCATGTATTATAATAAGGATGATGATACTTTAATACGCTTAAGCAAAGAAGATGGTTCAAGTATTTTTATCTATAGTGATAAGGATAGAGAAATTAAAGGTACATCAACAATAATTGATGGTAAGATTACTTTTCTAGTAAATGATCATAAGGTTTTAACTGCGACATATTATAGTAAAGCAAAAAAACTAGTTATAACTGGAAAAATAAATGACAAAAATTATAAAAATGAAGAATATAAACAAGTTAATTCCTTTAAGGAATATTTAAAGGCTATATTTTAGGAGGTAGAAATTATGATATATATATCAGGCTTTTTATTATTAGAATTATCAAGTGTTTTAATATCACGTGCATTTTTTGAAAGATTGCCAATGTCATTAGTATTGAATGCTGCAAAAAAGGGTTATAGAATAAAACCTTATAGAGAAGAAGACTTTTCATTCCTATTAAGTGAGTATGAAGAGCAATTAATAAAAATTAAATCTATGAAAAATTTAGCTATGTTAATACCAGGTTATAATATTGTTAAATCCTATTCAAAAGTCAAATCAATACAAGAAGATATAATAGATGAAGCTCAAAGTAAAGGCATTCTTTATGAAATAACAGATGCTGAAAGAAGAGAATATAATACTTTAACTAATCATGATGATAAATATTTATGGACACTATCTTTTAAACAAGAAGAACTAGAAATAAAGGATATTCCTAAAAAAAATATTATGGACAAAAAAATTAATTATCAAACTCTTTTTTATCCTAAACTTAAAGATAAATATTCTGTAGAAGATGTAGAAACTTTGAATAGTTTAACCGGATATGGTTATAAATTAGGAACAATAGAAGGTATTCCTACAGCTATTATTGGTATATATGATTGTGATATGAAATTTGATATGGTAAATATCAAAGAAGAGGGCAAGGAATATCACGAATTTAAGCCTGTTTCTAAAAAAGAAGCTGAAGCAACTAACATGCAATTTGATGTTTATAGTTACATAAATATAGATTCTATGGCATTTAGTGAAGAAATGGAAAAAATTCACTTTTTAAATAAAATCCAGAACTTAGAATTAAGTGATACTATTTTAGAAAAAACAGAAAACACAGTTATGGAAGAAAACCAAGAAGATTCAAAAGAAAAAAACAAAGTTTTAACATTATCATTCAAATAAAAAAATAAATCTAATATGATTTATTTTTTTGTGAACTTTTTACATTTAACTAACTTATCAATCCTAAATGTTGTTTCAAAAGATTTTAAATATTGTCTTAAAAAATATATTTTATCAAGATTATTATCAAAAATCATATCACATAACTCTAATGCCTGTTCTAAATATATTTGATTATATGAGTATATCTGATAATTTTTCTTATTATGTTTATATCTAGCATCTATAATATCATCATTAAATTTAGTACTTTTGGCGTATAACAATAATTTAGAAAAAAGATTAACATTATTTTGCCAAATTACAGGATCAAGTGTTCCATTTGGACAACGAAATTCTATTGTGTTACCTTCTTTTTTTACAGAACTTATAAGATGAACGTGTCCAAAATTAACTGCGTTATTTTCCATGTCGCCGATTTGAAATAAGACTTCTGAAAGTGGAATGCTTGACTTTTTAAAATACTTATAATCATTTTTAAATTCCTCTGCCATACTCGCCGCATATTGAAATATTCTTGGTCTAGGATTCAAAAACTCTCCATATGAAAATCTATAAATAATATTTTCATAAGTCGACCATAACTTAAAAAAGTTAAGCCAATTCTTTTTATCACTTTCAAGAATTTGAGAACCAATATGAACATGGCCTCCAGCATTTTTAAAAGAAATATTCGTATTTATACTATTAGCTTTCTTTAAAACCGCATTGCAAATTTTTTTTAACATTTGCCAATTAGCCTTATTATCAACTAGTATAGGTGAGTTTATTTCAGCACCTCTTTCTAGTGATGAGTCACAACGAACTGGCCATAATTCCGAAAAATACCTTTCTAATAATAGGCGAGTAGTAACAGTATTAATTCCTTCAAACTCTATTTCAAGCCCAAAAGTATTATTACTATCTAAATTAATATTATTTCTAAGTTCTAGTTTATATTTATTTTCTAAAGCAAATAATTCCTGTAAATCATATCCTTTCAAATTAGAAAAAATGCAATTATCTTTAGGAGGCAAATATTTAAATATTGTAAAGTCATTTACTAGTTCATCTTCATTCATCGTTATTTCCTCAATCTATTATAGTTATCCATCTCTGCTTTCAAGCTTTTTTTCAATTGTTTAATATAATTAGCATCCGAATTTAAGTTACTCCTACATTCTTTTAGTTCTCTTACAGCTCTATTACGATTAGCGATGGGGAGGTCAAGCTCTGTAGAGGCTTTATATAAACACAATTGAATTATACCGGTAACAAAAAGAAATAAGGCCGTATCGAAAAGGTTATCAAAGAAATTTTCCTGGACTACAACATATTTATCTGAAGAAGTGGAGTAGGTAATAACCTTAATTATTTCTTTTTGTTTTAGTTCTTCCTCGGCAACATTATTCTTAGTTTCTATCTTATTTGAAGTAGGTTCTCCTAATATTTTTTCAATGCCTTCCAAATTTTTCTTTAAAAGTTCTTCAACATTTTCATAAGCAAGAGAATCAACTTGATAGGTTTTTACACTTCTTTCAAAATAGTTATTATCACATTTTTTCCATTTTCCATAACAAAGCACAAGATTGTAATTACTCATATGCTCGTCATTTACATGACCAAGATATTCTTCTTCATAACTAATATTTCCTAAAGAGTCCATTTCCTTTGTTGTATGTAATTCTAATTTTCTATTGCCTGTATAAAAAGGAGACATACCAGCTAATGATGCTGCCCCAAAACCTACGCCAGCAACTAGAAGATAGGGTGCAATAAAACTAGTAAAAGCTTTTATGCCTTTTTTTCTATAATATTTTTCTTTATTTAGCTCTTTTTGAATATTGTTAATCTGATTCTCTAAATCTAAAAGTAATCTTCTTTTATTTTTTAACTCACTCTTAGCTATCTTTCTATCTTTTTTCATAATATTCTTCCATTTCTACACTCAAGTTTTGCCTACTATACTAACATAACAGCCCTCTAAAATCAATAAAAGCACCACAATTAGTTTATAAAATGCTTTTTCATTCTATATAAAATTATATTAAGATAATAATAAAAAAAGAACTTCTTAAGAAGTTCCTTTGATTTACTAGTGGTGCGGGTAACAGGAGTTGAACCTGCACGTCTGGGACACTAGATCCTAAGTCTAGCGCGTCTGCCAATTCCGCCATACCCGCAAGTGGTGGACCCTATAGGACTTGAACCTATGACCGCCCGGTTATGAGCCGGATGCTCTAACCAACTGAGCTAAGGGTCCATGACTTTTTAATAATAACATATAAATTTCTATCTGACAAGTAGGAAATTAAAAATATTTCACTATTTTTTGAAAATAATAACATTTTATAAATTTCAATAAACATATTGAAAAAAAACAGCATCCATATTATAATAAATACATAAATTAAAAGCAATGAAGAAGAAATAGTAATAAATAAACTCATTTTTAGAGAGATTATGGCGGGTGAAAATAATCAATGAGTATTTATGAATTCACCTTCCAAGTCTTGTAGTAAAATTACAAGCGTTAATCGCGTTAAGATATCAAGTGTATAGATAACTATAAATTAAGGTGGTACCGCGAACTATTCGTCCTTAAATTATAGTTATCTTTTATTTTTTAATACATTGTTTTTAATATATATAAAGGAGTGACATAAATGAGGATAGAAGAAGTTAAACAATTACTCGAAAAAGATAAAGAGACTGTAACTGATTTGAATAGTTTAAATGAACTAAAAGTGAAATATCTTGGTAAAAAAGGTATGATTACAGAACTTAATCAAGAAATAAAAAACATTCCAAATGAAGAAAAAAAAGAATTTGGACAAAAAGTAAATGAAGTACGAAATAATTTTACTAATTTTTATGAAGAGAAAAAAAGTGAATTTGAAACAGCTATTTTAAACGAAAAATTAAAGAGTGAAGCAATTGACATTAGTTTACCTAGTTATAATATTGTAACTGGTGCTCCAAATATCTTAGAAAAACTTGTAGAGGATGTAGAAGAGGTATTCATGTCTATGGGATATGATGTTGTCGATGGCCCAGAAATAGAAGAGGATAAATATAACTTTGAAATGTTAAATATTCCAAAGGGACACCCAGCACGTGATGCTCAAGATACCTTCTATCTCGAAGGAGAAGAAATTTTACTTCGTAGTCAAACTTCACCAGTTCAGGTTAGAACAATGTTAAAGGGAGAAGGTAAAACGCCAATTAGAATGATTTGTCCAGGTAAGACTTATCGAAGAGACGATGATGATGCTACTCATTCTCACCAATTTATGCAAATTGAAGGGCTACTTGTTGATAAAGATATTAGTTTAAGTGATTTAAAAGGTACACTAGACATTATTTGTAAAAATTTATTTGGAAATGATGTAGAAACAAGGTTCCATCCTAGTTATTATCAATTTACAGAGCCATCTGTAGAAGTTGATATTAGTTGTTTTAATTGCAAAGGACATGGTTGTAATATCTGTAAAAACACTGGTTGGATAACAGTAGCTGGAGCTGGACTAGTTCATCCTAATGTTCTTAGAATGGCAGGATATGATCCTAAAGTATGGAGTGGTTTTGCCTTCGGCTTTGGAGCAGAACGTCTTGCCATGCTAAAATATAATATTAACGACTGTAGAGTATTTTATAACACTGACTTAAGAGAAACAAAAACTTTTGATAGAAAGGAGAGCGAATAATATGATTAGTTTAGAATGGGTTAAAGACTATATTGATATTAGTGACCAAGACTTGGAAGAATTAGCTGTAAAAATTACCAAATCAGGTATTAATGTTGAAAAAGTTATAACCAATCATATCAATAACCTAGTAATAGGTGAAGTATTAGAGTGTGTTGCACATCCTGATAGTGATCATCTTCATGTCTGTAAAGTAAACGTTGGTAATACCACTGAACAAATAGTTTGTGGTGCACCTAATGTTCGTGAAGGCTTAAAAGTAATAGTAGCACTACCAGGAGCAGTTCTTCCCGGAGATTTTGAAATTAAGAAAAGTAAAATTCGTGGTGTAGAATCTAACGGAATGCTTTGTGCTTTATATGAACTAGGTTTAGAAGAAAAAAATGACGCAACATATGCGAAAGGTATTGAGGAACTAGGAACTGATGCCTCAGTTGGAGAAGACCCACTTAAATATTTAGGACTAGATGATACCTTATATGAACTAGATATTCATAAACACAGAAACAATGATTGTTACTACCACATTGGTTTTGCTTATGAAATAGGTGCTATCTTAAATAGACCAGTTACTCTACCAGACCTTAGTTTCAAAGAAGACAAAAATAATGTAGAAAACTATTTTACTCTAGATGTAGAAACAGAAAAATGTCCATTTTATTTAGCTAAGATGGTTAAGAATGTGAAGATAGGAGAGAGTCCAGAATTCATCAAAAAACGTCTTCTTGCAGCTGGTATGAGACCTATCAATAATGTTGTTGATATTTCAAACTATGTAATGCTTGAATTTGGTCAGCCCCTACATTTTTTCGATAAGAATAGATTAGGAAATCATATTCTAGTAAGAGATGCTAAAGATAAGGAAGAAGTAATTACTCTTGATGGAAAAAGAAGAATTTTAAGTAGTAATGATATTGTAATTACAGATTGTAAGAAGCCAGTTTGTATAGCCGGAGTCATGGGTGGTGAAAACACAGAAGTAGAAGAAGATACAACTGATATTTTAATTGAAGCTGCTATATTCGATCCTGTTTCTATCCGTTATACAGCAGCAAACCTAGATCTTAGAAGTGAAGCATCAATCAGATATGGTAAAGGACTTAGTTATGAATATACAGAAATGGCTCTAAAAAGAGCTTGCCATCTTTTAGAAAAGTATGCTGGTGCAACAATTCTTTCCGGATGTATAAGACATGATGTTATCGATAAAACACCTAAAGTAGTTGAATTTGTTCCAGAAGATGTTAATAAACTTTTAGGTATTACCATTACTGTTGATGACATGAAAGTAGAACTTAAAAGATTAGGATTTGACTATAAATTAGTAGACAATAAATTTATTGTGACTATTCCAAATAGAAGACTAGATATAGATTCTAACGTTAATGATATTGCCGAAGAAATAGTAAGATTATATGGTTATCAAAATCTAGTATCTACTATTCCCAAAGTCCCAATTAAACGTGGAGAATATGTTGGAGATGTAAAATATAGAAAATTAGTTTCTAAAAGGCTTAGAACTTTAGGACTAAATGAAACCAAAACATATACTTTAGTATCACCAGAAATGGCCAAAATATTTAGATATAGAGATGTAGAAAACAAGACTCTTCCAAATCCAATGAGTGTTGATAAAAGTGTTGTTAGAACCACATTAATTCCATCTCTATTAAATGTATATGAATATAATAAAAAACGTAAAGTAAAAGACATTAGCTTATATGAAATAGCTAAAACATATGATAAAGATTATAATGAGGCAAGTCTAATTGTGGGACTATGTTCTGGTAATTATCTAAGTAATGGTTGGACAAAACCCGTTAAATATGATTTCTATATTGTAAAGGGTATAGTAGAAAACGTTTTAGAGTACATGGGATTTAAAAATAGATATAGTTTTGAGGTTAGTACTTGTACTTCTCTTCATCCAGGAATAAGTGCCGATATCTTCCTTGATAGAAAAAAGATTGGTATCATCGGTAGAGTTCATCCAAATATTTGTAAAGACGAAGTCTATGTATTTGAAATGTCTTTGAATGCATTAATGAGTAAAATTAAACCATTAAAATATAAACCATCACCTAAGTATCCAGGAATTTCTAAGGATATGGCATTTATCTTAGATAAAAACACAACTGCCGGAGAAGTTATGGCTATTATAAAAAGAGCTGGTGGAAGATTGCTTGACAGTGTAAGTGTATTTGATGTTTATACAGGTGAAAATATTGCATCAGACAAGAAATCAATAGCCTTTACACTTAATTTTATTAACCCTGAAAGGACTCTTACCGATGAAGAGGTAATGGAAGTATTTAATAAAATTATCTTAGAGGTGACAACTAAATTAAATTGCGAATTAAGAGATAAGTAATTTATCTTTTTTTTCTTGTTCTTATCTGTTATAATACATTTAGAATCGAGGTATATATGAAAGTAATTTGTATTGGACACATTGCTTATGACCTTACTTTTCCTGTTTCAAGAGTTCCAGAAGAAAATACCAAAATTAGAACTACACACCATGTAGAATGCGGAGGAGGCCCAATGCGTAATGCAGCTCTTCCTCTAGCTTTCTGGCATTCAAACGTTGAATTATGTGGGATGATAGGCAACGATTATCAAGGGGAACAAATAATTAATGAACTTAAACATCTAGGAATTGGTACTGAATATATTGTAAAAAGAAATGACATTCCAACTGATCAAGCAGTTATTCTTGCTGCTACAAATGGTACAAGGACAATTGTTACTTCCGTAAAGCCTAAAGAACATCCACTGATAAAAATTTCTGAAAATTTTGATGGTATTCTAATTGATGGAGAAGAGTATCAAACATCCCAACAAGTCTTAAAAAATAATAAAACCGCCTTATCTATTATTGATGCCGGAAAGTATAACAGTGAAGTTATATCATTAGCCCATAAAGTAAAAGTTGTAGCTTGCAGTAAAGAGTTTGCTGAAAAATTCTCTCAAGAAAAGATTGACCCATCAAACATGGAACAATTAAAAAACATTCATCGAAAATTAGAGAATGAATTTAAAAATATAGTAATTATTACACTAGAGGAATATGGTTCATTCACAAAAATAGGTAACGAATATAAATTAATCCCCAGTATGAAAGTAAATACTGTTGATTCATCTGGGGCTGGCGATATTTTTCATGGATCCTTGCTATATTTTATGCTAATGAACTATTCTCTAGAAGATTCTATCAAACTTTCAAATATCTGTGGTGCTTTAGCAACTACAAGGCTTGGCAACAAAGATTTTAATTTTCCTTTAACTAAAATACTTAAATATGGAGGCGTCAATGATATTATCTAGTTATCCTACAATAGATTTACATGGTTGTGATAGAGATTATGCTGTCTATTTAGTAAAAGATTTTATAAATGACAACTATAAATTACAAAAACATACTATCGTTATAATTCATGGCATAGGAAATGGTATCTTAAAAAATGCCGTTCATAAATACTTAAAAAATAACCATTTAGTAAAAGAGTTTCATGTCGACGTAATAAATACAGGGTGTACGGTAGTTGATTTAGATCTCAATTAAAAGTTAAACTATGAAAGTTTAACTTTTTTATATAAAATAGTAATAACAGCGCATCTTGTGCTTATTAATAAAATGTGTTATTATATCAAAACAAATACAGAGGGGATAATAAAGGATATACCCAAAGTATATAAATAAGTTAAAAAGCCTTATAATACAAGGAATTGATGAATGTTTGAATTTTATTAAAATTTGATAAACACCAAGAAAAAATCAAATTATTATACGGTAAAATATAATTACGGAGATGATTAAAATGAATAGTCAAGATTTAACTTTATTGTCAGAAGGACAAATTTGGGGAAACGATAGTGAATCCCAATTAGAAGTAATTAGAAAATATGGAACAAAAGCTGCAGTTACAGATTTATGTATTTTAACAGGTAGTTCTGTATGTGAAAATACTGGTTGGAATGTAGCTGAAGATAGATCTTTAACTGGTAGAATTAGTTCGGTTTGGACTAGATCTAGTGATGGCTATAATAATCCCTGCGTAGTCACTATTTATGGTGATAATTGCTGCACAGATGGGGCTCGGCGCGATGCTGCTGTTCGCCCAGTTTTGTGCTCTTCTGTAATCTTTTCTCAAATCTCCCCGAACAGAATGAGGGGATATAATGGAACAGAAGAAGTAGAATATGGAGAGTATCCTCAAAATGCTGCTAATTCAAGAATGCAAAATATACTAGAGTCAGAATATAGTAGAGGAATGAATAAAACAGGAGGAAGTTACACATTTGATTCTGCAAAAGAAGATGACTATAATAAAAGATTTAAACCTGTAGCCTATGAAGAATACGAATATCAAGGAAAGAAATATATTCGTATAAAAGCCAACTTTGGTTCTGATGGCGATATATTCAAACTTTCAAATGGTGTTGCATATATAGATGGTGATTACGTTTGGGTAGAAGTATCACCGGTTAAATGGTTGATAGATGATAGAACGGGAATTTTAATTTCAAAAAAAGGATTGGTTTCTGGTATAAGATTTATTGATAGAAAAACTAATTATAAAGGTGATTTTGATAGAACAGAAATGAAAGAATATCTTGATAGATATATGCTTCGAGATTTAACTCAAACTGTAACATTTACTCGTGTTCAAAATATGACACCAGAAGAAAAAGCTCAATTTGAAGAAGAACAAAAACAAGCTGAAAGAAGAAGAAACCCTTATGGTTTGAAATTTGGACAAGTAAGTGAAGAAGAAATCATAAGAGGAGCAATAGAAAGTGGTGTAGCAGTATTCTTGCATGGCCCTTCATCAGAGGGTAAATCTGCAAGAGTAAAACAAATAGATCCTACTTGCGAAATAATATATCTTCGTAATGTGACACCAGAAAGTTTAAATGGTAAAAGTGTATATAATGGATCAACAGGAGAAATGATGGATGTTCCACCAACATGGCTTAAGAAATTACAAGAAAAATGTGAAAAGGAACCAGATAGACTTCATGTAGTATTCTTTGATGAAATAACAAATGCACTACCAAGTATTCAAGGTATAGCGTTTAATATAGTTTTAGATAGAGAAGTAAATGGTATTTGGAAATTACCAGAAAATGCTAGAATTGTAGCAGCAGGAAATGATATGAAAGATTCATTAGCTGCAAATCAGTTAGCAGAACCATTATTCAATAGATTTGCTCATGTATATATTAAAACAACAACCGAAGGTTGGTTAAAGTGGGCAAGTGAACATAATATACATCCAGCAATTTATTCTTATATTGCTTATAAGAAGGGTGAAACACTCCGAAGTAAGTATGATGGTGAGAAACCTAATGCTGATCCTAGAAAGTGGGAAATGGCTTCTAAAATGCTTTATGCAACAGGATGTCCAGAAATGTTAAGGGCATTAGTAGGTGAAGATATAACAAGAGAATTTGTTGAGTTTTGTAAACAACAAGTAATAACATTAGATGATGTAATAAATGGAAATTATACCAATAGAGATATGCAGGCATTAAATACTGCTGAAAGATATGCAACAACTATGGAATTAGCACGGGTAGATGATGATAATTTAGAAAAAGTTAGAGGATTCGTTACAGGCTTAGGAGCAGAGTTTGGAGCAATTTTTGATGCTTTATGGACACATGGCGATGAAAGTAAGTTAGAAAGACTTGCAGAAGCAAAACTTGCTGAAATGCCTGGAGGAGGTATAAGAAGATAATGGAAAACAAGAAAGAAATATTATTATCATATATTAAAGCAAATGTTGCACCAATATTAGTTGATTTTATATCTGGTAAGGATTTGAATGGTGCAGTTGTAGTACCTGCCAATGTTGATATTAAAGAGTTAAATGGTCATTATGATGGAGCAGATTTTATGCCTCCTAAATGGCTTAACGAAATATTAAGTACAAATGCCAGTAGAATATTAGTAATTGATAAAATTGATTCGATTTCTAAAGAAGAACAATTAAAGTTTTGTGAATTATTAGAACATAGGAAAATATCTACATTTAAATTACCTAAAAGCTGTATAATAATTGTTACTGCAAATGAAATAAATAAAGATAAAATAAGTGAAGAAATATTTTCATTAGTTGCACGAATTTGAGGTGCGAGTTATGAAATATGATATAGCAGCATTAAAAAGAAAAATGCTTGTTAAATATCCTTTTTTTGGGAGTGTAGTAGCAAGTGTAGGTTATAAAGAAAATAAAGATATACAAACCGTAGGTACAGATGGAGAAACAATATATTATAATCCGGAATATTTAGAGGGATTAAGTGTTGAGGAACAAACTTTTATATTTGCCCATGAAGTATGTCATATTGCATTCAATCATATATTAAGAAGTGAAGGTAAGAATCCTGAATTATGGCATATTGCTACTGATGGTGTTATTAATCAATTTTTAAAACGAGATGGTTTAAAAATGGCACCGGGTGTCGTTGATATGGTAGAAGCTATTAATTATGATACTGAACAATTATATGAAAAATTATTATCTCTAATCCAAGAACAGAGTGGTGGTGAATCCGTGAAAGATTCACAAAAAGAAGATAAATCAAAACAAGTTGTTGGGCATGATACTCACAGTATGTGGGAACAAGCAGTAAAAAAACATAAGAAACAACAAGAAAAAACTGACAAAAAAAAGAGTTTATTAGATAAATTATTAGGAAAAGATAAAGAGAAAACTGAACTTGAAAAGAAACAGGAAGAACTTGAAAGTATGGGAGAAAAAGATGCTTTTAAAAAGAACCTTGAAGATAAGAAGAAACAGCTAGAAGAATTAAAAGAGGCAATTTCAAAACAAGCATCACAAGCAGGCACATCAACGAATAGAGATATTAGAACAGTTAATGATATAGGTACTGCTAAACCAATAATTGATTGGCGTTATGTTTTAAGAGAGGCAATTAAGTATGATGTTGATTGGTCTTATAAAAATGCAACATTAGAAGATGGTGTAGTTAGTGCTAATTTAGAAGAACAGCCAATGCCAGAAACTGAAATTGTTTTTGATACAAGCAGCTCAATAACTGAAGTATTATTAAAGAACTTTTTAAGAGAATGTAAAAATATATTACAACATACTAAATTAAAAGTTGGATGTTTTGATACAGAATTTTATGGATTTCATGAGATTAGAACAGAGGAAGATATAGAAAAAATGCGATTTGAAGGTGGAGGAGGTACTAACTTTGACGTTGCTGTAGGTGCTTTTTCAAGACGAGTTGAAAATAAAATAATTTTCACTGATGGTAAAGCTTCAATGCCAGATATGCCACTTGATGCAATATGGATAGTTTTTGGTGGTGAAAAAATTAATCCCAAAGGTGGTAAAGTAATTTATATAGACAACGAACAACTTGAAAGACTATATAATTATCAAATGACTAATGAAACAAAAGGAAGGTCAAGGTAAAACAAAGATTTAGAAAAAATTCTGAATCTTTTTTGTATAATTTTAATCTTCCTTTATATATAATGAGAATCATTTTATTTGTATACGATATCCTATAAATGGTTAGTTAAATGCAATTTGTATTAAATTATTGATATTTAAGGGTATAATGCAATTTATACCTTTATTTTTTTATGAAAATATGTATAATAAATAGTGAAAAAGGAAATTTATTGCACTATGAAAACGAGTTTACATTTTTATTTTCAAATTAAATGCAACTTTTTGTAATAGTATATTTAATCAATTGTTTTCTTTTTTTGAGAACTTATTTTATTAAGAGCTTATAGCTCAAATCAACTTCATCTTGTTTTATGTGGGTTAGATGAAGTTTTTTTGTGCACTCTTCTCCATAAATATTTTTGAATAATTCGTATGGTGTTTTATATTCCATACTTTTTCTTTTAACATTATTAATATTGTTCATCATATAAATAACATTCTTTTTTGTTTGTTGATCAAATGTGATTCCTTTTGGAATAATATATCTAATAAATTCATGGTTTCTTTCTATTCCACCTTTTTCCCAAGAAGAATATGGATTACAATAAAATATATTTATTAGTTTTTCCCCAGTATTATAATCAAATTCAATATCATTCGGTTTAGAAAATTCCCAACCATTATCAGTTAAAACAATCTCAAACATTTTTTTAAATAAATCATATCCTAGTTGTTTTCTTAACCTTTTAAATATATCCGAAACCGCCTTTGTTTTATATTTATCTATTAAAAACATAAGCATTAATTTACTGTTTCTGAAATACAAAGTCATAATACATTTTTTATCTTCTTGTTTTCCAATAACAGTATCCATTTCTACTATATTTGATATATCTTTTAGTTTATAGTTTAATTTTAATAAATTCTCAATTAATATTCTATCTTCAATTGTTAGTCTTTTTTCATAGTATAACCTCCTTAGCTCTCTAAACAAAACAATTGATTGAGATATATTAAAATGCATTATTAGACTAAATGCAACTTTAAAAATACAAAAAAATAAAATTGCATTTACTTCTTAAAGTAATAATAATCACCATGCATCTTGCAATTATTAATAAAATGTGGTACTATACCAAAACAAATACAGGGGGCATATGTAAACAAAATGAAAAATAAATTTGAAGAAATATGGATTATTAAATATAATATTGCATCAGCATATTATGAACACAATGGAAATTTAGAAATACCAGAAAAATTTAAAACCTTGAATGGTTATGAATATGATGAAAATGGAATCAATTTAGGAATATGGATTCAAAACCAAAAACAATTATATAAAAAAGCAAAGCTCAGTCCAGAAAGAATAAATTTACTCGAAAGCATAGGGATGAAGTGGTTTGTTTATAATAACATAAATTATAAAGACCAAAATGTCATTTTTGATAACAATACCCAAAGATTAATTAAACTAAAAATATTAAATAGTTTCAAATTATATTTAAATTCACTTGATCAGAATGCATTACCCTCTAAAGCAGAAATAAATCAGGATTTTCTAGATGTTTTAAATTATACTCATAGAAAGAAGTAAAAATATTTTAAGCTATATAGGAAAAAGTCTTCTCAAATGAGACTTTTCTTTTTATTTGTATACGATATCCTATAAATTCTTGACAAAATAGGGCTTTTGTGGTAATATATAGGGCATTATGAGAGGGGGATTTAGGATGAAAGAAGAAAACGAATATGATAAACCCATATTTCCACTTCGTAAGATACTTCTTAGATTAGCACTTATAATTGCTATTATAATCCTTGTTGCGTGGTTAGTACCTAAATTTTTTACAAATAAGAACACAACAGATAAGACTACCAAGGTTAAAAATACAACTGAAACAGTAAAGATTGAGTCTAATAATATGCAAAAATTACAAAGTGCTGGGTTAAAGTATTTTAATAAAGAAAATATTTCTTCAAGTGAAGGTAAAAAAATCACTTTGAATGAATTAATAGAAAATAAATTAGTTCAAGAAATCAAAAACAATGGTAAAACTTGCGACGTAAAAAAATCATATGTAAAATTAACAAAGACAAATGATGCCTACTTATTAAAAACATCATTAACTTGTGGTAAAACTACAGACTATAAACTTTTAAATGTAGGAGAATATAGTTATTGTACCAATAGTTTATTATGTGAAAAAAATGAAACTATCCTTGAAAATAAGAACAAGGAAGAAAAGAAAAATGATACACCAAAAGATGAGCAAAAAGATAGTACTATCAAAGAAGATGAAACTAAACAGAAAACACCAACTTTAAGTCAATTTAGTAAATGGGAAAACTATACTAAAACATCATGTGATACACAAGCTATAACTTGCGATATAAATGATACAACTTGTTTGAAAGAAGTGAAATTGTATAAAAGAACTGAAATAGTTGGTACTAAATTAACAAATTATAAAACAGAACACACAGCTTTAAGAACAGTTAATACAACTACTAAAAACGTTTGTAGTTCATATAACTATTTAGTAATAAATAATGTAATCTTTAGAACAAAAGGAAACTATGGTGAAATCTTAACTCTTAATAAACAAACTACCGCAAACTGGACATATAACGGTCAAATAAGTATTAAGACATCACCAAAATTTGGAGCAAATGAATATTACAAATATGTTGGAGCAGATTCAAAAGCAGATATATTATTTTACTATGATTCTTATAAATATAATTATCAAATGGAAAGAGTAACATCATATACCAGTGATTGTAGTGATACTTCAAACAAAACAGTAACTACATATCAAGTATATAAACAACAAGAAACTTATACCAAAGAAGACAAAGTTTATGCCACAGCATGCTATTCAAGTACTAGAACTAGGACATATAACTAAGGGGGATTTGATTTAAATGAAAAATGCAAATAAAATTATAAACACTTTTTATAATACTAAAACAAAAGAAGACCAAAAAATTAAAATAGTAGAAACAAAAATTATATATGAAGATGGAACAGAAGAAACATTTACTACTACTTGTAAAGCAACAGATGATAAAGTTCCAGAAGAATTAGGAAAAGTTTTAGCAAAAAAAATTAATAATTATAATATGTTAATTCATGATACTGATAAATGGATATCTTATCGTAATTACATAATTGACGAAGTTGATTTAAGATATGTTGATACTGATATAGTAAATACCACTGAAGATATTATAAAAGCTAAAGGTATTGAAGTTTCATACCTTGATGATTCCAATATGGCAATAATAACCATTATTGATAAAAAAGGTGAGGAAGATAGCTTTACCTGTGATAAAGATGATGTTGAAGATGTATTATATAACAAAGTTGATAATTACGAACGTCTAGTTAAAAAAGGTAAAGTCAAAGTAATTGGATCTGAAGGACAAGATACAAATGAAAATACAATCTTAAATATTAATTTTATAGTAGGAAAAAGTTTAGACGAAGACTATGCAGAAGTTACATATATTGATGAAAATGGTAATCAACATATGAAAGAAACATCAATAGAAGATGCTAATAGTATGCTTTATAGTTATAAATTAGAAGATACAAAAGATAAGATTCTTAATTATTATGAAAGAATAAAAAATGAACAAAGAGATTTAACTGAAAAAGAGTTTAATATCATTTATAATAGACATGTAAGTGACAAAGAAGATTCAGAAGATTATGCAGAGAATTATAATGAGAGTAAAGAAACTCCAGCTAATACAAGAAAAACTAATGCTCCAACTGAGTTAACAAAAGTAGTTTTCTATAAATTTAAAGATAAAAACAATAGAGATAGAATTAAAGCCGTGCTAATGTATAATAATGGTGCAACAAGAGTAGTAAACAGAAAAGAAGGTATATTATCAGCTGTTAGTATAGCCGATGAATATGGTATTAAAGAAGCAGATTACCAAGATTTGCTAGATGCTGGGGTTATAGTTACCACTAGCGGTGAAGAATTAAAACAAAATTTTGGAAAATATGTAAGAAGTGCTCAAAAAGGAATCCCATTAGAAAAGCCAACTGCTTTTGGGAAGGTCAGTAATTTCTTTAAGAAAATCGGTCAAAAAATAAAGAAAAATGTTAAAAAAGTAATTGCCTTAGCAGTCGCAGCCGTTACAGTAATCACAGGTGCATCTATCCTAGGGAAAAACTCTAACAAAAATAAAGTAAAAGATATCCCACAAACTACTAAAGTAATGCAAGACAGTTCCAACCAAAATAACAATATAAAAGTTGATAATGAAAATCAAAACACTAACACAGTAGAATATAATACTACTTTTGATATTTTAAATATTCTTCAAAATAAAAATGAGAGTCGTTATAACTTCTTAAATAATGTTTCTAAGACACTACTAAATTATAATATTAATGAAGCTAATAACTTCCTAGAGGAAGATAAGGATACTAAAATATCACATACTTTTGAAGAAATGGCCATTGAATATCTTACTTATAATGATATTTCTGTCTCTGAACTTCATGATATTTTAGGTGATACGTTTCTTGACAGAGACACTCTTATCGATACCTTTAAAAAGAGTGTTAAACAAGATGCTTTAGCTCATAATATTCAAACATCAAACATAGATAAGTCCGATATGTTTACAACACAAGAGGGAAAAGATTTCTATAACAAATACAATGAATTGTTTACAAAAATGAATAATAGTGAAGAAAAAGTAGAAAAACAAAAATATGTAAAAGAATTTTATTCAATGCTTCGTGAAGATTTTAAAGGAATGGAAAATAACAATTATAATGGTATTGAATCTTATAAATTATGTATCAAAGAATTCCTTCCTGCTATGCAACATATGAATATTACTGCGGGTAATGAATTAAACGAAACAGAACAAAAATATATGGCTAGCCTACAAGAAGTAATTATCAATAATAAGCTTAGTGGTATTACTACAACTCAAAACGCTAGAGCCTATGTTGATCCAGAATTTGGAGAAGTTGATAATTTGCCTAACATCGAAGAATTTGGTGATATGCTTACAGAAGAATTAGCTGATAGTAGCAATGAATATAAAGGCGAAGAACTTCGTAATGTTAGAAATTATGATAGTTATAAAGAACATATTAATGGTACAGGAAATCTAAAAAATATTGATGAAGTTACAGAAGAAACTGTTGTAAATACAAATGATAACTACAGTAACAATTCTAACAATAATACTTACACTAATGTTGATTATCCAGAAGAGTCTTATGAACCACATAGTGTTGTAGTTGAGGATGATGAAAATACTAATAGTGACGAAAACTCCGACAGTACTGAAACTATTCCAGAGGAAGATAGAGTTCCAGCAGATGATAATGCAGCTGATCAAATAATCACATCCGAGGATCAAGAAAAAGCAGATGATAATGCAGCTGATCAAATAATAGTTGATGATAATGACAATAATAGTGAAGATAATACAAATCCTGGCATAGAAGATGACGATTCACTATCTCTAGATGACTTTATTTCATCAGATGATCAAATAACATCTAATGATACCGTTATAGATTATGATGATAATGTCTCAACAGATGGTACTCTAAATGATAGCTATACTAATGAAACAACAAATGGAAGCGATGCTGTAACTCCAGATACTGCCTTACCAGATCCAAATACAGATAGTATGCAAAGCTTATCAAATGAAGCTTTAGCAGACATGTTAGTTGAAAGTATGGCATCATATCCAGTAGAAGAAAGTGGAGTAGCATATACCATGCATTTATAAAAAAAGATAAGTAGGGCAACTTACTTATTTTTTTATAGGTAAAAATATTAGAACTTATTATTTTATTCCTACTTTCTGTAAACTAATATTCATGTTATAATAAAAAACGAGGTGTATTATGTTAATAACAAGTTTAGATAATGAAAGAGTAAAAAAATACATAAAATTAAAAGAAAAAAAATATCGTGATCAAACTGGAGAATTTATTGTAGAAGGTTCACATTTAGTATTAGAGGCATATAAGGCTGGTTTAATTAAAGAATTAATTTTAGAAAAAGAAGCTGTATTTCCTTTAGATATAAAAGATATAGTTTATCTACCAATGGATATAATCAATAAAGTGAGTACAGTAGAAACTCCACAAACCGTAATGGCACTATGCAGTAAGAAAGAAGAAAACGAGTCTTTGGGAGACCATATACTAATGGTTGATGATGTTCAAGACCCAGGTAATTTAGGCACAATTATCAGAAGCGCTGTTGCTTTTAATATAGATACCGTTATTCTAAGCAAAAATACCGTTGATTTATATAATCCAAAAACTATTAGGGCAACACAAGGAATGTTTTTTCATATAAATGTTATCAAAAAAGATTTACTTGAGGTTATGAAATACCTAGATGATATTGATGTACCAGTTTATGGAACTTTAGTAGAACACGGGGAAGATGTTCGTACATTAAACGAGAAAGATAAGAAAAAGTTTGCTCTTATTGTTGGAAATGAAGGAAATGGAGTTCATAAAGAAATAAGCGATAAATGTGATAAGAACTTATATATTAAAATGAATAGCGATGTCGAAAGTCTTAATGTTGGAGTAGCAACAAGCATTCTACTTTATGAATTAGGACGTTAAAATGAAATTAATATATTTAGGAAAGATCACATCAACCCATGGTATCAAAGGGGAATTAAAAATCCGCTCTAATTTTGAATATAAGATTCAAGCCTTTAGAGTAGGGAATCATCTTACAATAAATAATGTGGATTATACCATAAAAAGTTATCGTAGACATAAAGATTTTGATATGGTAACATTAAATGACTATAAAGATATCAACGAAGTTCAGTTTTTACTAAAACAAAAAGTATACATTAAAGAAGAAGAACTTAATCTAGGAAATGATGAAGTGCTCGATGAAGATTTATTAAATTACAAAGTCATAATAAATAATGATATAGGATTTATCAAAGAAATATTTTTTGCAAGTCCTACTAATAAAGTATTAAGAATCAATATAAATAATAAAGAAATACTAGTTCCTTACCAAAAAGAATTTATTACTAATATTGATAAATTAAATCAAATGATATATATTAAGGTTATAGATGGGATGATTTTATGAAGATAGATATTTTAACATTATTTCCAGAAATGTTTAAGGGCGTTTTTGAAGAATCAATAATTAAAAGAGCCCAAGAGAATGGCTTAGTTGAAATACATTTACACAATTTCAGAGACTATACAGCCGATAAACATAACAAGGTCGATGATACTCCATATGGTGGTGGTAGAGGAATGGTCTTGATGTGTCAACCAATCTTTGACTGTGTTAACGCTATTAAAACAGAAGAAAGCACTGTTATACTCCTTACTCCAGATGGAAAAACATATAATCAGTCATTAGCGTATGAGTTATCTACCAAAAAACATATCATTTTAATATGTGGTCACTATGAAGGATTTGATGAAAGAATTAGATCATTATGTGATTTAGAACTTAGTGTTGGTGATTTCATTTTAACTGGTGGCGAAATCCCAAGTATGTTAATAGCTGATTCAATAATTCGTCTAATTCCTGGAGTTATTGAAGAAGAATCACATTTAAAAGAATCATTCAACAACAATTTACTTGACTACCCAGAATATACAAAGCCAAGAATATATAATGGCATGGAAGTACCCGAAGTTTTACTTTCAGGTGATCACAAAAAAATAGATGCATACAGGTTAGAAGAAAGCATTAAAAGAACTAAAATAAGAAGACCAGATTTGCTAGAAAAGTAGGTGCTATATGTATAAGGTAAAAACAAACAATAAAGCTTCAAAGAAAATAATCAATAAAGTAGATTTTGTCAATTTAGATGGCTTTTTAATGCCATCTAAGAAACAATATTTTATTATTAATAGTGAGAGAATAAAAGACATAAAAGTAGTAGATAATGAACTTATAAAAGCCATGGTTAGTAAAAAAGTTAAGGCCAAATATAAAAGATTAATTGCCAAAATAACAGAATTATTTTTAGATGAAGATGGTGATGAAGCTGGTAATATGTCAGAAGTATTAAATAGAATAGAAAAATTCCGTCAAGAAATAAAATATAAATATCGTTCATATCTTGAAAAAAAAGAAATATCTTTGATGGCTAAGCAATTACGTAATCTTCAAAAAGAGGCCCAAAAACGTTATATTGATGCAACTACATATACATATACTGAAACAAAGGGAAAAAATAGATAAGTTATTAATTAATAGGACTTATCTTTTTGTTTACATATAATTTACATTCTTTATTTCGATATTAAAATCTCTATATTGCTTAAGATTATTTTCCGTTTTATAATCAAAATATAGATAGGAGAAAATTATGAAAAAAGAAGAAGAAAAGGAAAAAACAAAAAACTCATCAAAAGTACTAATCATAATTCTTACTATTTTATTACTTGCAGCCATATCTTACATCATTTTAGATAAAACTGGAGTAATTGATAGTATCACATCATCAAATAAAGAAAAAGAGACAAAAAACACAACAGAAAAAACTAACACTAAGAGTGATGATAAGAGTAGCACAAGACAATTAACTGAGACCGAAAAAGCAACTATTACCTCATCAATTGTTAATACTTATAACAAGTATTTTGCATCATACTATCCACTATTAAATACAAATAACATCACTAATCAAGATCTTTTAATGTTTGCTTTTTATAATGCAGAAAACAAAAGTTCATTTACAAAAAAACAAGTAGAAGATTTAATTCACAAATATTTTGGAAAAGATAGAACAGTGACACATGAAAATATTATTTGTCCAACTGAAAATCAACCATTATATATTTATGATGCCTCAACAGAAACATATACTCAAAATGCAAATCATCCAGGACACGGTGGCGGATCTACTGGTATTATTACAGATAATAAAATTTACTATTTAGATGGAACAATAACAAGCAATATAGTTACAATAAATGCTAAGGTGGTATATGGATATGTATTAGGAGATACTAACGGACCAAGAAATGCTTATTTTAAGAGTTTCTTAGACGCTAAGGCCGCTAGCAATCCAGTCATTGGTGATATAAATTCAGATAATGACATTACAGTATCAGATACAGATATCAAAAATATAGCTGATAGTCTTCCAACAACTACTTATACTTTTGAACATGATGCAACAGGAAACTATATTTTAAAAAGTGTTACTATTAAGTAATACTTTTTTTAATTTATTTATTAATACAGTTGCACAAATAAGTTATGTGTGATATAATTAAAAACGTCAAAAAAAGGCGATCCGCTGAATAATTAATTTATGATCACTGGTTAATATAGAAAGAGAGGAAACTAATAATGAACGTAATTGACAAAATTAATGAAAAACAAATAAGAAAAGATATTCCTGAATTCCGTGTTGGAGACACTGTAAAAGTTGGTGTTAGAATTATCGAAGGAAAAAGAGAACGTGTTCAAGATTATGAAGGAACTGTTGTAGCTCGTCGTGGTGGTAGTGTATCTGAAACATTTACAGTACGTAAAATGTCATCAGGAGTAGGAGTTGAAAGAACATTCCCAATTAATTCACCAAAAATTGCATATGTTGAGGTAATGAGAAAAGGTAGAGTAAGACGTGCTAAACTTACATTCTTAAGAGGAATGGTTGGTCAATACCGCATCAAAGAAAGAGGACAAAAATAAGGGCTAACCCCTTATTTTTATTTATAATATGCAAAAGTTTTTAAAAGAATATTTACCATATATAATAATTATCATAATAGTAATATTAGTAAAGATATTTTTTATAACTCCCGTAAGAGTAAAAGGCTTATCTATGAATAATACTCTTAAAGATAAAGATATTATGCTCCTAAATAAAGCTATATATAGGCATCAAGACATTAAACGCTTTGACATAATCGTAATAAAAATGGGAAATGAAGAAATAATAAAAAGAGTCATTGGGCTTCCTGGTGATGAAGTGGTTTATAAAAATAATAAACTTTATATCAATAATAAATTGTTAGATGAAGACTTTAACAAAGTATATGATATAAATCTCAATGATTATAATACAAGTGTTTTGGGCAGCAGTAAAGTCCCTAAAAATCATTATTTTGTACTAGGAGATAATAGACCAAAATCAGCCGATAGTAGACTTTTAGGATTTATTTCACAAAAAGATATAGTGGGAAAAGCTGAATATATAGTTTTTCCGCCAAAAAGATGGAAAGCAAATAAACTACTAACAAAGTAAAAAATTTGCTTTTTTGTGTTATAATTAAACTTGAATAAGGAGTATATATGATTTTAACAAGTAATAAAGCATTAGAAATATTAGAAGGTGCTAGAGGAAAAACATTAAGCGATGGTTGGATAAACCATTCTATATGTGTTGGAGAAAGCGCCTATAAAATTGCCAAAGCCTTGAACGAAAAAGGGCAAAGCCTAGACCTCGATAAGGTTAAAACACTAGGCTATATACATGATATTGGAAAAATGGTTGGTCCATTTAAAAATCACGTTATGAATGGGTACTATTACATGCAAAAAGAAGGATATGATGAGGACTACTGTAATATTTGTCTTACTCATTCATATTTAAATAATGATGTTATGTGTACTGCCGGAGGAATTCCAAGTGATATTCCGTTTAGAAAAGAGTTCATCGAAAACCATGAGTACACTTTATCAGAAAAGATAATTAATTTATGTGATTTAATGTGTACGGCCAAAGTTTTTACAGTAGACAAAAGATTAATTGACATAATAATAAGACATGGAACCTATTCTAATACACAGTATCACATTAAAGAAACTTATAAATTAAAAGAATATTTTGATAATTTATTAGGTTATGATTTATATAAATTATTTCCAGAAATAAAAGATAATTTATAAAAAAGTTTTTACCCCTTTCTAGGAGAAATAAAAAGGGCTTTTTATTTGACATAATATAATTTCTATATTATCATAATCTATAGTAGGAGGTAAAAAAGGAGGCCTAAAAAGAGCCTAATAATTAAAAATAAATCTTAAAGAAAAAGCATAAAAGAGAAAGTGAGGAATATATATGGGATTTATTAAAGCATTTACAGGAGCACTTGGAGGAACATTTGCTGATGAATGGAAGGATTTTTATGTACCACGTGGTAATGTTCCAGCAACAGCAGCAATATTTGGTGCTGAAAAAAAAGGAACTGACGCAGGTAGAGGGGAAAATACCAAAGGATCAGAAAATATTATTACAAATGGAAGTAAAATAGTAGTACCAGAGGGAACTGCCCTAATTACATTACAAGATGGCGCAATTACTGGATGTATTACAGAACCAGGTGGATTTATTTTTCAAAGCAATGATCAAAATTCACAATCATTTTTAGCTGGAAATGGTATTATATCATCTACTTTAAAAACTTCATGGGAAAGATTTAAGTTTGGTGGAATACCAGCAGCTGAGCAAATTGCAATTTATGTTAATTTAAAAGAGATTCCAGGAAATATGTTTGGAACACAATCTGAAATATACTGGGATGATGCATACATGAATTCACAAGTTGGAGCAATTACAAGAGGAACATATTCGCTAAAAATAGTAGATCCAATTTTATTTGTTAAAAACTTTGTACCAGCTGATTACTTAAGACCAAATGCACCAGTATTTGATTTTGCAGATATGGATAATGTAGCTGGAACACAATTATTTAATGAAGTTGTTGGAAGTTTATCTGCAGCATTCTCTAATTATACAAATGATCCAAATAAGGGGAATCGTATAACTAAAATTCAAGGAGATCAAATTGGTTTTGCCAATTCATTATCTCAAGCTGTAGAAGACGGGTACAGATGGAAATCAGATAGAGGATTAGAAATTGTTAAAGTTGCTATCACTGCAATTGAATATGATGAGGATACAAAACGCTTACTTAGCGATGTTAAGAAAGCAGACGCCCTATCAGGTGCTCGTGGAAATTCATTCATGCAACAATCTGTTGCCAGAGGATTCCAAGCAGCAGGTGAAAATAACGGAGCTGCAGGAATGGCCTTCATGGGACTGGGTATAAATGGAACAGCAAATACTATTGGAGCTTTCAACCAACCAACTCAACCAATTCAACAACAACCAGTACAACAAACTCAATCTGCTACAGAAGATCCATATGAAAAATTAACAAAATTAAAACAATTAGTAGATGCCAACGTTATAACACAAGAAGAATTTGACGAAGCTAAAAAGAAATTATTGGGGCTTTAATTTATGGAAAACCAGAGTGAAAATATTCCAAATTTAGACCAAGTAACACAGGAAGAAGTAAAAATTGTAAAGACTGATGTTAATGCCAAAGATGGTCAAAATAAGTGTCCGAAGTGTGGAGCAACAGAAATTTCACTTAATGCTAATAACGGAAAATTAAGATGTCATTATTGTAGATATGAATTCGAGCCAGAAAAATTAGCAGGTAAAGAGCAAGATATTAGTAAACTCCAGGGTCAAGTAGTTGGCTCTGGTGCTACTAATATAGTAGCTGACACTAATGATGTTGTAACATTTAAATGTAGTAGTTGTGGAGCAGAAGTCATTGTTGATACCGCCAGCTCTACACAAGCAAGATGCCATTGGTGTAGAAATACATTATCAGTCAATCAACAAATTCCAAATGGAGCAGTGCCAGACACAGTTTTACCATTTAAAGTTACTAAAAATGATGCTAAGACTGAAATAGAAAGTTTTGTGGGAAAAAGAAAATTCTTTGCTAATCCAACTTTTAAAAAAGAGTTTACAACTGAAAATATCATGGGAGTCTATCTTCCATACATGATAATAGATGCTAATACTCATGCTAATTTAAAGGGTGAAGGAGAGCATGAAACAAGACATTATACAGAAAGTCATAATGATAGTAGCACAACATATTATGATGCCGAGTTATATGCAGTAGAAAGAGACTTTGATTTAACTATTGAAGGATTAACTATAGAGTCATCAAAAGACAAGCTAAATACTGAACAAAGCGATAGAACAAATAATATAATTAATGCTATTATGCCATTTGATACAGAAAATTGTGTAAAATGGGACTCTAATTATATTAAAGGATATACATCAGAAAAAAGGGATACTAATGTTACAGATTTAAAAGATATGGTAGAGGTAAAATCAAAGGACATAGCACGTTTTGCCTGTAATGAAACAATCAAGTATTATGACCGTGGAGTAAAATGGCAAAGTGAAACCTTAGAAGTAAAAGGTCAACAATGGATGTCTGCATACCTTCCTGTGTGGCTTTATAGTTATCATGAAGAAAAAAATGGAAAAAGTATTCTTCATTATGTAGCAGTTAATGCTAGAACTAAAGAAACAATGGGTAGCATACCAATTCATATGCCAAAACTATTTTTCATATCATTTATTGTAGAACTATTAGGCTTCTTTGCTATGTACTTTACCTACGACGGAGAAGATAATTGGCCATTTTTATTTTTACTAAGCGGTATAATTTATTTTATTGTTATATATTCAAAATACCGTAATCGTAGCGCCAGACATAACTATGAAACAGAAACAAAAACCAATATGAGTAACCTAAAAAAGACTGATCGATTCATTCAAAACAAAACTCGCTTAACTAATTCACGCATGTCAGGAGCTAATAACAAACAAGTAAATGGTGCCACAAAACACATTACTGATATTTCCAATTTAGAATCATTGGAGGATATAGTAAATATTAATCCATTTAACAAATAAGATGAAAACTGATAGAACTTTATCAGTTTTTATTTTTGCAAAAGAGTTATTTTCAAATTATGTAGAATTAAAATAATCTCCTAATGCTTCCCATTATATAGAAAAATTAAAAGAAAAAACATCACCACAACTTATACATGAAATAAATAACTATTATAAACAATTATCCACAAAAAACCATAAAAAATTGCGGATAATAATTTCAAAGAAAATAAAATAAGATACTAATGAAAGACGATTATAAGTTAAAACTGTAATCGCCTTTTTAAAACTCTACTATTTTGTAAATTTTAATATTTTACTTTTTTATAATAAATAATTACTACTAAAATTAGTTTAATAAAACTACTTTTTGTTTTATAATATAGAATAAAAAAGGAGAGCTTAGTATGTATTTATATAGAGCACTAAATGAGTATGATTTAGAAAGTATTAAAAGTGATGGCAATATATATTGTAATTTAACTAGACGTAATGCAAATAATCAAATAACTTCGGAGATTGAAAAAGGAAACTTGGGATTAAGCCTAGATAGAATAATTGGTCATGTAAGTGGTAAAAACTTAAAGTCATCCGGATGGATTTCTACTTCAGGAGACTTTAATTTTGTTGCTAGTGAATACACCATTCCCCAAAATGGTCGTTATAACGTAGATTCATTCAGAAAAGAAATTGCCTTAATTTCAGTAGATGAACATCAAGAAATTACAGGAAACATTTATAATAGAAAAAAACAGTCTACTAGTTATTATGGAAAGTATATTGACCTAAGCAACAATAAATTTCTTAATCATTATGAAAAATATTTTATAAGACCTCTTTATTCAAATCCTAAGTCTTACTATTATGATCCTATGCGTGATTTAAAACTATTACTGCAAAACAAAATACCACCAATCACAAGCTTTAATAATTTTGCTAATGCCGCAACAGAAGTCTTATTTCTATATAAAATAAGCAATGAAAATATAATCAAAATACTTTCACCATTAATGCAAGATATAATATATGATAGGACCTTTAAATTAACAGATAATTACTTAATAGAAAAAGAAATAAAAGAGGTTTTGAAAAAGTATGGAAAAATTAGTCCAGATTCTATATTAAACAACCCCAATTTTACTTTCACCGAAAAAAATTTATTTAATTATTTATATCGAAAAGAAGCAAATGCTACCTATAATTGTCTAATTAGTTTAGTACCAATTCTATATGATAAATCGACTGATATTATTGATTTATATGATTGTTTAAAGATGATAAAAAAATCTTTACTAGCTAAAATTGTTAATGGTAATCCAAAAGAGATTAATATTGTCGATGATCAACTTTACGTAATAAACAATGAATATGAAGCAAAAAGACAATTACCCAATTCTTATAAAATAACTAATAAAAATAGGCATGACATTATTTATAAAACCGATAAAAATAAAGTATTAACTAAATACCAGAAAAAATAAGAACATCTTTCTGCAAAATTTAGACTTTTTCTAGACTCTAAACTGTTTTTTTTGTTATAATCAATAATAGGTGGTATCATGTTTAGGGAGTATTATAAATTTATCAAAGAATATTTAAAACTTGCAGAATTAAAACCAAAATATATAGTAATTAATGTTTTATCAGCTTTTTTCTATAAAGGTTTTTCACTTTTATTACCCTTGATTGCTTCATTAATCATAAAATATTTAACATTAAATGATGCTAAAATGACATATAGTTTTCTACTTTGTCAATGATAGAAATAGAGTGACGTTGGGAAAATGCCGGAGTATTAAGATCCGTCACGTTACA
>ENA-OURS01000927-OURS01000927.1-human-gut-metagenome-genome-assembly--contig:-NODE-927-length-29639-cov-4.610567_pt1 | contig 29639 bp, 20 predicted proteins | sample MGYA00242109_ERZ509010 | MGnify/ENA primary metagenome ERZ509010 (study PRJEB26280, sample SAMEA2338774) | human gut metagenome | biome: human gut; feature: human-associated habitat; material: faeces... | reverse complement strand
TTTCCGCGCTCCCCTCCACCTTGCCCGTAAATACGCGAATCTCGCACCTGCCTCTTTAACATTCTGTCAATTTGTAAATCCCGAGCTTATCGCCTGCTCCCTAATACCAGCCTTCAATACCCGAAATAAGACATTGCATTTTATGGACACGTCCCTGCATGGCTAAATATTTTCAAGCGGAGATGAAAACGGTTTATCTCTTAGGAAGAGATAGTTTGTCAATCATAACAGATTTACATGCAGCAAGTTATATATAACACTGTATTGTATTACACAAACACCGTGTACGCAAACGAAAACAAAATTATGAGGAGAAACACGAAAAAAATGTCCCGATTTATTGTTTATATCGTTGTAAATCCATACATTTGCAGCGGTGACACTTAAATTCTTGCCAGTATCGGTTTATCTCTTCCTAAGAGAGCGACTGAAAAACACGCCGGAAAAACAGCCTCATCAACCTATTAACGAACACCAGTGAGTTTCATATAAAACATTAACTAATTTCTTAAACCAAATGAAAAAACAAGTACTAAGTGTATGGGTTTTCTGCTCAGCATTGGGCATCGCACAAGCCCAGACTGATGTCACTAAGGAGTATCTCGTCAATCCATCTTTTGAGACTTTAAAAACTGCGGATGGTTCAACCGACGTGGCGGTAAAGACCACGCTTGAAAATGGCCTGTACGGATGGGAAGTCGCCTCGATGAGCAATTACCAGGTGGAGAGCGAGGCAAGCGGCTCGGCCACGGGTTTCCCTGCCGACGGTTCAGGCAAAATCAAACCGACAGAGGGCACCTATTATTACTTCAATCGGCAAGGATGGGGCAACAAGGACTCCGAGCTGAAGACCACCACTTCGAAAGAACTGCCTACCGGAACTTATTATGCCGTCATCGACTATAAGGCGGCAGACTATTCCAACCACAACAATGCGGACAATAACGGTACGACCATCGGCATCAAAGTGAACGATGCAGCCTCAAACCTTTTGGGAGAAAATCCTGCCGTAAGACGGGCTTATTCCATAGCAAACAATGGTTCCAACCCTGGGAACGACACTTACATGGTCAACGCCGGATGGAATGAATTAGGCACGATGTTTACCGTGACGGAACCCACCACCGTAACCATCTCCCTCGTACAGAACATGAAAAACAGCGGACGTTCGGACATCGCCTGGGACAACCTTCGCCTCTATAAAGTAGAGAACGTGAGCGAAAGCAACCCATTGGACCTGACCGGATACATCGCCTCGGCAAACGGTTCCTGCGTCCCCGGATGGACGACATCCGGCACGGTAGGCACCAATAGCGGCCAGCATTGGGACGGCAATTCTGGCACAAAATACATCGAACCTTGCAATTGGGGAGCAACCGGTTGGGAAAGCAGCATCTCACAAGCCATCATCGTGCCCAAGGGCCAGTACATCCTTACGGCTACGGGACGCTCATCCGTTAACGCCACGATGACCCTCACAGCTAACGGCCAATCTGTCACATTCCCATCGAATGGAGACACAGGGGGCACGATAGCCACCGACGGCACGGAATGGGAAAACGTGGCTGCCGGCATCGAGGCCGGGAAGTCCTTTGCCAACGACGACAAGGGACGCGGATGGACCTACGGCAAAGTAACCCTTTCCATAATCGACGGCAAGCTCAATATCACCGCGAAATCTTCTTCCACAGCACTACATGAGTGGTGCAGCATATCTGACTTCAAGTTGCTGTACGTCTCCACTTCCGTCGGAACGGATGTGCTGAAAGCCTTGCTGCAGGAAAAACTCACGGCAGCCCAAGCCTGTGTGGCAAACTGCCCCAAAGGCATTGCAGCCATCGTAAATGCAGCCATCACCCAAGGCAATAATGCCCAAGACACGGAAGAAAGCCTGAACGCAGCCATTACGGCATTGACGCAAGCCATTGCCCTGGCAGAGCAAGCAGTTCCGGCCACCGAGGCTTTCAAAGCCCTCATGGCAACGTGTCAAGGCTATGCCAACCACTCAAGTGCGGAAGAAAGCGTAAAACAGGCGTTCCAAAAGGCCATGACCGATGCCCAAGCCGCCTTGGATGCAGCCACCACGGTTGAATCCATCCAAGAAGCCACCCAAACCTTGCAGGCTGCATGTGAAACTTACGTACTGAATGCAGAACCAGAAACGGGTTATCCTTTCGATTACGCATTCCTCGTGGCCGAAGTAGGCAACTCCAAGGACGGATGGACCAACAGTTTCTCGGCCGAATACACACATCCCGACAACTACCAATACAAGAAAGACGATGCCGGCAAAAACAATGCTGATTTAGGACTTTACAAGACGGGCTTCATCGAAGCATGGAATGCCGGTGTGGACTTCACGGGTACGCTGACTTACACGCTGAACGAACTCCCCAACGGCCATTACAAGATTTCGGCATACGCCTTCACTTCGCTTAACGACAAGACTTCGTTCACGGCCAACGACAAGGAAGTGGCATTGGACAACACCACAGACCGCTATACCCAACCGGTCATCGAAGACGTGATAGTAGATGAGCACAAACTGACTTTCGGCTTGAATATCGGTGGGGCAAACTGGATAGGCATCACCAACATCCAGTTGCAATACCTCGCCAAACTGACAGACGCGGAAGCTTCTGCCAAAGCCAAAGAAGCCCTCTATGCCAAATTAGAGGAAGCCGGCAGCATGGATACCGAGACCAACGTGGGCACGGAAGCTTTCCAAATCCCGGAAACGGCCATAGATGCATTCGATGAAGTCTTTAACGAAGCCAACAACATCTACAATTCATCAGAAAAAGTCGATGAGATAGAAGCAGCCACCAAGGCTCTGGAAGAAGCGATGCAAGCTTTGAAGACCCCGACACTCAATGCCCCGAAGGAAGGCGAACTCTTCTGCATCGCCAACATTTCGGAAGGTTTCGGATATAAGAACAACGCCGTGTCTCCGGTTTACAACGAAGCCAAGGTTGAGGACGGAGAATATGACCTGAAATGGTACCACATCGTGGATGCCAACTACGCACAGGCTCTCAAATTCACTCCGGTGGAAGGAAAAAAGAACCAATACACAATCAGCTTCATCGACGAAGAGGGCAACACCCGCTACTTTAGCACACAAGCCTTAGCCGGATATATGGACGGGGGCAACGTGAGCACACGGCATGATCGCATCCGCGCAACGAAAGAAGCCGAAAAAGCATTACCGTTTGAAATCAGCTTAGCCGGAGAAGGCGTGTACAAACTGAAAAATACCCTCCATGGCAGCAACATCGGAAGTACAAGCGATGACGGCTTCTTCACCACGAACAACCTTTCCGACCTATCTCTCGTGAAAGCGGAAAAAGCCAATGTGACCTTGTCCATCACGGCCGCAGGTTGGTGTACGCTCATCCTGCCGTTCGACGCAGAAATCCCGCAAGGTTTTGAAGTGTACAGTTGCACAGGCACAGAAGTTCCGGTAGGAACATCCACGGCATTGGTATTGGAAAAAGCTGAAAGTATCGAAGCCCACACACCGTACATCGTAAAAGGCAAGGAGGGAGACACCTACGACTTCTCCGAATACGGTACGGCCCTGAAAGACCAATATGCAACCGGACTGATGACGGGTACGTTCACACAGCAAAAAGCCGTTGCCAACACTTACGTACTCCAAAACCAAGAGGGCAAAGTAGGGTTCTACAAGGTGATGGCAGGCAGCGAACCGACCATTAAGCCTTACCGTGCCTACATCAACGCAGACGTGGCCGAAGCCAACATCGTGGCCTTGCTCCTCCCGGGCATCGGAACGGGCATCGATGGCATCGTGGCAGAAGATGCCTTGGTGAACGTGTACGACCTCAACGGCATACTCGTACGCGAGAACGTGAAGTTAGGCCAGGCCCTCGAAGGTCTCTCCAAAGGCATCTACATCGTGAACGGCACAAAGAAAGCCGTAAAATAAACCAAAGATTTAAAAACCAAAAACAATGAAAAAGATTATGGAAAAGAGCAAATATATCCAACCGGAGATTTCAATATGCCATGTGGAAACTGACCGGATGATGGCAACCAGCACCGGCAACCCTTCCCGTTTCGATGACCCTGCTGACGGGAACATTGAGGTGTTGACCAACATGGAGAAGTTCACAGACATCTGGGGTAACGAGTTTTAAGGTTTCCCGACCGAAGAGGAACGGTACTACAAGGAGTTCCTGGTTTTGGGGCAGTCCAAGGAAGGGCTGCCCCTTTCTATGTCCAAGCCGTTCCGGCAAGATGGAATGCCCCGACAACGAAACAATCCCTAAACTGCCAACCTGCAAAACAAACTGCGCACGTAAAGGCATCCCCCTTACGTGCGCAATTCCTATCCATCCGGCATGACCGGAAAAGAAGACCCGGCCCCCTACTTATTCAGCTTCCAAGTAAAACCGTCTTTCGTATCTTTCACCTCAAAGCCCAAAGCGGCCAGATTGTCGCGGATTTTATCACTGGTAGCCCAATCCTTATTGGCTTTGGCTATCATACGCTGTTCCAAAAGCATATCCACCACTTTGCCGAAAGCTTCCTCGCGTCCGCTTCCGCCCCCCGTCTCTTCTTTCAGGCCAAGAATGTCGAATGCAAAGGTATGGAACACTTCGGCCAAGGCGGCCAATACGTCAGCGGACATCGTGGCTTTCCGGTCTACCACCGTGTTGATGACACGGCAGGCATCGAACAAGTGGCTGATGACGATGGGTGAATTCAGGTCGTCGTCCATCGCCTCGTAGCACTTCCGGCGAAGTTCGTCCACATACGCCATCCCTACGCTGCCACCGGCTGTCGGGGTAATCCGCTTCAGATTGGCCACGCCCTCCATCAGGCGGGACAATCCTTTCTCACTGGCCTGCAAGGCTTCATTGCTGAAATCCACCGTACTGCGATAATGAGCCTGAAGGATGAAGAAGCGGATGGTCATCGGGCTGTAAGCCTGCGTCAGGCTCTCGTGCTCACCGCTGAAGAACTGTGCCAACGTAATGAAGTTACCCAAGCTCTTGCCCATCTTCTGCCCATTGATGGTAATCATGTTGTTGTGCATCCAATAGTTCACCATGTCGCTACCCTGACTAGCCACAGCTTGTGCGATTTCACACTCATGATGGGGGAAAATCAGGTCCATTCCTCCACCGTGAATGTCGAAATGGTCGCCCAAGTACTTGCGGCCCATGGCCGTACACTCGCAATGCCAACCGGGGAAACCGTTGCTCCACGGACTGGGCCAACGCATGATATGCTGCGGCTGGGCACACTTCCATAAAGCGAAATCCACTTGGTTATGCTTCTCCCCCACACCGTCCAAAGCCCGGGAGTTGTTGATGACATCCTCTAAGTTGCGTCCGGAAAGCTTGCCGTAATGGTGCGCCTTGTTGTATTTCTCCACATCGAAATACACGCTCCCTTCACTGACGTAGGCATAACCGTTATCCAAGATTTCCTTCACCAGTTCAATCTGCTCGATAATATGCCCGGTGGCATGCGGTTCGATGCTAGGCGGCAACACATTCAGAGCCTCCATGGCCGCATGGAAACGGTTCGTGTAGTATTGTGCCACCTCCATCGGCTCCAATTCCTCCAAACGGGCCTTCTTGGCAATCTTGTCTTCTCCTTCGTCGGCATCGTGCTCCAAATGCCCCACATCCGTAATATTACGCACATAACGTACTTTATAGCCGATATGCTGCAAGTAACGGAACAGCAGGTCAAACGTAATGGCCGGACGGGCATGTCCCAGATGGGCATCCCCATACACCGTCGGTCCGCAGACATACATCCCGACACGCCCCGGCGTGATGGGTTTGAACTCTTCCTTTTTACGGGAAAGCGTATTATAGATAAACAATTTTTGTTCCATAATCAATGTATTTGATGGTCTATGATGCATATTCCGGGTCGTCTCCGTTTTCCCGGATCAGACGGAGCAGCTTCTCCACGGCTTCTTCCGCCGGAATGTTCCGCTCCACACATTCTTTTTTCTTATACAAGCTGACCTTGCCGCGCGCAGCCCCTACATAACCGTAATCAGCATCGGCCATCTCACCGGGACCGTTCACGATGCAGCCCATGATGCCAATCTTCAAGCCTTTCAGATGCCCGGTGGCCGCCTTGATGCGCGCTATCGTGTCTTGCAGGTCGTAGAGCGTACGCCCACAACCGGGACAAGAGATATATTCCGTCTTGGTCGTCCGCAAACGGGCAGCCTGAAGGATGCCGAATGCAGTGGCGTCTATATCGCGATGATCCAACGTACCATTATTATATAGGTACAGGCCGTCGCAAAGCCCGTCGAAGAGCAAGGCTCCCATGTCGGCCGCACTCTCTATCTGGAAATCCTCCTTTTCCTCCAGCCCGTGGGCGTACTGCTGGAAAATGACCACGGGGTTCTGCAAACCTTCGCGCGTCAGTTCGTGCACCAAGGCACGATGCTCGCCCAAACGGTTCTGATGGTTGCTTTGGGAAATCACCACCACCTCCGGATGATATTTCAGGCAGGCACGCACCTCTTCATTCAAAGCCCCGTATGAAAGGAAAAGAAACTTCAAATCGGCTGTACACTGGCTCATGAAAGGCAGCATGTTATAAGGGAAAGCCGGATACGTACCGGGTTCACCGGTCCAGACATCCGCATCCACGATATAATCCCCCTCACGCTCTTCCACGGGAGGCAGGTTACGGCCGCAATAAATGTAGTCGGGACGAAAATCGGGATGGGCTTTGAAGCCCTTCAACCTGCCGGAAGCAGCCAAATCCATACGGTCGGCCACGACAACCGGCACATGATCTCCTCCGATATTACGCACGGGCCGCGTTTTCCGCCGTACGGGATTTAAGTAATCGAATTCCTCCGCTTCGGCAGCCGGTATCATCATGGCTCCGTCCCGACCGAGCACATAATCCACCAACTTACGTGCCACCGGAATTTCAGCCTCCGGAGCTTCGCTCAATGACACACGGACTGTGTCACCGATACCGTCCGCCAACAAAGCCCCGATGCCCACGGCGCTCTTGATACGTCCGTCCTCACCGTCACCGGCTTCGGTCACACCCAAATGCAAAGGAAAACACATTCCTTCACGCTCCATGGCATCAACCAACAAACGCACACTACGTACCATCACCACCGTGTTGCTGGCTTTGATAGACACCACCACGTCCTTGAAACCTTCCTTCACACAAATACGCAGGAACTCCATGCAACTCTCCACAATACCCTCCGGCGTATCTCCATAGCGGCTCATGATGCGGTCGCTCAGCGAACCGTGGTTCACCCCGATACGGATGGCCGTATGGTTCTCACGGCAAATGCGTAGGAAAGGCACGAAACGTTCCTCAATCTTTTTCAACTCCTGCGCATATTCTTCGTCCGTATATTCAAGATGCTTGAACGTACGGGCTGCGTCCACATAGTTTCCGGGATTAATACGTACCTTCTCAGCATACAAAGCTGCCACGTCGGCCACTTTCGGATTGAAATGCACGTCGGCCACCAAAGGTACCGCACAGCCTGCCGCACGTACACCGGCGTTGATGTTCCGCAAGTTCTCGGCCTCACGCACCCCTTGGGTCGTCAGACGTACATAATCTCCTCCGGCTTCGGCAATGCGTAACGTCTGAGCCACACAGGCCTCGGTATCCATCGTTGAAGTGTTCGTCATGCTCTGCACCCGAATCGGATGGTTCCCGCCCAACGGCGTACCGCCAATCTGCACTTCACCGGTCTCCCTGCGTCGGTAATCGAACAAGTTCATCCGTCTGTCTTTAATTGCACTTAAACTTATACTTCACATCGGCCAATTCCGTATTGGCCTTTACAATCTTCTGCTTCAGGTTTTCTTTATAACCCGCCAAACGCAAAGCCAATCCTTCATCAGCCAACGACAGCATCTGTGCAGCCAGAATGGCAGCATTCTGCGCTCCGTTTACACCCACCGTAGCCACCGGTATGCCGGGAGGCATCTGGATAATGGAAAGCATGGCATCCAAGCCGTCCAACATCCCCTTGATAGGAACCCCGATGACGGGCAACGTCGTGTTGGCCGCTATCACACCAGGCAAAGCAGCCGCCATCCCCGCTCCCGCAATAATTACTTTCAGGCCGCGTCCGGCAGCCTCTTTGGCAAATGCTTCCACCTCGACCGGTGTCCGATGAGCCGACAAAGCGTTCATCTCAAAAGGGATTTCCATCTCGTCGAAGAACTTGGCAGCCTTTTCCATCACCGGAAGGTCGGACGTACTGCCCATGATAATACTTACAACTGGTTTCATGACTTATCTGAATTTTTAATTGAACTCATTTCCTATAATAAAATTATACCGGCAAAACCGCAAACCACTCCCACGAGAGTACCGGCCACCACTTGCGCCAGACTGTGCTGACGGAGCAACATACGTGCTGTCCCCACAGCTCCAGAAATCAGTACCGTAACACACAGCCACCAAACAGGATTGAACATGAACAGTACCGAATAAGCCACCAACGCGCCTATCACGCCGCCTGCCCCGGCCGAATGCATACTGATTTTCCACCACACATTCACTATGACGCATACCATCTGTATCAGCAAAGCCGACACTAAAATACCGCACATATAACGCGGCATGTGCATACGGAACATCAAATGGAGACAGGCCACGTAAGACAGGATGAACAATATATAGGGTATGGCACGGTTCTCCCGCAAACGCAGTTGCACCGGCGCCCATCCGTTCAGTTTACGATATACGTAAATACACAAGCGAGGCAATAATATAGTGAAAACATAAACCATACACAAAATGGTCAGCTTATAAAACAACGGCAACAGGCTCAAGTAAGTAAACGTGAACAAAGACACAAATCCCACAATAGGCGCATGATACGGCCTAAAAACGACCGACAATAAACGAGCCGATAGAATAAGATTCCTATATCTCATCGCCTTAACCGTGCTACAGGTATCCCCAGTTGTTCCCGGTATTTGGCCACCGTGCGCCGCGCAATGGGAAAGCCTTTTTCATTCAACATCGCCGTCAACGCCTCATCGCTCAGCGGCTTCTTCTTGTCTTCCGCCTCTACCAAATCCTTCAAAGCGGCCTGAATCTTACGGGTGGCAATCTCCTGCCCGTCACCTGTCACATAACCGTCGCTAAAGAACCATTTGAGCGGATAAGTCCCGTAATGGGTCTCCACATATTTACTGTTGGCAGCACGGGATACGGTAGAGATATCCAATCCCGTACGCTCGGCCACATCCTTCAATATCATCGGGCGCAACAAAGTCTCATCTCCTTCCAGAAAGAAAGGACGCTGCAAATCAATAATAGCCTGCATGACAGCGGTCAACGTACGCCGACGCTGTTTCACAGCCTCGATGAATCCCTGTGCTTTTTCTATCTTCTGACGAGTATATTGCAAAGCTTCCCGTTCCGGCCGACTTAACTTTGCGCGTCCGGTGTCTACCTGATGAAGGATTTCCATGAACGAAGGACTGATACGTAACTCCGGCACATCGCCTTTATTGAAAGAAAGGGTAATTCCCCCGTCATCATCGGTCTCTACGGCAAAGTCCGGCACGATTTGTTGGTAATTATGTCCTACCACCTCGCCCATGGCACTCCCCGGACGCGGATTGAGTTTCTTTAAATCTCTCTGCAAACGCTCGCACTCTGCTTCTGTCAAATGCAAGCGAGCGGCAATCCTGTCCCAACGTTTATGGGTAAATTCATCAAACAGCTTGTCGATAATTTCATATTCCAACTGCTTTTGCCGGCTTCCGCGATGTTCATCCCGACGGAGTTGCAACAAAAGGCATTCTCTCAAATCGCGTGCCCCGATTCCGGGAGGGTCGAAAGTCTGCAACCGAGCCAACACTGCTTCCAGTTCCGACTCCGTAGTCTGTATTCCTGCATAAATCTCCAACTCGTCCGCCAACGTGGAAAGTTTCTTTTTCAACAGGCCGTCATTTTCCAACGAACCGATAAGATAAGCCATCAATTCCCGTTCACGCGGTGTCAGGTCACATTCGTTCATCTGCTCCGTCATCTGTTCGTAAAAAGATGTCGTATCGCCATAATCCATCGTTTCCGGACGGTCTTTCCCTCCTCGTTCCTGCAACAGATAGTCCGGCACATCGTCCGGTGTACGATAATCGTCCATCGCCTGCCGTACCTCAGCCGGACGATATTCATCGGAAGGCAAACCACCGTCCAACCCAGAAGCTTCGCCCCCGGCCGACTCTGTATCATCTGTACCGTCATAGACATCTTCCGAAGAAGTATCGGCATCCTCGGAACTCCCCAGACTCTCTTCCAACGCTCCGTTATCTATCAATTCGTTTTTCACACGTTGTTCCAGTTCTGAAACGGGCATTTCCAACAACCGCACCTGCAGCACCTGCTGCGGGGACAGCGTCTGGACCTGCTGCATAGATTGAGACTGAACTAATTTCTGTGACATATATATACACGTTTAATGAGACGTTTTCCGTTGCAAAGTTAGCGTATGACCCGAAAAATGCCAAATATATTCAGACAAATGATTGGATTCCGCCCTCTCATTCCCTGACCAAAGCATAATCCAATTGCTTCTTTTCCAAATTGGCTTTCACAACTTTTACTTGTACCGTATCCCCCAGAGAATAACGATGATGGTACTTGCGTCCCCACAAGCAGTAGTTACGCTCGTCGAATTCATAATAATCGTCATCCAAATCACGCAAGGGTACCATACCTTCACATTTATTCTCATTGATTTCCACATACAGGCCGAACTCCGTCACACCGCTGACAGTTCCTTCAAACACTTGCCCCAACTTGTCGCTCATGAATTCCACCTGCTTATACTTGATACTGGCACGCTCGGCACTGGCTGCCAACTGCTCCATCGCGCTGCAATGTTCACACAACTCTTCATACTTGTCCTGGCTGGCACTGCGCCCTCCGTCAGCATACCGCGTCAGCAACCGATGCACCATCACATCAGGATAACGGCGGATAGGGGAAGTAAAATGCGTATAGTAATCAAAAGCCAACCCGTAATGCCCGATATTATGCGTACTATAACGTGCCTTCATCATGGCCCGCAACGAAACGGTTTCTATCAGATTTTGCTCTTTCTTCCCCTGAATGTCGGTCAATAGCTTGTTCAATCCTTTGGCCACCTCTTCCTTAGACCCTGTCGGTTTCAGTTTATAGCCGAATTTCACAATAAACTCACTCAGATTAATCAGTTTGTCCTGATCCGGCAAATCATGTACACGGTAGGGCAGCGTCTTGGGCTTTTTATTTTTAGGCTGCTTCCCCACGCTCTCGGCTACTGTACGATTGGCCAACAACATAAACTCTTCCACCAATTTATTCGCATCTTTCGCCACCTTGAAATACACTCCTATCGGCTTGCCCTTATCGTCTATGTCAAAACGTACCTCACTACGGTCGAAATTGATGGAGCCATGCTCAAAGCGCCGGGCACGAAGTTGTTTGGCCAAGCGGTTCAATGTAATCAATTCCGTGGCAAAATGTTCGGCCGGCAACACATCCGGCCCGTTAAAGTTCGGATCTGCCTCATGGTCGCCCGGCATCTTATAGTCTTCAGGCGAAGCTTCTTTATGGTCTTCCAACACCTTCTGTACTTCTTCATACGTAAAACGGCGGTCACTCTTAATGACAGTATGAGCCAGATGCCAGTCTTTGACTACAGCCTTGTCGTCCAATTTAAACACGACGCTATAAGTCAACTTCTCTTCATTCGGACGTAAAGAACAGATGAAATTGCACAAACGTTCAGGCAGCATCGGAATCGTCCGGTCTACCAAATACACGCTAGTGGCACGCTTCACAGCTTCTTTGTCTATAACGCTCCCCTCTTTTACATAATGCGAGACATCTGCGATATGTACTCCTACCTCCCACAATCCGTCGTCCGTTTTACGAATGGAAATCGCATCGTCGAAATCCTTGGCATCCCTCGGGTCGATGGTAAAAGTCGTCACCTCACGCAGGTCCTCACGCAGCCCGATTTCTTCGGCAGTGATGCCCGGGTCAATCTTCTCAGCCTCATCTTCCACAGACTTGGGATAAGCATAAGGTAAGCCGTATTCGGCCAAAATGGAGTGCATTTCCGTGGTATTGTCTCCACTCTGCCCCAATATATCCACGACCTTACCTATCGGATTCTTGGCATGTTCGGGCCATTCGGTAATCTTCACCACAGCCTTATCTCCGCTTTTACCACCTTTCAACGCTTTTTTAGGAATAAATATGTCGTTGGCCAACGTACGGTCTTCGGTGAGCAGGAAAGCAAAATCCTTACGCACTTCCAACTTTCCGACAAACGACTTGTCGTTCCTTTCGAGAATCTCGACCACTTGTGCCTCGCGTACATGATGCTTCCTGCGGGCTAACAAAGTCACTTTCACCTTGTCTCCTCCCATGGCGTGCAAAGAGTTCCGTTCGGCCACAAGGACAGGCTCTCCTCCATCCAACGGGGTCACGGTGTTTTTACCGTTCGCTTTGCGATTGAATATGGCTTCAAACACTTGCCCCGTGGTATTCAAGCGAAAATGCAGCTTCTCTGTTTCTTTTATATAATCATCCATCGCCAAATCTTCCAACAAGTCCATACAAAGCAACTTGGCAGGATGCGTGTCCAGTTTCAAGTCTCTGAATATACGTTTAATGTCGTAAACCTCGGCGGGATTATCTTGAAAAAGTTCCATTAACATTTTCGCCAGTTCTTTTTTCTTCAGGCGCTTGCCGCCCTTCTTTCCTGTTTTTCCCATAAATTTGATATTTTAGAGGTTTGTTATCTGTAATCTTTCTGCAAGTTAAGCATATTTATTCATTCCGCTCCTCTTTTATCTCTTATTTTTTCTGAAAATGCTTATCTTTGTTCTTTCTTTTTCATAAGCCAACAGACCAATGAAACTAACCGAACGGGAAAAAGCCATCTATCAAGTTACATGGGCAGGAAGTTTTGTCAACTTTCTGTTAGTCGTATTCAAGTTCATAGCCGGAATTCTGGGGCACAGCGCGGCCATGATAGCCGATGCCGTACATTCTTTATCTGATTTTGCAACCGACATCGTCGTGCTCATCTTCACACGTATTTCCAATAAACCGCAAGATAAAAATCACGATTACGGCCATGGCAAATATGAGACGTTAGCCACGGCAATAATAGGCATAGTACTTTTTGCCGTAGGCGCAGGCATTTGTTGGAACGGACTGCGAGCCATCCAAACCGTATGGCAAGGAGGCCGTCTTCCTGTCCCGGGCATGCTTGCTTTCGCAGGAGCCATCATCTCCATCGTCTCCAAAGAACTGATATACCGTTACACCATTCACGTGGGACGCAAAATCAATTCCAGCGCAGTCATAGCCAACGCCTGGCATCACCGTAGCGATGCTTTCTCTTCCATTGGAACAGCCATGGGCATCGGAGGGGCCATAGCCCTGGGCGAATCATGGAGCGTGCTCGACCCCATGGCTGCTGTAATCGTGAGTTTCTTCATCATGAAGGTGTCCGTCCAACTCTTGAAACCGTGCGTGGACGAGCTGACTGAAAAATCATTGCCGGACGAAATAGAAAAGGAAATCTGCCTCATTGCGGAGAGCACACCGGGAGTATCGGCCATACACAATTTGCGCACACGCCGCATCGGCAACCACTATGCCATAGAGATGCACGTCCGGATGGACGGGCATTTGACTTTGTATGAAGCACACGCCAAGGCATCGGTCATAGAAAACAAATTGAAAGAGAAATACGGAAATGAAACCCATGTGGGCATCCATGTGGAGCCTGTGAAGGATGCCGACGGAACTTACAGGAAATAAAACAAATAGAACAAACGCGTATGAAAATATTAGTAACAGGAGCAAGCGGCTTCATCGGTAGTTTTATCGTTGAAAAGGGACTGACGGAAGGACACGTGATATGGGCAGGCATGCGCGCCACCAGTAGCCGGAACTATCTTCAGGACCCCCGAATCCGTTTCGTCGAATTAGACATGGAACATCCTGAAATCCTACGCCCCCAACTGGCGGCATGCAAAGCCGAATTCGGAGGTTGGGATGTCATCGTACATGCAGCCGGAGCCACCAAATGTATCCGACGTGAAGACTTTTTCCGCACCAATACGGAGGGAACACGTCATTTTGTCGATGCGCTCCGCGAACTGGACATGGCGCCCGGGCGTTTTATTTTCATCAGTTCCCTCAGCGTGTTCGGTGCCATACGCGAACAGGCAGTACGTCACGCCACTTCGGACAATCCCTGGATATATGCCCCGATACGGGAAAATGATACGCCACGCCCCAACACGGCATACGGGGAAAGCAAGTTGGAAGCCGAACGTTATCTCAAGTCTTTGAAAGATTTTCCCTACGTCATTCTCCGCCCCACCGGTGTGTACGGGCCACGTGAAAAAGACTACTTCGTCATGGCGCAAAGCATCAAACAGCACGTAGACTTCAGCGTAGGATACCGTCCGCAGGAAATCACATTCGTTTACGTGAAAGACCTTGTACAAGCCGTTTTCTCTGCCATGGTAAAAGATGTCATCGGGCGCGAATTTTTCATCAGCGACGGAAACGTATACCACAGTACTGAATTCAGCGACTTGATACGCACGGAGCTTGGACATCCGTTCATGCTCCGCATCAAGGCTCCGGTATGGTTCCTTCGTTTCGTATGTGCCATAAATGGCAGCTTCAGCACATGGCGGGGCCGCACCACCACCCTTAACCGCGACAAATTCCACATTCTGTGCCAACGCAACTGGCAATGCGACATCCAACCGGCCGTGGAAGAGTTGGATTTCCGTCCCGAATACCCTTTGGCACGAGGAGTCAAAGAAACGATGGACTGGTATAAAAAGGAGGGATGGCTATGAGAATTTCCGTCCAATGGCTTACCGGAAACGACAATAAGCCCAAAGGCTTATGGCCGATTGAATGGTTGGCCATAACTTACAGCATCCTCACGACCTTGGCCATGTTCGTGCTTTGGCCGGACATGGACCACCCTCGGGACATGTTGGCCGACCGTCTGTACATCTTTCTCGGTACAATCTTATTGTGGAGAATCTATCTCTTTTGGCCGCGCAGACTTATGACTTTCATCCGCATCACAGCACAGATGGCTTTGCTCAGCTACTGGTATCCGGACACTTACGAGTTCAACCGGACGTTTCCCAATTTGGACCACATATTCGCCCGATGGGATGCAGTGCTTTTCAGTTGCCAACCCTCATTGGAGTTCAGCCGCCTTTGCCCATGGCCTTGGTTTTCCGAAGCCGTAAATATGGGTTATTTCTCTTATTATCCCATGATTGTGGCCGTCATGGTTTTCTTCTTTCTCTGTCGCAATAACCATTACGAGAAAGCCTCATTCACTGTCATGTGCTCCTTTTTCATCTTTTACCTCATCTATATATTCCTCCCCGTTGCCGGACCCCAGTTCTATTTTCAGGCCATAACCCCGGAATGTGCCGAAAGCGGGATATTCCCGTCTTTAGGTACCTACTTCAGCCATCGTACCGACATGCTCCCATCACCGGGCTATGCCGACGGTTTTTTCTGTCATTTAGTCGAATGGGCGCAGGATTCCGGCGAACGCCCGACAGCCGCTTTTCCTTCCTCACATATCGGCATTACTTTTATCCTGCTCTATCTGGTCCGTCCGCAAAGCAAACGTTTCCTCTTCATATTATCACCTTTCGCCCTCCTTTTGACGCTGGCCACAGTCTATATCCAGGCACATTACTTAGTGGATGCCATTGCCGGAATATTAGCCTCCTATCCGGTTTTCTGCCTAAGCAAATGGGCATACCAAAAGACAAGCCTTATCCTTAGGCATGAAACCTGAACAAAAGACCCCGCAAAAGGCTTGCAAACGTAGCCTCTTGCGGGGACTCCACCTTTGCCACACGACAAAGGACACCTTATCAAAATTTCACCGAAACTTTCTTTCCATTATAAGACACGGCCTTTTGCCGCCCGTCGGGAAGCAACACCGTAAACTTACGGGATTGCAACATGCCTTTGTATTCGCCTTTGCGTGCTCCCAGAGTCAGACGACGCGAGGAATCATCCCAGGCCATGGGAATCTCTGTATAAGCTCCTTTCTCGTAATTGTAATTGTCGAACTCGTCCTCGTAAAGCACAAAACTGCCGTCAGCACCCGGGTAAACACGGAGAGTCAGGTTATCCCACGGCTTCTCCGTGGCATATTGCACGTCGGGTCCGAGAGGCACGATACTACCTGCTTTAATATATAAAGGTATGATGTCGAGCGTCGTGGCACGTGTCACGGTGCGCCCTCCCTCCATTTTCTCATTTGTCCAAAAGTCATACCATGCAGTCCCTGCCGGAAGATAGACCTCTGCGGACTTCTGTTGCATGAAATCCACGTGTACCCTTTCATCAGCCTTCCCCGCATTGTCGCGGTTCCAACCGCTTTCCTCGTCCACTTTCACCACTTTTTCGGGAGTGTACTGAGCCTCAAGTACGGGTGCCACGAGGAAAGCCTTGCCGAACATATACTCATCATTCATATTCCACACCTTTTTGTCTCTCGGGAAGTCCATGACCAAAGCGCGCATGAACGTAGATTGCCGGTGCGTGACCTCCCAAGACGTAGAATAAATGTAAGGCAACAACGAGTAACGCAAACGAATCATCTTCTCAATGGCATCGTACACGGGTTCGCCCTTCTTTCCAAACTGGTATATTTCACGGGGTGTATCCGCTCCGTGGGAACGCATCATCGGAGTAAAGGCACCAAATTGCAGCCAACGCACGTACAACTCCTGATAAAGAGGATTCTTAGGAGCCGTCCCGTCGTTCCAACTCTTATTATATTGCCCGGCAAAGAAGCCACCGATGTCGTTGTTCCAATGGGGCATGCCGCAAAGCGAGAAATTCAAGCCGGCCGGCACCTGTTTACGCAAGGTCTCCCATGATGAGCCCACGTCGCCGCTCCACACATTAGCCCCGTAACGCTGCTGCCCCAAAAAGCCCGAACGGGTCAGGATGAACACGCGTTTGTCCGACGACACGGCACGCTGATGGTCGTACACTCCACCAACGGACATGAGCGGATAGGCATTACGTACTTTCCGGAAAGACCCCATATAGGTCTTCGTGTCCATATCTTCGGGCTTGAAATCCAGATGATCCGGTTCGGTAGAATCCATCCACCATGCATCCATGCCAAGCTTGAAGATTCCCTCGTTCAGGTATTTCCAATAGATGTCACGGGCTTCGGGAGAATAAGCGTCATACACCCGCACACCGGAAGGATATTCCATATTAGGCGGCCAACTTTCCGTCCCTGATGCAGGCCATGTCCGGAAATCGTACAGCAATCCTTTATCAGCCAACTCCCGGTAAGGCTTTGTAGCCGGACCGAACGATGACCAGATGGAAATCGCCATGTGCGCGTTCATCGCATGCACGTCATCTATCATTTTCCGGGGATTATTGAATTGAGGGTTCTGAAAGTCCATGGCATTCCACAAATAGTTGTGTCCCCAATATTGCCAGTCTTGTATGATGCCATCGAGAGGCACGCCTAATTCACGGTATTTGCGCACGACTCCCACGGTTTCCCCTTGGCTCTTATAACGCTCCTTGCTCTGCCAGTAACCATAAGTCCAAAGTGGGAACATCGGCACTTCACCTGTAAGATGCCGAACCTGCGCCACTACGCCGTCGGCATCCCCGCCGTACATGAAATAATAGTCCATGCAATCACCCACCTCCGAACGGAAAGATGTTTCCGAGGCATTGTCGGTAAAGAGCGTAGGTGAATAATTGTCCCAGAAAAGCCCGTATCCTTTGGTAGACTGGATGAAAGGGCTGACATCCTCCACGTTGCCCTGCACAAGATTCTTCACTTGCCCTCTTTGCGACATCTTCCCGTTCTGCAACTGTCCTAAGCCGTAAATGGCCTCGTCAGTCTCCAATTTGAAAGCCTGGTATACATTATAAGTCGCATCACCGGCATCGTCAAAAGGAGTGAAGGGTTTCTCCGCCGGCTTCTCGGCAAGCAAGTGCCTGCCATCGGCTGTCTCATAGGAAAGCGCACCGGTGGACGTGTCCAAGCTCACTTGGAGTTCCTTGGTACCCATCACGATGGCACCGTCCTTGGTGCCGACTTTGAAACCCACCTTTTCGGGCAAAGCCACCACCGACAGGCTTTCTTTCTTGAAACTCTCGCCATGGGGCGACTTGACCACTCTCACCATAGAGGGCGTAAAAAACTGTACCTCCACATCCACGGCATCCACTGTGGCTTTAATGCCGTAATCAGTACGTTGGTAATCCTGCGCAGTCACGAAGGCCGCACAAGATAGCCCGCAAAAAAGCAAAACTGTCCTTTTCATCTTGTCTATTGTTTTATAGTTTCACGATGCAAAATTATATTCCGACCCATGTTCCCAAGCCATCCTCCCGTTGAAATTCATGATAACCATGTTGAATCCTTCACCGACATGCTACATCAGGAAAAACCTATGTTACATGGCAACAAACGAACAACGGGGAAAAATAGTCTTTTACAAAAAAAGCACACGGGAAACCGACTTTGGAAAAGTTCACCTATCCGGCCTCCCGTGCGCATTTACTTTCTTTTTTATCGTTTACGACTTCAGCTGAAACGCCAAAAATCCCAATTCATAAGGTTCTTGCCGGCACCGCCCTTAAAGAGGAATACCAAGTCATGTACGCCTTTAGCTCCCTTCACGCGGCATTCCATTTCTTTATACGCCTGCATGCCTCCGGTGGCTTTCACCTCCAACGTTCCCACCAACGGCCCGTCGACACTGTCCAAATGTATTTCGACGGTACAACCTTGTTCCGAAGCGATGCAAGCACGGAAACGTTTGGCACCACGCTTCCGGAAGTCCACCCCACGTACAATCAACGAGTCGCCATCGTCCACCGCCGTCACATAAATGCCGCCGCCCGGCATCTTCTCCGTCTTCAGGCCGTAGCCCCAAGCCATCGTCTCGGCTTCCACACGGCGGTATGGGTTGAAAAGTTCAACCTGTTCCACTTTCACATCCTTGAAATAAGGCACTTCCTGAATCGTGCCGTCTGCATTATAATGCATTTCAGCCACAGATACGGAACGGCGTTCGTGATGTTCCTCCATTTCCAGGCGCAAGAGGTCGTAATTCTGTCCGAACACATAAGTCTTCCCCTTGTAGTCCACAATGCCCGGATGGTTACCGCGCGTGCGTTCGGTAGGACGCATGATGTATCCTTTCACGTCCCACGGACCGGTGGGCGAATCACTCATGGCATAACCGATACCTTCGGGACAGCAGGTGGAAGCAAAGGCCAAGTAATAATGGCCGTCGCGCTTGTAAAACCATGGCCCTTCCTGATAAGTCTTCAATTTGCCGATTTTCACGATATCGCCCGAGGTAGAAATCATATCTTCGTTGAGCTTCACGTAATAAAGATTGGGGTTACCCCAATACATGTAAGCCTGACCGTCATCGTCGATATATACCGTGGGGTCGATGTCGTCCCAATGCTCCTTTTGCCATACCAACGGCTTGCCGATAGGGTCTTTAAAAGGCCCGTAAGGCGAGTCGGATACCAACACGCCGATGCCATTGCCGTGAAGCGGACAGTACATGTAGAACTTGCCGTTCCGCTCTACCACTTGTGCAGCCCAGGCTCCGTTGTCACGCTTGCGCCATGCAAAATCCTTCGTGGAAGCCACCGGGCCATGGTCGGTCCAGTTCACCATGTCGGTAGACGTATAAAGCTGCCAGTCAAGCATCTTGAAACCGTAACCCTGCGCATCGTCTTCGTCATGCCCCGTATAAAGGAACACGGTGTCGTTATGTAACATGGGCGCGGGGTCGGCCGTGTACTTGGTCTGGATAATGGGATCTTGTGCGTAAAGCACGGTTTGCCCTGCACATGCCAACAATGCGGCGAGGGCAGAGGTCATAAGTGAATGTTTCATTTTACCAATCTATTATTTAAAGGTTATTATTTTATAGCCCCAAAAACCATCCTCAGGATTCGGACGACCGGAAGAAAAGCCTCAACGTTTCAGCCAAGTAGGCACGGGCGTTCATCCATGTATGGCCCCCGTCCGTGATACACGTCCGGCAGGAAATACCTTTCTCCCGAAAATAATCAAGGTGCCTCATCACATCGGCATAGAGGAAATCCCCGCGCCCGACACCGAACCATTTCACCCGGTAGAGGGAATCCATACGTGCGGGCTCCTCCATAAGCCGCCCGAAATGACGGTCCATCACCTGCGGAGTAAGATAGGCACTATAAGAAGCCACATGGGCGAACAATTCAGGATGGGAAAAGGCTGCAAACAGAGCCTGCCCGCCGCCACGCGAGAACCCGCCGACCGCACGGGACTCACGCGAAAGTTCCGTACGGAACTCCGACTCCACATAGGGTATCACGGCTTCCGTCAGTTCGCGGGCAAAGGTGGCATACATTTCGGCAGCCTCAGGCGATGAGGGCATAGGCGTACCGTGGGACGGCATATAACCGTACGGCATGACCACGAGCATCGGCTCGGCCTCTCCCCTGGCGATGAGATTGTCCAAAATGGCATCCACGCGCCCCACCTTGTACCAGGTTTCCTCCGTATCGGTCGTGCCGCTCACGAGATAAAGCACGGGATAACGCCGACCGGCCTCCCGGTCATAGCCCGGAGGGGTATACACCAACATCGTACGGTCGGTCTGCAAGACCTCGGAATAATAACTGCAATAGCGTACCTGTCCCCTCGGAACATCTTTATGGCGTGCATAGAGGGCTGCCGTGTCCGGCATCTCCAACAAGCTGGCCTTGAAACGTTCGTTGGGAAAGGCCAGGGGGTTGCTCGGGTCGGAAACCTCCACCCCGTCGATGCGGAATGAGTAAGGATAAATGTCGGGACGGCCTATCTTTACCGTCACGCTCCACACCCCGTCAGTTCCTTTCCGCATCGGGCATGTACCGTCCATAAACTGCCCCGAAAGCTCCACCCGTGAAGCAGAAGGGGCACTGACCGAAAAAGTCACTTCCCCTCCGGTACCCACACGGGGCGACACGACCGGGTTGTTCCACGGATTCCCTTGTGCCCTCGCCAAGGCCGGCCAACCTAAGGCGAAGCATAAAACCATCATGCTCAAGAACGTCATCATTCTTCTACCGATTTACCATCATCAGACCTCCGTTGCACGGAATCGTTACTTTCACGGTCTGTTTCTTCCCTAACTTCACCGACTTCACTTCGCCCTGCAACTTATTGTCATCGGCATATACCTGCAATTCCGTACCGGAAGCCCACATCGGCAGGCTGATTTCCGTCTTCAGCGTTTCCTGCTGCGCGTTCACTCCCGCCACATACCATTTATCGCCGTGACGACGTGCCAGAATGACGTATTTCCCGGGGTAACCATCGATGAAACGGACATCATCCCACGTCGTAGGCACTTGCTTCATGAAATCTATCGCCCAAGCCGGAGCGTCCGTCAGATTGTTGGGGGCGAGGGCAAAATGTTGCACGGGCGACTGGAACAATACGGCCGTAGCCAACGCATAGACATCGGACGTCACCCGGCGGCTGCCGTGCGGTTCATTCTTCGCATTGTAATACTTGTTCAGCGCACTGCCACCGAAATCCATACTGCCCACCGTATTCCGGATGAAAGGATGCAGGCTGGCATTGAAAGCCTCGGCATCGCAACTTTTCTGCGAGAAGTTCAGGTTCTCACTGGCCAATACCGCCTCGCTGGCCACGAAATTGGGATACATCCGCTCCCAACCACGCGGAAGGGTGCAACCGTGGTAAATCACCATCAAACCGTAATCGTTGGCATCAGCCAAGATGTCTTCGTAAAGCTGCATGGTCTGTTGCTTGTCGCTCCCGATGAAGTCCACCTTGATACCCCGGATGCCGGTTTCCTTCATCCATTTCATCTCCCGGCGGCGGACTATCATGTTGTCCATGCGGCCACGCGGCCCTTGGGGCGCATCGTTCCAATAACCGTTGGAATTGTACCACAAATACAGGCCGACCCCCTTGCCTGCGGCGTAACGGGCCAGTTCTGCCGTCCGTTCGTATCCCACGCGCGAATCCCACCAGGCATCCACGAGCACGCTCTCGTAACCCATGTCTGCCGCAAAATCCACATAACGCTTCTGTTCGTCATAGTTCATGCTGTTGTCGCCTGCGATAATCCAACTCCACGTGCCGCGACCGTAGACATACCGGCGCGAAGGCTCATAGAGAGGCTCTACCACGTCGTATGGTATGGTGGTCTCCACAATCGGTGCCAACGTCTGCCCCACGGTAACCGTGCGCCAAGGCGTTTCGCCCGGCAAGGCGATACCGGGGCAGGCCGTCCCGTTACCGTTATATTCCCCCTCCTGAGGAAAACCGATGGTGTAAAGGCCGCCGTCCTTTCCCATCAAGCGGCTTGCGCAATAACGGCTGTCCACTCCTGTCTCGGAAATCAGCACCCAGCCCTTATTCCCCGTACGGAACAGGCAGGGAAACGTGTAACCGTTACCCCAACCGTTCTTTCCCATCTCACCGTCTGCGGTGTACGATGTCTCATAACTCGGGCTGGTTCGCGCAAATCCTCCCATCGGCCCCGCCTGCGGACAGAGGAATGTCGTGGTACCCTGAGGAAGCACGAAGCCCGTCGTCTCCTCCTTGACCACACAGCACAAGGTATTCCCCTGTGGATACATCTTATATTTAAAGGCCACATCATGGTCGGACACATGGAACACGACATCGAAAATGTGCTTGCCGTCCTTATAAAAAGGGCAAACCGCTTTCGTAGCCCGCACGTCTACCTTGCTGCGTTTTATAGTAGGCAATTCATAGTGGCCGGACACCGGCGAGGAAGAAAAAGAAGATTCCTGCAAGGTCATCCCTTGTGAGAAATCACCGATATTCGTCAGCAATCCCAAAGGAGATTGTTCCAAGAACACGGTCTCACCGCAAACGACACGGTAAGTAGGGCGGCCACCGTCATCGGCCACCGTCACCTGCAACTTTTTATCAGGACTTGAAAACTGTATGGTGGCCGCATCTGCCACCCCAAACGCACAAAACGCACATGCGAGCAAGAAGTATTTCTTCATGGATTATTGATTAATTATTTGATTGTTCCTGCCGCAAAATTACGAATAAAAACAAGATTTCTCTTTCGCCTATGTTACATTTATTTTGTTTTTTGTATCATTTTCAAGGCATACAGCCTGAATCCGGCCAAAAAAACGAAAAATCCGGCATTACGGACAGCCGCACAAGCCAACACTTACGTGCGGACAGGATGTCAGGAAAAGAAATGAAAATGCCGGCAAAAAGACAGCAACCGCCTCTTTTACACCATAGCCCCAAAAACGGAAACTCCTGCCATGGGAAGCCAAACGTTAACAAAAAGCCATGCAGCAAGGGCATCTTTTGCTCCTATGCGGCATTTCCCGGAATCGCTTTCAGCCGAATAAAAATTCATTCGGCTGAAAACGATTTTCCAATGTCCGCAGAACTTGCGAGCGACCTGTACCAAAAGACGGAAAAACGACTTCTTACCGTGGAGAAGAGATGCTGAAAACCCTGTTTTTCCACGTAGATGAAAGCCCGAGAGCCTCAAAAAGGAAAAACAAAACGAAAGCGGAAACGCCCGACGGAAAGACATATAAAAAAAGCCATGCGGAAAGACATGGCATATCCTCTATCGAAAAGAAAGCTCCAAAAACAAAAGGCAGCATTCTGTCAGATTCCCGATGCACGAGAATCCATTATTCGCGACCGCTCCCGTCCCGGCTTGCAAATACGCCATTCTCGTCAGCCAGAAAATGACTATTTGTCATTTTGGAAGCTATGCCACAAATTGCCCTCGGGCACGGGTGCCTCCACGTCTATCTCTTGCTTGGATACGGGGTGGACGAAACGCACACGGCGGGCATGCAGGCAAATGCTCCCGTCGGGGTTGCTGCGCGGCGCACCGTACTTCAGATCCCCCTTGATCGGGCAGCCCATCTTGGCCAACTGGCAGCGGATTTGATGGTGGCGGCCGGTCTTGAGGCCTATTTCCAAAAGGAAATAACGTTCCGAACGTCCGATAAGCTTATAGTCGAGGATGGCTTTCTTCGCCCCGGGCTTTTCCTTGTCGTAAGCATACGACTTGTTCTGCTTCTCGTTGCGCACCAACCAATGCACCAGTTCCCCTTCTTCCGCAGGCGGGCAATTCCCCGTGATGGCCCAATACGTCTTGTGCACTTCTTTCGTACGGAACATTTCGTTGAGCCGGGCCAAAGCCTTGCCGGTACGGGCAAAGACCACCAGTCCGCTCACGGGACGGTCCAAACGATGCACCACGCCGAGGAACACGTTCCCCGGCTTGTGGTACTTCTGTTTGATGTATTCCTTCACCATCTCCGCCAAAGGCTTGTCGCCGGTCTTGTCGCCCTGTACAATCTCCGAACTGCTTTTGTCGACGATGATGAGGTGGTTGTCTTCGTAGACTACGTCCATACGGATTACATGTTCATGCCACCGTCAATCTGGATAACCTGTCCCGACACGTAAGAAGACAGGTCGGAAGCCAAGAAAAGTGCCACGTTGGCCACGTCTTCCGGCGTGCCGCCACGACGCAAAGGTATCTTCTTGCACCATTCCGCACGCACGTCGTCCGACAATGCCGCCGTCATGGCCGTCTCGATAAAGCCTGGTGCTATGGCATTGGCACGGATGCCCTTGGCTCCCATCTCCTGGGCTATGGACTTGGCCAAAGCTATCATACCGGCCTTGGAAGCCGAATAGTTACACTGTCCGGCATTGCCATGTACACCCACCACGGAAGCCATGTTGATGATGGAACCGCCCTTCTGGCGCATCATAATAGGCGTACAAGCGTGGATGAAGTTGAAAGCCGACTTCAGATTGACGGCAATCACTGCGTCCCACTGCGCCTCCGTCATACGCAACATCAAGCCGTCTTTAGTGATACCGGCATTGTTTACCAGAATATCTATCGAGCCGAAATCCTCTTTCACCTGCTTCACCACTTCTTCCGTCTGTGCAAAATCAGCCGCATTGGAAGCGTAGCCTTTGGCCTTCACGCCGAAAGCGGCGATTTCCGCCTCGGTAGCCTGCCCGTTTTCATCAATTACCAAATCCGTAAAAGCCACGTTCGCGCCTTCGGCGGCAAACTTCAGGGCAATGGCCTTACCGATACCGCGGGCGGCACCCGTCACCAAAGCCGTCTTTCCTGTCAATAATCCCATAATCTATTATTATTTAATGGTTAAATATATTATCTGTCAACGTTCTCCCCGCAATGCGCGGTGTATCAATGTCTTCACCATACGGCGCGTTTCCGCCTTGTTCAGTCCCTCTCCCAAGCGGCCGTAAATGTAAGGCACCTCCAACCCTTTCACGCAATAGTGCATCACGTCGGCCACCAATGCCACGTTCTCTATGGAGAACTCACCCGAGGCGACCCCTTCTTTCAACACCCCGATGAAAAACTCCGTTTCTTTTTGGTCGAAATGTTTCCTCACCTTCTCCACCATCCAGATATTACGGAAGAATTCGGCACGCAAATTACCGTTGCGCAACACGACCTCTTTAATGGAATGCAAATGGACATAAATGATTTCCACCAGTTTTTCCTCCAAATCCATCCTTTTATTGGCCACTTCCGACAACTGGGCCGAAAGATGCTCCAACTCCGTTTCTATCACGGCAAAATAAATGTCTTCCTTATTCTTGAAATAGGTGTAAAGCGTACGGCGTCCTTTGCCCGAGGCTACGGCAATATCGTTCATCGTCGTATTCTCCAGCCCTTGCTTGGCAAACAGCCCTCGCGCCACATCCACCAATCGTGTCCTTGTCTTCGAAACAGCCATAACTGTTACAAATGTAAGCGAAATCCGGCAAGCAGGCAATATTTCCCCCTTAATTTTCGTTTCAGTCCGGCAAAAAAGCCTGCCATTGTTATCCGAAACGGGTAAGCCCGGCTCAAATTAACACAGACTTTATTGCCGCCATACCGGCTTTTCCGTAATTTTGCATACGGCGCAGCAGGACTGCCCCCATGCCCGATGCTCCGCGAAGGACAGGTATTTTATGCCGACTATGCCAAACCCGACGGATTTTGCGACGAGGCTTGGAAAGCGATTTACCAATATGTATTTGCGTTGGCCCACGGCGCAACGAAAGAGCCGTTCTACTACGGCGATTGGATAAGCAAAGCAGGCATTGACATCTGTGTAGTTGCAACGACGGTCTCCGACCGGTCATCTTCAAACAGGAAGCCACCAACGAAGAAAGCCAAATAAACTATATCCCTGTACAAGACTAATGGTGGCCTACCACCGCTGCAAGACAAGGAACACCCTACAAGAAATACCGGCTACATTCGCCTTTTTACAAAAATAATCCGTGATTTGTTTGGCCATTCTGTGGAAAAGCACTACCTTTGCACACAGAAACAAGAAACACATCGCGGAGTGGAGCAGTTGGTAGCTCGCCAGGCTCATAACCTGGAGGTCGTTCGTTCGAGTCGAGCCTCCGCAACTCAATACAAACGCAATTAACTTCAGGAAAGTTAGTTGCGTTTTGTGCTTTAAAACCATTAACCTGATGAAAGTCATGAAAAAAGTATTCTGTTCCCTATTGAAAAGCCTGGTGCTCACAGTTACGCTATCCCATTCCTTGCCTTCGCACGGACAAGAGGAAACTCTCCGGATTCCCATGACTACGGAGGATGCGAAAAACAAATATTCCACAATAAGCATGCAACGCACCAGTGTGCACGACCCTTCTATCGTCTATGATAAGGTGAGCAGGCTGTATTACATATTCGGCTCCCACATGGCCACTGCCAAAACCCGGGATTTGCAAAACTGGACCGGGGTGTCCTTTCCTTGGGGCACGGTAAATACGGACGAGACAATCACGTCCGACGTAGCTCCGGCAGACGCTTTCCACACCCACCAAACGCGGAAAATCACCATCCACGGCGAAACGGTGGATTTCGGTAATTTCGATGCCGCAGCTTGGAACTGCGCCCTTCCCGGTACCGGTACCAATGGAGAAGAAACGCCATGGACCGTGGATGGCAACATGTGGGCTCCGGACATTATTTACAATCCCGTGTTGGGGAAATGGTGCCAATACCTCAGCCTGAACGGTCCGCAATGGAATTCTTGTATCATCCTGCTTACGGCCGACCGTATAGAGGGGCCTTACGTCTACCAAGGTCCTGTTGTATTCAGCGGATTCCGCAGCGACACGGACGAACGCATCTCCTTCCACAAGACCGATTTGGAATTAGTCATCGGAAAGCAATCGAGCCTCCCTGCACGGTATAAACAGGAAAAATGGGGAGATTATTGGCCGCACGCCATAGACCCTTGCGTGTTCTACGATGAAGACGGGACGTTATGGATGTCGTACGGCTCTTGGTCGGGTGGCATCTATATCCTGCAATTAGATCCGAATACCGGTCTGCGGGACTACAACGTCACTTATACGGGGGACTTCGATACGAAAGGGGCTAACGTGACATCCGACCCGTACTTCGGAAAGAAAATCGCAGGCGGTTGTTATGTATCGGGCGAAGGTTCCTATATCGAACATATCGGCAACCACTATTACTTGTTCATGAGCTATGGCGGGCTTGAACCCAACGGCGGATACGAGATGCGCGTATTCCGTTCGTCTCGTCCGGACGGCCCGTACAAGGACATGAACGGGACTGATGCCATCTTCACAAGTTGGAAACTTAATTACGGTCCCAATGCAGACAATCGCGGTGAAAAGCTATTGGGAGCCTACAACCATTGGGGATTTATGAATGTCGGCGAACGTGCACAAGGACATAATTCCGTATTTGCCGCAGAGGACGGACGCACTTACTTGGTTTACCATACCAAATTCAATGACGGGACGGCGGGACATCAGGTTCGTGTGCACCAACTGTTCCTGAACCGTTCCGGTTGGCCCGTAGCCGCTCCGTTCGAGTTCCACGGAGAAACGACAGGCGACCGTCAGATAGCCTCTTCCCAACGGTTCGATTCTAAAGAGGTAGCAGGCCGCTACCACGTCCTCGTCCATCCCTACGGGCAAAACCATGCCGCCTACGAAGAGACCGCCCCCACAGAAATCTTGCTCCGTGAAGACGGGAAGGTAGAAGGGGCATACAGCGGAACTTGGAAGATATATGACGGCAATTCATATATCACCTTGAACCTGAACGGTACGGTTTACGAAGGAGTCGTAACGGAGCAACAAATGGAACCGACCACTATCAAAGCCGTCTGTTTCACTGCATGTGGCGACAATGGCACAAATCTATGGGGATACCGGATGGGAGATGCATACGCCTTGGCTTATACACTCAATATGACCACCATTCTGGTCAAGGACAACCAATACATCTCGCGCAACATGGACTTGTATGGACTGGAGAGAGAAATGAATGTCAACGCCAAATGGGAGTCCGACACTCCGGACGTGGTTTCCCATACCGGACGATACAACCCGGCCGACCTGACGGAAGACATCCCCGTGCAATTATCCTGCGAACTGTCCTGCGGTGACTACTTTTGGACTGACACGTTCCACGTGAAAGCCCGCAAGGAATCTCTGCCCGACGGTAATTGGCTTGGTGGCATAAAAGCATATTATGATTTCGACCAAGAGCCTTTCGTCAATGCATACGACCACGTACAAACAGCCAAGCGCTTGTCGCAAGGCGGCAACAACAAACCGTCGTTGGAAAAGGACAGTCTGCGCAACGGCAGCATCCTGCACCAATATTTCGGCGCAAGCGGCTATTGCAGCTACACACAAATGCCCAATCCGCTAAGGAATGAGCGTTTGGAAGGTATGACCGTATCTTTATGGGTGAAACGTACTGACGACATTCCATGGGACGCAATATGGTCTTTCTACAATCCTACGGTTAACACCAGGCTATATCTTACAGGTAATTCCTACGTAGGCTTTAACAATGGCAAAGACTGGTTCGACATCAACCATCCTGGTAGTATTATCTCCGCACGTATTCCTGTCGGTAAATGGTGTCTCGTCACGATAACCATTTCACGTAGCCAAGGGTGTACCATATACGTCAACGGAAGTAAGATACGTGACGTTGAATACATCGGAAACTGTAATGGCATCAATATTACAGACACAAAAGACTTTGATTATAATCGGGTCATAGACTTTATTCAATCATGCCCTAATTTCTATTTAGGCTACGGCTCTTTTTGGGGTTCCGTAGACGTAAGGATGGATGACCTTATCCTATACAATCGGGCTTTGGAAGCAACGGATGTCAGAGCCTTGAACACGATGAGCAACAGAGTAACAGATTTCTCTATCGGAGAAGGCGGTTTGTCTGTCAAACCTGTCCATCATCACGGGAACAGAACCATGAAATCTATATACGATTTATCCGGATGCCCTGTAAAAGAGGTAAAAAAAGGTATCTACATTATTGAAGGCCAGAAAGTCATATACCCATAGAAGCCAAGAATAACATACAACTTATTTCATATACCAATGTGACAATTCAGAAGCCCCCGGGAATAAAAAACCCGTTCCCCCGCCCGGCATGGGCCGTGCGCGG
>ENA-OURS01000925-OURS01000925.1-human-gut-metagenome-genome-assembly--contig:-NODE-925-length-29727-cov-3.462793_pt1 | contig 29727 bp, 32 predicted proteins | sample MGYA00242109_ERZ509010 | MGnify/ENA primary metagenome ERZ509010 (study PRJEB26280, sample SAMEA2338774) | human gut metagenome | biome: human gut; feature: human-associated habitat; material: faeces... | reverse complement strand
AAAGTAGAACAAAAATCCAAAAAATTGAGAAAATGTTCTACCGTCGCCACCAAATTCGACCCGCGCGGCCTCGAAAGTAGAACAAAAATCCAAAAAATTGAGAAAATGTTCTACCGTCGCCACCAAATTCGACCCGCGCGGCCTCGAAAGTAGAACAAAAATCCAAAAAATTGAGAAAATGTTCTACCGTCGCCACCAAATTCGACCCGCGCGGCCTCGAAAGTAGAACAAAAATCCAAAAAATTGAGAAAATGTTCTACCGTCGCCACCAAATCTGACCCGCGCGGAACCAAAAGTAGAACAAAATCCCCAAAAATTGGAAAAATGTTCTACTCGGTTGCTTTCGTCAAAGTAGTGTTGTCTCAGATTACGGGCAAATCTTAAAAAACGTTGCCCGTAAGCCAGTTTTGACGCATTGATTGAGCAGGCGATACGCAGCGCTGCATTTGACAAAAAGTCTGTTTTCATGTCTCAAAATTGAAAAAATGCCGGATGAAATCAGTCGACCTGCGCCTTCATTTGTTCGATGCTTCATTTATTTCAAGGGGGAAACGGGACTTTTTCCAGCCCCTTCTTTTGAAAAAATAAAAAAACCTGAGCCCGATAAAAGGCTCAGGAGCTGACGCTTATTTTCCGAAAAATTTGTATCGGTAAACCAGGAGCAGATATTTCGGCAATGCCATCATGCGCAGGAATCTGGTCGGTTCCTTATAGAGACGATAAAGCCACTCGATGTGGTGATCGATCCACCATTGCGGAGCGCGCTCGGCGTAACCGGCTAAAACGTCGAAAGAACCGCCGATTCCCATCCAGATGGCGTCGGTGACGCGTCTGTTTTTTTCAATAAAGTATTCCTGCTTCGGAAAACCCAAAGCACAGAAAACGAAATCGGGTTCCGAAGACTGAATTTCGCGAACGATTCCTGACTCGTCTTTGAAGTATCCGTCATGAAAGCCGGCGATGACGATTCCGGGATACGTTGTTTTGATTTTTTCAATCATCGTCATGATGACTTCGTTTTTTGCACCGAGGAAGTAGATTTTCTTACGTTCTTCATCGCACCATTTCAGGATGGCAGTCATCGTGTCGAAACCGGTGACGCGTCCCGGAAGACTTGATCCGAGAATTTTGGCGCCTTTGACGATGCCGATACCGTCTGCCGTGAGATAATCTGCACCTTTGATGACTGAAGAATATTCAGGATCGTTCAATGCGGTCAAAACGATTTCCGGATTGGCCGTCACCACGAAACGATTTTTGTGAGAAAGGCTGTCTTTTTTTAATTGTTCGACGAATTCCTGCTGGGTAGCTTTGATGAAGTCAAAACCCAAGACGTTGACCGTTGAAAATGGCTGGGTCATGTATTTACCTGCTTTCTTTTTTTGTCTCTAATGACAATTATAACGTTGATTTGCTTTACGTGGTACAATTATATTTATAATGAAATTTTAGTTTAAAAGGCGTACAATGAATGTGATGATACATTTTGTGACATGAAAGGGAGGAGACGTTATGCGTCCTTTGCAAAAACAAATTATTGATGAACTTAAGGTTTTGCCTGAAATTGATCCTGAAAAAGAGATTCGTCGCTCAGTCGATTTTATTAAGGCATATCTTTTGAAATATCCGTTTTTCAAATCCATCGTGCTTGGCATCTCCGGAGGCCAGGATTCGACGCTTTGCGGAACGCTTTGCCAAAAAGCAATCAGCGAGCTTCGTGAAGAAACGGGAAACTCTGATTACAAGTTTATTGCCGTTCGCTTGCCGTATGGCGATCAAGCCGATGAACAGGATGCAATGGATGCAATCGAGTTCATGAAAGCTGACAAGACCGTGCGCGTCAACATCAAACCGTCAAGTGATGCAATGATGGAAGCCGTTGAGGCAAACGGGTTGACGGTCAGCGATTTCAACAAGGGAAATATCAAGGCTCGCGAACGCATGATTGCGCAATATGCGATTGCGGGTTCCGAAAACGGAGCCGTTGCCGGGACTGATCATGCCGCTGAAGCCGTGACCGGATTCTATACGAAATACGGTGATGGCGGTGCCGACATCTGCCCTCTCTGGCGACTTGACAAGCGCCAAGGTCGTGCGATGCTTAAACTTTTGGGTGCTCCGGAACATTTGTATCTCAAAACGCCGACCGCTGATCTTGAAGAAGATCGACCGGCATTGCCTGATGAAGCAGCTTTGGGCGTAACATACAAGGACATTGATGATTATCTGGAAGGACGCGAAGTCGAAGAAAAAGCTGCCGAAAAGATCGAAGGATGGTATCTGAAGACGCAGCACAAGCGTCATATGCCGATTAACGTATATGACGAGTTTTGGAAATAAAGGAGGATGTCGATGAAACGCAGAGCAGATTTTGGGCACTACGTCAGCGTTTTGGCTGAAGTGATGGAAACGACCGAAAATATGGGCGCAAAGCTCAATCCGTTTTTTGAAACGTTCAGGAAAGCTCTTGACGAAGGAAAAGACATTTCACCTGAAGATTATGACAAGACAAAAGCAGAGTTTGAAAACGGCGTTGAATTGTACGAGAATAACCTCAAAAAATTGCAGGGACTGGAAGCTCCGATTGCGATTATCGGGGTGCACAAGAAACTTGTCGGGGCGTATCGTCGTTTTTGTGAAGGCTGCGCTCATATGAATTCATCAATCGATTATGCTGGAAGATGGGTTGATGCGGAGCAGTTTGACGTTTCTGAAAAAGAGCAGGGAAATGCCATGGACGACATTGCCAGATTAGTCAAGAAGATTATGAGATAAAAGGAACCGCGTCTGAAATTTCGGACGTGGTTTTTATTGTAATGTTTTGATCAAGCAGATAGAATAAAAAGAAATCGGAGGGATGCACGTGGAAAAAAGATATTTAGAAATCGTTGCTCAAACCATGCCTTTCAAAAAGCATCAGATCGAGGCTGTTTTGAAGATGCTTGAAGAAGGCAATACGGTTCCGTTTATTGCTCGCTATCGCAAAGAAAGAACGGGGAGTCTGGATGAAGTTCAAATCAAAGACATCAGCGATGAGTACCAACGAGTCGAAAAAATCGAAAAAAAACGCAGCGATATTGAAGCAAGGATCGGAGAACTCGGCAAGCTGACCGAAAACCTGAAAAAATCAATCGACGCAGCTGAAACGATGCAGCAATTGGAAGATCTGTATTTGCCATACAAGCAAAAAAGACGAACAAAGGCCCAGGCTGCAAAGGAAGCAGGCTTGGAGCCGTTTGCGCTGTGGATGCTGACGTTTCAAAAAGAAACGGTTGAGTCAAAAGCAAAAGCAGTTGCCCGGAAATTAGGCCTTAAAGAAGAAAAGACGGCTATTGACGGAGCAATGGAAATTTTGGCCGAAAATTTTGGCGAAAATCCGCAAACAAGACAAATGGTACGTGATCTGGCCGATAATCGCGGTAAAATCGTTGCCGCCAGGAAGAAGAATGCAGAAGATGCGCAGGAAGTTTATAAAAACTATTACGAATTCGAGGCATTAGCCAAAAAACTCACGTCATATCAAGTGCTGGCGCTTGATCGCGGAGAAAAGCAGGGCGTTTTGCGGGTCAGGCTCGAACTTGACGATGAGCGAATCTTGAATCAGATGTACCGCCATTATGCCAAAAATCATGAAGAAGATTCGGCAGAATATGTCAAAAAGGCTTGCAACGATGCGTACAAACGCTTTATCAAGCCGGCAATCGAACGCGAATTACGCAGCAACTTGACGGAAACGGCCGATAAGAAAGCAATCGAAGTTTTCGGAGACAATCTTTACCATCTGTTGATGCAGGCACCGCTTAAAGGTCGCGTCGTACTAGGGCTTGACCCGGCTTATCGGACCGGATGCAAACTGGCGGTCGTCGATGAAACGGGCAAGTTTTTAGCCAAAGCGGTCATTTACCCGCATGAAAAGCACAAAGGCGAACGCGTTGATCAAAGGCGAGTCGCAGATGCGAAAAAGACGCTCAAGACCTTGATTCAAAAGTATGGCGTCAAGACGATTGCCATCGGAAACGGAACGGCAAGTCGTGAATCAGAAAGTTTTGTCGCAAACGTTTTAAAGGAAATCGATGAAAAAGTCTCCTACGTAATCGTCAACGAGGCCGGTGCTTCGGTCTATTCGGCAAGCGAAATTGCCAGAAAAGAATTCCCGGACTTCAACGTCGAAGAGCGTTCCGCGGTCAGCATCGCACGCCGTTTGCAGGATCCGTTGGCAGAACTGATCAAAATTGATCCGAAGGCAATCGGCGTCGGACAATATCAGCATGATCTGCCTGAAAAGGATCTGGATGAAAGGCTCAAGTTCGTAATCGAAACGGGCGTCAACAAGGTCGGAGTAAATCTGAATACTGCCAGTCCGCAGCTGTTGGAGCACATTTCAGGACTGAATGCGACGACTGCACAAAATATCGTGGATTACCGTTCAGAAATCGGGCGATTTGAAAAAAGGTCGCAGTTAAAAAAGGTCAAGCGCTTAGGTGACAAGGCATTTGAACAGGCTGCCGGCTTTTTGCGCATTCCAAACGGCAGGGAACCGCTTGATAATACGGACATCCACCCCGAAAGCTACGATCTGGCGCGCCGATTGTTGACGGAGACGGGGATAAAAAATGCAGAGCTGTCGACAAAAGCTGGTTTGGAAAAGCTCAGTTGCTTTGATCCGCAGACTTTTGCAAATAAAACGGGCGCAGGCGTTCAGACCGTTGAAGACATTGTGGAAAGTCTGAAAAAACCCGGGCGCGATCTGCGCGATTCGATGCAAAAACCGCTGCTGCGATCGGATGTTTTGCACCTTGAGGATTTAAAAGAAGGCATGAAGCTTCAAGGCACGGTGCGCAACGTTGTGGATTTCGGGGCATTTGTGGATATCGGGGTCAAACAGGACGGTCTTGTTCACGTTTCCAAACTCAAGAAAGGTTTCGTTAAAAATCCTTCCGACGTCGTGTCCGTGGGGGATATCGTGGACGTGTGGATTGACAGCGTGGATGAAAAACGCGGTCGCATTCAATTAACGATGGTGGATCCAAAGAATGAATGATCAAGCGCTTCAAGGACTGGTCGAAAAAATTTCTTCAGAAGATTTCGGACGCAAATTTAAACACCGTGCCTTCTTTAACGGGCGCTTAAGAACGACGGGCGGAAGATATCGATTGAAAGACCACGATATTGAGATCAATCCCAAAATGTTGACGGAACATGGTTCGAACGTGCTGATCGGCATCATTAAACATGAGTTGTGTCATTATCATCTGCATTTGGAAGGAAAAGGATACAAGCATAAGGATCCGGAATTCAAGGCATTATTGAAAAAAGTAAATGGTTTGCGTTACGCACCGGAATTAAAATCTGAAAAGCCAGGGGTTGAAAGATTTTATATCTATGAATGCGAAAAATGCGGGATGCTTTATCAACGCAAACGTCGCGTCGATACCGCGCGCTTTGTCTGTTCAAAGTGCCGCGGAAACATTAAATTGGTCGAGATTCGTGAGTATCGATAATTTTTTTTGAAAAAGACTTGCGTCTGCTGAAAATGACTGTTATAATGAATAACGTTGTCGCGGGTATGGCGGAATTGGCAGACGCGTCAGACTAAGGATCTGGTGGGCGTTGAGCCCGTGATGGTTCGAATCCATTTACCCGCATAACGCAAGCTGCAGTGCTGAGAAATCGGTCTGCGGCTTTTTTAATGCGTTCAGTTGTTTTGAATGATCAAAGTATTCCGCATTAATGAAAAAACTGGTAAGATATACTTTGGAAAGATTCGAAAGGATACGAAACATATGTCTGTTAAAATCAGTGCGAGCGCAGGCTACCTGCCCAAAAGAATTGTTACGAACGACGAACTGGCATCAATTATGGAAACTTCCGATGAATGGATCAGAAGTCATACCGGTATTAAAACGCGTCATTTTGCGATCGGAGAAAATACGTCCGACATGGCTGCAAAAGTCGCCGTCAGTTTGATGGAAAAAGCCGAAGTCAGTCCTGAAGAAATTGATCTGATTATCGTTTCGACGATTTCTCCGGATTCGATCACGCCGTCAACTGCAGCTTTGGTTCAAGGAAAGACCGGTTGCGTCAACGCATTTGCATATGATATTTCTGCCGCTTGTGCCGGATTTGTTTTTGCGTTGTCCACTGCAGAAAAGTTTATTCGCTGCGGTCAGTACGAAAAAGCAATCGTCATCAGCGCAGAAACGAATTCCAAGATGATGGATTTCAAGGATCGAACGTCTGCCGTCTTTTTTGGCGACGGAGCAGCCGGAGTCTTGTTGGAATCAAGCCAAAACCCTGAAGATGAAAGCTTCATCGCAGAAGAACTGCATGCAAAAGGAAACGGGGAAGTCATCCACAGCGGACGCATCGAACCGATTCAGGCAGTTTCTGCTGAAAATTACCCAAAGATGGATGCTTTTTACCAAGACGGCCGTTCCGTTTATAATTTTGTGACCGATGAAATTACCGTTCATATGCGCGAATTTTTGGAAAAGGAAGGTCTGAAACCTGAAGACCTTGATTTGGTGATCACGCATCAGGCCAATCTGCGTTTGATTGAAAATATTGCCAAGGCTTTGAATCTGTCGCTTGAAAAATTTCAGATCAACGTTCAAACGGCCGGAAACACTTCATCGGTCGGAATCCCGTTGGCCTTGTCGGAAGCACTTGCTCAAGGCAAGAGACCGAAACGTTGCCTGTTGACGGGCTTCGGTGCCGGGTTGGCTTATGGCAGCTTGTTGCTTAGATTTTAGTTTTTGGACTCTTGTCCTTTGACAAGCGGACTTTTTGCGTGCGAAAAAGCTGCCTTTTCCAAAAAGGCGATGCTGCTCGACCAATCTTAGCCAAGATCTCACTCAAATCTACGGACAAAGAGCCGTTTTCATCGATGTGTCCGTAAACGGCAGAGCTTTTGTTCAATGCGGCGTCTGATAAATCAGCGGTCAGGCTCACAGTCAAAATTACCGCCAAACTATTTTGGGTTATTTCCATCGTCGAAAGCAAACGACTTTCATACAAAAAAACCGGATGGTTTGCAATTAATTGCAAATCATCCGGTTTTTCGATTTGAGGCATGATTTTTCACAGCCTCCATCATGTGCCTGTTATTGTCCAATTGCCTCGGCGCCTGCGATGGCCTGTTCGTCAATGCCTGTATCGTCGGTAAACGTTTCGGTCGATTCTTCCATTCCGAGTTCTTCACGAATGTTTTTTGAAACGCGCGCTCGTTCCGTTGACGTTGCGATTTGCCATGAAGTTGAATCATACCATCCGTTTTCTCCCTGCAGACAATCAGATTTGATGTTTGAGGCAGCCTTTTTGTAATTTGTTTCGATGGCCCACATGTCATCGTAGCTGAGATCGGTCTGCATGTTGCCTTTGACTGCCTTTAGAATGTCGTCAAATTTTGAGACGTTTGAAAAATTCAGAGCCTTCTTGGCAATGGCCTGAATGACCTGGCGTTGACGTTTTTGACGACCGTAATCTCCGAGCGGATCATCGTGGCGCATGCGAGCATAAGAAAGTGCTGCTTTGCCGTCAAGAGTCGTTTTTTTGCCTTGAACCACGTCCGCATCTTCATATTGGAACGTCAGCGTCGGAGTGACGGTGATTCCGCCGATTGAATCCACGACTTGTCTTAATCCGCCCATGTTGAGCAGCACGTAATAGTCGATCGGAACGTCGAGCAGCTTTTGAATCGATTTGATGACCGTCGGAACGCCGCCGACAGAATATGCGGAATTGATTTTGTCATACGGATCGCGGCAATCCGGAATTTTAAGCAAGGTATCGCGCGGGATGCTCGTCAAAGTCGTTCGCTGCGTCGTCGGATTGACGGTGGCGACAATCAGCGTATCGGTTCTCCCCGTATCGCTTCGGCCAAGGTCGCCGGTATCGGTTCCTAGCAGCAGAATCGAAATCGGTTTTTTTTCTTTTAAGACTTTTGAAACGTTGCGCGCTTTTTTGATTTTGACTTTTTTATATGTTGTAGTAATCGTCTTTTCAGCCGTATGCAGCATGCTGTAGAGATAAGCACCGCAACCGTAGAACCCGCCAAGCAAGGCAACCAGCAAAAAGCCGCAGACCCATTTTCTGATTTTGGTTTTGTCTGGCGAGCCAACGGAGCGTTTAGTATGATCTGACATTTCAAATCCCATTTGAATGAAATATTGAATAGTATCATTATACACATCTTAGCGGTTTCATGATAGATGAAGAGGAGAAGTTTAACGGATTCTAAAAATTCTTGAAATATTTTCGCAATAAAAGCGTTTTAGCGGAAAACGGCTAGTGCATTTGCCGACGTTAAATGCTATAATTTTGGAAAAAGATTAAAAAACAATGAAAAAGAAGGTAGATTATGCAAGTCTTTATGGAAAGCCTGTCGGGCGTTCTCGTTATTTTGGGGATGATTCTCGTCGGATATCGCTTGACTGAACACGGGTGGTTTAAAGGAGATGCCGACAAGCTGATTGCCAAACTGGTCACGCAAGTCTCGCTGCCGTGCTACATGCTCAGTACGATCACCGGAAAGTTCAAGGCGCATGAGCTTTTGGAAATGCTGCCCGATCTTCGGTTCCCGGTGCTTTCAATGATGATTTTAATGGCGATCGCGTTTGCGCTGGTAAGAATTTTCAACATCAGAAAGGGTCGTCAAGGGCTGTTTACGTCGATGTTTTTCAACTCCAACACGATTTTTGTCGGACTTCCGATCAACCAGGCGTTGTTTGGCGATCGCAGCATTCCCTACGTTTTGATTTATTATATGGCCAATACGACGATTTTCTGGACGCTCGGAACGTTTTTTATCCAGCGCGACGGTGAAAAAGGTGCCAAGTTTGATTTGAAAAAGACGCTTGGCAAAGTCTTTTCCCCGCCTTTGCTCGGATTTATGCTGGGAATCGTGCTGGTTCTTCTGGACGTGCGACTGCCGACGTTCATCAATCGTGATCTGGCGTATCTCGGCAACCTGACGATTCCGTTGTCAATGCTGTTCATCGGAATTTCGGTATCTCATGCCGGCTTGGCACAGATGTCCTTGAAAAAGGACAATCTGCTGATTTTGCTCGGACGTTTCGTTTGCGCACCGCTTTTGATGACGGTTCTGGTGATTCATGCGCCGATGCCGACTCTGATGAAGCACGTCTTCATCCTGCAATCGGCGATGCCCGTGATGACGAATGCTCCCGTCGTTGCGAATCTGTATGGTGCCGATTCGTCTTATGCGGCCGTTATGGTAACGGAAACGACGCTGATGTCTTTGATCGTCATGCCGATTCTCATGGTCATCATGCAGTCGCTTTAGATTAGAAAAAATGCAGAGCGGAATATTTCAAAACGTTGAAATATTCTGCTTTTTGTTTTTTTAAATGAGATTCTGAGTAAAGAATAAGCATCCGGAATCTCGATAAGCGGTTGGAAACGTTTTAAATTAGAAAAAATAATTTGTAACAAAAGAGAAATATTACAGACTGTAATGTCAAAAACGAGACGAAAACAGTTTGAAAGCCGATAAAATGGCATTTATCCGGGTGCGCAGCAACCAGGGGGATCTTCGTGAAACATTTTTGTAACATTAGAGGGCTTTTTGACCGATTTTGTAAATTTACTGTAATTGAGTTGAGGATTGTTAAATGGTAACATAGCTATTGTACTTAAAACGAACGAAAGAAATTTCGGGATTCTGGTTAAATTTAGTTGTTTAGGAAGGTAGTCGCTAATGAGAAATTCTAAGTTGCTCAAGATAACGTTGACAGCTGCAGCAGCGTTGACGTTCGCAAGTTTTGCGGAATCATCCGCCAAAGCAGATACGCAGGCAGATATCGATGCAATCACGCAAAAGATCAAGGATACGGAAAAAAGCATCAAGGAAGGTCAGGAAAAACTTTCCAAGCTTGAAGATCTTCAATACCAAAAATCAATGGAAATCGACGGTTTGAAGAAGAACATCAAGGCTCGCAAAGCTCAGCTTGCTCGTCAGGCGCGTGCCGCTCAGGTCAACAATGCCGGTTCGATGATCGACTTTGTTTCAAAGTCAAAGAACCTGTCTGAAGCAATCAGCCGCACGTTTACGGTCGCAACTCTTGTTCATGCCAACAACCAGGCCGTTGCTCAGCAAAAAGCCGATCAGGAAAAGGTTGCTGCCGATAAGGCAGTCGTTGACAAGGCCGCAGCCGATCAGACACAAGCAAACAAGAATTTCAACAATGATCTGGCACAATTAGCCGTTCAAAAGACGCAGCTTGAAGTCAAGAAGGCAAATGAAGACGAAGCTGCCAGGAAAGCTGCTCAGGAAGCAGAAAAGAAGGCAAGAGAAGCAGCTGAAAAAGTTGCCGATGCCAAGAACGAACGCGATGCGCAAAACGCTCTCAACGATGCAAACAATGCGGTTGCTTCAGTTACGAAGTCAGATAACAACAATAACAACAATAACAACAATAACAACGTTGCTGCTCAAGCAAGCACGCAACAGACAAGCAATACGAGCGCTGCTCCGGCAGCCAAGTACGGCAGCGTTGTCGGTTACGCATTGTCGTTCCAAGGGGTGCCTTATGTGTGGGGTGGCACTTCACCTTCCGGATTTGACTGCTCCGGTTTGGTTCAATACGTGTTTGCGGCTTTCGGCAAGCAGCTCCCAAGAACTGCTGGGGCTCAAGCTGCGGTATGTACACCTATTTCCAAGGGACAGTTACAGCCGGGAGATTTGGTATTCTTCAGTAACTCCCAAGGTATTTATCATGTTGGTATCTATATCGGTGGCGGCAACTTTGTGCATGCACCGACAGAGAAAGATCATGTCAAGGTTACGTCAATGAATTATTTCCAACCTACTTCATACGGACGCGTAAACTAAGGCGTTGCCGAATATAACTAAAACCAGAATTCTACGATATATAAATAAGTAAAAGAATCACAGTTTTCTGTGGTTCTTTTTTTGCGAAAAAAAGCAAAAATATTTATTAATAAGCTTAAAAAGCATTGATATTTTGTCGATTGTCTATAAAAAAGGAGACTATTGGAGTTAAAAAAGAGGAGAAAGAAATTTGATTTTGGAGGAGATTTCATGCAGACGGTGACCTTTGAAAACAACAAGCAGGTTTTGGAATATGCAACTTTGAATGATGACCAGATCCTTGTTTTATTCAGTACATATGTCGAAATCGAAATGATTGACGCAAAAATTCCGGAAAACGTGATTATCGCGTCGTCATTTGCGCAAACTTATGCGGGCGCACGCAAAGAACGCGGATTTACCGGGTTTGTCATTGATAAAGACGAATGCGAAATCGTGCCGATTGCCGATCTGCCGATTTTGTCGCGCTATGATCTGAAAAAAGCCTACGACAAGGTCAAAGACAATCCGAATGCTTTCATGTATCTGATTGCTGACGGATTGTCCGGTCAAGAAGACATGATTTTGACGAGTCTTTACTTCATGAGGCCTGATTTCAAGATGATCGGTGGTTCCGCAGGCGATACGAAACACGATGAAACGCTGATCTATTATGGCAGCCATCGTGTCAAGCATCTGTGCATTTTCGTTGATTGCAAGAAACGGACGAAACTCGTCAAGGAAAATATTTATGTGCCGACCGGAAAGAAGATGCTCGTGACGAATGCCGATCCGATCAAGCGATGCGTCTATACGTTCAATAATCGGCCGGCCGATGAGGAGTATGCCAGAATATTGGGCATCCCGCTTTACGATTTGCATGATGCGTTCATGTCGCATCCGTTAGGACAAAAAGTTGATGGCGAATTGTTCATCAATTCGCCTCAAAAGATCAATCACGATCATTCGATCACGTTTTATTCGGAAATTATTCCGAACAAGTTCATCGACGTGCTCGGGTTAGGCGATATGAAGCAGATTATGGCAGAGACAAGAGAAAAGATGGGCATGAAACCCAGCACGCTGCTTTCGATCAATTGCGTCCTGAGAGATCTGTATTTTAAAAAACACGGAAAATGGCGCGAAGTTTTTGCGTCATTGGACGAGTTAAACGGAAAAGAAGCCGGATACGTCAGCGCTGGCGAGCAATATAACTTTGAACATTGCAACCAGACGATGGTTCTGCTCGGAATCGAATAGAAAGGGAAGAAATCAAATAATGAAATGGTTCAAAAAGAAAGATGAAGTCGTTGTGGAAGAAAAAAAGGAATCAGAATTAGATCTTCATGAAAACATTACGGCAACGGAATACTATTCAACGGTTTATGATTTGACCAAGCAAACGCAAAAACAGTTTCAAAATCTGATGAAAATGGAGAGCGATTCGACGCAAAGTCTGGATCAGCTCCTGAACGTCAATCAGGAAACGATCGAAAGCATTCGTGAATCCGCGAAAACATCAAAGGAACTTGCCGAAACGAATGACAAACTGGAAGAAAAAATTTCAGCCGTTGCAGGCGAGATGAAGGTTACGAGCGATGCAATCGAAGGTTCAAAGGAAAACTTTGAGACAATGGGCAATATTGTCGACAATCTTGACGAGTTCATCAAAAACATTACGAACGAGGTGGGCACTTTGCGCACTGAATTTGACAACATTTCAACCAAAGCACAAAGCATTGACGATATTGCCGAAAGTACCACCATTTTGGCGCTGAACGCTTCAATCGAAGCCAACCGCGCCGGAGAAGCCGGCAAAGGCTTTGCGGTCGTTGCGAGCGAAACAAGCAATCTTGCTCAAGGCACCAAAGGATTTTCGCGCGAAATTCTGTCTTCGATGAATGAGCTCAGAAACGTCGTCGTTCGGCTGCAAAAACAGGTCGAGGCCGTAACCGGGGTGATTGAAAAAACGAATGCAACCGTCAGCGATGTTACGGAAGGGTTTGAAACGATCAAAGAATCCGGCGCAAACGTGAGCGTTCATCTGGATGACGTCTTGAGCATTCAAAACGAAAACGTCGAATACATCAACAAGATGAGCGAAACGATGGAAGACGTCGTTGCCAAATCTGAAGAAGACAGCAATCGATTGCAGATTCTGGTCGACAGCGTCGATAATCGTTCAATTAATTACAAGAACATTTCAAATGACTTGGAACAATTGAACTTGCTTTCCGAAAAAGCCAAAAACAACTAACTGACAAAGTCCTTGCCGATGTAAAAGTCGACGAGGACTTTTTGCGATTGGGTTTTCGTGTTATCATATAGTTATTCTAAAGATTTGGAAGGTAACGGCATGGTAAAGCTGGTTTTAATCAGACACGGGCAAAGCATTGCCAATAAAGAAGACGTTTATACGGGATGGTCCGACTCTCCGCTGACAAAAAAGGGCATCAGTCAGGCGCGACATGCGGGCAAGCTGCTGCTTCATGAAAAAATCAACTTTTCGGACGTGCACACTTCCGTTTTGGTGCGCGCAATCAAGACCGCAAACATCGTTTTGGATGAAATCGGACAAAGCTATTTGCCGATTCATAAAACGTGGCGCTTGAACGAGCGACATTACGGGGCATTGCGCGGCTTAAACAAAAACAGAACGCGCGAAATATACGGTGAAGAACAGGTTGCGTTATGGCGTCGTTCATTTTATACGGTGCCGCCGCTATTGGAAAAAATTGATCACGACAGGCGATACGATCGTTTTCCTGATGTCGTCGTGCCGCGCGGCGAAAGCTTGAAGATGGCTTATGACAGAATCGTGCCGTACTGGACGGAGAGGATTGCACCGAAATTGCTTAACGGAGAAACCCAGCTTGTTGTGGCTCACGGGAGCACTCTGCGCGCGATGATCAAGTTCATTGAGCACATCAGCGATCAGGGAATTGATGGCGTCGAGGTCGCAAACGGAACACCGATAATTTATGAACTCGACCATCGATTGAAAATCGTCGAAAAGAAAATTTTATAGCAAAAAAAACAGGATTGGATGCAAAAATCCAATCCTGTTTTGCGTCTTTACAAGTATGACGCTTATTTTGCCAAAGAACCCATCGGATCCCAAGGAGCCAAAACCTTTGGCTCTTCCTTCAAGATTTCCTGGAGTTCTTCTGGCAGGAACTTCTTGTTAACGACGACTTGGTAGCAGTATTCTTCCATCCAGCTGTCGCTCATGACGAAGAAGCCCTTCGTTCCGACTTGGTCGCCCCATGAGTTTTCGACTTTCCACTTGTCAGGCTTGCCATCAACCAGGTTGACGCCTGTCAAGACCATTGCGTGCGTCATCAAGCTTTCGCAGTAGTCAAGGCGTTCTGCTTTGGACATTGAGAAATCAACATCGAACAATTCGTCGTTGTGGTAAAGTTCAGTATCCATGATTCCTTTTTTGCGATCGGATGATTGGCCAACGTCTGAGCCGAACCAAACGCTTTCGCCTGCTTCAAGCTGTTTGATCGCAATTTTGCGGAACGTGTCCATGTCGACGTTCAAGTGACGAACTTCGCGTCCACCGATGACGTTGCCGAGCATTTCGATCGTGTACATGTGGTTGTAAGGCTTGTCTTCTGTCGGTGCATTGATGACGGAAACATAGTCTTCCGTATTCCAGCCAACGTATTTCTTGAAGAATTCCTGCGGAGTCAGGTCACGATCAAGATGATAGTTATTGTCCTTGTCGCGATATTCGAAGTCGAATTTTGCAGGCGGTTCGCCGAAACTGTAGGCACACATGCGATAAACTTCTGAGAGCATCTTTTGTTTTCTTGCTTCAAGCTCATCTTCTGAAGCATTGGCATTGACGAGTTCGCGCAATTCGACGGCATCCTTGCGAAGTTTCAGATTCAATGTTGAATTGAATTCACGGGATGCAGAAGAACTGAACGTTTCTGGCATGACTGACTTTGGAACGACGCCATATTTGTCAATGATGGCCATGAACATGTCCCACTGGCCGCCGTCTTGTTGAGGCGTCTGCATGAGCCAGGCAACCTTGCGATCAGATGTTGGCAATGCGGCCGTCTTAATGACGTTTTCATAGAAATAATTTGATTTTTCAAGCTTGTCCCAGAAGAAAGTATAGTTTTGTGAAAGCTCAAAATCGTCTGCAACGCCGAATTTGTCCTTCATGTCATGACGCATCGTGTTCAATGCGGCAAACATCCAACAACGTCCGGATTGTTTTTGATTGGCAACTTTTCCCGTATCCAAATCAATTGAGAAAACAGGATCCATGTTGATTTCTGAACGATAATCGGCACTTGTTGCCAGGATTCCGTTCTTTGTTACGGCGCGTTCTGCAACGTTGTGATTTGCTTTTGCATCAAGTTCTTCTTGGAACTTCTTTAATTGGTTTGCACTAATGTCTTTAGCCAAGACGTTCACCTTCCTTTAACAAACTATTAATAATTTTATAGCATTTATTAAATTAAGTAAATAAGCGAGTTTGACAAAACGCTATTTTGCCTCGAGAACTTCAGGTCCGTTTTGGCGACCGACGATTACCGTATCGACCATGTCAAGGAAAAGACCATGTTCAACGACGCCGACCTGGTGAATCAGATATTCTGCAAGCTCATGCGGATTGTCGATTTGTCCGAGATGAAGATCGATGATGTAGTTGTCCGAGTCCGTCAAAAGCAGTCCCCCCTTGTCGTCTTTTCTGAATGCAGGGTTCAAGCCTTTTTTCTCGAAACGTTCAAAGATTTTTTGACTGCCGTACGGAATAACTTCGACCGGAAGCGGGAACCGTCCCAATTTATCGACCATCTTGCTTTCGTCAACGATCCACATCACCTTGTCGGAATTCGTTGCAACGATTTTTTCGTAAAGCAAAGCGGCACCGCCGCCCTTGATTCCTTGAAAATCGCTGGAAATTTCATCGGCTCCGTCAATCGTAATATCGATATGATCAACGGTGTCGACCGATTTGAGCGGAATTCCGAGACTTTTGGCTTGATTGGCAGTTCTGATCGAAGTCGTAACTCCCGTAATTTTAAGATTTTCGTCTTTGACGCGTCGTCCCAGTTCTTCAACCATGTAATAGACGGTTGAACCGGTGCCAAGACCTACAGTCATGCCGTCTTTGATCCATTCAACCGATTTTTTGCCGACAAGGCTTTTAAGTTCGTTTTGATCCATTTTTCTCCTCCTGGACTATCGTTTAAATAAAAGGTTCTCAACCTCAGGATGCTTTGCGAAATATTTTTGAGTATAAGAGCAGAGCGGAAGAACGGTTTTGTTTTCCTGCCTGACGTTTTGCAGGAATTCGACCGTGATCTTTTTGGCAAGTCCTTGACCGCGTGCCTTTTCATCAACCCAAGTGCGCTCAACGACGTAGGTTTTATTGTCGTTGATCATTTTAAAACCGATGCTGGCAAGCGTTTGATTATCATCATTAAGATATGCGAACTCATTTTCGCTCCATTTGAAGCTCATGAAAATACCCCCTAAAAATTATTTCTGATTAAATTATAACATGCTTGAATAAATACAGTAAATTCAAGCGTTACAACAAGTTTTGTCTTGTTTTGTTATCTATTTTGTTATCTTCATCCCTTTTCCAGTGCTACCCTTGCATATAATTCAAAAAGCCTTTAATTGCTTCGTTACGCGTTTTATTAGTAACATGGGTATAAAAATTCAATGTTGTACTAATATCGGAATGGCCCAAACGTTCCCGCGTTGCTTGCAAGCTTGCGCCGCTCTCTAGAAGTAGCGTGCAATGTGTATGACGGAAACCGTGAACCCTGATGCGCCTTAGATTAGGGTTCTTTTGGTATATTCTATTTAACCACCGATTAACAGTATTTTTATGCGGGATGATACCGCCTTTACCGTCATCAAATATTATTTGTTGCGGTTTGTTGGCATTGCATCCCAGTTTTAGCAGCTGTTTCGCTTGATCATGTTTCCACTCAAGAAGGATGCTAAGCGTAACATCATCCAAAGCAAGGGTACGAATACTTGCGGCGGTTTTTGGCTTATCAACGTAATTAAATCCAGTAAGACCGTTAGTTAAAGACTTGTCTATATTTAAAGTATTCCCTTTGAAGTCAACATCACCCCAGGTCAAAGCCAACAGTTCCCCTTTTCTGATACCTGAATAAGCTAGCAGACGGAAACAGGCATATATTTTCTTGTTTTCAGTTTCCTTCACCGCTTTAAGGAATTGTCCCAGCTCTTCGCGGCTGTAAAAATTGTTGTCTTTCTGAACCTTGCGGCGTCTAGGTCGCGTAACATCTTTCATAGGATTAACTAAAATGTAGCCTTGCTTTCGCGCAAGATCTAAAATAGCGGCCGTTAGCGAGATGCACGCCGGCATACTAGAAGGAACAGCAACGAACCATGAATTAACGGCCGCCTGACATTGCCGAAGGGTTACCTTATCCACCTTGTAAGCCCCAAAAAATGGGGCTATATGTGTTCTATAGCGACTGTTAGTATTTGCTAGCGTGCTTTCTCTAACTGTTAACTTGTATGTTGCGAACCAGTCGGCGGCTACTTCGTCAAAAGTTACGGACTTTAAAGGCTTATTTAATAGTTCTCTATTGTCTTTCTGGTATTCAAGCCGAGTTAATTCCACTTGCGCAGCCTTCCTGCTTCTAAAACCCGTTTTCTGAATATATTTCTTTTTCCCGGTGTTTTCGTCAATACCTGCATATAGAACGAATTTATAACGTTTTTCGCCGTTTTTGAGCGTATATTCTTTAATTTTAGTCATTGTCTATCATCTCTTTCTAGAGTTTGCGCGCTCTGATATTTAGCAATAACCAAAATGTTTTTATATTACGCCTGGAAGAAGTAAATATGATCATCAGTTAAAAAGTTAGGTTATGTTAGGTTATAACAGGGTGTAATCTGGAGAAAAACAAGCGTGAATAACTTTACGGTTGTTCAAGGATGAAGAGAAATAATTATCTATTGGAAATACTTTTGATATAATTAGATTGTCATATCATTTTAGATGGTCGGCCTTAGGGACCGGCTTTTTTATTTCAAGTTCAAAGATAAAAAAAGACATAACTATTTATTGGCAAGACGTGCAGCAATATTCTTTAATAATTCCTGATCTGCATCAGAAAAAGGCATCCCTTCCCAAAGAAAAGGTGCATTAGCACTTAATTCTAACTCTTTAGGCAATTCTTGCTTGCTAGTTCGCCCTAGCAGGGAATCAACCGAAACATCAAAATAATCTGCTACTTTTTCCAGGCTAGCCGTGTTTGTACTCTTATCCCATGAACGAAGCAATCCATTGCTAAAACCTAGCTTTATTTCAAGTTCACGAATTGAAATGTTTTCTTCAGACGCTAAGAGCCTTATTCTATCGTATATTTTCACGGAGTCACCGTCTTTAATCCTTCCCGTTCATGATCCGTTTAATCATTTCTCTATCTTCATCAGAAAGCGGCTGACCGCGCCAAGTCATAATTATATCGTTGTCATCTAAAGCAACTTTTGAATTATCTTTCTTGCTTCGCGTATTAGTTCGCCCTAGTAGGTAATCAACCGAAACATCAAAATAATCTGCTACCTTATTTAATTTATCAACAGAAGGGGATTGCTTATTCCATTTAGAAATTGAACCGTTCCCAAAGCCCAGGGTTCTTTCAAGCTCCGCGACTGAAATTTTCTTTTTCACCGCCAAATCTTTAATAACGTCACGTAATCCCATAACTCATCACCTCACACTGATAATAATCTAATAAATATTTAGAAAAGCCTTGCGTTTAGTCCAATTATCTAATATACTAAAAACATCATAAAGCGAACATAAAGCGGTAAGACTGGAACCGTATGGCATTTCTATACCCTCATAATAGATTATTGGCGGTTATCAGTCAACGTTTTTGTTTCGTTATAGACGATTGGAGGTGTTTTTGGTGGAAATATATAATGCTGTGAAAGGTATTTCTTTGAAAAAAGGAATATCAATTTATAAGCTGGAAAAAAATCTAGGATATCCCAACGGTTCAATTTCTAAATGGAATCGGCAAATCCCCAACGCTGTGAGATTGCAGGAAGTCGCAGACTATTTAGGGGTGACTAGTTCCTACATTTTAAGCCAATCTAGAAAGGAGAGATAAACATGAATGAACCGTTACAGGTAATGCTAACACCGGAACAAGATGCGGCATTGCGCGGATATTTCTACCAGGTCGCAAAAGAAGAAATAGAGCGAGTAAGGCATGATGAAAAGCTTGAAATGTTGGTGTATACGCGTAAGAACTTAGCGGCGGCTTGCGGTTGTTCCCCTAGCCTAATTGATACATGGCAAAAAATGGGGCTTAGGGCATCCGTCATTAACGGACGAAGTTATTACACGAAGAAGGATATAGCCGAATTTTTTGCAAAATACCGAATTTAAAAAAGGCATATCGGTAAATGTGGAACCGATACGCCTAAAAAATGAGCTTGCGCGCTCTGATATTTATCAGTAACCCCAGAACCAAGAAAGGAATTACCAATGACTATTTATATTATAACATCTAGCGAAGGTCGCGTATATAAAGAAATTAAGCATGAATTGGAAAAGGCAGGCTATCATACAAAAACCCTTCTAGCCGAGGTCTCTCAACCGGTTTTAGTAGGCTTTGTATCCGGTCGGCTGACTACATTCAGCTTAAAAAAGCTGTTAGAAGCAAGCGTAAAAGGTGGATGCTTATGATCTATATACAGCACGGATTAAACACAAACCAAATGCAGGCAACAGGGCAAGGTTTTACGGCTTTTCTATGTAACTATCATCCCCGAAGAATTACAATAACCGCCAATAACAGGGATGCAGTTAAGCGCGGCTTAGATTATGCAATATCGGGCACAATGGACGGAAACACGCGAAGCAATGCTAGTATAAAAGCCCGTGACGTGCTAGCGGTGGACCTTGATTATATATCACCAGAATTAACGGACGTAACCATTTACCACGAATTAGAGAAGGCTCTAAGTCAAAGTAACTGGTATCTATATCCCACCGCTACAAACGGGCTATGGCGGAACAGATACCGCCTGATTGTCATGCTAGAAGCCCCGATAACATCCCCCGAGGATTACAGCGCCTTAGTAAGCTTGATAACTCACGGACTAGGCCGCGCGGGAATTATAACCGCGAAAGATGGTTCTAATGCAACATGGGGGCAATTATTTGGAACCCCAGTTATTAATCAGTTCTATCCGCCTAATTTGCCGCTTATACGTAAGCATGAGGGATTAGCATATCCAACGGACAAGAAAACAATGCAAATTGTCAGAAATATATTAAAGCAGGAATACAACGAAAACCCTACACCGGGAATTGTTGCCCCCGTGCTACCTAAAACACGCGGAGCATACAAAAACCCGCGCCCGCAGTCGTCGGGTTTGACCTATACAGGGCGCCTATTATCGGAATTCGCAAACGGAATTACTGAAGGCGCGCGTAATAATAAGCTATTTGAGTTAGTAGTTTATTCTTTGTCGCAAGGGATGGATGTTGCGGCGATCTGGAAACTGGTTCAAGGATTTAATTCATGTTTTGTTTACCCTAGCCTTGCCGAAAGAGAGCTAACAGCGCTATTTAGAAGCGCAATGAATACAAGAAGGAAGGATTTAAACAATGATTGATTTTATGGAGTTACCGCCGGACATAGAACAGGGCGTGGCCACGGAATTGCCGCCAATTGATAGCGTTGATAACCTGGTGGCCAAATTGCAGGAACAACACCCCAAGACACCGCCAACACCCGCCAATCTTGCAAAATGGCGGACTGTTGCTAAAGCAATGCAACATCAACAGGCGGAGTTGCGAAAGGCAGAGTTACAGTTAAGGGCGCCCGTTAGAAGCAAAGCTGACTTAATTCAACGCTTGTCGGGGGAAGCACGATTATATAAGGCCGAACATACCAAGATAAACGATACAACAGGCAATGTTACAACACCGCGCATCCCACCCCGAGCGGTTGCCGATATTCTATTGAATAACATTAAGTTCGTTATTATTGGCAAGGACAACAAAGAGAATGCGTATAAAGCGCCGTATTTCTATGATATCGATCAAGGGATTTATGTATCATTGCAACGAGAGTTAGAGCGCCTTTGCTTGTTAGTGGAGCGTGAGTTAAACATTAAAGGCCGAAAAGAAACTATCGAATATATCCGCTTAGAAGCTCCGACCGTTGAACCAACTGCAAACCCCGCTTTGATTGTATGCAATAACGGTATTTACAACAAGGCAACAAAGCAATTAGAACCCTTTAACGATCAGTATAAGTTCATATCAAAGATAGCAACGAACTTAAACCTTGATGCATCCGAACCTGACTTTAACGGGTGGAAACTGTCAGAATGGATAAAAGAATTATCAGACGGTGATAAGAGCAAAGAGAAGTTAATATGGCAACTGATTGCAAGTACCGTTAACGCGAACTATGTACAGCCGTACGCTTTCTTTCTGGTTGACAACGGACAAGGACGGACAGGCAAAAGCACTTTTGAAACGCTGCTTAAAAATCTAGTTGGTAAGGCTAATTACTCTAGTTTGATGCTAGTTGAGTTTGAGCATGATTTTAAGCTAGCAACGGCAATGGGTCGCGCGCTGATTATCGGGGATGACAACAACCCTAAAGACTATAACGAGAACAGCGCAAATTTTAAAAGTATGGTTACAGGGGACGTTGTTTTAATCAACCCTAAAGGATTACCACCGTATACAGACCAAAGCACCGCTACAATCGTTCAGAGCATGAACTCTTTACCGAAGTTTAAGGATGCAACAGGCGGCACTTTGCGCCGGTTAAAGATTATCAGGTTCAATCATCAGTATCCCGATACACCGGCAGGGCGGAAGATCAAAGATGAGTATATCAAAGATACTTCATTACTAGAATGGGTGTTAAAGAAAGCTGTAACGATTGATATTGAGCGCCTGGAAGATACTGAAGAGAGCCGCGGCGAAGTCAGGGAGATAAAGCAACAGAGCGACCCTATAGCCTACTTCATGCAAGAGTATTTTCCAGAATTGACTAGCGAGCGCATCCCAACCGCTTTTCTGTTTAAATACTTTCTTGCGGTGATGGCATACGAGAACAACCCTAGCCGGATTACTCAACGCGTCTTCACCGAACGACTGAAAGAAAATCTTCCCGAGGGATGGAAGTATGAACGCAATCGTAAGTATGTTGGTAACTGGTGGGATGATAGAGACATGGACGTTTTAAACCTCTATGATCGTAAAAATGTTTATCCGTATGAACCAAAAAAACGGTACGCATATCAAGGCTTGATTTATAAATGCTGAATTTACCAACTATCTAGTTGGTTTATTGAAGCGCTAGTCGGTTCGCGTATTCCTTGAGAGAGTAAGGGAACCAACTATCACTGTACTATACTAACTAATATTTCTTATTCCTATATAAAGAAAAAGTATATGAAGAAAGTATGAATAACATATATACGTATATAGGGAATAGAAAAATCTTGTTGGTTTAGGTGGTAAAAGACGGTTCCCTTTATGTAGCAACTATTCCAGTCGCTGGCGCGTGAATTCACTTAGACGGTATCTAGTCGGTTTTGTTGGTATCATGCATGAAAGGTAGTGATTTAATGGAAATGAGCGAAAAAGAAAATGCAGTGTTAACTATAATCCCAACAGGAAGCGAGAAGCCAATAAAAGGGGCAACGATTTGCGAGAAAACGGGACTAAGTAAGCGCGTAATGCAAGAAACAATAGCTAATCTGATTACAAAACACCATGCAAAAATTGGCGCAATTCGTAAGGGGAAGGAAACAGGTTATTATATTGTCCAGAATAAAGCAGATTTAGAGATGGCATTAAGACCCTTGCGCGCGCAAGTAAAGCGTATGGAAGAACGAATTAACATTTTAGAAAGTGAGAAGTGATAAAAATGAACATCAAATACCCGATGTTAGTTGAACAAAGTTATAAATCCCTGAAAGAAGCAGGCTTTGAATTAACCAAAGCGGAAGTATATCGTAAAATGATTGAAGCAAATATTATAGACCGGTACGGCAAACCAACGGACGAAGCTATAAAAGAAGGATGGGTAAAAAATTATGATGCTGATAACCCTATTCAGAAATTCAAGCAAGTTTACGGCTTCCCTTTTAATGCTCTGGATGATAAGCATTACAGACTAGACGAGCAAGGAACCGTGCTTATTGACGCCCCAGGGCTAGCAATTGCGGCGGCAGCTATTCAACTTAATCCTTCATCAAGTCCGAAAGCCGTAAAAGTCGCTAAGTGTATCGAAAACGAATTACGTAAAAAGGGCTACTTAGGAGGGGATGACAAATGACCGAAACTAAAAATACAGATATGGCCACCGCTAGAAAGTTAACGCGCATTGCCCAAAATCTACAAGCGCTAGTTGGAATGATGGCACTAGTGAACATAAGCGACGACGACATTAAATCGTTTTTCGTAAATCAATCATTGTCTCAGGTAATTGAGAGTTTAAGGAACTCAATTACGGACATTGAGAATTTAAGTGATGGGTTAGTGGAGTTAGATAAATAAAAAATAACTGAATAAGTTTAACTTAGGGGTTCTCCGGAAGTGTAGAACCCTTTTTCTGACCCTAAGTAATTCTTAGGTGTCGGCTCTCCAATATGGCGCATACAAACTTAGCATTTCTTAGTGTTTTTTTACGTGTAAGGGGGTAGTGAAACGCGACAGAAAAGATTTTACCTCCGTATCTGTAAATACGGAGGTAAATAATGGCGGTACAAAGAAACACGGTAAAACCACGCGCGCCCATTGTAGGGAACGTTCAAATCCGAGGTCACTCAGTGTTACCGCAAAAATCACACGCGGAACCGTGGGGTTGCGGTGAAGCGCCGAAAGCCTATGTTAATCTTATAACAGATATCTAGGTATAAAAATTAAAAAAGTCTATGGTCGTTCTGGACGACCTTAAATTTTTAAAAGTAAGTATGATCACTACACCACACGAACCACTAAAACAAATCACATACAGTGATATGTTTGCCTGCTTTGCTTGTCATAACCGCAAGACGAAACAAAAACAGAGAACCCCCTTGCGAGAGTGAGAACAGAGCGAACAGCAAGACCGCGCGTTCATAAAAAGAGGGGGGGACATCCCCGCCTAGCTGTTGATCCGTGCTTTCCCGCCGTCACTGTTCTAATTTTTTCGCGGGAACGTAACTAAGCAATCTGCAAGAACGTTTTGTTCTGTCAGACGGGGAATTGTTGGAAAATGTTGGAATTAAACCGCTGTAACTATACTAGCCCCCCTTTTTTTAAATTTTAAAAAATTCGCGCGACGTAAGACGTGGCCACTGTGTGCAGCTCTCCGCACGGCACGTAAGGCGGGGGGATTAACGATTTAAAACTAATTGAGTATAATTCCATTCGCAACGCTAAAAACGCTCTAACAAGCTATTACGGCCGTATAGCGGCCTATAAAAAAGCCGTCCATAAGCAGGGCGGCTTTTATTTTTATTTGGATCATTACTAAATATCAGAGTGCAAACAGGATTTTGTTATCCATTCTGTTATCTATTTTGTTATCTTTGATAGATAACAAATAAAGTCATTTAAGATAGTCATTAACTAGTAATGTTGATATATCAACGTTTTATTGTTGTTAATGCTACTAATAGTTACATCACGGCAATTCTGATTAAATTATAACATTAAACAATGAATTAATTTGTTAAAATGGAGGTATAGTTTAAAAGTCAATACGATCTTAAGACGATGTTTTTGCGGCAACCCCGCACTGACGGGCGTTAAGAGAGGAAAAATTACAAAGGAGAGCGGCGGGGCGGCTGAAACAGCCGCACCCCGTCCGAAGAGCAGATGAAACGTGGTTTTAAAGTTGTAACTAAATATTTGGACAAAGGACTGAATTTGCCGAAAAGAGCAACCAGAAATGCTGCCGGATACGATTTTGAATGTGCAGAAGATTTTGTTTTGCCGAGTATCTGGAAAAAAGATTTCTTGAAAATTCTGCGTGCGGTCAGAAAACAAAAAGATTATTCGGATGAAGAACTTATGAAAGCAGACGCGTGCCTGAAACCATATTTGGTTCCGACCGGCATCAAGGCCTACATGCAGGATGACGAATTTTTGATGCTGGCCAATCGTTCAAGCAATCCGCTCAAGCGTCGGTTGGTTCTGCCAAACGGCGTCGGAATCGTTGACAGCGATTATTATGACAATTCCGGAAACGAAGGAGAAATTTTCTTTCAATTGCTTAATTTCGGTTTAAAAGACGTTGTCATCAAAAAGGGCGAACGAATCGGACAGGGGATTTTTATGCCTTATCTTCAAATCGACGATGAAGATAAGCCGTTGGCCGAAAGAAACGGCGGCTTTGGTTGATCCGGAAGATAATATCTTATATCAAATTTATGAATAAAGAAGGCATAAATGTTTTATAATTATAAGTGTGAAGACAGGGGGCGTTATTTGTGGCAAAAGCAAAAACCAGATTCGTCTGCCAGACATGCGGGTACGTTTCGCCGCGCTATCTTGGACGATGCCCGAATTGCGGCGAGTGGAACACTTTGGTTGAAGAAATCGAAGAATCAAAAAACGTTCAGACTGCTCCGCGAGTGACTTTTTCAGGCACGAAGGTCAAACCGCAGCTGATTGATGCGATTTCGACAAAAGAAACGCCGCGAATCGTCACGAAAAATGCCGAGCTCAATCGTGTTCTCGGTGGCGGAATCGTTCCAAGCTCAATGGTTCTGATCGGGGGCGATCCTGGAATCGGAAAGTCGACGATGCTGCTGCAGCTTTCCGGCGAATTGGCCGATATGGGCGGTAAAGTGCTTTATGTTTCAGGCGAAGAAAGCGCCAATCAGATCAAAATGAGGGCAGATCGCCTTGGAGTCGGCGGCAGCGAATTTTATCTCTATCCTGAAACCGATATGCAAAGCATTTTGCAAAATGTCGAAGATTTAAAGCCGGATTATGTCGTAATCGACTCCGTTCAAACGATGCAGGATCCGGAATTGACTTCTGCCGTCGGGAGCGTGGCCCAGATTCGTTCCGTGACGGCTTCATTGATGCAGGTCGCAAAGGTCAACGGCATTACTGTTTTCATTGTCGGACACGTGACGAAAGGCGGCGCAATTGCCGGTCCAAAGATTTTAGAGCACATGGTTGATACGGTGCTTTATTTTGAAGGCGACATGCACAGAACCTACAGGATTTTGCGCGCCGTCAAGAATCGTTTCGGTTCAACGAATGAAATCGGCGTTTTTGAAATGAGAGAAGACGGTTTGAATGAAGTCAAAAATCCTTCTGAAATTTTTTTGGAAGAAAGATTGCAGGGTGCGACCGGCTCTTCTGTTGTCGTTTCAATGGAGGGAACGCGCCCGATTTTAGCTGAAGTGCAGGCTTTGGTGACACCGACTGCATTTGGCAATGCCAAAAGGACGACCAACGGTCTGGACCATAATCGTGTTTCATTGATCATGGCGGTTTTGGAAAAGCGCTCCGGGCTGCTTTTGCAAAATCAGGATGCCTATCTTAAGGCTGCTGGCGGCGTCAAGCTTGACGAACCTGCAATCGATTTGGCGGTTGCGGTGAGCATCGTTTCAAGTTATCGCGACGAAGAAACGCTTGCGACGGATTGTTTCATCGGCGAATTGGGCCTGACGGGCGAGGTGAGACGCGTCGGAAGAATCGATGCGCGCGTCAAGGAGGCGGCCAAGCTCGGCTTTAAGCGTGCGTTTGTTCCTAAGAACAATTTGGATGGTTGGGAGTTTCCGTCCAATATTCAAGTAGTCGGGGTTCAGACCCTGAATGAAACTCTCAGACAAGTATTTAGAAGTTAACGGATGGAGGGACCGCAAATTATGCGAAAACGTATGATACAGCTGGTCTTTGCAATTCTTGGAATTAGTATCGGCTATTCATTTTTGCCGCCCTTATGGGAAAGCCTGAGGGTTGGCAACCATTTATTACAAAGTCCAGTGATTAACTCATTTATTGGCTTGTTGGTTATGCTTATTTTAGCCGTTTTTTTGGTTGACCCGATTGAAAACATAATCAAGAAGTTCGAAAAAAAGTTGGCACAGCAAAAAACAGAGGTCATTTTTGCGGAAAGCATTTCAGTCGTTATTTCATTGCTGATTGCAGTTTTGATTTCGACAATCTTTTGGCGTTCGCAATTATTCTTTATTAATACGGTGCTTCCGATTATCGTAATGATCCTCTTTGCTTATCTCGGCTGGGTGATCGGCAAGACGCGTCTGAACGATCTTAAAAACATCTTTGGATCAAGAAACAATCGGAAAAAGGAAACCGACAACGTCTTGGAACGAAAAGTCGGAGACAATTTCCATAAATACAAGCTGCTCGACACGAATATTCTGATCGATGGGCGCATTTATGATCTTGCAAAGACAGGATTTATTGAAGGAACGCTTGTCGTGCCGAATTTTGTTCTTTATGAACTGCAATACATTGCAGATTCCGGTGACAGCATCAAGCGCGTCAGAGGAAGGCGAGGACTTGACATCTTGAATAAGCTGCGGTCTGAAAAGATCGTGCCCGTTGAAATGTATGAGGGCGATTTTGAAGACGTTCAGGAAGTTGATTCAAAACTGATCAAACTTGCCAAGATGATCGATGCCGTCATCGTGACAAACGACTATAATTTGAATAAAGTCAGCGAGTTTCAAAACGTTCAGGTCCTGAACGTCAACGCATTGGCAAAAGCACTCAAACCAAGAGTCATCCCCGGCGAGAAACTGAACGTGATGGTCATCAAAAACGGAACCGAACGACAGCAAGGCGTTGCGTATCTTGATGACGGAACGATGATCGTCGTTGAAGACGGGCGCTATTATATGAACAAGACAATCGAAGTCGAAGTTACTTCGGCATTGCAAACCGATGCCGGACGAATGATTTTCGCCAAGCCTTCCCACTCAAAACGCGGAATCAACGAAAAAACTAATTAAAACTTTGAATCAGCAGTTTATTTTTTAGACTATTCATTGTAAAATCGATAATGTATGACTGTTAAAAACAGTAATAGACAAATTTCAGAAAGAGGCGCTTAAATTGGCAAAAGATAAGATTCGTGTGCGTTATGCACCAAGTCCGACGGGACACTTGCATATCGGCAACGCACGAACAGCGTTATTCAACTACTTATTTGCAAGACATAATAAAGGAACTTTTGTACTCCGCATCGAAGACACGGATACGAAACGCAATATTGCAGACGGTGAACGCAGCCAGATGGAAAACCTTCATTGGTTGGGCATCGACTGGGATGAAGGTCCGGACAAGCCGGGCGAATACGGCCCGTATCGTCAATCTGAACGCAAGGGCATCTATCAGCCTTTGATTCAGGAACTTTTGGACAAAGACCTTGCTTATGAATCATTCATGACCGAAGATGAGTTGAACGAACAGCGCGAAGCACAAAAGGCGCGCGGTGAGGCTCCTCGCTACGAATATGAATATGAAGGCATGACAAAAGAAGAAATCAAGGCCAAGCAGGACGAGGCACGTGCCAAGGGCTTGAAGCCGGTTGTCAGAATTCGCGTTCCGAAGAACGTCGTTTACGAATGGGACGATATTGTCAAAGGACACGTCAGTTTCAATTCTGATACGATCGGCGGCGACTTTGTCATTCAAAAGCGTGACGGAATGCCAACATATAATTTTGCCGTTGTCGTCGATGACCACATGATGAAAATCACGCACGTTTTGCGCGGTGATGATCATGTTGCCAACACGCCGAAGCAATTGGCGGTTTACCAGGCATTTGGCTGGGAAGCCCCTGTATTTGGCCATATGTCGCTTATCATCAATACGGAAACAGGCAAGAAACTTTCAAAACGTGATGAATCCGTGCTTCAGTTTATTGAACAGTATCGCTCGCTTGGCTATCTGCCTGAAGCGATGTTCAACTTCATTACTCTTCTTGGCTGGTCACCGGTTGGCGAATCAGAAATCTTCAGTCAAAAAGATTTCATCAAGATGTTTGATCCGAAGCGTTTGAGCCGCTCACCGGCTGCTTTTGACGGCAAAAAGCTTGAATGGGTCAACAACCAGTACGTCAAGGCTGCAGATAACGATGAACTTTCCGATTCTGCAATCAAGCAATTGATCAAAGCAGGCAAGCTTCCTGAAGATCCTGATTTTAAGACGATTGCATGGGCACGTCATTTGGTCGATCTTTATAAGCGTCAAATGTCTTATACGGCTCAATTGGCCGACATGGCTGAGATTTTCTTCACGGAACCGCAAAAGCTTGATGAAGATTGCATGAACGAGCTTTCAGATGAATCGGCTGCAGTCGTTTTGAACGAATTCGCCAAGCGCATCAAGGAATTGCCGCTTTTTGACGCCGTTGAGATTCAAAAGACGATTCGCGGCATTCAAAAGGATACCGGAGTCAAAGGCCGCAAGCTTTACATGCCGATTCGCATTGCAACGACTCGTGAAATGCACGGTCCGGAACTTGCTCCTTCAATCGAATTGCTGGGCAAAAAGCGCGTGCTTGAACATTTAAACAAAACGTTGGAAGAAATGGGCAAATAAGCTGAACAGAAGAGCTGGGATGTTTCCCGGCTCTTTTTTGAAAGCGTGCAAGGAAACACGTTCTTTTAAGGACGTGATGAATTGCCTGTTTTTTGGCCTTATGGCACACGAATACGAACATATGTGTTATAATGATTGATATAAAAGATATAAACAAACTTACGTATGGTAGCACATCGGTTTACAATCTTAATTATCATCTCATCTGAGGAATTAAGTATCGCAATAAAGTGCTGAAAGGACACGTCGAAACATTCTTGAAGCGAACCTTATATGAAATTGCTTCAAAATACGGCTTTACGATTGCTCACAT
>ENA-OURS01000903-OURS01000903.1-human-gut-metagenome-genome-assembly--contig:-NODE-903-length-30175-cov-4.654349_pt1 | contig 30175 bp, 51 predicted proteins | sample MGYA00242109_ERZ509010 | MGnify/ENA primary metagenome ERZ509010 (study PRJEB26280, sample SAMEA2338774) | human gut metagenome | biome: human gut; feature: human-associated habitat; material: faeces... | reverse complement strand
GGGAGCGAGGTTATGTTTTGGGAACCCCAAAACGCCTCGCTCCACCATGAGGGCGAAGAAATTTTGCTCCCAACGGTTGCAGAAAGTGAGTGTACCAACTGTAGGCAGTGCATAGAAATATGTAAATAGATTTGTCAGGTGTAGTTTATTCTTCCTTTATTTGCACAAAAGTATGTTTTGAGTGTTATAAAAAATAAAAAAATGCACTATTACGTTGATACTTTTGTATTTTTGCACTCAGTTATCTTGGACAGCAGAATTTGAAACACTGAAAATCCGTAATCTGTCTATATGTAAAATCTTTAAATTTGGATTATTATGACTAAGAAGTTTTGGTTAATAGCACTCATCGTAGCTTGCACTGTTGTATTTGGCAGTTGCGATAAGTCTGAGGAATTGAGTGTTGAGCAATGTAAGTTGGATATGAATCTATTCAACCAAACCTATACTGTTAATGATGAGGGGTGCTGTGTGCTAAAAGGGAGAAAGCCAATAGCAGCAGAAGAAATACAGAGTAAGGTCAAGGGCTATGGTTGGGAGAGTATTGCCACTTATGAGGTACAGGAAAACGGAAAGTTGAGCAAGGAGGAATTTTGGAAAGACAGATTTGGTGGCAGCCCTACACACTTTTGGTTTGAGACATCACAGCAAGCTTTTAGTTATTTTTATAGTGATGCCTTGCCAGCCTTTTGTTTCAGTCGTGTATCATGGACTTATGACATGGACAAAGGCTTCATACTGTTTGGCAGCAACAAGCAGACAACAGACAGCAGATACATGCAGATTCTTAAGCTTGACGAGTCGAATGGCAAGACCTTAATGTACACCATACAAAAATTGGGAGCGACGAGTGATGGCAGCAATGGTTACAAGTCTATATATGGCATGATTGTATATAAACGCATGACCGAAACCGATTTGGAAATGATGAAGAAAAGTTACACGTATGATACGGATATTGACCGTTCTGTTCCCGACAACTGCAAGTTTAAGATTAAGGCATACTATGCAGAAGACGACAAAGACAACACAGACCCTGTGTTTCAGACCTTCTGCCTTGTAACATTTGAGCTTACCGATGAATATGGTTTCAACTCTTCAGATAATGCCTATTACAACTACTACGATTCAATTACTTGGACGAGTGATTGTCGTGATATGCCAGATAGCTTTGGAATCATGGAACGTAAGACAAACTGTTTGAATACTTCCTATTGGTGGAGCACATACTTCTTCACGCCTCATGACAATACTATTGTCTATGCCAATGGCTATAAAGATGGCCGTATTGTCTATCAAGCCCGAAAGAGGCTCTATTTGGTGAATGATGGATTCTTTGGTTACGATTGGGATAACGTAAGGTATAATTCCAAGAACCCCGAACTAACAGAATATTGCTTGCTGGACAAGAGCCGTGAGTTTATCCTAACTCCACCTACTGCCTACAAAGAAGACATTACAAAACCGTATGCAGAGTTACGTATTGTACTGAAAGGAGCAAAAGACAAAAACGACAAGGAATATATGTTAGGCGTGCTTGAACGTGAAAGAGAAGGTCTGTTGAAGATTATGGACCAGTACTATGAAGCACATAGTACTATAAAAGAAACAGAAAAGGCTTCGCTGTGTAAAACGTTTAAGGCACTACCCGAAGATGCTGATATTAAAGCATATTGGCGTACAAAACATTCTCGCATGGTACTGATACTTAAAACTGACGGGGAAGACCCTATAAACAGTGAATACTATGTGCATGCGGAACCAATTAAATGATAAATAAGTTTAATGTGGACAACAATAGTCATAAGGCGAAGTTAATCTTTGTTTTATGACTATTGTTTTTTTGCACCAACATAGTGTGGTTTCATTTTTATTTTGTATTTTTGCAACTGTAAAGAGTTGTTAGGCAAAGCAAACATATGCATATTGCAGAAGTTGTGACTATTGCCAAATCATTACCTCTATTGAGGTTGAACACTTATAAATCGCTCATTTTAAGCTATTCAGCAGATTATAGAAGAATTTTTTCAAAAAATCATTGGTTGACGAAGCACATTTGTGCAAACACATAAAGTGCTACCTTGATGATATTGATGGGGACCCTTGCAGGGCGTTTGATGAATTCTTTGCCACCTGCATCGGTAAAGGAGTTCCTGTAATTTGGTCTGATGTTATATGATTGTTCAGGAGTTCTACATACCGAAATATGGGGATTGGCACGTCAAGGTGTATTATGCGGTACACACTTATTGGGCTAAGGAAATCATTACCGACCTGTACCGTATAGGATGCAGGGGGGATTCCCTCAAACGTGCGTATCGCAACCTGACGGAAGGCAGGATGAATACCGGACTTACCTATTCGGACTACAGGAGAAGAGAGACGGTAATGGTGCTCTCTTTGACTTCTACCCCCGAACAGTTTCAAAATTCGTGGGACCACGAAAAAGGTCATTTATGCCGGCATATTTCCAAGGCTTTCGGAATTAACCCTTATGGAGAGGAAGCACAATATCTCAGCGGATATGTCGGTCAGAAGATGTTTCCTGTTGCCAAGAAATTCTTGTGTGAACATTGCAGAAAGGGAATGGAAAAATAATAATCGAACAGAAGCGTTCTTTGACTTGTTGGAATTACCGCTAAATTTAAAGTGTTAATAGCCATCTTTGGTATTGTCATATTGATATAATTGCCTATATTTGCGTCATATAGGAGTACTGGTATGTACAACAGCATTATCTTGCACTATAATAAGGAATTTACAGGAATACCGTAATTAGATATCCTTCTGTAAATATTAGTATTATTTTCTTGTACTATGAATAAGGTAATTAATATTCCAAATGCGGATAGAGATGAACGGATAGGTAGTGTTTTTAACCATTTATTTTCTGTCATTTTTGCGAATGAACAAATAAGGAATAATGATGTTCCTGTTTGGGATTTTTCAAAAACCTCATTTTTCCATCCATTTTTTTTGTTCCCATTTGCCATATATAAAAGCAAATGTAAGAACGTACAGTGTAAAAATGTGGTTGGGTATATGAAAAACTATTTAGAATGTGTTAAGTTCTTTGATATGCTGACGATAAAAGATGACATGGATCTAAATAGTGCGTTGAAAGAATATTTAGGGAAAAGTTATATCCCTATATGTCGCTTTAGTCGATTGAATAAGAATATAGATTCAATGCAGACCATTATTCAAGGAGTTATTGAAAAACAGAAAAATTTAGATTTAAAACTTAAAACTCCACTTTCGTATTTGATTAGTGAGTTAATTTGCAATATAAATCAACATTCTGATAGTGATTATGGTTATATATATACGCAATATCTGAAACGTGAGAATTGTTTGGATATATGCATTGCTGATGATGGAATAACAATTTATGGAAGTTATGTCAAGTCACAAAAGATGCTTGATAAGATAGGTGACAATGAAGCTGAAGCATTGAAATATGCAAATGAAGGATATTCGACTAAAGATCTTCCCGATGCTGAAAGTAGAGGATTTGGTATATCATCTACTAAAAGTATGATTGTGGAAGGTCTTGGAGGAGCATTCTTTATGTTATCAGGAGGGGCATTTCATAGGCATGATGCATCTGGTGGAAGTGATTATGTAAAATTGCCTGATACTATTAATTGGAATGGCACGATTATACTTATGAGAATACCATTGACAGTTAGTGAAGAATTTGATTATACGAAGTATATAAAATAGGAGGTATTATGAAAGAAATAATTAAGCTTCATGATCTATTAGGATCTGAAATACGCTCACGTTCTAATGCTGAAATTTTACGAGAAAAAATAGCAGAGCATAGTGGTTCTATAATTGATTTAAGCGATGTTTCTTTTATTTCAAGATCATTCGCTGATGAACTATGTATCTTAGTAGAAAAACATATTATTCAATTACACAATGCCAGTGGTGTTGTGCAAAATATGCTATCTGTTGTTTCTGAAAGTAGGAAGAAAAAAAGAGTTAGAAAGACTGATGATACTAAAATAAAAGAATTTGATGATATGGAAAGTTTGACATCTTTTCTGGCTACAATTTGATAAGAATGTATTTCTAGGCATATCTATTGAAAAATATTCACCGAGAACTTAAAAGGCAAATATCAATAAAGTCTTGTTGATTCAAAATAAATCAGAGCGGTAATTCCCAACGGTTTTACCGCTTTTTTTTATGCTAACATAATATGAAAGAAGATAAGTTGAACATATTACTTGAACAGGCCGATGATATTCCTCATTGGTTATTTTGCCAATTGCTAGCCATGATAGAATGGAACGTTTAGAGAGGTTTATCTACAGGCTGATACCCTTTGTCGTTTTGATGAAGGTGGCTTTGTTGTGCGGCTAATTGAAGTTTATGGGATATTTGGGATGAACTACCTATCATTTGATTATCCATAGCTTGTTAGTGTGAAGAAAAGGGGACCACCCGATTAAGAATGATCCCTCCCCCCAAAAAAATGGTTACTTTATAAGGACTCGCATTTGAAAACCCCTAAATCTTCAGTTTAGCGGTAGTTCACAAAGTGAATGCTGCTACTGCCCGCACCCTGTAACTGTAGCACTTGTCGCCGTTGCTCGTCTGCCCACTGAAGAAGTGTACGTACCAACTGAGGCTGAGACTGTATTCTGTACTGGACCAATACCATGTGGAGGATAACGGTTCTTTGCCTATGTACCTCAGCACATCGTTTATATTATCTTGATAATGAGCCATTAAATTAAGCTGTCCTAACGATGGGATATATTCGTCATCTTTCAGCAGATTAGACAGTTTAGGATTTCGCTCAATCAGTTGAGCAGTGTTACGCTGTCCATTCATATCAAATAGTGCATCACATTCACGCCCATAATAGATTTGATTTCCAAATTCCTCTCGGCTGTCATTGTCAAGCAACTGAACATCCTTATGCTCCGTCAACGAGATGGCAAACGATACGTCTTTGTGCTTTAATCCGATATATCGTACACAATCTTTGAAGTTATCGCCGGTAAACGGTTCTGCATGTCCGTCTTCGTAGATTAGATACAAGCCGTTGGTCCAGTCTGCCATGTCTTCTTTAGTCGGCATCATAACCGATTGGCGTAAATTTTCAATGTTAACCTTCATCGTCTTATTGTTTTTAAATTGTTGCTCAATACTTTTTCCCATTTTTGTTTTCTCTCAATTCATTGTATCTCATCTTCTGATTGATGTGCCATGTGAGGTCTATGTCCAAATGGTTGGCAAGCCCGAAAATAGCCAATAGCATGCCATTTAATTGCTTTTCTAATGGATAGTCATATTCATACGCATATCTGATGGGAATTGTGGATATAGCATATATACTTTCTGTAAAGGTCTCATCCTCGCAACTTTCCTCTGCCTCATATAACATTTCTTCCGTAAAATCCTCGATGTCTATCTTACGCAATCCGCACAAATCAAGCAGGCGTATAGCTGCATCGGCAAGTTCATCGGGAAGTGTATCTTTTACATTCTTTTCAAAGGAACACTTAAATCGCTTTTCTTCTTCCACTAATGCAGGATAGCAATTATAGTCCATTTCAAAACGTGATTTACATTTCTTTCCTAATCTTCCCTTTCTATCTGCCTCCACAGCTTCCATAAGCTCGGATATAACTAAACAAAGGTGGTGTTTATTACTCAATTCCTCATCGTGAAAACCGTGTTCACAAGCGGTTTTATAAGCGCGATCGCGCAATTCGTTTAAATTAATATTGTTCATTTCCTTATTCCTAATTTGATTTCTTCATCCTTGATTATTCTCCAATCTTATCGACTTCCTCATACCGTTCCTTATTTATCCACATCTTTGCAGTTCCAAGAGCTGGGTGATGTAAACAATGTCGTTACGATATGGCACATGACGGACGCATTTTTCTATCTCATCAAACCTATTCTCCATGCATCTGTGACACTTGCTTACCAAAATTAAGGTAAAAATGCCAAAGTACAAAAATTTAATGGGGCAAGTACGGATTTAAATATTAATTCTGCTGTTTCCATACTTATTTAATCATAATCAATAGCTTTGCAGTCCAATAGAATATCACGCAATATAACACATATCCGAGTAATCTTTCGCAAGTTTGCGAAGGTTCTAATCCTATAATAAAGTCCCACATATTATACTCATATACACAAATTAGATATGATATGATGACAGATGCCAATACATATGTGAATTTTCTCATAATCATATAAGTTTTAATGCTTCCTGTAATCCTGCCTCAAGTGCTTCTTCGTAGCTTTTATAATGCACCAAAGGTCTGTTTGGCAATTCTATTATATCATGTTCCGGAATTGTCAGTATTCCATATACCCAATAGTCTCCACGCATATAGAATATTTCAATATGCAGGTTCTTGGTTTCACGCAGCCACTTTTGGGCGATAGATTTAGTGGGTGTAGTATATCCACAACCTATTTCGTTAAAGAAAGAATTTGTAGAATGCAATCCCATTATATGTAAATCTTCGTCTGCAAGCAAATTCGCAAAACTCATTAAATCCTTTCTCTTTCAGCAGCTTCGCGGTCTCTAATGTTACAAGTTCTTCGGTCATAACTATTTCTTGTTTAATTCATCCAACACTTTCTTTACTAATTCATAGCGTGGTAATTGCCAATCCTTCGCAATATCATCTATTTTATCATCATAATGATTGTCGTAAACATACTGATTCAAGTTGTCAACAAACCCATCACTATCAAGTCCTTCGTCACAATCATCAAACATATCAAGTTCATAGGCTAACTTGGAGCATTCACTGTGACTTACCCAGTCATAAACACGACCGTCATAAACATTGGTCTGTCTGTTATATTTTTCTCCAACGGAAATTACTTCACCGCAAAAATCGCACCTATGTTCTTTGCGAGCGACAGGAGTTTCATTTCTTAATACTTTCATAGTTATTCCTCCTTCTCTATTTTTACTTTCCCGCGGTTAACAAAGCCATCACAGTTCATCAAGGTACAAAGACAGATGGCATATTCTTCCTTTTCTGACTTACTGCAAATGCGCAACAGTGAGCATTGGTTGCATGGGACATTTTCACTCGTCATCTCATGCAACACTCCATCTATTATTATTCCGTTCTTTACTTCCATAATCAGTCTCCTTCCTCTCTAATCTGTTTCACAAATACATTTTTAAAATGCAAATTTTCACCTCTCTCTATGCTATGCAAAAACAGATTGTATTCAGCTTCTGAAAAATGAGAATAATACTTCGTAAAACATGTTGGGCACTCTTTTATAGAGACTATCCCAATACGAGCTTCTGCAATCCCACAGATATGCTTATGGTAATCGTTGAGAATACTTGTACCACATTCGGGACATTCAAAAACTAACGCATTATAGACCCCGACAAGGGGAATCCTATATTTGTTATCTATGTCCATTTTCAGTCTCCTTTCTCTTTAATTCGTTCAAGTACATCCCTGTTGGCTTCGAGTATCTCATCGAAAGAGGGGATCGGCATCCATGCCAACACGATACTGTTTCCGTGAATCCACATTCCCTTTTTATCTAAATTGCTATTTCTACAAAACTTTTCTTCTCGAATACATGGTGTGCCATAACACATCACCCAAACAAAAACTTTTTGCCCTTCTTTCGGCAACCGTTCTTCCACGCTTATCCACAGAGATTGCTTTGCCTGCCATGTTGCACCTTCCTTAAATGCCCGTAATGCAATCGCTTTTGCCAATGCCTTGATAGCTATACAGTCTCTTTCATCATAGGCAAGCTCTGCATCTTTATTATATGTACTTTCATTCCAATGGGTGCGGGCTGCTTCTTCTACTGTCTGTTTCATAATTTAATCAATTAGGGGTGATGTGGTTGAATGTTTAATTCGTTCTCTATAAATCTCTGTAACTTATGGGCGCATTCCGAGCATAAGTCGGCTTCTTGGATGAATATATCTTCCCTTCCACCAACAGAGCCACCATCCCATTTATCTATCTTGAAATCCAATCTTGCGCTGCGGAAATACGATGGCTGTATCTCTCTTCCGCATGCATCACATATTATCGTTACTTTTTTCATATTTTATTACTAAAAAGATTACGTTTCCCCCCTTATAAATCCAATAGCTCACTAATGTTATCTATGACTTCCCCGTCTGTCAACGTATCATCCAGGATGATAGATTTAATCTGGTCTGAAAGCCATGATGTGCCATTTTCAAAACCAAGAGCAATCATGTCTTTAATATCGGAAACGCCATTCGGAACTCCGTTTGTCCCGAATAAATCAATTACTGATTCTGCATATTCTTTTGCTGCTTCTTCTAATTTCTGTTTCATATCTGCTATGTTTTGAGGGTCATTTAATTTTTAAGAAGTTGCTCATTCGCTCAATGCATCTTTGTTTTTGATTGAGATTGGGATGCACATATAAATTGAGTGTGGTAGCGATATTCGAATGTCCAAGAATTACACTCACTGTCTTATAATCGCATTGACTTTCAATGCATCTGGTAGCAAATGTATGCCGGAGTCCATGAAACACAATGTGCGGAATATTCAGACGCTTCAAGAGCCGGGCAAAGAAATCACGGTAAGAACGGGGATCTTCCGGACGTCCTGATGTTCCTACTACAAATCGGGACGGAGATATTTTCTTTACTTCCTTCAAGGCAAAGAGAAGCTGTCTTGAGATAGGTATCTCCCGGTATGAATTTCGTGTTTTGGGAGAAGTGAAAGTCCTTTCCGTAGTTCTTGATTCGCAGTTGTATATCCTTCCTGCTGTATAACTAATGGTGATTACCTTCTGTCTGAAATCCACATCTTCCCATCGCAGGGCACACACCTCTCCAATCCTCATGCCGGTACACAGAGACAGCAGAATGCCTATATTCTTAGGAGTTGGGGATTCGGTGAGATGGCTCATCAGTATCTGTTGATGGTTTAAGGACAAAGTAGGCAAACGGTGAGATTCGGTATCTGTAGGATAGTTTATCTCCCACTCCTCATAAGGGAATAACTTATGTTTCCCACCATACTTGACTATAGATTTCAGCACCGCCACAATATCCCTTACGGTTTTTTTAGCAAGACCAGAGGAAAGCTTGTAGAGAACAAATTTCTGAACGTCGCTTTCCGATATAGCTGTCGCCGTCCCATAATATGGGAGTAAATGGGTTTGAAGGGTAAGCATATACGCGCACATCGTGGCATGCTTTATAATGGGCTGCTTCGCAGCACTCCAAATCCTGGCGACTTCTTGAAATGTTTTAGTATTCATTTCTGTTCTGATTTACATTAATTCAATTATAACCTTCTTAAAATTAACATATAAAGGCATTTCTGACATGCCCCCATTGTAATCCAACTGTCTTAAAGAGGGGACAACCTCTCCGTTATCATCAATCTCATAGTCTGCAATATAGGCTAACTTCTTCGCTTCGGGGACCAATATCCTTTCATTGCTCAAAGGAGAAAACCTTTCATGGGACGGGACCGTTATACAGACCTTGCTTCCAATAGGGAGTCCTTGGTTGGATTCAATGTATTCCTTTTCCAACTTCTCCTTTTCGCCGTTCAATTCTTTTAGCGTTAAATCGATGGCATCTCTTTTGCTCAGAAATTCTTCCTTATTCATGTTTTTGTCATTCTAATTGATTCTAACATACTTACCTGCTATATTACAAGTCCTTAATATCTCCGCATTATCCTCGCCAAAAGCGATTAAGATGGAACCACAACCGGGTGAATCTCCACGAGTCCCGTCCGGGCGAAAGAAACGAATCCTATTGCGCAAAAACTTCATCGCCGTTGCTTTTTCAAAAATTGTGTCTTGAAACATCTTTGAATCGCAGCGATTGAAAAGTAAAGCGATACCGTTTCCATGCTCTGCCATCCTGCTGATGAATTTTTCAATTAGAGGCCGGGAATAAGGCGGGTTTAGCCATACACGGCCTTTCCATTCCTGTTTTAACCCATCAACGTTTTTATTATACATCACCTTAGCTGTTTGCCATAGTGGGTTGACCGGGGCACACGGATCTAAATCAAATTCACCCAACGCTTCTATAATCTCCTTCGGCGTATACCATTCATCGGTAGCGCATGCTGACCGTTCAAATTGTGTATTCATTCCTGATCTGTTTTACTCTAATTGTTTATCGAAAATCTTAATACATTCAAATAAATAGTGCGCAATTATAGGTTGTACTGCATTGCCTATACACTCCGTTCTGTCCACCCTATCGGGAAGTTCATTAGACTTTCCAGCAAATCGGGGTGAGGGTATTGACTGTCTTGTTCTCCATCCCGGATATACTCGTGTATATTGCCCCGATAGGTAGGGCTCCCGAAATATCGATTCTTGGATGCTCCTCTTGCCGTTGACTTCACAGGAGTAGGCAATACAATATAATCGCTCCCGACCCTGTTGTATACCAAAGTCGGTGCCTGATAAACATTGCCATTCTGCATCATACCCGATTTCGGAAAGGTCGCATAAGACCCGTTCAAATCCCCGAATAAGGAGCATTGGACTGTTTTCAATGATGATGTATTTAGGTCTAACTTCCCGTATAACTCATTAGATTTTTATTAACACTATTTTCATGGCATATTTCTCTAAACATTAATTGATATTTTGGTTTTATTAAATAATAAGCAAAAGTTTCAATTAAATCAACATCATCGTTTGTTCTACCTTGTATTTTGAAATGATTGATCCCTAAATTTAAATAAGTATTAATCATATCAATTGTTACAACTTGTGGAGCATTTAATATTTCATAAAGATTACCATTACCGCAATAGCTTTCATGAATACATTTAAACGTAATATCATTGTTATTTATATTTAAATTAGATATATGTTCATAATGATTTTTTCTTGATTTACAATTGTTAGGACAAATTGTATTAACAATTATTTCAAGTTTATTACGAGTATGTTCTGGAAATAATGATATAGTTTTCCAGTCATTTATCATATATTCACTTAATACTATACGTTTATATTGATCTGTCTTTTTTATAATAGCTTCAAAATCAAAGCAAGCGGTAGTTGATAATATAAACTGTCCTCTTCTTATACCTTGATTTTCTAGCCATTTTTCAATATATAAATTAGAAAGACAAAAATAAGTATTTTTCTTATCAAATGTTGTTATAATTCGTGATGCATAATCATCTGGAAAGTATTGTTCGTTAGCAAATAGATTACTCATAATGATAGTTGGACATAAATTATGTTCTTTACAAAAATTTTCAACTTCTTTTTCATTGTTGAAATGTCCACTATTTCGTCCGCCATTTGCTACTCCACCATTAGATCCATAAAAAGATGATATAATAAAGTTATCACGAAAAATATATGGATAATTTTCATATAATAAAATAGTTTGTTTTACTATATGAATTTTTTCAAATAGTCCTGGAAGATTAAAATAAACTTTCATAAATTTTTGATAATTTTGAAGTTAATTTTATAAAAAGTAATGGTAATAGGAGGGAGATTCGAACTCCCTTCTCTCTTAAGAGACTTCACTACCACGCAAAGTTTTCCTATTCCAGCTTTTTACGACATTAGCTTAGCCGTTGACTTATCGTATTACGCTGTAACACGAGTATAGTCTGTTACGAAAGATTTGTCATTTCTGACGTCTATTGACCTATTCATTTTCATCTTCGCTGTCAAAACCAGATAGCCCCTTCGTTGTTTCTTTGTTATCGTAGTGAAACGCCACGGTCAGAAAGTTCTATGTCCTGATTTTACAAGATACTTTGCAAAGTAATTTGTGGAGCTAGAGGGAGTCGAACCCTCGTCCAAACGATTCATCTAATGACCTAACAGTCAATATAGTAGTATATAGTTAAATCAATAACTATATACTTAAATATAATAAACTGTAGGTAAGTATAATAAAAATAATAATCGGAAATATACTTATTAAATATAAAGGCAGATGCTTACTCTATATTTAAAGATTTACTTCTATATCTAATAATAGCGTCAATTATTACTTTACTATAGGCTCTAGGCTCGCTTACTCTACAGTTTTAAATAGGCTTTGATTGCATGTATAGTATAGCAAGTGCTCACGCAGAACGGACTCGATTGAACTATAGGCATAAAGCTCTCTATACATATACAATTTGATTTTGTGTACATCTTATTGAATATTCTGATTAATGTAATCCACAATCTTTTCCAATCTACTTAAAGAAAACAAATGATTATTAAGCGTTCGCTTGCCTTCTTTCCATTCGTAAAATAATTGATAATATGGTGGATTGAGTGTCCGGTCAACCTTTATGCGATATTGATTAGTACCATATTCAGTTATAAGATTCTCAATATATTCGTCCGAATTTTCTAAATCAGTAACAAATACCATCTTATCAGTAGTAAGTATCATCTTTTAGTTCCTTTCTAATTTGTTATGCGTCATTTGATAGCTTCATAAAACACATCCATATTGTTTTGCTCTGCCTTCCGGTAGTATGGCCAAACAACGGTTTGAACGGAATAACAGACAAAACTTCCGCAGCTTTTATCTGACTCTCGTTCCATTTGAATACAAGTGTACCGTTAGGCTTCAAGACGCGCATACACTCAGTAAATCCATCGTGTATGAGTGACTGCCAGTCTTTCGGTAGTTTCCCGTACTTCTTAGCCATCCATGAGGTTTCGCCAAGTGTTTTCAAATGTGGCGGATCAAACACCACCATGTAAAAAGAATTGTCCTCAAACGGCAAGTGGGTGAAATCGGCTATTATATCCGGTTTTATCTCTATGGTTCTGATTTTATCCCTGTCCTTGGCAGTTACTACCTCCGATCTCTTATCAACGAATAAGGTAAGAGGATTATGTTTGTCAAACCAAAACATCCTACTGCCACAGCAGGCGTCTAATATGATCTTTGTTCCAGTCATTTTTATATTGTTTTTAATTAATTACTTCCGCTAAACCTCCTTAAGCTGTCCATTGACTAGCATATACCATGTGTCAGCCTTAACCTTCTTCCCGTCAACTTCAAACGCCTTGACCTCCTTAATCGGGTAGGTATCACCGTCCCATTCTCCACGTTCTGTGAGGACTATCCAGCAACCTATAGCTCCCTTCGCCTTACACTCGTATCCGGCAGCAAAAGCAATGCTATCCTTGCCTGTGGCTGATGCTGCACTATAGTCGCCTGTGGCTGATGCTGCACTATAGTTGCCTGTGGCTAATGCTGCACCATAGTTGCCTGTGGCTAATGCTGCACTATAGTCGCCTGTGGCTGATGCTGCACCATAGTTGCCTGTGGCTAATGCTGCACCATAGTTGCCTGTGGCTGATACTGCACCATAGTTGCCTGTGGCTGACTTACCCTTCTTCCACTTGCATTTTTCAAACGTAAACTTAACGGCTGCGTCTACAATACTCTTAATACTTAGTTCCGCTCCTATGTGGATTTTTGAGCAAGCAATTTTCGTATCATCCGTATCTACGTCCATATCGCCAGTTCCCTCAACCTCGTGAAACTTATTCATCCCAACTTCGGCAGGTGGATAGTAACTGAACACGTCCAACGGATGGAGGCAGAAGTGAAATCCGTTACCGCAAGCTCTTATATCGCCTGTTTCTTCATAGTCCTTACCTTCTTCGTATTGGAAATCCCTACATGTCAAATCGGGGTTAAAACCTTTGTAGCCTTTGATTTTGACAAATTCCTTTGGTAAGGTAACGTTATCCGGCAGGTTTGCCCTAAGTACCATGTACGCCATGTAGCCGGCGTCAAATCCGGCTATCCCGGTGCCAATGGCAGTTAGGAGGAATTCCTTTTCCAGATGCTCGTTAGCGTAATTCCCGAAGTTCCCTAAAAATACGACCAGCTCTTCTTCGGTAACTTTCTCCATATCCTTGTCCAGCGTAGGAATGGCATAGGACTGACCTTGTATTCCTTCTGCCTGCCCCATAATTGCACCAAACTTCTCAACTGCCAATCTAGCTGCACCTCCGGCGTGATTGCCGTTCATATTGCTTCCAAAAACGAATATTTGATTATCTTTCAGTTCCTGAATATTCTCAGGTGTTAATTCTCTTTTCATAATTCTTCCTTGTTTCTGTATTACTTTTAATTAATGGTTCCTACAAACTTCTCTAGGTTCCCACTCTGACGGTACTTTAGCCCACTCTCTGAATGCTTTATCAAATCCATCAAGGTCAGAGAACATATCCATCTTGGCGGTATCAGTAGTAATGAGGGTGGAGAACTCCTTGAAATACTTATCGGCAACTTTTACGAAGTCATTGTGCAACTTTTTTAAATCTCCAAGCAGAAGGGAGTTCTCTGCCATTAAATCGCTCGCTTCCTCTACTAAGTTATTGGCTTCGCAATTCAACAGGTGAGCGGCTGAAAGCAGCATATTCAATCTATCTATGCTACCATTGGCTATGGCGGCATCTATTATTTTTTTCTTTGGTTTCATAATTGTATATTTTCACTTTACATTTCCTTTCATGCGGTTAATACTTTCGTTCTCCTTTTTATTAATTTTGTCAATCCACCTTTGGAATTTGGCAGCTACAAGAGGGCAGTGTATGCGCAGGTTTCTGTCGCGTTCCGCTTCCCATTCACGTATCTTTCTCTGCATCTCGGTATTCATAAATTTCTCCTTTTTCGTTATAATTCTTTCTTTAGAAAACTGTTGCAAATTTGCCCATATCTGTCACAGGCACACACTCTATGTCCTTTAGCCTTACAATACGCAGAATTATCCCCGAAGTCCGAGGCATTCTTGCAATTCCGGCATTTGACATATACAATTCCCGGTTTGACTTTCTTTGGCATACTCATGGTGACATCAGCATTTTTCTAGCTTCCTCATCTCCAGATTCAGCCCGGCGTTTCAACTCTTGATATTCAGCATAAGAGATTCTGTTATTTCCACGCTCCTCTATCTCTTTTTCACGTTGGTTTCTGTATCGTTCACGCTCTTTCCGTTCAATATCTTTCCGACGTTCAGAAACGTAGTCCAACATCGCACTTGTTATTTTCAATGGATCTATTGAACCGTAGAACCGCCCATACTTCCCTGACTTAAACCGTGCTATGAAAAAACAGATTTCAGCGGCATTTATATAATAATACTCCGAAAGGAATATCTCCGATAGTTCAGAAAGTTGCTCTTTCGCTATCTTGGTTGAAACTTCTGCAAAGTCATTCAATGAGCCAAATTGTATCTTTAGCCATTCTATCGGTGTTTCATCCCCATAAGTAGAAGACAATAGCCCTAAACTCGGAATGCTGTCATTCAACGCCAGTTCTGAATGGGTTGCATTACATCTGACAAGTTTGAACTGCAAATCAGGGTTGTAATCAAGAATGAATTGTGCAGGATCGGGATATTTATTCAATAACGCCCTCTGCTTCAAGTTCCTTTCTCTTTTTTGCGGCAGCTTCTCTAACGGTTGTAGCGACTGCAAGAACTGAATCACGTTTTCGCTGCTCGCTATCCTGTTGATTTTTACTAAGTCTTGTCCCATTATAGTTTCCTTCCAATATTTTAGTAAAGTTTGCTTGTTTGAAAATCCAATCAAAGTCGCATTTCCAATTGCGGTCATTAGCTCCAAGTAGGAACGGGGATTGAAGAATGAGATTGAAAACACTCCTCACTGACTCTTTCCCATATTGGGCTATCCTGGCTTTTACAGCCTTTTTTCTCACATCAGTCATTGATCTTATCTGCTGGAGTCTGTCTTTGAATGTGGTGTTATAGTATTCCATCAATCCGCTGTAATCAATCTTTTCAGAGGGGGAGGGCGAAGAAAGCTTGTCTTTCTTTGATACTCCGTCAGGAGTATTTTCTTTCTTTTGATGTAGAGATATATCTATATACTCTCTTTCTTCTTTCTTTGTATTTGTGCCCTCTGTGTGCCCTGATTTTTGTAAAAGTTCGGATTGCGGTAGATTGTTGTTCATGGACTGTGCCCCAAGTTGTGCCCTTAGTTGTGCCCATTCGTGTCTTAATTCATTGATTTCCTTTTCAATACCTGTGCCCTTACCTGTGCCCTTGGTTGTGCCCATTGGATTATATTCTTCATATTTACATAAGGTTATAAGGTTCATTCCTTGATTGCACTCAACAGTTATCATACCTTTCTTTCTAAGATGCACAAGAAAGGAACGCACCTTCTTTTCAGACCATTTCCAACGCTGTGACAGAAATCTTATGGATGCAGGATATTGACCTCTTGAATAAGAGATTTCTCGACCTCCGATACTCTCCTTTCGGGGCGTTGCCTCAAATCGTGCAGACTGAATTAAGTCTAACCACGCTTCGCAACTGCTAAAAGTACGGGCTTCATTCCACATTTCATTCGAGAAAAACCTGCGGCTTAGCCTCAAAAATCCTTCGTCCATAGTCTTAGAATCTCACGTTAGTTAATTGCCTTCCGTTAGAAAATACAGCCCACTTACCATTACCGCTATCAAACAATCGTAAATCCGACACCTCTCCGAAACGTTTGATGTTACCGCATAAATCCACAATCCATCCACATTCTTTAGAAGGATGCGGGCGGATGGCACGACCGACTATCTGATACCACATGGCAAGTGACATTGTAGGACGTGCCATAACGACCGTATCAAGTTCCGGATAGTCAAAGCCAGTCGTAAGTACACCCACATTAGCTACTACCGGAATTTCACCAGCTTTGAACGCCTCAAGAATATGTTCACGTTCTTTCTTAGGAGTATCACCTGAAACGATAGCGCAACCGGGTATTGACATCGTTAACCGTTCCGCTTCTTTCAAAAAACGGGTAAAGACCAAAATACCCTTCCGTTTTCCTCCGGCTTTGGGATTCGTCAGTCTTTGGACGATATGAACGAGATAACTGTAAAAGTCTATCCGCTCATATTCTCTTTGGACTGACTTGTCTGTGTAATCAGCGCCAGTGGTATTTACTTTTAAGTTAAGTTCATTCCACCCTGAAGGATTCATTGAATAGTAATCCAGCTTCGCCAAGTAGCCCATATCTAATAGGGTTGACACCTGTACATGATAAATGACCTCTGAAAAGACATGAGGTTTTGTCCGAGTGATGAATTTCAGCATAGAACCAAAGTCACGGCTGGAACTTAAACGATACGGTGTAGCTGTCAGTCCAAGAACCTTACACTTCACCGCATCAAAAAAATCTTTGTACATACCCTCTTTAGGGTTAACAAGGTGACATTCGTCCACGATGATGTTCTTGAAGTGGGTGAACAGTTCGGGATGATTCTTCACACTGCCGATGGTGGCGAATGTTATCCGGCTTATTTCTTTAGAGTTAAAGGATGCAGAATAGATGCTGCAATCAAGAATACCGTATGAACAGAGTTTCTTGAAATTCTGTTCGAGTATTTCCTTCGAGGGCTGGAACACCAAGGTATGACCGTCAAGCCTTGCGGCTATATCCGCTATGATAAGCGATTTGCCGCTTCCTGTGGGCAAGACCATGATAGCATTTGTTTTCTTCGCCTTATTGCTGAAGAAAGAAACGGCAGCATCAGAGGCTTTCTGCTGGTAATCTCTTAATTTGAATTGCATATCGGTATAATTTCAAATTCAATTCTTGGATTCACTTTATCTATGAACTTCTCTGCTACTATCTTTACGCAGTTACGGTCGTTCTTGATAGCTTTGCATCCTTGCAAACAGTCGAGGACCGTTTTAAAACAGTTGTCAAGGTCCGGACGTTGATTCTCGTAAAACACGTTCAAATGAAGTTCAAACAGACCGCTTATCATCTGTCCTCTATACTGGTTGCATTGCAGATAGAAAGACTTTTCATATTCCTTTAATGCCGGTTGTTTGGCAAGGCTGCCATGCCCACTTAGAGTTATAACTTTATAACAATTGGATTTACTTGGGACTTTCCCGTGAATAATTTGTTTCATAAGCCAAAATATCTATTAGCCGCCTGTTCATCATGTAAGCGGACTATATTTACTAATTCAGTACACCTTCTGCGAAACTCTCGGCTTCCATCATATAGGTCGTGATGATTTCTACACATTGGAACTACATTCCATTCTTCAATATAGTATTCAGGATAAAGAGAACGAGGTAACAAATGTGCCGGGTCAACAGCCGGACAACCGCACAAACAGCAATGAGGAGATAGGTTTCTCTTTATCTTATCCATTTCTCTATTTAGTTTTGCTTGTTTACTACTTACTCTCTTCATATTTACCTAATTAAAAGCCCCGAAGCGTATTCTCCGGGGCACAACCATTATTTACTAACCCTTGCCATTTATGTGTGGCTCACATTTATGAGGGGCGTAGGGGAATCGAACCCACCAAACCATAATTGGGCAGTACCAGCAATCATGATTAACTTGCCGATTGAAGCTTCATAAATCAACAAGCCCTTACAACGTATATTGTGCACTTCTCATAATAAGGAACACAGCCAGTGCTTACGCCCCATATTCGCCCGCCCCATCTTCACAGACCGAGCAGGCATGTAAACAAAGTTATTTCTGTACTCTGATCAAATAACAGATTTTATCCTACCTAAATTAGGAACCATATACCTGTTTTCTAACCCTTTTATTAGTTCCCATTCTTCAATCATTTTTCAAGTTTTATAATTTCTGGGAAAGTTCTATATATGCTACTTTTCCCATCCCATTTGTCAATGAACTGTTTGTAAAGAATTTCTCTGGTAAGACCTTTTGACTGGATAAGAGCCTGTTCGGTTTTCAATTGTTCCAGCTCGTTGCGTTTCTTCTGCTCCTCAATCTGTTGGTCCAGTACGGATATATTGGTGTTCACTTCATTCCGGCTGTCAATCTTCTCACGGACCTTTTCGGAGAACTCCAGTTGTGCGGAGAATGTGAGCAGTTGCAGACCTCTTTTTTCAAACTCCATGTCAACTATCTGTTCCAACCGTTTCTCAAACACCAACGACCCTCCGTCAGCCATCAGGCTATCGGTCTTATGCTTCCGACTTTCCTCCTTTATCAAATCATATATACGTGGTTCCAAAATGTTATCTTCCAACGAAGACATAAAGTCACTTCCACGACCAATATGCTTGTTGTCAAAGACAACATCAATGGCACGGTCCTTGATAACTTTATAGCTGTATGTAGGACACGCTTTGAACTCCGTGTTGTCAGCAGCTTTCAGTGTGACAGCTTCAGCGAATTCTCCACGTTGATCGAATAGTGGAACCTGGAAAAGTTCTGTGCCCAATTCCCATGTAGACACTTTGCCGGAAACAATCTTAAAATCTTCCTTTCCCTGCTTGCCATAATTCTCCATAAGGACACCTGCATAATTAGGGGCTACTCTCTCACAAGAGGTAAACATTACCAAGGTCATACAGACCATCGTTAACTTAATCAGTCTTTTCATCTTTCAATGTTTTAATCAGTTTGTAAATAAAGAAAATTATTGTGGCTGATATTATTGTTATGCCCAGCCATGCATGTAAGTGATTGAATACCCTATTTCCGACAACAATTCCTATTATAAGAAACAGGATTAAATAAATATACTTTTTCATACTACTCTTAGTCAAAATTAAAATTATCCTCACCGTTAGGTTCTTCGTCCGGCATATCATTACCGAAATCCATCGGAATGAACCAATCTGAAATAAACTCTTCCATAACTAAATCAAATCAATTATTTTGGTTTTAACAATCGCATCCAATCTCATATCAGACAAACCTTGTGAAAGGTGTTGTTCCATCAAAGTGTTTGCCTCCTTTAAATCCTTTGCGCAAACCAAATTATAGTATTTCAATTCTTTCTCATTGCCGTTCTCATCAATCTGAGTATCTACAATGGTAGCCTTGAAGAATGGTTTGTCTTCTGTCTTTTCGTTGATTATCTCAATGATGTTTGAACGTGAAATAGAGAATACATCAGATCCCATATTATCAGACGCGTACTGTTCAAGCCCTTTGGCTTCCGCTTCTGCAAAAAGTGAACAGTCTGTAATGAAATGTTCTTTTACTTCTTTTTCAAGGCCTTCCTTGTTAGGTTTCATCACCTTTAACTTTACTTCGTAATACATATTATTCCTCCTTTATCTTACTACGTTCCTTAATCATCGCATCGGCTATCTGGTAAGCGGCTTTAGCCTGTTTTTCAGAGTTGTAGTTTATCATACTAACCTCTTTGAATGGGAAAAACAATGTTACAACTCTATTCCATAAAGTTCTTCTGCGTTTTGCTGTCATCATTATGCACTTCATTGCTTCAAGCGCAATATGATCTCGTGATATGTTGCTTTCCATAATCAGTCCTCTTCTTGTATTAGTCGTTTAATCAATTCTTTTTTCCATCCTTGAATAAATCCATTTTCATCAATATTCATAATGATGTAGTCGCCATATCCTTCATCTGCCGGACACATAATCTTAGGTACATAGCCGTCATAAGAAGCAATGGCGATGTGGTCTTCATCAGTAATATCACATATAAAATCATCGCATACTTTATAGTGAACATTGGCAATTGTTCCTTGCGTCCAGTTGACTATTTGTCCTGTCTCAATTGCTATAATAGGTCGCCAACGATAATGATCTGAATATATATTGTAATCAGCCTCTTCTTTTATTTGTACAGCACAAGGTATAAGAGGTTTACCTATGCCTTTACTCTCGCACAAATCAATGTCTCTCACTCCGTTTACTTCTGCATCTTCCCAATAGCGGACACCTGCATCTACTTTCAGATAGACCGCCTCAAACTCGGTCGGTTTGTTGATTGTAATTTTCATATTATTTTAATTGATTAATAACTTGTCTTTTGATTTTCTTGCAGAGCTTCCCGACAAAACGTCCATGCTTCTCTGTTCCGTCATCGGGCAACTCGTTTTTGTAAGTATTGAGCAACTTCTGGATGAGAAGCACTTCTTGTTTTGTCAAAGTAAGTTTCATAATTATTAGTCTTTAATCTCCCATAAATGCCAGAAGTACTATGTAAGTTCACAAATTCTTCTCTCGGAGGGAATATTTGTGCCACTTGAATGTTATTTGGTAAAAACTTATATCGTACATCTTTCAACTGCTGATAACCTAATGGAAACTTAGCACTTACTGATAAATGCCATAACCCATTTTCTATTGCAATTATCAAACTCATCCCTTTGTATTTAAATACTCCAGTAGAATATACTCCATATTTGTCTGTATTTCTTGCTCTTTAATATGAAAAGGGAATGACTTTGATCCATCTAACCTGTATTTGAGCAACTCTTCTCGTGTCATTTATTAAATGTAATTTATATGTTGTTCAATTTCTATCTCCATCAACTGAATCAAACGTTCTTCGTCTGGAGATGGGATATATATGCCACATTGGGCACTCGCGAAATTCCGAAACCTTTCAATGGTAAGGCTAAACTCTGTACTATCAAGGTCAGACGAACTTCTTAAGTATTTTATTCTCCCAAGAAACTTGTCTTCTCTCTCACGGACGAAAGTGTCTTTGTTGCAGAGAATCTTGTAATAGTTCCGCTTTACATATTCCATCGTTTCACCGATTTGGCAACCGAGATAAGCAAGGCAGACATGAAGGTATTTGTTCTGATTTAAAGATCTTTGGGGTTTCTTTTCCGTCAATTCAAACACCTTCTGTTCCTTTATCAACTTCTCCAGCTTCGCTCTTGCCTGCTGGACGTGGAGAGGATTGGAGCCATCGTATTTCATAGGCTAATTATTGACTTTCTTATTGATTGGCTTGATTGTTATAAGATTAAGCTCCTCGTTAATGTTATTAATTTCAAGCCAATGTCTGAAAAGATTTTTTGCTTTCTCTATTGTATCAATTATAACTCCGTCAAGTGTGTAGCAAAATTTATCAGAATAGTTCACTGATATGTACTTATGAATACATTTGTGCGCCTTTCTGCTTAAAAGAAACACTGAATTAGGAAGGTTGTAATTCCAATGATGAGCTTCTTTCCCTTTTGTATCATAGCCCCTTAAACGAAGTTTCATTGATATGCTCTTTTCTTCTATACATATTTTCGTTGGGCTTTTAAATCTACCTTTATAACCAAGTCTTTTGAACTTTTCCCGTCCTCTTGCACGTTCTCTCTCCAACCAAGATTCATCCTTTGATTTTTCAGAGTATCTTTCAGATGCGTCTTTTTTAGTACATTCTTTGCACTTGTTTAAATGACCATCACCCATTTGTGGATGAGAGTAAAACTCTGATAAAGGCTTCAACATTCCACACTTGAAACAAATTTTCTCTTTCATAGGCTAAAATGGTAATTGGTCATCATCATCCGACACGCTAGGAGCATTATTTATATCCTCTGGGGTGGGTGATGTATTCTGAGGTACAAACTCTTTGAAATCTCCAAAAATATATTGCATTCCTTCTACCCGTTCCTCTCTTTTAGGAGAACAAGTGATGAAATGCGTATGTCCGAACTGGGATTTCTCTTTGCGCTCGATAACAGCCACATTCACATAGATTCTTTCAACTCCGTCTTTACACTTAATTTTCTTCATCTGCTCACGAGGTATATCAGAGAGACAGATACTTCCTGTTAAAATCATAATTTTATAGTTTATATGTTATACAAATCTTCTTTTGTTTTTAGCAAGTGATATAAGTTTTTTTCATCTATATATTTGCAAAAGTCTTTTATTATTTGAGCATTTTTCTCTTCCATCTTACTGTCTCTCAAACATTCTATCGGATTATATATTACGAAATCCGTATTTATTGTGTTCGTAACCATATAACTTTTATATCCTTTAAAATGGAATAGATCAAAATAGAAAGTGTCACAACCAAACAATTCAAGATAAAAACTCCATTGACACGATTCTGTATAATCTCTTGTGTGTGGTTGTGAATATTTGGTTTTAATGTCTCGTATCACGTTTCGATATTTGACATCAGCATATCCGTGCACATGAACAGGGAACAATCCACAATGAAAATCTTTACCTTTATGTATTTCATGTTCCGCATCCGGATATTGTTTACGGTAATAAAGGGCATTTTCCACAGCTTTCCCATTCATAAGCACTCTAAATCCATCTTGTTCCTGCTCAAATGTGTTTTCTCCAACATAAATCGCCTTCCCTGTTTCTACAATACTATGGAATACAGATCCTATCGCTGCATAAGCGTTTGGTTCTTTCTTGCCTGAAAGTGTATTTAACACTCTTTCTTCTGTATCCCATATTGAATGCTTATCCCTGAATCGTCTGAACGCTTCTAATGAAGTAACACTGATACGATACATAATTATCTGTTTTTGAATGTGATTGAATAGGATGTTGTAGAGCTTTTTGAAGGAGCGTACAAAGTTATAATCTCGCCTGTTTCTTCATCTATATCTGTTTTTTGTTCCTTTATAGTACGAAGAAAAGATTCACGTTCCTTGAGTCTCATGTCAATGTCGTTTTTTTCCTCATTTAACCTTTCCCATACCGGGTCACCACATCCTGTAAAGTCATATTTCACTCCTATTTCTTTCACCTGTATCAACGCCCCACGGAATGAAGGGATTTCACCTTTTCCATACTTCCCTACTTCATTCAATACAGCTTCCCTTACATCCGAATCTTTCAAAAAAGTGCTTATTGTTTCACTAAGGCTTTTCATCTGTATGACAGCATCTATCGGATTTACATCACCATCAATTACTTTTTGTACAAACATACAGGCAAGTTCCGTCTGTTCCTGCTTCGTAGATGGAATATTGTTTATCTTCAAATCATTACTCATAGCAAATTATTATTAACTTTATATTGATAAAAATTGTCAGAAATGACAGTAATATCGTTCTGCGTAACTTTATAGTACTTTTCTATAAGATTGGATAACGAAAGACGTTTATTCTCAGATTTTGCTTTTTCAAGTTTCTGATAAATCCATTTCATTAAGTCCTCATCGTTAAACTTCTCTTTCGGCAGGAGTTTTCTGTTATCTTTTTCCAATTGATTATTTGACTGACATTCATTATTCAGAGAATCAGAATCTTTTGTGTCATCTATACAAAACAACCCGTTTAATGCGTACTTCCGTGCATAAGACGATGTGCTTCCTGTGATCTGGCTTGCATCCATTCCCTTCTTTGACTCGTCCTCACGTGCGTATGCCGTTGTCGTTTCCGTTTCACAATTAGCATTCTTAATGGTTGCGGTTGCCCTTACATAATATCGTGTACCAATCATTACAATTTCGTCAGAAATAGTAAGTGTGCACGACTGACTAAACAACAATGGTTTTACTGCTTCCAAAATATCCTCGCAATTACGATATTTATAATTCCCAAATTTATTATATTGATCTTTGGGAGCCTTAAGCAAACTTTGAATTGTATTAAGTTCCTTCATAATTATATTATTATATTACCAACACAAAAAAGGCAGGTCCGCAGTCCTTACAAAGTTCCGCTTCCTGCCATGATATATCTCCACTTCTTCAAGCTCATTTTCAAGAGAATCAATTTCTTCATTGATAAGTGCAATATATTCAGCCTTACTGTCAGCATTGAATGTGAGCATTACCGCTTCTTCACTCATTTGCTGAACCGTGTCAAGCTCTGAATAAAGCTTATCAAGTTCTGAATTAATAGATGATTTACACCTCATACTTTCTCCAAAAATTGCAAAGGGAGTGAATAAACAGCTTTTAACTTAGAGAATTTGACATCTGCACGCCCATCTTTAATCTTAATAATCGTGCCTATCAGCGTATCGCCAATTTCACGGACTTTATCACCTTTTTTCATAATAACTACGTTTAAATATTTGTCCGAAAGACAGGAATCGAACCTGCTTCTTGTGGGGTAATGAGACCTACATAAAGAATATGATTATTATTAAATTACCACATACATTCCATAATGCTACTTTCGGAGGATGTTCATACCTATATTCACATACCGGCATGAACGGATAATATTACTAACTAAAAAATAGATAGAGAAAATATTAGTCACACTCTTTCAGTTCATTGTATGTCAGGACTACCAGTCTTATGCACAACAGGAAGATAATGGAAAATATAATCACAGATACGCATTTTACAGGACTTTCCGTAACTATCGCACCATAAATCATCCCTAACGAACATAAGGCGGCAAATAAAGACATGATAAAATTGGCTGTTTTCATTATATTATGTAAAAAAGGGTACGTTCCCAAATAGAAGTATAAACTGTCACATTTAAAACTTTATTGATGGAAAAGAGGAACGTACCCGAATTATTATTACTTTTGCGGTGTCACATTTAAAATTTTTGTATTATGAACAAATTTATACTGATCGAGGGCAAGACTTTCCCTTGTTATATAAATCCTGATCATGTAACTTTCATTGAGCATAAGAGCCGTATGACTTTTATTCATTTGGTATCCGGTGATGTGGTTGAAACAACTTTGCCAATACCTCAAGTGTTGTCTCTGTTAAGCCAACAATAGTATTCTTCCCAAAGATCATTGCCAATTCTAGCAATTAGAAGCTTGTCTCTCCACGTATATATCGGTGAATTGTAAATCCACTCAAAGAGATGCGTGGAGATGGGTTTTTTTGTTTCTATGGCAATCTTAATAAGCCGTCTTTTGAGCCATTTTTTAAGAAATCGTTTCATGAGGTCATTTAATTATTAAGTTCGTTCCCCTCAACGGCTTAAACCGGTTGTTACCCCGAATCTTACGGGAGGGGATATATTAGACCTTTCAGCGATACTTGTGCCTAACCAAGCATACTCACCACGCTAAAGACAAATTGGCGTGCTGAAAGTAAATTTCATTTCAACTTCGTGGCTTTACCACCATCAGACATTTACAACCATTCGACCGTTATCGTCTTATCTTCGGTTGCTATCGGTGTCAATTCCGTTCCACTTGCACCCACCACTATCTACCATCACTGGCTTCGCTTCTGTGCCTGCGCAGAAATCATATATAATAATTGTACGGTTTTACCCATACATTATTTCTATTGTATAAATAAATATTTCAAAGAACTACTAATTTGAAGTTTCGGTCGGAGTTGAACCGACTTTTTTGCTACATAATAAGGTAAATACCTTTCCCGTCCTGTCCCGAAACCTTCTCAGATATACATTTATCGTTCAAGCATTTTTACTATATCTGATTTTCTATACCTTCTTCGACATCCTACTTTTGTATATGGAATATCGCTGTGCATTACATAGCTTATTGACATGCTTAACATTCGGGCTACCTGTTCTGGAGTAAGCCATTCATCTGCTTCTTCTGTGACAACTTGTGATACAATAGTCTTGATGTCCTTTTTCATCAACTTGTATATCTCCTCAGCTAATATTTTTACTTCGTTACGCGTCATAAGCTATTATTCATTTTACTATTACAGTAATCGAGAAACTACTTCACAACTTCTTGCAGCCTTAACGCTATCTTCCTATTCTCTTCTGCAAGTTCTATCGCACGCTCGATAATATCAAATCGTCTTGTCTTTCCTTGCAGTGCATTACTCACTGTAACCTCTGTTGTCCCACAATCTTTGGCTATGATTTTTGTATAGCCTTTGGGTAAGAGAGGGCGCAATGCCTTCAAATTCTCCATCAGATTCAGCATATTCGGTTCTTTTCTATTCATTTTTACGTTATTTTACTTGGTTTCTTTATGAGTATCAAGTATTGTTTGTAACTTTATAGTGCAAATATAAAGTAGGATTTATATTTAAACAAGTTCTCTTTATACAAAACGCATATTATTAACATTATTTATAAAGCATACTTTATATGAATACGGAAAAATTGAAGGTTTTATTTGAGAAAAGTGACGATAAATACGCTGATTCTCAAAAAATTGGAACTACCTATCAAACTATGTATAATATTATATATAAAGGTAGCGTGTGCAAAGTGGACTTGTTGCAAAAGATAGCCTCTTTTTATAAAGTGCCAGTTGGATATTTCTTTGATGAGGAGCCAATATCATCAAATGAAGATATAACAAACGAACTTAATATTGCGTATCAAGAAATTAATAAATTGAAAAAGGAAATAGAACTTCTTCGTTTAGGGAAGAGAGGTTCCACTAAAGTTGTCGTTGAGCTTGATGTGGATGATGACGAGTTCATTAAAATGGGATTGAAAGATAAGGTTATTCAGATATTAAATAAATAATAAGATGGAGTTTGGTATGTTTTTCAGGAAATCAAATAACGAAAATAAAGTATATAAAACTCGTTGTTTTACATTGATTTTGTCAGTCATTTCCATTGTCTTATCATTAGGCTCTATTGGCTATATGTGCTATAAAGGCGGCTGTTTTAGTATTCAAAGCATTAATTTTGGCGATGTTTCTGTTACTGCTCTTGGTGCGATAACAGCTATATTGATTGGTTGGAACATATACAGGGTGATAGAAGATAAGGATAAAATAAAGAAAGAAGTCCTTGAAGAAGTAAATAAAGAACTTGCCAAATCTCAATACAAGTTTTACAATTCTTTCATAACGGAAGAAATTACACTTGCTAACATCTATATGAACTCAAACGATTGGGAAAACGCTTTGCAATTTCTGTCTCTTATGGGTAAAAGATATAAGTGGATTGCGAATGACTACGATAGAGACGTTGATTTGTCCAGCTATATTGGAACGGTAGCATTTTTTATAGATAAAATTGATGGAAATTTTATACATAATAGCAAATTAAAAGGATTCATGGATGGAGTATTTTATGATTTAGCTCAATACAACAAAAAAGTTGTAGATGCTTATAAGACGTATAAAGATAAATTCGATAAGGCACGTATGGAAACACCACTTATGGGTGCAGCTAAATAATTAACCCCTTAAAAACAACATTATGATATGAAAATAAAGTATATTGTTAAAGCAGCGTCAACTAATCGTCCATTCTTCCTTGTAATGGATGTGGATGTATATGGAAAGATTGTCCCATTCGCCTTTAGAAATTGCGAACAACAAGAATGGAATATAGCCAAGTTCGACACAAAAGAAGAGGCTATTGCCGCTTGTGAAGAAGCAAGAAAATATGATGGCGCAATTTATACACCTATAATTTTAGAAGCATTAGTTCAAGAAGAATCTGACTAAAAACGATTGTCAACGTATTTATATACGAGACCCCTAAAAAATATATCTTTGTTATTATAGAGTATTCTAATCTTGTTAATCATAAAATGGGTCATGGAGAATATATAGCTCCACTGATTAAAAGTCAGAGCTTCTGATACTCTATAAATTCACCGATTATAGAAGGGTGTTTTAAGTGTATAAATTTTATAAAAGAGGCTACAATCTCGTGATTGCTTATTGTATTGACTTCAATGTGTTCACGGTAGCAGTCTTGACGAAGTACATTTAGCACATCGTTGTTGATAAGCGATTGAAGCTCGTCAATCTGATGTTGTAGAGAAGCGACAAATTGAAGGTCTGACAAGTTCTGTTTCGGTTCTTGTTCAATGTGACTTGCTGATTTAAATGGATTTTCCATAATTTCGTTCTTTGAAATGTTTACAATCGGTTAAATGATGAATTTACCAGTCAGGAAACCGTTTATGAAGTAGGATTGGCCTTTCCCGGTAACTTTGGTTGTTATAGTAGTACGCAACACTCCATCATTGCCGGATCGTGTGCCTTTCTTCAATTCAAACAGACCTTGTTCAACATATTGCTGATTAGGTATATTTCTACGTTCACCAACACTTCCTAAATAATGATTATTGCGAAGCCACTCAAACAGCCTGTTCTGCCCAACATGGAATCCATTTTGAGATATTATCTTAGCAAGTTCGCCTATAAGACATGAAGAACGACTTCCTATTACAGCATCAGCAAACAGAACTTTGGGGGCTTGTTCTTCCACCTTCTTTTCTGCTTCAATCCGTTTCTGTTTTTCTTCTTTCAGAGTAGTAGCAAGTTGAATCAGAAAGTCGGGAGATGTAAGAGCTTTTTCTATAGTATCAGACGTCATATACGCACCGTACTTACGAATGGAGGGCAATATTTCATGTGTAACCCATCTTCTATAGGGTTTTACTTTCTTGCTAGAACTAAAAAGAAGAACGTCATAGAAGGCTGATTCTGTTATAAACGTAGCAAATGAGTTCCCATTCACGTATAAATCAGGATTTAGGGCGTGTAAATCAAGCAGTTGCAAATCTTCATCGTTTAATCTTGTTTTTACTGATGAAGGATTACTCAACTCAACTGCATTGCAAACATCAGCTAAACAGAAAAGCGGTTCTTCACTTGTTCCAGCTACTCGTACTTCGCCAAATACATCATTCTTAAATATCTTAATCGAATTATCCATATAATAATTTTAAAGTTTGCTCTTGTTATTCGTTATAGTTTATACCGTACCCTATCCCTCACCTACCTAATATTTAATTAGGAGACTGGGTTAATATTCAGACTACATAATATATAGCTGAATGTTTGTGCTGATTATACAGTTCCGCCCTCACCTGCCTAAGAGTCTTATCTCTTAACTTGTATCTCGGTCTCTTGTCAAAGTGGTAAAATCTTTGTGAGTCGCCTGTCGTTGGTACGTGGAACGGAGCAGGACATTACAAGAGTTATAATCAACAGAAGAGCCTTTTTATCTCACGGCTGTCATTGGTTTAATCCAAAGTTCCGCACGGTAGGCACTGATAGAACCGATTGTATGGATTTAATCTAACTAACAGGAAAGAAAAAATCCGTTGCTAAAGTAGAGAGGCAACGGATTTCCAAATATAAAGAAGGCTCACGTTTGAGCGATTGTTTAATCATGTGTCTGTTGCCTCTCTACTTGCAACGGATGCAAAGTTGCAAAGTATTTTGCGATAAAAAAAACAGCCGATTATAGGTTGTTAACATATAAAGATAAACGAACAAGAATAGACCTGTAAAAAAACAAAAATTTATGACATATAAAAATAGTTTAAAACGAATGTATCGGCTAAAACATGATACCGATTAAAAATAATTACAAATTAAATTACTGATTATCAGGTATATAAATATTGATGTTGTAATCGCAGCGGAATCACTTTTACAAAACGCTGATTACCAATAAGATAATCAGCGTTTTCTCTTCTAAAGCAGCTGGAAAATATAAAGTCACTTGACCCACTATTATACTCCTGATTGACCCATCAAAAAAATATGAGATTTAAGTAGAAAAAAATGCATTTTA
>ENA-OURS01000871-OURS01000871.1-human-gut-metagenome-genome-assembly--contig:-NODE-871-length-31022-cov-9.765105_pt1 | contig 31022 bp, 35 predicted proteins | sample MGYA00242109_ERZ509010 | MGnify/ENA primary metagenome ERZ509010 (study PRJEB26280, sample SAMEA2338774) | human gut metagenome | biome: human gut; feature: human-associated habitat; material: faeces... | reverse complement strand
GACCACGATATCTGCCGGGCCTTCCTGCGCTGTGCCGGTGTCCCCGTAGCCGGTCCCAGCGCCAACCTGTCGACCCGGCCCAGCCCGACGACGGCCGAAGAAGTCATGCACGACATGGACGGCCGCGTCGACATGGTCATCGACGGCGGTCCCTGCCACATCGGCGTCGAATCGACGATCGTCGAATGTAACGGCGACGACGGCGTCACCATCCTGCGTCCCGGCGGCGTCACTGTCGAGATGCTTCAGGAAGTCGTACCCCATGTCCAGCTCGATACGACGCTGGTCACGGGTAAGGGCGTCCCCAAGGCGCCGGGCATGAAATACCGCCACTATGCGCCGTCGGCACCGATGACCGTCGTCGTCGGCCCTGTTGACAAGGTGACGGAAAAACTGCAGACCTTATACGACCAGGCCAAGGGCGAAGGCAAGACCGTTGGCTTTTTGGTCAGCGAAGAAGTAGGGGCCTCGTTCCCGCATAAAGATATGTATATCTGGGGCCGCCATGGCGACAAGGAAGCCCTGGCCAACCAGCTCTACACGGGCCTCTTGTCCTTCGACAGCGACCAGGTCGATATCATCCTGGCCGAAGGCATCGACGATGAGGGATTGGGCCTGGCTATCATGAACCGCATGAAGAAAGCCGCCGGCGGCCACGTGGTCATTGTCGGTTAAACCTTTTCACATGACTCCGAAAGGGGTATAATAAAACTGAATTTATCAGCATATATGGGAGGAATTGATTATGAAATTAGTACTCGGCGCCGATCACGGCGGATTTGACCTGAAAGAAAACATCAAAGAATATTTGAAGGAACAAGGCATTGAATTCACCGATTACGGCACCCTGACGGGCGAACGCTGCGATTATCCGGACATTGCCAAGAAAGTCGCTGAAGCCGTCGCTGACGGCACTTTCGACCGGGGCATCCTCGTCTGCGGCACAGGTATCGGCATCGGCATTGCTGCCAACAAAGTCCACGGCATCCGGGCCGCTCTCTGCCACGACTGCTTCTCGGCAGAATACTGCCGCCGCCACAATGACGCCAACATCCTGACCATGGGCGGCCGCGTCATCGGCCCGGGCCTGGCCAGAGAAATCGTCCGTATCTTCCTCTCCACTGGTTTTGATGGCGGCCGCCACGCTGTCCGCGTCGCCAAGATTGCAGAAATGGATAAATAGGAAAGGGGATTTCACACATGCACGTACAAGTAATGGATCATCCGCTCATTCAGCACAAAGTCACACTCATGCGGAAAAAGGAAACGGGCTCGAAGGATTTCCGCAACCTCCTGGAAGAAATCACCATGCTCATGGGCTATGAAATCACACGGGACCTGCCCTTGGAAGACGTCGAAATCGAAACGCCTGTCGCCAAGATGATAGGCAAACAGATCAGCGGCAAGAAACTGGGCATCGTCCCGGTCCTGCGCGCCGGCCTGGGCATGGTACAGGGCATGCTCAACCTTATCCCGACGGCTAAAGTCGGCCACATCGGCCTCTACCGTGATCCGCAGACGCTGGAACCGGTCGAATACTACTGCAAGCTGCCCGATGTAGAAGACCGTGATTTCATCATCGTCGACCCTATGCTGGCTACCGGCGGCAGTGCATCGGCTGCCATTACGCTGCTCAAAGAAAAAGGCATCAAGAACATCAAGCTCATGTGCCTCGTCGCAGCGCCCCAGGGCGTCCAGAAAGTCAACGCCGACCATCCCGACGTCCGCATCTACGTCGCTGCCCTCGATGACAAACTCAATGACAAAGGCTACATCGTCCCCGGCTTAGGCGATGCCGGCGACCGCATCTTCGGAACGAAGTAATCGTTCATCGTAGGTCGTTTAGCGAAAATAAAGATTGTTTGTAGTTTATTGTAGGGGTTCGCACGTGGCGAGCCCGCCCTGGAATCTGTGTGATTTTCTGTCCAGTTTAGAGAATCATCCACATTCACAACGGGTCGCCCACGTGGCGCCCCTACGGTGTAAAAAAAGCTGTCGCATAAGCGACAGCTTTTTTTAATGCGCACAGGGATGGACCTTGGCGATGGCTTGTAAATCATAAGGTGTTTCCTGATAGACGATGTTCAGCCAGTTGTGATAGAACAGGTGAGCGTAGCTGCACCACGTGAAGTACGGCTGCTTGGTATCGTTGTCACCAGGATAGTAATTCTTGGGCACGGCAATGGGCAGGCCCTTTTTCTTATCCCGCAGGTATTCCTCTTCCAGGGTCCGCCGGTCGTACTCGAAGTGGCCGAGGACGAAGAAACGGCGGTGATCCGGCGTACCGATGATGTTGATGCCGTTTTCGACGGACCGGGAGAGGATGTCGAGCTGCGGCGTATTGTAGACCTGGATGTCGTTAATCGCCGTATGCCGCGACTGGGGGATGAAGTAACGGTCATCGAAGCCCCGCAGGAGGGGATGGTGCTTCTGGGTCAGCTGGTATTCAAAGATACCGAAGAGCTTGGCCGGCAGGAGACGCTTTTCGATGCCATAGTAGTAATACAAGGCTGCCTGGGCGCCCCAGCAAAAGTGGAGCGTCGAGAAGGCATGTGTCTTGGCCCATTCAAAGTAAGTCTTCATTTCCGGCCAGTAGTCGACAGACTCGAAGGGAATCTGTTCGACCGGGGCGCCGGTGATGATGAAACCGTCGTAGTAGTTATCCTTGATTTCATCGAAGACGTAGTAGTTTTCTTCTAAATAAGACGGGTCGGTGTGGGTGCTCTCATGGCTGTCCGTATGGCAGAAGTCCACTTCGACCTGGAGCGGTGAATCACCGAGGAGGCGGAGAAGTTGCAGCTCTGTCGGTTTCTTCAAAGGCATCAGGTTGAGGATAAGGATGCGCAACGGCCGTATATCCTGATGGAGGGCCAGCCCCTTATCAATGGTGAAGATACCTTCTTCGTGAAGTTTTTCCTTGGCGGAAAGACCGTCAGCAATTTTAATAGGCATAGTGCATTTCTCCTTACAATAGTCTTAGATGGTTGCCAGTGCTTTTTCAACAGCGGCGAGGAGGTCTTCGATGTTTTCGAGGCCTACAGAGATACGGATCGTACCCGGTGTGATACCGCAGGCGCGCTGAGCTTCTTCCGAAAGCTGCTGATGTGTCGTCGAAGCGGGGTGAACGAGGAGGGACTTGGAGTCGCCGACGTTAGCCAGGTCGGAGAAGATGTTCGCATTGTCGATGAATTTACGGGCAGCTGCATAGCCGTCTTTTAATTCAAAGGAGAAGATCGAACCGGTTCCCTTGGGGAAGTATTTCTGAGCCAGTTTGTAGTACGGCGAAGACGGGAGGGACGGATAGTTGACTTTAGCGACTTTCGGATGGTTTTCCAGGAAGTCGGCGATTTTCTGGGCGTTAGCGACGTGGCGTTCGATGCGCAGAGACAAGGATTCCAGGCCCTGGATGAGGAGCCATGCGTTGAACGGGCTGATGCAGGCACCGAGGTCGCGGAGGGCTTTGGCGCGGATACGGGTTACGAAGCCGGCACCAGGGATATCCTTGGCGAAGTTGACGCCATTGTAGGATTCGTCAGGCGAAGCGAATTCTTTGAAACGGCCCGAGCCAGCCCAGTCAAATTTGCCGTTTTCAACGATGAGGCCGCCGAGGGTCGTGCCGTGGCCGCCGATGAATTTCGTAGCCGAATGGACGACGACGTCAGCACCGTGTTCGAGCGGGCGGAAGAGGAACGGCGTAGCAAAGGTGTTGTCGACGATGACCGGAAGGCCGTTGTCGTGTGCGATTTTGGCGATAGCTTCGAAGTCCGGAATGTTGATGGCCGGGTTGCCGAGGCTTTCGAGGTAAATGGCTTTGGTCTTGTCGTTGATGTATTTGGCAAAGGACTGCGGGTCGTCGGGATCGGCGAAGTGCGTCGTAATGCCGAGGTGTTTGAAGGTTTCGCTGAACAGTTCGACTGTGCCGCCGTACAAGGTCGGAGCGGCGATGATTTCGTCACCGGCACCGGCGAGGTTGATGATGGAGTAGGCGATAGCCGAAGCGCCGCTGGCCGTAGCCAAACCGGCTGTGCCGCCTTCGAGGGCTGCGATACGTTTTTCCAGGACGTCCTGCGTCGGATTGGTCAGACGGCTGTAGATGTAGCCAGCGTCTTTCAAAGCGAAGCGGTCTTCGGCCTGCTGTGTATCTTTAAAGACATAAGATGTGGTCTGGTAAATAGGAACGGCGCGGGCACCCGTTGCCGGATCCGGAACCTGACCTGCATGCTGCTGTAATGTTTCGAATTTGTAGTTTGTGTTTTCGCTCATAATACATTTCCCCCTAATATTAAAAAATATATAATGTAATATAAACTTGAAAGCCTTGTAATAAAAAAGGCTCCCGTCCCAACTAAGGGACGGAAGCACCGTGATACCACCCAATTTCACTCATCCCTCACAGGATGAGCCTCTTCAGGTACGCAGGCAAATGAGCCTTGAATACCATAGTGCTGTAACGGGCACGCCCGGACGGCCTAACTGTTCGACCAATCTGCTCGGAGTCCATCTTCCACGATGACCCTTGTATTCCCTTTCACCAAATGGGAACTCTCTGTGCCAATTCCTATCGTGTACTCTTCTCTTCATTGCAACACTATCAAGTTGTTGACGTAAGTCTACCATCAAAAACGGACTTTGTCAAATGATTTTCGCAAAAAAATTTCAAGTAAATTGACGTTAAACGTTATATGTTTCAACAAAACGCAGTGAATTATTAGGAGGCAGTTCGCAGGCCGCCGCGGTCCTGCGGACCGAAAAAATACACGGACAGCGGCCTCGTGCATAGGGGCTGTCCCAGAGCCTTTTTGAACCGTTAGGGCCGACAGGACCGAATTTCGATGAACGAATAATCAGTACCGTATCCACTTTGGGCTGTGAAATTCATGGTTATTCCGGGTATGCGCCTTCCATATAGTCTGAGGCGAAGGATAATAAAGTAGTCATAATGGGTCCTCCTTTGGGTTTAATCCTTTACGGATGGCCTTATTATACGGTACAATAAGATATGACACAAACGGTGATTTAGCATGTATGTCATGACGAAATGGGTGAATAAGTGATATGGATAGTATAAAATGTCAGGCTTTGCTCCTGGCGATTCAATATGGCAGTCTGACGGCGGCCGGCAAGGAACTGGGGTATACCCAGTCGGGGATGACCCGTATGATTCGTTCGCTGGAGAAGGAAATCGGCTTCCCTCTGCTCGTGCGCAACAAGCAGGGCGTCCGGCCGTCGGCCAATGGCCAGCAGATGGTGCCGGTCTTTCAGGAAGTCGTCAGGGCTTCGCAAAAGGCCGCCGACTTGGGGGCGGCCATTCAAGGCGTCCTGGCCGGGGTCCTCAATATCGGCAGTTATTATAGTGTCGCCGCGGCGTGGCTGCCGAAGATTTTGCGCCGTTTCCAGGCCCAGTATCCCAAGGTGGAAGTCCATTTGTTAGAAGGGACGAATCAGGAATTGGCCCAGTGGCTCAATGAGAAGGCCGTCGACTGCTGTCTGGCCGCCAAGCCCGGAGCAGATGTGGCCTATGACTGGATTCCCTTGAAGGACGATGAGCTCGTCGTCTGGCTGCCGCCGGATCATCCCTGGACGGCGGAAAAGGAGATTCCCGTAGAATGGCTGAACGGGGCGCCTTTTATCATCCCTTTGCCGGATCACGATACGGATATCGACCGCTTCCTGGCAGTCAATCAGGTCCAGCCCGATGTCCGCTTCACGACGACCGACCCGTATACGGCGTACTGCATGGTCGAAGAGGGTTTGGGAATCAGCGTCAACAACCGCCTGACGACGGAGAAGTGGGCTGGCCTCGTCGAACTTAGGCCTCTGGCCCCGGCCCAGTCGATTTCGCTGGGCATCGCCGTCCCAGACATCCAGGAAATGTCCCCGGCAGCGGGCAAGTTCGTCGCCCAGGTCTGGCAGGCCGTCGACGGCAGCCCGGAAAAATAGGAGTTTGACGACTAAAAGACTATAAAATTTGGATATTCTATGATATAATTTATTGTTATGTGACCTGATAACATACTTTGGTACTGGAGGTATAAGAATGGCTACAGTTCAGGAAAAGATTGACCAGCTCCATGAAAAGCTCGCGAAAATCGAGATGGGCGGCGGTCAGAAGCGAATTGATTCGCAACATAAAAAAGGCAAGATGACAGCCCGCGAACGGCTGGCTAAGTTATTTGATGAAGGCAGCTTCACGGAAATGGGGCAGTTCATCCATCATCGCTGCATGAATTTCAACATGCAGGAAAAGGAAATCCCCGGCGACGGCGTCGTTACCGGCTACGGTACGGTACGCGGCCGCCTGGTCTTCGCTTATGCCGAAGATTTTACGGTCGAAGGCGGTTCGCTCGGCGAAATGCACGCTCATAAAATCGCCCAGATGCAGGAAATGGCTCTGAAGATGGGAGCCCCTGTCATCGGCATCAATGACTCCGGCGGTGCCCGCATCCAGGAAGGCGTCGATGCTTTGTCCGGTTTTGGCCGCATCTTCATGAATAATACGGCCGCATCGGGCGTCATCCCGCAGATCGCCGTCATCATGGGGCCCTGCGCCGGCGGTGCCGTATACAGTCCGGCCCTGATGGACTTCGTCTTCATGGTCAAGAATACGTCGGATATGTTCCTCACGGGCCCGGCCGTCATCAAGTCGGTCACGGCCGAAGAAGTGACGGCCGAAGAATTGGGCGGCGCCATGACGCACAGCTCTATTTCCGGCGTGGCTCACTTTGCCTGTGAAAATGAAGACGACTGCATCGAAAAAATCAAGGCCCTCCTCGACTTCCTGCCCAGCAACAATATGGAAGAAGCGCCGGTCGTCGAATCGGACGATGACCCGAACCGCGAAGACGAAAGCCTCAATTCGGTCATCCCCGACGACAGCAGCATGCCTTACGATATGCTCGACGTCATCAAATCCTGCGTCGACGACGGCAATGTCTTCCAGGTCCTGGAAAACTATGCCCTCAATATCATCACCTGCTTCGCCCGCTTTGACGGCCAGACCGTCGGTATCATCGCCAACCAGCCGAAATTCCTTGCTGGCTGCCTGGATATCAACGCATCGGACAAGGCGGCTCGTTTCATCCGCTTCTGCGACAGCTTCAATATCCCTGTCGTCACCTTCGTCGATGTACCGGGCTTCCTGCCTGGGACGACTCAGGAATACGGCGGCATCATCCGCCACGGTGCCAAGATGCTCTATGCTTACTGTGAAGCGACGGTCCCCAAGATCACCGTCGTCACCCGCAAGGCCTACGGCGGTGCCTACATCGCCATGTGCTGCCGCCAGCTCGGCGCCGACATGGTCATGGCCTGGCCGTCAGCAGAAATCGCCGTCATGGGCCCCGATGGTGCAGCCAATATCATCTTTAAGCATGACCCGGAAAAAGAAAAGAAGAAACAGGAATATATCAATGAATTTTCGACGCCCTATAAAGCAGCCGAACACGGCCAGATCGATTGCGTCATCGAACCGAAGGAAACGCGTCCGCGCATCATCAGCGCCCTGGCTATGCTTTACAGCAAGCGGGAAGAACGGCCGTCGAAGAAACACGGCAACATGCCGTTATAAGGAGGCTGCTGTATGATAGAAATTCAATTTGCCGTCATCATCCTGCTGGTCGCCATGACATTGGTCCTGAGCCGGTACTATAATACCCGCTTCCGCGCCCTGGAAGACAAGATGAAGGACGTTGCCGACTTCCAGCAGAGCGTCAAGGAACTGGCCGAAGCTGTACAGGATTTGAAGGACCCTGTCAAGGCGGAAAAAACGGTCCTGCCGGAACCGGAAGAAGAGGAAAAACCGGAGTTGACGCATCCCGTCGTTCCTGTCGGCCAGCGCCAGCCAGCTGTCGTCGCAGACCGGCCGATGGCTGTCGTAAAAGAAACGGCCCCCCAAGGTTCTCAAGATGGCCTAGACGATGAAGTCGTCGCCGTCATCATGACCGCTGTTGCCGCCTATGGCTATCCGCCGTCGGCAATCCGTTCTATTCGTCCGCAGAAACGCAGTTATAAACGCCATCGGGAAAACTGGGCTATGGCAGCCCGCCTGGGTGGTATGAGTCGTTAATGAAGTGAATATTTAAATCCAGGAGGATTATATATGAAAAAATTCAAGGTTACCGTCAATGGAAAAGCATATGAAGTAGAAGTCGAAGAAATGGGAGGCGCTCCGGCAGCGGCTCCGGCTCCGCAGGCTGCAGCCGCACCGGCCCAAGCAGCTCCAGCAGCTCCAGCAGCTCCGGCAGCTCCGGCCCCGGCTCCGGCTGCCACTCCGGCTCCCGCCGTAGGCGGCCCAATCCCGGAAGGTGCCATCACCGTCAAGGCTCCCATGCCGGGCAAGATTTCGGCCCTCAAAGCTGAAGCCGGCAAAGCCGTCAAACGAGGCGACATCATCCTCGTCCTGGAAGCCATGAAGATGCAGAACGACATCACGGCGACGGCAGACGGAACGCTCCACGAAATCCGCGTCAACCCCGGCGATAACGTAAAGACCGGCGACGTACTGGCTGTTATTGTAAAATAGTGGCTCGTTGTTCGTGGCTCGTAGGGGACGCCCAAAGGGCGTCCCGCAGGCCGCAGTTCGCAGGCCGCAAAAAATGGCTATAAAAAAAGAGGCTGTCCATGAAGACAGCCTCTTTTTTTATACGAGCCATAAGCCACTAGCTTGCGGGCCGCCTTGACAGGACAGCCCCTACGAGCCACTAGCCACTACTTTGCTGCAGCTTTTTTGGCTTCGGCTTTGGCGAGGAACGGTGCCGATTCGATGATGAAGCGGTCGTGGGTGGCTTCGCCTACGAGGCCGGCTTCGTCGTGGGCTTCGATTTTGAAGGTCAGTTTTTTGCGGTCCTGTTCGACCAGGGTGGCTTTGGCCGTGACGGTCAGGCCTATAGGCGTAGCGGCGACGTGTTTGACGTTCATGGCGATGCCGACGGTGTTATAGCCTTCCGGGAGCTGAGGGTCGCAGGCGTTGATGGCTGCGTTTTCCATGAGAGCTACCAGGGCCGGCGTTGCGTAAACCGGGGATTTGCCGCTGCCCAATTTGATGGCCGTATTGTTTTCCGTGCATTTTTCAGAAACTTCTGCTGTCGAGTTGGCTTTGATGTTGAATTCCATAGTGGTATAACCTCCTAAATAAATGGGAATATGCCTGAACCATATAGATTGAGGCGATTTACATAACTATATCATATCATACTTTCCTCTTTTTTGACAGACAAAGCGTCATGAGATACAATGGACGTGTCATTGTGTAAGAAAAACGAGGAGTGAAATCATGAAAATTAAAGCAATCGTGCTGGTGGCAGCCGCCGTCTTGGCGATGGGGACGGCTGCCCTGGCCAAGGATAAAGGGACGCTGTCGAAGTTCCCCAACTGGGGCGTCATCACGGTCCCCGATGATATCTACATGCAGTCCGGGCGGCAGCCCATGCTGACGGCTGCTGATGAAGGCAACGATGTCATCGCCCTGTTTGAACGAATCTTTCCTATCCAGCCGGAAACGTATCAGGTCGTCAAGAAGGACGATGCCGATTTCCAGTATGCCTATCTGCTGCATTATACGGCGACCATCTGGGACGTCAAGGCGGCCGTCTATGGGGAGAACCGGGAAAACTCTTATCTCCGCGATATCGGCAGCCGGCCGGATATGCGCATCCTCATGAACCGGCTGAACCAGAATATGCCGGGACGCCTTCCAGAGGGCTTCCACGTCGTCTCGCCGGTGACGGCGAAAAAGACCAATGGCCATCTCTTTTATGAATGGACCATCGCCAAATCCCTGGTCATCAACGGCAATCCCTTCACGGAAACCATCCACTGCCTGGCCTGGCAGTACGGCGATACGATGGAAGTCGCCGCCATCCTGGGCAACATCGCCAAAGAAGGCGATGACGACATCATCAGCGCCGTCACGGATATGTTGAAAAACGCAGAAAAGATGCCGAAAAAATAGTTTGTAGTTTGGCGCCCGATATCCAGGCGGGCCGGATCCCTGCGAAGGCCGGGAACATTGCCGCCGAACTCTGGGCGGGCTCGCCACGTGCGAGCCCCTACGAACTACCAGCCACTAACCACTAAAAAGGCGCTGTCTTTATGAGACAGCGCCTTTTTCTTATAACGTTTTCATCAGTTCTTCCAGATGTTCTGTGAGTTTCATGTTTTCATCGTAGTCGATGGGACAGTCGATGATGACTGGTTTGTTCTGCTGGAAGGCTTTTTTCAGGGTCGGCAGGAGGTCTTCGGTCTTGGTGATGCGGTAGCCGATGGCGTGGAAGCTTTCGGCCAGTTTCACGAAGTCCGGGTTGGTGAAGTCGACGTACTGGTGATGGCCGTATTGCATGTCCTGTTTCCATTTGATCAGGCCATAGCTGCAGTCGCTGAAGATGAGGGTGACGAAGTTCGTGCCCAGGCGGTAGGCCGTTTCAAATTCCTGGACGTTCATCAGGAAGCCGGCGTCGCCGGTGATGGCCAGGACTTTCTTGTCCGGATGGACGAGCTTGGCCGAGATGGCGCCGGGAACGGCGATGCCCATGGTGGCGAAGCCGTTGGAGATGAGGCACGTATTCGGTTCGTAGCAGTTGTAATGGCGGGCGATCCAGACTTTGTTGGCACCGACGTCGGAAATGACGATGTCGTCTTTGCCCATGACGCGGCGGCAGTCGATGAGGGCTTTCTGCGGCTTGACCGGGAAGGCCATATCGTGGGCGTAGCTTTCGTGTTCGTCGACCATCTTCTGGCGGATATCCAGGAACTGTTTCGGTTCAGCCAGGCGGGCGGCTTTGGCCATGATGCGTTCCAGCGAGTTGGGGATGTTGCCGACGACTTCGACTTCGGGCTGATAGTTCTTGTTGATATCGGCCGGCATGGTGTCGATGTGGATGATGTCGGCATTGGTCAGATGCCATTTGGCCGGGGCGTATTCGATGATGTCATAGCCGACGGCGATGACCAGGCTGGCCTTTTCCAGCATTTTCGTCTGGTAGTCGTCCATAGGGATGCCGACGGTCCACATGGAATATTTGTTGTCAAAGGGAATGGCACCTTTGGCCATCATCGTGTTGATGACAGGGAGCTTCAGTTTTTCCGCAAAGGCCGTGAGCTGTTTGGCCGCTTTGCTGCGGATGACGCCGCTGCCGGCCAGGATGACCGGGTTCTTGGCATAGGAAATCATGGAAGCCGCTGCTTCGATTTGCGATTCCAGGGCTGTTTCCGGCAGGATGCTCTTATGCTGCAACGGTTTTTCATCGTCGGCGACGGGCATCTTGCTGATGTTGACCGGCAGGTCGATGAAGGTAGCGCCCGGTTTTTCCCGTTCGGCATATTTGAAGGCCAGGCGGGTGATTTCAGCCATCGTGTCCGGACGGACGACGGTGTAGGCCCGGCGGGTGATCGGTTCGAACATGGCCCGCAGGTCGAGGTACTGATGGGCCGTGATGTGCATTTTATCGGTGCCGACCTGGCCGGAAATGGCGACCAGCGGGGCCCCGTCGCAGTCGGCATCGGCGACGCCGGTGATCAGGTTGGTAGCCCCCGGGCCGAGAGTGGCCATGCAGACACCGGCTTTGCCGGTCAGACGGCCATAGACATCGGCCATGAAGGCTGCGCCCTGTTCATGGCGGACTGTAATGAATTCAATCTTTGAATGTTCCAGGGCATCCATGACGGCGAGGTTTTCTTCGCCGGGAATACCAAAAATATAATGGACGCCTTCTTCTTCCAGACATTCGACGAGAAAGTCAGCTGTGTTGCGTGTCTTCTTTTGTTCCATGGTGTGAACACTCCTTTGACGATAGATGGATAGGTTGAAATTCGTGTTGCAACCTGTATTATAATATGGTATAGTTTGTTTTTCAATCATTTGAGAGGGAGGATTTTATGAACGTTCTAATCAGCGCCTGCCTGCTTGGCCAGTACTGCCGCTATGATGGTCAGGTGAAGGTTTATCCGCAGGTGCAGGATTTGCTCGGGCGGGATGATATCCATTTGATTCCCGTCTGTCCGGAACAGGCTGGCGGCCTGGCGACACCGCGTCCGCCGGCAGAACGGCAGGGAGAACGGGTCGTCACGGCAGACGGTACCGATGTGACGGCGCAATACCGGCGTGGTGCCGAAGCGGCCCTGTACTTGGCCCGCCTGTTCCATTGCACGAAGGCCATCTTGAAAGAGAAAAGTCCGTCTTGTGGACACGGACAGATTTACGATGGCACTTTTTCACGGACCCTGACGGCTGGCGACGGCGTGACGGCGGCGTTATTACGCGCAGAAGGCCTTGAAATCGTAGGGGAAAGCGACCTGCTCTGACCCTTGCTTTTATACCCCTGGTTTGCTACAATATACGAGTACGCAAGTGAGGAGGTTTCAGCGTGAATACGTTTCTACATGAAGTTTACGAATGGATTTATTCCATCATCATCGCGTTGGCCATTGCCATGGTCATCCATATCTTCTTCTTCCAGCCGACACGCGTTTCCGGTGAATCGATGATGCCGACCCTGCACAACGGGGAATACCTCATCGTATCCAAATGGAATCACGTCCTGGGGGAAGTTCCGAACTATGGAGATATTGTCATCATCGACAGCCGCGTCCAGTATCCGCGCACGTGGAAAGATGACGTCGCAGAACCGATGAACAATTACATGGCTTTCTTTAATCATGATCTGCAGACCAAGAATATCTGGGTCAAGCGGGTCATCGGCCGTCCTGGCGACACGCTGGCGTTCCATGATGGCAAGGTATGGCGCAACGGCCAGCCTTTAGATGAACCGTACATCAATGAACCGATGGAATACAGCCGCAAAGGGGAAATCAAGATCCCCGAAGGCTATGTCTTCTGCATGGGTGATAACCGCAACCACAGCAGTGACAGCCGCTTCATCGGCCCGGTCCCCATCGACCACGTCTTAGGCCACGTCATCTGGTAGGCCTCAAAAGAGCATACGACAGTTCGCAATCCATCCTGTCGGTAAACAAAACTAGGAAGCATTACAATGGTATCTTGCAATGCAGACGGGATTGTTTCGGCAACCCCGTCTTTTTGTCTTTGGAAGGAGGTTACGCCTATGTATAATTTTCTCGCGAATACGAAACGCATGACCGTCGCTGCCATGGTCATGGCCCTGTACATCGTCATCTTGTACGTCACTCAGGGGATTTCCTTTGGCCCCTATCAGATCCGCATCGCCACGTCGCTCTATGCATTGGCCTTTGTATATCCCTTCCTGGTGGTCCCCTTGGGGCTTGCGAACTTCATTGCCAATTTCCTCTTCGGCGGCCTGGGCTTCATCGACATGATCGGCGGCTGCTTCGTCGGCATGGCCACGACATGGCTCATCGTCCAGATCCGTCAGCGTCAGTATAGTCCCTGGCTGGCTGCCCTGCCCATCTGGTGGGTGCCGGCCCTCTGCGTCAGCGCCTGGCTGTCGTACCTGCTCGATTTGCCCTACGCCGTCCTGGTCAGCAGCCTGGCTGTCGGTCAGCTGCCGCCGGCCATCTGCGGGGTCCTGCTCATCCAGGCCCTGAGCCATCGTTATGTCTTGAAGAAGGAGTTTTGATATGAGCCGAAGTAAAGAAGAACTGCAGGGCGTGACCCAGCTGGGCAATCAGCACACGACGTACGCCCAGGACTACGACCCGTCCCTGTTGGAAACATTTGTCAACAAGCATCCCGACCGGGATTATTTCGTCAAGTTCAACTGTCCCGAATTCACCAGTCTCTGCCCTATGACGGGCCAGCCGGACTATGCGACGATTTACATTTCCTACGTCCCTGGTGAGCGCATGGTAGAAAGTAAATCGCTGAAACTCTATCTGTTCAGCTTCCGCAATCACGGCGATTTCCATGAAGACTGCGTCAACATCATCATGGACGACCTCATCCAGGCCATGGACCCGAAATATATCGAAGTATGGGGGAAATTCCTGCCCCGCGGCGGCATCAGCATCGACCCGTACTGCAACTACGGCCGGCCCGGCACGCCCTGGGCTGACGTGGCCTGGCAGCGCCTGTCCCAGCACGATTTATATCCTGAAAAGGTAGATAATCGCTAAATCTATTACCTTTTACGGCTGTTTCATGATATAATAAGTCTAAAAACAACAGAAGTAAGGGGTGTTACCTGTGAAATTGAAAAAAATGCTTTTGGCCCTGGGATTCTCCCTGGCCTTGTCGGCATCGGTCTTCGCAGCGGATAATATGTGGCAATATAACCAGTATACGTCCATCGACATGAACTCGGCCAAGCTCTATTACGATATGGGCCGCCAGATCCTGTCCTTTGAGACGGTGGAACAATCCGGCGAAACGACCGACTACTGCACCTATGTGTATAACATCGATGACCAGACGATCCAGCTGAAAAAGATGATTACCAAGACGAAGAAGCATAAGTATAAGAGCAGCTTCTATCCGGAATCCATCAAAGACGGCAACGCCGTCATCAAGGCCAGAGCCCGCATGGCCAATGATGTATTGGCCAAAGTAAAGGAAAAGGATGAGAAAAAATAGTGTGGGAGTTGGCAGTTTTCAGAGAAAACCTTTAAATTTAAAGCCATCCGCTAACAACTAACTGCTAGCCACTAACAACTTAAAAAGGCTTGTCGTCGTGCGACAAGCCTTTTTTATACGATGTCATTTCCCCTTGACGCAGATACTGAGCCATTTCGGCAGTCTGTGTTCGACGACGGCCCAGGAATAGGCCGCGGCACAGGCTGTGACGATGATGTAGATGGCGATGATGTGGACGGCCCGCAGGTAGATGTGCCAGTGGGCGGCCAGGCCCGTACAGGCACTGAGGAAGACGGGATGGACCAGGTAGATGGGATACGAGTAGTCGCCCAGGAGGGAGAAGACCTTGTGGATCCATTGCGGGACAGGCCGGCATTCCCACCAGTAGAGGAGGAAGAGCATCGTCGACAGGGTATAGGCCATACCGATAGGGCTGAGCTGATGGATAGTGAAGACTGCCGACAAGGGGTCGTAGCCCAGGTAGTGCATGACGCCGTAGTAGGCGGCCAGCATACCCGCTGTCGTCGCTGCCTGGAAGACGTTGACCAGCGTGCCGTGGCGTTTCAGCCAGTCCGTCACGGCTGTGAAGTGTTCTGCCGTAAAGGCACCAAACATGAAGATGAACAGGTAGTGCAGGACGACGTAGTTCAGGCGGAAGTTGAAGGCGTCCTGGATGAGGGGATTGTCGGAATGGACCGTCCAGATATAGCTGGAATAGAAGTTGAAGACCATGTTGGCGAAAAAGAGGATAGTAAAAGAGAGCCACGGCGCCTTGTCCATGAAGCGCAGGAGCGGCCGCCACAACGGCATGAGGAAGTAGAACCACAAGAGGATGACCAGAAAGTAAATGTGATACATGGCCAGGCCGTACCATAAGGTGCGGAAAAAGGCGTAAGGCTGGAAGACACTGAAGTTGTGGCTGATGACCGATACGTAGACCATGTAGAACAGGGACCAGGCCAGGTAGGGGACGAAGACCGTCCGCAGGCGGCGCCGCAGGTAGTCTTTGTAGACGAAGGGCTGGTCCAGGGGCTGGCTGTAGAACATGCCGAAGGCCGACAGGAAGAAAAAGGCCGGTACGGAAAAGCGGGACAGGATTTCCAGGATGGCCACCAGTCCCAGATTAGGCGACGGGTTGACGATAGCGACGGATCCGACGTGGATGGCGATGACGCCGAGCATGCAGAGACCGCGCATATAATTGATGGAATGAATGAATCGTTTTGACATCTGACACCTCGAAAGATACAATAAAGATAATTGGGATAATGACATATCCTATTATAACAAATTTTTCCAGCTTGGACAGGGGAGGCTTTATGACAGAAGATATAAAAAATGTGACCCGTACCGGGCTCATCCTGGCCGTGACCTTGATCCTGCAGGGCCTGCGCCTGGTCATCCCTATACCGCCGCAGGTCAGTATGTTCGTCGTCGGCTCCCTGGTCAATGCCTGCCTCATCGTGGCCGTCCTCACCGTCGGCCGCCGGGCCGGCCTGGTCGTCGCCGCCTGTACGCCCGTCTTTGCCTGGCTCGAAGGGATGCTGCCCTTTTTTCCCTTTGTCTTTCCCGTAGCCTTGGGCAACAGTTTCTACGTCTGGGCGGCCTGGCGCTGGCAGCGGTACGGCCTGCCGGCTTTCTGCGGCGGCGCCCTGGGCAAGGCGGCCATCCTTTACGGCTCTTTTTACCTGCTCTTTGCCTGCATCGCCTTTCCGCCGGCTGTGCGGCATATGCTCTTGTTTGCCATGAGCTGGCCTCAGGTCGTGACGGGCGTCATCGGGGCTGTCATCGGCAGGGAAGTGAGCCGCTTCGCCGCTTCTCGTCCTGAATAGAAAGGAAGGTATTATGTTACTGCATATCTTTTATTATCTCCCGGCCATTCTCGGCGTGCTGTTCATCGCCGTCGGGACCTATCACGGCTGGAAATTCCGCGGCATGACGCGGCGCTGCAAGGTCGCCGCTGTAGGGACGCTCCTCGGCTTTGAAGAAAAGAAGATGAAGAGCGGGACCTTGTATTATCCCGTCGTCCGTTTCCAGACGAAAGACGGCCAGACCTATCAGGCACGTTACGCCTTTGGCGATGCCGAATGGGACTATACGGCCGGTGACGAACTGGATTTGCGCTATAACCCGGCAGATCCCCAGGAAATCTATCTCGATCACGTACAGAGTGTCTGGCAGCAGTATGCCAGTCCCTTTTTCATCATCGTCGGCGGCCTTATCTTTATCGCTGCGTATTACTTCATTTTATAAATAAAGGAGGAGCTAGTTACGTTGGAAGAAAATGAAAGAGCCGTGGTTGCGATGCGGCAGTTTTTAGAGGCCCTGGGACTGGACCTTCAGGCCCTGGGGATGGAAAAAACGCCGCACCGCGTGGCCCAGGCTTTTGCTGATTTTTTCTCGGGCCTCAAGGAAAATCCCGATGACGAGTGGCAGGATCCCATTGCGACTCAGACCGATGGCCTGGTCGTCGTCCGCAACATCCGCTTCCACTCCATGTGCGAACACCACCTGCTGCCCTTTTTCGGCTCCGTCCATGTGGCGTATTACCCGAAAAAGGGGACCATTGCCGGCTTCGGCCATTTCGTCCGCGCCGTCGATATCCTGGCTCGGCGGCCTCAGCTCCAGGAACGGATGACTGACGAACTGTGTCAGTCCATCCGCCGCGGCCTCGACCCGGAAGGCGTGCTGATCGTCGTCCAGGCGACCCATCTGTGCCTGACCATGCGCGACCGCCTGGCCATCGACTCGAATATCGTGACGACGGCGTCGTCAGGCTGCCTGAAAGAAGGGACCGCCGCCTATGACCAGGCCTGGAAACTGCTCATGGAGGAGGAAAAAGATGGATAAAATCGTCCTGACGGGACTTCATTTCTATGGCTATCATGGCTGTCTGCCTGAAGAAAAACGCCATGGCCAGCCCTTTCACATCGACCTGGTACTGGAAACGGACCTGGAACGGGCCGGCCAGACCGACGACTTGACGCAGACCGTTGACTACAGCGCCGTCTATGGCGTCGTCAAGGCCGTCGTCGAAGGGCCGTCGTATGACCTCATCGAACGGGTGGGCCAGGTCATTGCCGACCGCATCCTGGCCCAGTTCCCGCCGGTCCAGGCCCTGACCGTGACCGTCCACAAGCCGCAGGCGCCCATCGGCGGGCCCTTTGAAGACGCTGCCGTCGTCCTGGAAAGGCGGCGCCATGGCTAAGTTCTATCTCAGCATCGGCGCCAATCTGGGTGACCGCATGGCGACGCTTCGCCAGGCCGTCCGCCTCCTGGCCGATACGCCGGGCGTGACGGTCACGGCTGTTTCGCCTTTTTATGAGACACCGCCCTGGGGCAAGACCGACCAGCCAGCCTTCATCAACGGGGCCGTGGCTGTCGAAACGGAAGGGTCCGGACAGGAGCTGCTCGATGCCTGTCTGGCCATTGAACGGTGTTTGGGCCGCGTGCGCCATGAAAAATGGGGCGCCCGGACTATCGACATCGACCTCGTCTACAGCCCGGACGAGGCGTGCCAGACGGAAACGCTGACCTTGCCCCACCCTTATGTAACACAGCGGGCTTTCGTCCTGGTCCCCCTGCGGGACCTGGCGCCGGACCTCATCCTTTGCGGCCGGCCAATCGGCGACTGGCTGGACCGGTTGCCGGATACAGACTCTATCAGAAAGAAGGACAGTAACTATGGAAAAAATACTCATTGCAGATGATGAACAGCTCATGCGCCAATTGGTTATCGACTTCTTGAAACCCGAAGGCTATGAAATCCTGGAAGCATCGGACGGCAAAGAAGCCCTGGAAATCTATGACAAAGAACATCCGGACCTCATCCTCCTGGACGTCATGATGCCCGGCTATGACGGCTGGACGGTCTGCCGCGAAATCCGCCGCGAATCGACGGTCCCCATCATGATGCTGACGGCGAAAGGGGAAGAAATCGACCAGCTCTTCGCCTATGACCTCGGCGCCGATGAATACATCACCAAGCCCTTCAGCCCGAAGATTTTAGTTGCCAAGATCAAGGCCCTCCTGCGCCGTTCCCAGAATGAACAGGAAACGCATGAAGCCGACGACGGTGTCGCTATCGACCGCGATGCCCGCCAGGTCGTCCTCGACGGCAAGAACGTCGACCTGAGCCCGACGGAATACAAGCTCCTCAACTACCTCATGAGCAATACCGGCAAGGCCCTGAGCCGCCGCCAGATCCTCAACCAGGTATGGAACTACGATTACTACGGCGATCTGCGCACCGTCGACACGCACATCAACCGCCTGCGCATCAAGCTCGGCGATAAAGGCCGCTATATCCGCACAGTCCGCGGCTACGGTTACCGCTATGATGGCAAATGAGGAAAGGGCGCTGGTCGTTAAAATTTAAGGCCGGCCTCTATGTCGGCTTTTTTACGATTTTCTTCATTATCACTCTCATGGTTGCCGTCGGCTTCGGCTTTGACCGCTACTATTATTCCATGAAGAAAGAAGCTATGGTCGAAGCGAGTCAGAAAATCAGCAATATCTACCGGAAAGAGGGCGGTTCAGATGAAAGTTCGCTGGACGACCTGAGCCAGCAGTATGCCTTGGATGTGCTCATCGTCGATCAGGGGAAATTGGTCTATTCGTCCCGGCCAGGCCGGCGGGTCCATCTGCCTATGGAAAAAGATATACAAGATGAAGAAGTCATCGTCCAAGGGAAAGAAAATGAAGCGGCTGCTGACAAGCCGGTCTTCCGCCTGCCCATGCATATCGCCGAACTACGGGATTTGCTCGATGGCAAGATGCCAGAAGAAGAAGTGCTGGGCAAGGTCCAGCTCTATAAGGATACGCCTGATTTCGAGCATTTCAACCTCATCGACCGCGTCCAAGACGGAGCTTACGTCATTATCAGTCAGTCCGTCGCACCCTTGCGGGAGAATATCTACATCGTCCAGCGGTTCATCATCGTCTGCGGCATCATCTGGCTGGTCCTGGCTATTATCGGTACGATTCTCTTGACCCAGCGCATGACCCAGCCCCTGCTAGAATTGAAGAACCTGGCCGTCGCCATGGCTCACCTCGATTTTTCCAAGCGCTGGAAGGGGAATTTCAATGATGAAATCGGCGAGCTCGGCGACAGCATCAACACCCTGGCCAATCAGCTCAACGTCGCCCTGACGGCCTTACAGCAGTCCAATACGGCCTTGCAGCAGTCCAATACGGAACTGCAGAAGCAGCTCGACAAGGCCAAGGAAGTGGAACACATGCGCAAGTCTTTCTTGTCGGCTGTCTCCCACGAACTGAAGACGCCCCTGGCCATCATCCAGGGCTATGCTGAAGGGCTGGACACGCTGGATATCGATAAGGAAAGGCAGCAGCGCTACTGTGCCGTCATCCGCAGTGAGACCCAGAAAATGGACAAACTCGTCAAGGACCTGCTCAACTTGTCGCGCCTGGAAACGGGCTCTTTCAAACTGGAACAGACGGTCTTTGATTTCACGGCCCTGGCCGAAGAAAGCAAGGCCCGCTTTGCCAAGGCTCTGGCTGATAAGCATATCCTGGCCAAGTGGGAACTGCCAGCTGAAATGAACGTCTATGGCGACCCGGAACGGATCGATACGATTCTGACCAATTTCCTGAGCAATGCCATCGACTATACGCCCGTCGGCAGGCATATCCACGTCTTTGCCGATGACCTGGGGAAGCGATACCGCATCTGTGTCTACAATGAAGGCAGCCATATCGGCGAAGAGTACCAGCAGCGCATTTGGGAACCGTTCTATAAGATCGATTCATCCCGGGCCCGCAGCCCGAAACGCATTTTCGGCGGCCACGGCCTGGGTCTGGGGACCGTCGCGGCCCTGGTGAAACTCCACGGCGAAACCTACGGCGTCCGCAACGAAAAAGACGGCGTCACCTTCTGGTTCACCATAAAGAAGAGATAGCTCGTCGTTCATCGTAGGTCGTTGTAAGGGATAAAAAAGGGGACCTCGCACGAAGGTTTTTGCCATCATGCGAGGTCCCATTTGCTTTATAGTTTGTAGTACGGAGTTTGTAGAAGATGGCTTTAAATTTAAAACCATCGGCTAACCACTAGCCACTAGCCTTTTTTGGAAGAGAACCCCTCAGAACGACCGCTTGCCTAAGGTGGGGTGGCTGCATTTTTTCAGGGTCAGGTGGTCGACGAGGTAGCCGGCCCGGTCCAGGTCGACGTCTTCTTTCTGGCCATCGTGTTCAAAGACGCAGAGCGGCTGGTCGGTCCCGACTTCGCCGCCAGGGAGGTAGATGTATTCACCCGTTTCGGCGTCGCCGAAGATGATGCCGGCTAAGAGGTGTTTTTTGGCTATTTGACTCATCGCAGGGCCTCCTGTCCGTCGAATTTGATTTCTAAGAGCTTGCAGTCCCGGTAGTCCGCCGAGACGAGCTGGAGCAGCGTCCCGTTGTAGCGGCGCGGGAACATGGTTCCAGGCTGCATGCCGTGGAGATGGCCGAAGACGCAGAGCGGGACGTGATATTTTTCCAAAAGGTCCGTAAAGCCACTGGGTTTGGTCAGATCGCAGACCGGCGGGTAGTGGAGCAGGAGGATGGTGTGCTTGCACTGCAGGGCCTCGGCTTCCTGCAAGGTCCGTTCGACGCGCAAAAGTTCCCGCCGATAGGGCTTGGCGTCGCGGTCTTCCTGGTAGTGGATGTCGCCTGGGCAGACCCAGCCGTGGGTGCCGCAGATGGCGATGTCCTTGTCGCCCAGGAAGGCTGTCGAGCCGTAGAGGTACTGCATATTATTCTCGGCGTCCATCCGGTTCAGCTTGCCGGCACTTTCCCACCAGTAATCGTGGTTGCCGCGGATTATGATTTTTTTACCCGGCAGGGCCCGTATCTGGTCCAGGTCTTCCTGGGCCTCCTTGAGGTGCATAGCCCAAGACGTGTCGCCGGCGATGAGGACGACGTCGTCGTCACTGACGCGGCTCTTCCAGTCGGCGGCGATGCGCTGCCAATGGTTCTTCCAGCGGCTGCCGAAGACTTCCATGGGCTTTTTGGGGGGATTGCCTGATAAATGTAGATCACCGATTGCAAATAAACGCATAGAGTTGTAATAACCGTCCTTTCTTATACTTCATGCAAGCGCTGCTGCAAGGCATGAATGAAGCGCGCTGAATGGCCTCCGTTGGCGATTTGGGGAATCATATAGCCGACGTAGAGGGGGTTGGTCAGAAAGCGCGGGATAATTTTGACATACAAGGCATCGTCAGCCGGGAAGTCATAGAAAAAGATATTATAACTGTCGTTGAAGCTGACAAAGGAGTGCATGAAATAATCTGCCGTCAGCTGCATATAGCGGACGAATTTCCCCAGCTTTCCCCGGTCTTTGAGGATGAGGTTCACTTCATAAAAGCCGATAATCGGGCGCTGGGACAAGTTGACCGTCAGGCCGTCTTCTTCAATGATGGAAGGCCCGACGAAGTGGAAGGGTTTGATGTCCTGGTGATAGTCGTAGTCCTTGAAGCCGACGATCTGCGAATGGGGGTGGTGGATGGTGCCGCCGGCCATGTAGCCGTGGTTGCGGTAGAAGACGACGGACCGGAATTTTCCCATGTCCTTGACTTGCTGCCATTTTTCCAGGCCGAATTCGATGAGCTTCAAGGCGTATTCCGGTGTATACGATGAAAATTCGCCATCGCAGTCATCGCTTTCGATGATCAGCGTCTGCCACGAATCCTTGAGGACGGGGTAGGCGTTTTCCAGCCAGATCATAGGGCCCCGTTTTTCCATGACGTTCTTCAAGTGGGCTACGTCACAGAAGGGACAATACTTTTCATCGCGATGGACCGTGTCGGGCTTGGTCTTGCCCAGGTCCAGATTATATTCCAAAATGTGAGATAAGGGATTTTCATTCATGACGACCGCTCCTTTTGATACCTACTATACATTGTAGCATAGAGATAGCCATTTTCAAACCATGTGGTATAATACAGATATGCTATTTTTAAGGAGGAATTTATCATGAGTCTTCATATTGCTGCTCGTGACGGTGAAATCGCCGACCGCATCTTGCTTCCCGGCGATCCCCTGCGGGCTAAATATATTGCTGAAACTTTTTTGGACGATGCCGTCTGCTACACGGATATCCGCAACATCCTCGGCTATACGGGGACCTATAAAGGCGTCCGCCTGTCCGTCCAGGGCACGGGCATGGGCATCCCGTCCATTTCCATTTATGCGACGGAACTCATGCGCGATTACGGCGTGAAGAAGCTCATCCGCGTCGGCACCTGCGGGGCCATGCGCAAAGATATCAAGCTCCGAGACGTCATCATCGCCCAGGGGGCCACGACGGACTCGTCGATCATCCGCAACATCTTCGGCGGCTCCATCAACTACGCGCCACTGGCTGATTTCACGCTCCTGCGCCAGGCCTACGAACAGTCGGTCAAACAGGGCATCCCGGCGCGGGTCGGCAACATCGTCTCTGTCGACCGCTTCTACGATGACGAAATCGACAATGATAAACTGACCCAGTACGGCATCATGGCCGTCGAAATGGAAACGGCCGGCCTCTATACGCTGGCTGCCAAATACGGCGCTCAGGCCCTGGGATTGTTCACGGTCAGCGACCACTTGCTGACGGGCGAAGCCTGCACGCCGGAAGAACGGCAGACGTCCTTCGACGATATGATTCGCATTGCCTTGGAAACGGCTATCCAGGAGTAACCGCCTATGAGAGCTAAAGAACTACGGGTCATTGACAGTCACTTTCATTTCTGTGACTACGTCGGCTTCAACCAGATCGCCCTGGCTGCAGGCTATACCAATACGGAAGAATGCCTGCACAAGGCCTTTCAGGACAACAATATCGTCCACGGCGTCGTCATGGGCAACAAGACCCTGGACCCGGCCGGTCATCACTATCCCGATTACATGAGCTACTGCATCGGCCTGGACAGCAACGTCTTTTATGACGATATGGACCTCATGACGGCCCAGGTCGAAGAGAACCTCAAGCGCAAGCAGTGCTGCGGCATCAAGCTCTATCCGGGCTATAACCACGTCTACGTCTACGATGAGCTCTATGACCCCATTTACGAGCTGGCCCGGAAGTATAACAAGCCCGTCGCCATCCACACGGGCCTGACGGCTACGGCCAACGCCCTCTTGAAGTACAGTCATCCCATGACCCTCGATGAAGCGGCCGTCAAATATCCCGATGTCCAGTTCGTCATGTGCCATATCGGCAATCCCTTCCTGCAGGATGCCATTGCCGTCCTGGAAAAGAACCACAACGTCGCCGTCGACTTGTCAGGCCTCCTGGAAGGGAAGATACCAGACATGGTCACCTTCCTGCGGGATAAGCGGGGCTATATTTCCATGCTCCGGGACTGGCTGAACTACCTCGGCTCTTATGACCGGGTCATGTTCGGGACCGACTGGCCTCTGGCTAATTTTGCCGATTATATTACCTTTGTCAAAGATTTCATCCCCGAAACGTATTGGGATGACGTCTTCTTTAACAATGCCAATCGCATCTACCAGTTGGGCTTATAGCTGGCCTGCGCGGCAAGGGAGGAACGCCTTTTGTATACTGTAACCAAGCGGATGGAAGTATCCGCTGCCCATCACCTGATCCTCGATTATGAGAGTAAGTGTGAGCATCTCCACGGTCATAACTGGATCATCTATGTGACCTGCCAGGCCGAAACACTGGACCGAAACGGCATGGTCGTCGATTTTAAGAAAATCAAGGAAATGGTCCATGGCAAAATGGATCATCAGAATCTGAACGATGTCTTCGACTTCAATCCGACGGCGGAAAATATCGCCAAGTGGATCTGCGACACCGTTCCCCATTGTGTCAAAGTGACGGTCCAGGAAAGCGAAGGGAACGTGGCCACTTATGAATTATAGCCTCTGTGTCAACGAGATTTTCGACAGTATCGACGGCGAAGGCAAGAAAGCCGGTCAGCTGGCGACGTTCATCCGCCTCTGCGGCTGCAACCTGCGCTGTTCTTACTGCGATACGGCCTATGCCTTTAACGAAGGCCGGCACATGGACATTGCCGATATCATCGCCCAAGTGTCCTATCCCAACGTCACCCTGACCGGCGGCGAACCGCTGTGCCAGGACATCCACGCCCTCCTGGAAGGGCTCAAAGGGCACAGCGTCAATATCGAGACCAATGGCAGCATGGACATCGAGCCGTATTTCAAATACGACCACGTCTGGTTCACTGTCGATTATAAGAGCCTGTCTTCGGACATGGCCAATCGCATGCTGCCGGAGAACTTCGAGAAGCTCCGGCCTCAGGACGTCCTGAAGTTCGTCGTCGGCGATGAAGCCGACCTGCGCCAGGCCCTAGGCGTCTATCAGTTGTACCGGCCTAAATGTGCCGTCTACGTCGGCGCCGTCTTCGGCAAAATCGAGCCGCGGCGCATCGTCGAGTTCATGAAGGAACACCGTTTGACGGACTGGCACATGCAGCTTCAACTCCATAAGATCATCTGGAACCCCGACGACCGGGGCGTCTAGCTGAGACGACGAAACGCCGTTATCCGCTGATTTGCGGGTAACGGCGTTTTTTGAAGATGGCCTGGTCGTCATCGAGCATGTGCTGGAAGCAGAAGAGCGTCGCGTCCGTATCGGTCAGGCTGTCGTGCCAGTTGCGGCCGTGATAGCCGTAGTGGGCGGCGCAGTTCATGAGCTTTTCATAAGTAATGGTCTTCGTTTCCTGGTAATGGATGAGGGAAAAGGCTTCGGCCAGGTCGAGGTAGATGTCCTTGTCCGGCAGGACGACGCCCGACGCGTGGAGCTTGGCAATGTCGTTGAAGGTACTGTAGCCGACGATGAGGTCTGCATCCATGAAAAGGCTGCTGACCGTGTCGGCCCAGAGGATGAACGGGTCTTCACAGGCGACCTGTTCCGGCGTGATGTGATTGACTTCCATCGCTTCATCCCAGCGTTCCGTGTAGAGGGGCTTGAAATAGCGGTTCATGAGGACGTCGCCGCAGCCGTTCATGATGGACAGCTGGATGATTTCGGCGTCGGCCGTGAGGCCCGTCGTCTCCAGGTCCAGGGTCAGGATGCGCGCCGGGTCGAGGCGGCGGATGGCCTGTTTGATCTGCGGTGACCGGCGGATGCTCTGGCGCCGGGCCTTTTCTTTCTTCGACAGTAACTTTTTCATGGAAAAACCTCCTTTCTTCTCTGCAATGGCTTTATTATAGGAAGAAAGGAGGTCCTTGTCAATCGTTATTTCTTGGTGCTGGCACCGGTCGCAACCTGCGGCGGAGCCGGCCGGTCGACGGTGGCAAAGCCGTAGACGGCCGTACAGGCCAGGAGCAGCATGAGCAGGAGGGAGATGATTTTTTTAGCTGTCATAGGAGAAGTGTCCTTTCGTGATTACTTATTCGTATAAGCCGCTGGGCTTTTCCGAGAGGTTGATGAAGATATTCTTGGTCTGCATGTAATGGCGCATGGTCGTCTTGTCCGTTTCGCGGCCGATGCCGGAGAGCTTGTAGCCGCCGAAAGGTGCGCCGGCCGGCAGGGCATTGTAGGTGTTGACCCACATGCGGCCCGTTTCCACGTCTTTGGCTACGCGCAGGGCCCGGTTGATGTCGCGCGTCCAGACGGCGCCGCCTAAGCCGTATTCGCTGGCGTTGGCCAGGGCGATGACTTCGTCTTCCGTCTCAAAGGGCAGGATGCAGACGACAGGGCCGAAGATTTCTTCCTGGGCAATGCGCATATCGTTGGTGACGTCGGCGAAAATCGTCGGTTTGATGAAGTTGCCCTTGTCGAGGCCGTTGGCGGTTGCTTTTTCGCCGCCGCAGACCAGGCGGGCGCCTTCCTGCTTGCCGATTTCAATGTAGCTGAGGATCTTTTCGACCTGACGGCCGTCGATCTGGGCGCCCATCTGCGTGTCTTCCAGCCAGGGCAGGCCGACTTTGACGCGGTTGAATCGTTCGGCCAGTTCGGCGACGAACTTGTCGTAGATCCCTTTCTGGACGAAGATGCGGGAGCCGGCGCAGCAGACCTGACCCTGGTTGAAGAGGATGCCCAGCTGGGCGCCGTCCATGGCCATGTCCCAATCGCAGTCGTCGAAGAAGATATTCGCCGATTTGCCGCCCAGTTCCAGTGTCGCCGGGATGAGTTTTTCCTGGGCTGCTTTGTAGACGCCGCGGCCGATTTCCGTAGAGCCCGTGAAGGCCAGTTTCTGGATATCCGGATGGTCGAGGATGTACTGGCCCGACCGGGAGCCCTTGCCGGTGATGACGTTGACGACGCCGTCAGGCAGGACGCCTTCCAGGAGGTGCATCAGTTCCAGGACGCTGAGGGACGTCGTGCTCGATGGCTTGAGGATGATCGTACAGCCGGCGGCCAGGGCCGGTGCCAGTTTCCAGGCGGCCATGAGGAAGGGGAAGTTCCACGGGATGATCTGGCCGACGACGCCAATCGGTTCGTGGATGACCAGGCTCAGCGTGTGGTCGTCCAGGGTCGACGCCCGGCCGTCTTCGCTGCGGACGACGCCGGCGAAGTAGCGGAAATGGTCGGCTGCTGCCGGGATGTCGACGGCCTTCGTTTCCCGGATGGGCTTGCCGTTGTCCAAGGTTTCGATGAGGGCCAGCGTGTCGGCGTTCTTATCGATGATGTCGGCGATTTTCAAGAGGATGGCCTGTCGTTTTCGGGGCGATACGTTTTTCCAGGCCGGGAAGGCAGCTTGGGCGGCGCGGACGGCGGCATTGACGTCGTCCTGCGTCGCTTCGGCACAAACCGACAGGACTTCACCGTTGGCAGGGTTGATGGCTTTGAAGGTAGAACCGTCGCTGGACGGGACCCAGCGGCCATTAATATATAAATCGTAAGAGGGGCGGATGACATTTTTCATCAGGACACTTCCTTTCTACGTAATGGACATAAGAGAAAATGATTCTTTGTTAATGTAAAGTCATTATACCATAAGTATACTAAAACGGTCAACAATGGGAATTTTTTCACGGTCTTTGCTCTGTATAAATGATTGCAAATATTGACAAAGAAGGCTAAAATAGATAGGGTACACAATAAGTATAGTTTCACAGGAGAAGTTACATGTATAAATACGTTTTATTCGATCTCGACGGGACCCTGACCGATTCCAAAGAGGGTATCATCAAGTCCGTTGCCTATGCCCTGGAGCAGATGGGCGAATCGACAGAAGGCCGTCTGGATCAGCATACTATCGTCGGGCCGCCGCTGTTGACGACCTTTGAAGACGTCTATGGCTTTTCGCCGGAAAAGGCCCGCCAGACTTATGCCTATTTCCAGGAACGCTACAGCACGATCGGCAAGTTCGAGAACCGGGCTTTCGACGGCATCGTTCCCATGCTCAAGGCCATGAAGGAAGCGGGCATCCGCTCGTTCGTCGCTACATCGAAGCCCCAGGTCCATGCCGAGGCGATCTGCCAGAAATTCGGCATCGCTCCCTATGTGGAAGCTATTGCCGGACCGGCCGTCGGCGGGACTGATACCAAGGCCGACGTCATGCGGCGCATCCTGGCTGGCCTGGGCCCGGTGGAAAAGGGCGACGCCGTCATGGTCGGCGACCGCCGCTTCGACATCATCGGCGCCCACGAATTGGGCCTGCCCGTCATCTATGTCACCTATGGCTATGGTGATGAAGCGGAACGGAAGGCCTTCCAGCCCGAGTACACGGCAGCGACCGTAGGGGACTTGAAGCGATTACTTTTGCAAGCATGATACTAGCTATAATACATTATATAATAAGAAATGAAGGAGCATTTTTATGAAGTTACAAGAAAAACAGATGATCCATGGCTTTGCCGTCGACCGGTCCCGTTACGTACCGGAACTGCACAGCCAGGCCTATGAGCTGCACCACATCCAGTCCGGTGCCCGCCTGTTATATATCCAGAATGACGACGACAATAAGGTCTTTTCCATTTCCTTCCGGACGACGCCGTCTGACAGCACTGGCGTACCCCATATCTGCGAACATTCGACGCTCTGCGGCTCGCGGAAGTTCCCCCTCAAGGAACCCTTTGTCGAACTGGTGAAGGGCTCGCTCAATACCTTCCTCAACGCTATGACCTTTCCGGACAAGACCATGTATCCCGTAGCCAGCCGCAACGCTGCTGATTTCAAGAACCTCATGGACGTCTATCTCGACGCCGTCTTCTTCCCGAACATGATCAAGGACAAACAGGTCCTCATGCAGGAAGGCTGGCATTATCATCTCGACTCGGCTGACGACGAGCTGACTTATCGCGGCGTCGTCTATAACGAAATGAAAGGCGTCTTCTCTTCACCGGACTCGCAGATGGAACGGCACGTCATGGATGCCCTCTTCCCGGATACGACGTATGGTGTCGAATCGGGCGGCAACCCCGATGATATCCCGAACTTGACGCAGGAAGGCTTTGCCGCTTTCCACGCCAAATATTACCACCCGTCGAACAGCTATATCTTCCTCTACGGCGATATGGATATCGACCAGACCCTGGCCTTCATCGACGGCGAATACCTGAGCCAGTTCCAGGCCCAGACCATCGATTCGGCCATCGGCCGCCAGGCCTGCCCGGGCAGCCAGGTCCAGACCTTCCCCTACGGCATTGCCACGGGAGAAAAGACGGACCACAAGACGCTGCACAGCCTGACATATGTCATCGACGACGCTCTGGACCCGACGGTAGCCATGGCCTTCAAAGTCCTGACCTACGTCCTCCTGCAGTCGCCGGCAGCGCCGCTGAAGAAAGCCCTGGTCGATGCCGGTCTGGGCAAGGATATTTCCGGTGACTTCCAGGATGGCCTCCTGCAGCCCATGTGGGGCATTTCCGTCAATGGCTCGGACCCGGATAAACAGGACAAGATCCTGCCCATCGTCCGCGACGTCCTCAGCAACATGGTCCGCGACGGCCTGGACAAGACCCTGCTCACAGGCGCTTTGAACCGGACGGAATTCATCCTGCGCGAAGCCGATTTCGTCGGCCGCCCGAAGGGCCTTATCTACGGCATCCGCTGCATGGATACGTGGCTCTACGATATGGACCCTCTGGCTGCCCTGTCTTATGAAGGCTCCCTGGATGTGTTGCGCCGCGGCATCGACAACGGCTACTTTGAAGGCCTCATCCAGAAATACATCCTCGACAATCCCTATTACGCCCTGATCTCACTGGTACCGGAACCGGGCCTGACCGAACGGCACGACAAGGCCCTGGCCGACAAGCTGGCTGCTTACAAGGCTTCGCTCTCGAAAGAAGAAATCGACGCCATCGTAGCCGACTCCCAGGCCCTGCAGAAGCGGCAGGCCACGCCGGACTCGCCGGAAGCCCTGGAAACGATTCCGACCCTGACCCGGGACGACCTGGAAAAGAAGGCCGACACGATTGCCATGGAACAGCAGGATGTAGGCGGCGTCCCGGTCTGCTATGTCCCGGATGAAACGAACGGCATTACTTATGTCAATGCCTACTTCGACCTCCACGGCCTGACACGGGAAGAAATTTCCTATGTCTACCTGCTGAGCGACCTCATCGGCGATATGGATACGACAGACCATACGTATGGGGACATCGCGTCGCTCATCGACTTGTACACGGGCGGCATCGACTACAGCGTGTCGGCCTTTTCGAACCGGACGGACAACAAGGACTACATGCCGGTCTTCCGCTTCAAGGCCAAAGGCCTGACGCAGAACCTGGACAAACTCGTCGATTTGTTGAAGGAAATCTCCCTGCATACGGTCTTCACGAATAAGGACCGCCTGGTCGAACTCGTGGAAGAAACGAAGGCCGGCTGGGATATGGACGCCTTCCGCCGGGGCCATACGATCGTCATGCACCGCGTCTTGTCCTACGTTTCGCCAGTCGAAGCCTTCTGCGACGCCGGGGAATTGTCGTACTACGAATTCATTACCGATGTCGCCAGCCGCGTCCATACGGACGCCGAAGCCATCGGCGCCAAACTCGCTGCGGTTATGAAGAAGATCTTCACCCGTTCGGCCCTGACCCTGGAAGTGATGGCCAGCCGGGACGACTGGCAGACGGCGAAAAACACTGTGTCGTCGTGGATCACGGCCCTGCCGCAGGGCGAAAAGCTCCAGGGCTTGTGCGATTTCGGCCTGTCCCGGAAGAATGAAGGCATCATGACCAGCGGCACGGTCCAGTACGTCGCCAAAGGCGGCAACTTCCGCAGCCACGGCTACGACTACGACGGCTCGCTCATGGTCCTCGATACGATCCTCCAGTACGGCTACTTGTGGACGAAAATCCGCGTCCAGGGCGGGGCGTACGGCGCCTTCACCCGTTTCTATGACAACGGCGACATGGTCTTCTGCTCGTACCGCGACCCCAATCTCCGCTCCAGCGTCGAGGCCTACGATGCCCTGGCAGATTATCTGGAATCCTTCGACGTGTCTGACCGGGAAATGACGAAATACGTCATCGGGACCTTGAGCCGCATCGACATCCCCCTGACGCCGTCCCTGCGGGGGGCCAAGGCCATGACCCGCTATTTCACGGGGACCACTGATGCCATTGCCCGGCAGCGCCGGGACCAGCTGCTGGC